>ERZ835880.2299-NODE-2299-length-13021-cov-5.402591_pt1 | contig 13021 bp, 13 predicted proteins | sample MGYA00519944_ERZ835880 | MGnify/ENA primary metagenome ERZ835880 (study PRJEB31850, sample SAMEA3708787) | human gut metagenome | biome: human gut; feature: human-associated habitat; material: faeces | place: China | collected 2014 ... | reverse complement strand
ACCGACGCCGCGGGCCAGATCACCGTTCCCACCGGCAGCGGCAAGACCAATGAGGACGGCAAGGTCACTGCTGGCTATGAGGATGCGGACGGCGACCGCTGGACGCTGACCATCAAGGTGGAGCACACCGATACCGGACGCCCCATCCCCAACGCGGAGATTGCCATCGGTAAGACTGGCAATATTACGGTCAAACTGCCGGATGGCACGGATCTGGATAAAAACCACCGTGTGACGGTTACCGTCACCGACCACAAGAAAAATCCGCAGGAGAATAAAAACATCATTGTTAAGGGCGACCTGAGCCAAACGGCCAAGGGCAAGACGGATCAGGACGGCAAGCTGACCGTTCCGGAAATCGAGGAAAGAGAGCGTCACGGCGCCTATATCCTGGGCTACACAGACGGGACCTTCGGCCCCAGCCGCAGCATGACCCGCGCGGAGGCCGCCGCTATCTTCGCCCGTCTGCTGGCGGAGAAGAACGGCGATACCATTTCCACGGCGGCAAATACCAATTTCACGGATATTCCCGCCCATGCCTGGTATAGCGGCTATGTGAAGTATCTGAGCAACAACGGCATTACCTACGGTAAGAGCAAGACCATCTTTGCCCCCGACGATGCCATTACCCGTGCCGAGTTCACCACGCTGGCCGTCCGATTCTTTGATGTGTACGGCGATGGCGATGCTGAGATCATGGAGCAGTATAGGGACTTCAACGATGTGAGCGACGGCTATTGGGCCACCGCGTACATCAAGGCTGCCGCCAAGCATGGCTGGATCAACGGCTATGGCGACGGCTCCTTCCGCGCTGACGATGGGATCAACCGCGCGGAGGTTGTGACCATCGTCAACCGCCTGCTGGGCCGTGAGGCGGACGCGGACTACATTGCGGACAATCTCCGCAAGCTGAACACCTTCCCGGATGTCAGCCGCAAGCATTGGGCGTACTACGCAGTCATGGAGGCCGCCAACACCCATACCGCCATTCTTGGTGACAGCGAAAGCTGGGGCAAGTAAACACCCTGCCGCCCTCCCGATGCCGGGAGGGTGGCTTTTCTAACATCAAACATCATAATTAAAAAGGAGAACTGAACCATGCTGAAGATCACTGCCATTGGTAACCTGACCAACGACGTCACCCTGAAAACGAACGAGACCACCGGCAAGCCTTACGCCATCCTGCGTATCGCCTCGGACCGCCGCTATAGGGATAAGGACGGCAACAAACTCACCGACTTTATCTCTGTCAAGGTGCGCGGTCCGCTGGCCGAGCGTTGTGCGGAGTTTGCCTGGAAGGGCTGCAAGCTGGCAGCCTCCGGCGATTTCGAGACCATCACCTTTGAGGACGAGCCGGAACGCCAGCCCGGTTTCCTCATCAAGGCCAGCGAGGTGGAGTTCCTCTCGCCCCGCAAGGTAGAAGAACCCGCGCAGGAAATGGAAGATGAGACCAGCTGCGAGGTCGCTGCCTGATGAAAAATACCGGGATCACATATACCAGTGCTGAACGCAGCCCTGTGATCCTGCCGGAGATGGCCGAGCTGCTCCCGCCTCTGAGCGCGGAGCAGCTCGACGCTCTGGAAGCAGATCTCATCAAAAACGGCTGCTACTCTCCCATCATTGTCAACGAGGACATGGTCATTATCGACGGGCACAACCGTCAGGCGCTGTGCGAGAAGCACGGACTTCCCTATACAATGGCTGTTTTCTCGTTCGAGGATATGCTGGAGGCCAAACAGTGGGCGCTCGATACCCAGAAGGGCCGCCGCAACTTGGAAAAGTGGGAGCTTGGCAAGATTGCCCTGAAGCTGAAACCGGAGATCGAAGCCAAGGCAAAAGCCAACATGGCTGCTGGCGGACAGAATTTCCGCCCCAGCGAGGCCGAGGAAGGTTCGGCAACATTGCCAAACCTTCCTTCTGTTGAAAAAGCGGTAGATACCCGCAAGGAGCTGGCCGAAGCAGTTGGTCTGGGCGAACGCACGATGGGCAAGGTCATACAGATCGACGAGAATGCTCCGGACGCCATCAAGGAGGCGCTTGATAAGAAGGAACTGTCCATCAACAAGGGCTATGACCTGACCCGTCAGCTTCAGGATGTGCCGGAGGATCAGCGCGAGCAGGCTGCCGCGGAGCTGCTGGAATATGAAAAGGCAAAGAAGGACCTCAAACAGCAAAATGCGGAGATCGACCGCAGGGGCAAGGTTGCCAATCTGTTCTGCAAGGCATACGAAAAGGCTTCTCTTCTGACCGCCACGGAAGAAAATGTTCGCTGCTGGACGGAAGGTACCCGCATGACGCTGGAGGAACTCCAGGACACCGTAAAGGAATCCCGTGAGATCGCCCAGGTGTTTATGAGCATCGCTGATATCATCGAGCAGACGATCCTGCCGTCAGACTGGCGGAACACCGATCCCACGGATGACACCCCCGGCGAGGTGGTGGCATGAGGAAGATGCTCTCCGTCCGTCAGTGGCAGGACTTGTTCCGCAGCGGTGCGTTTCAGGACAGATCACGAGAGACGCAGATCCGCGCAGGCTGGTATGACTGGTTCTGCGCTGATTCTGCCCTTGCCGGCAGGCTGCAGCGGATCGGCAGGGTGGTCATGGGGATCACGGAGCCTGCCATTCTGGACAATTACTATGTCTGGTTCAAAAACAATTGTCCTCTGGACGGCCCCCTCTATGATGACGTGCGCTTTGAGCCGTTGGAGGGAGACCGCTGCGGACGGTACTTTGTGGTGTCTCAGGACTGCCCTTATGAAAAGCAGAAATGGACGCTGTATACGGAGCGCGGCGGTTTTCAGGAACCGGAGTTTGGGTGTCAAAGCGTCCGTGAAATGCAGGGATATCTGAATGAGCATGGAAAGGAGTTGGCGCGGGAAACAGAGCCGCCGACTGTTACGAAAATGCCAAAAAATGAGGCGCCGACGCGATGAGCCAGAAGAAAAGTCCTTCGCCGCCCAGCCTCCCTCCTGATGCACAAAGGGAAATCCTGAACAGGCTGTCCGCGGAGACCCGGATCAGTTCTCAGGAGATCGCGGCCATCTTGGAGCGGCACGGTGTCTGCGGCGATATTGACGCCTTGCAGGACGCCTATCGGAAGCGGCTGGGCCAGCGACTCATGTCCACCATTCGGGATGAGACCGGCAAGCGTGAGGTGCTGGCCGCCAGCGGCGGCGAGTATGTCATCGTGGATTGCTGTAACGATCCGCAGAAGCTGAAGGCCATTCGGCACCGCATCCAGGCGCAGATGAACGGACTGGATGTGTCTGCCGGAAAGGTGCGCAAGCGTGTTCGCTTCTTGGAACGCTTCGCTTCTTGGGTGAGAAAGGAGACCTCGGATGGAGCGGCGTGAATTGTCAGCGGCGGATATCTACTGTAAATTCGCGGCGCAGCTGGATGAGGATGGCTTTCGGCTGTATCACGCCGCGCAGCGGATCACCGGCTTCCAGCCCTATGACGCTTTCCCCTATGAAGATAACCGGGGTGCGTTTGAGGCGGCGGACGGACATACCCTCCTGCGTTATCTGGAAGCAGCTCATTTCGATGCCGTCACATGGAAGATCGTCCCCGGAACCACCTACGAAGAGGCGATCCTCGGCAAGGTGGATACCACCACGCCGGAATACAAGGCGTTCCGTGAAAAAGTCTACGCAGATGCGCTGCACAGCATGGGGCTCGGCAGCCTATTGAAACGAGCAGATAAAAAAGAGAAAGAGGTAGAACATGAACGATAATATCACCGAGATCAACAAAGACACCTTCTGGGCGCTGATTCAGGAGGCGAAAGATACCCAACAAAGTTACTATCAGCAGATCCGCGGCATTTCAGACCGGCTCTGCCGGGAGCATGGCCTGTCCGTTATCATGGCGGGAGAGTCTGCCAAAGCCATCAGCTATGTGGAATGGCTGCGGCAGTCCAAAGGGCAGCCCACATTTCGTTCCATGCTGGAGGCGGATCTGCGGACGGCTATTCAGGATGCCAATGATCTCGGCCACTTTTTCCTGATCATGGAGCACATGGGCTATGAGGTCCACCACGGTGATCGGCTGGGTTTTCGCCTGCGGGGGCAGGAGCGATTCCAGTATCCCGGCAGGCGAGATCCGCTGTTCACAGAGGACGGAATCCGTGCTGCCATCCAGGGCAACCTGGAACAGATCGAAGCGGGGCTGCGGCCTGTCTTGCCTGCGCGGCCGGCATATCAGCCGTACCGGAAGCATCCCAGATACAGCGGTTTTCTCGCCCTCTATGTCCATTATCTCTATCTGCTGGGCAAGATCGAAAAGCGGCAGTATCCGCCCCGCATGACGCCGCATCTGCGGCAGGCGGTCATGCGCTTTGAACGGTATCAGGCACAGTTCGCGTTCCTGCGGGAAAATAACATCACAACGCCTGCTGACATGGCGGCATTCGAACATCGCACAGAGGAAACGCTGGGCAGATTGACAAAGCAGCGGACCCTCCTCAATGTGCGGAAGAAGAAACGCCTGCCGCTCTACGCAGCGCTGGCAGATGCGGAGGCGCTGGAACCCAGCAGGGCGTTATACGAGGAAGGGCTCACCGGCATGGAGCAGGAGTTTGAGCAGTATATGAAAGCCGTGAAGCTGCTGGAGGACAGCGGCATTCCACAGGAGGTGCTGAAGGAAGAAAAGGCAGAGGTGTATGAGCAGCTCTCAGAGGTGAATCGGAATATCCGGGCGGAGCGGGGAAAATTGAAGCTCTGCCGGGAGATCTGCCGGCAGACGCCCGCAATGGAGCAGGACATACAGAAAACAGAAGAACACCAGAAGGAGGTGCGGGAGCATGAACATCGGAGGCGGTGAAGCGGCGGACCAGCTGGTACGCATGATGCTCTCCGGCAGCGAGGTCGCTGTCCGGCTGAGCGGCTCCGCCATTAAAAATGTACTGGCGCTCACCATGGCGCTGGCGAAAAAACACAAGACCATTTCCGGCAAAGTCAATCTTGCAAAGATGCTGAAGGAGACCCGCGATGTGCGGCGATTCGCCATGTCTCCGGAGCAGTATCAGCAATTCAGGCAGCGGGCAGGAAAACAGAAGATCCTGTTCTCTGCCATCCGTGATTCGGATAACAAGGGAAAAATCGTGGATGTGATCATGCCGGTAACAGAGATCGACCGCGCCAATATGATCTTTGAGCGCATCCGATATACCGGGCAGCCGGAGCAGGCGCGGCAGGATGTCCCCTCTAAGGAGCAGGAAGCCCGTGTGGGACAGGAGGCGCCGCAGCGCGAGCAGCAACGCCCCCAGCAGGGGGAAACGCCTGTGACACCGCCTGTGGGCAAGCGGCAGGAGGTGGCATCAAAAAAAGAATCTCGGTCGGGAACAGACTTGCCAGATACCAAAGGCAGATCGACCTCATCCAGCGGCAGGGAAACGGCTGCCGGGACGATGACGAGTGAGCGGCCTTCGGTTCTGGAACGGCTGAAAGACTATCAGGCGCAGCTGGATACCCGGCAGAAGTCTGCCCCGGCCAGAGAAAAGATCCATCAAAAAGCACGACCGGACAGAACAAAGTAAGAAAGCCGTTTCGTCAGCAAGGCCGGCAGAGCATTCCACTCTGCCGGCCTCGTATTTTTTATGCAGGAGGTGATGCGGCTGAAAAAGACATCCCAAACAACGGATCTGGTACTTGCGCTGTTCCTCTATATCCCTGTGATATGGGCGGCGCTGCTGATCGCCCAGTCCCTTGGCGGCGGTCTGCCGGAGCTGCTATCAAACTTAACTGCCGCGCTGGAACAGCCCTTCCAGATCCAATGGACAGACAAGAGTCTGTTGTCCATTCTCGTCTGCACCGGCGCGTATCTCATGGGGCTGTGTCTCTATGCTTCCGGACAGGGCAGAACACGGGACGGAGAGGAACACGGCTCCGCCGCATGGGGCTCTCCCCGGCAGCTCAACGCGCAGTTCCGGCAGAAGCAGAACAAGATCCTCACCCGCCATGTGCGGCTGGGGCTGGATACCCACAAGCACCGGCGCTCACTGAATGTGCTGGTCATTGGCGGCAGCGGCGCGGCCAAAACCCGCGGCTATGTCAAGCCCAACATTCTGGAAGCAAACAGCAACTATGTGATCACGGACCCGAAGATGGAGGTGCTGACCGCCACCGGAGGGTATCTGAAACGGCAGGGATACGACATCCGAGTGCTGAATCTGGTGGATCTGTCGCAGTCGGACGGCTATAACCCGTTCCGCTACCTGCGGGATGAAAAAGACGCGCTGAAGCTGGTCAACACGCTGATCCAGGCAACGACGCCCAAGGGCAGTCACGAGTCCGATCCGTTCTGGTCGAAGTCCGAGACAGCACTGCTGCAGGCCATCATCCTCATGCTGTTCCAGGAAGCGCCGGAATATGAGCAGAATTTTTCAATGGTGCTGCGTGTGCTGGAATATGCCGAAGTGAAGGAGGACGATGACGAGTATGTCTCCCCGCTGGATCTGCTGTTCCGGGCAATGGAGTATGAGAACCCGGAAAGCGTTGCCCTGCGGCAATATAAGGTTTTCAAGCAGGCGGCGGGCAAGACGGCAAAATCGATTCTGGTGTCTGCCGCTGTGCGGCTGGCACCCTTCAATTTGCCGCAGATCAAAGCTGTCACCGACCATGATGACATGGATCTCTACACGCTGGGAGAGCGAAAGTGCGCTCTGTACGCCGTCATCCCGGATAATGATACGACCTTTACTTTTTTAGTGAGTCTTCTGTACTCCCAGATTTTCCAGACCCTTTACTACTGCGCAGACCAGATCCATCACGGAGCCTTGCCCTGCCATGTGCATTTCATCTTGGATGAAGCGCCATCGGTCAATCTGCCGGGGCTGCCGCGGGAGCTTGCGACCATGCGCTCACGCAACATCTCCTGCAGCACCATCATCCAGAACATGGCGCAGATCAAGGAGCTGTATAAGGACTCGTGGGAAACCATCCCCGGCAACTCGGACACGCTGCTCTATCTGGGCGGTAACGAGGCAAGCACCCACAAGTACATTTCCGAGGCGTTGGGCAAGTCCACCATCGACACCAAGACCCACGGGCAGACCAAAGGGCGGTCCGGGTCTTACTCCACCAACTTCCAGATCAGTGGGCGGGAACTGCTGACGCCGGACGAGGTGCGGATGCTGGATAACCGGTATTGTATTCTGTTCATCCGCGGCACACGGCCGGTGATGGACGAAAAGTATGAGCTCATGGAGCATCCCGCCATCCGCTATACGATGGACGGCGGCGGACCGCCCTACATCCACCACGGAACGGTGGAGCCTCCCATTCCGGGAGAGCCGCTGTTCCAAATTGATTTTGACAATGAAAAGGAGAATGCTGCAGCATGAAACATGATTTGAACAACAAAAATTTCGAGAGAAAGGCAAAGCGGATCTATTCCGTCTTTGCCTGCGTTGCCCTGCTTCTGGTCGCCACCGCGGTGCCCGCGCTGGCCGCAGACGATCCGCTGACGGTGGTCAACAACCTGTCCGATTTTATTTTCTCGCTGATCCGCGCCATTGGTCTCATCCTGCTGGGCTTCGGCATCCTGCAGGTGGGCCTGTCCCTCAAGAGCCACGATCCCTCCCAGCGCGCCAACGGTATGCTGACGGTGGCAGGCGGTATCGTCATCACCTTTACCAAGGAGATCCTCTCCCTCATCACCGGCTGAAAAACGCGGCAGGGTGAACGGCATGATACCGTTCACCCTGTTCTTCCCGTAGGAGGTGATTTTGAATGGGAAGCGGAAACTGGATCGTAGACAATTTGAACTCTGCGCTGGAAATGTGGAACGGAAGGCTGGCAGAGATCTGGCAGCTTATCAGCACCTCGCCGGAGTCCTTTAAGGGCGGCGGTGTCTGGAATGTCATCGTGAACATCAACGATGGATTAAAAGCTGTGGGGTATGCGCTGTTGGTGCTGTTTTTCGTGATGGGCGTGGTCAAGACCTGCGGCAGCTTTACCGAGATGAAGAAGCCGGAAGTGGCCTTCAAATGCTTCATCCGCTTTGTGCTGGCGCAGGCGGCGGTATCGTGGGGCATGGAGCTGATGACCGGCGCGTTTCGTGTTGCCCAGGGCATGGTGACAACCATCATGGATTCCTCCGGGCTGACGGCGATGTCTGCCACCACATTACCGGATGAACTGGTGAGTGTCATCGAGGATGTGGGCTTTATTGACTCCATCCCCCTTTGGGCGGTGACGCTGCTGGGCTCGCTCTTTATCTGGGTACTCTCCCTTGTCATGATACTGACGGTATATAGCCGCTTTTTTAAGCTCTATATCGCAACGGCCATCGCACCTGTGCCGCTGGCCAGCTTTGCGGGCCAACCCTCCAGCAGTATCGGCATAGCCTTTTTGAAAAGCTATGCCGCCATCTGTCTGGAGGGCTGTGTCATCGTATTGGCTTGTGTGATCTTTTCGGCGTTCGCGTCCAGTCCGCCCGCCATTGCGGACGATACGCTGGCCGCAGCCACCGTTGTGTGGAACTATGTGGGCGAACTCATTTTCAATATGCTGGTGCTGGTGGGAGCCATCAAGATGAGTGACCGGATCATCCGGGAACTGATGGGCCTTGGCTAAATCAGCGCCACAGACCCTCTGTGCTGACGGTGTCTTCGCCGTTCTCCCGTGCTTTGCGAACACGGTAGGAGAAATACTCCATAGCGGCAGCGTCATCCCGTGCCTGCATAACAAGATTGCAGACAAAGCGGATCAGCGAAAGCAGCCAGGACAGCACCACCAGCCCTACAAGAGCGAACAGGATGCGGTCTGCCAGCACGGTATGGGCGCGATACCAGCCGTGAAACACGGTCAGCATCGACATCGTGTACAGCAGCGGGATCGTCAGCCGCGCCAGCGCCGCCAGGCGGAACAGGGCCGCCAGAATGCCGAGTCCGGCGCCGATCATCCAAAACATCATTTGCCGTGACCTCCTTCTCGAGTTTGGGGGCATGGTACCATGACCGGGCAGAAAAAGCAAGTATCTGTTCGGGAAAAGTCAAAAATATCGGAGGTGGTACATTGGAGGTACGCATCAACAAGGAAGTACGCAACTATCAGGAAAGTTTGTTTTTCGGCCTGTCCCTGCGGCAGTTTTTATTCGCCCTGCTGGCAGTAGCTGTAGCGGTCGGCGTTTACTTCGGCCTGCGCCCTGTGCTTGGGAACGGTGAGATTGGCTGGGTCTGTGTCCTCGCCGCATTTCCCTTCGCCCTGGGCGGCTTTTTTCAGTACAACGGCATGAATTTCGAGCAATTTTTATGGGCGTTTCTTCGCTCAGAATTTCTCACGCCGAAACGGCTCACGTTCAAATCGGAAAACGTATACACAAAACTCATGGAACACTCATCTGTAAAGGAGGCTCTGAAACTTGATTAAAACCCTGCAAACCACGTTAAAGCAGGACAAAGAACAATTCAAGGTACCAAGATCTGTACAGGACATCATTCCCATTCGCCGACTCTGGCCTGACGGGATTTTCCAATTTGGCAGCAAGTATTCGAAAATGCTGCGGTTCAGCGACATCAACTACGCCATCGCGTCCAAAGAGGATAAGACTTCCATGTTCCTCGGCTACTCGGAACTGCTGAACGCTCTGGATACCGGCTCCACCACCAAGATCACCATCAACAACAAGCACATCAATCGCCAGAACTTCGAACAGGATATCCTCATTTCTCCCCAAAGAGATTATCTGGACGGCTTCCGAGCGGAGTACAACGCCATGCTGCTCGACAAGGTGACCGACTCCTCCAACAGCGTCGTGCAGGAGCGCTACATCACCCTGTCTGTCCACAAGAAAAATGTTGAAGAAGCCCGCACCTTCTTCGACCGCACAGCCAATGACGCTGTCTCCCGCCTCAATCACATGGACTCCCACTGTGAGGAATTAGACGCCGTAGAGCGGCTCCGCATCCTCCACGACTTCTACCGCGTGGGCGAGGAAACGCAGTACCATCTGGATCTGCGTGAGTGCATGAAGCAGGGCCGTTCCTTCAAGGATGCTGTCTGCCCGGACAGCATGGAATTCAAGAAGGACCACTTCGTTATGGGCAATAAATACGGTCGTGTGCTGTTTCTCAAAGAGTATGCCAGCTACATCAAAGACTCCATGATCAACGAACTCACCAGTCTCAACCGCAGCCTTATGTTGTCCATCGACATTATTCCGGTGCCCACGGACGAGGCGGTGCGTGAAATGCAGAACCGCCTGCTGGGCGTGGAGACCAATGTCACCAACTGGCAGCGCCGGCAGAACGCCAACAATAACTTTTCTGCCGTTGTACCTTACGATTTGGAGCAGCAGCGCAAGGAGACCCGTGAGATGCTGGACGATCTCACCACCCGTGATCAGCGCATGATGTTCGCAGTGCTGACAATGGTGCTTACGGCAGATACCAAGGAGCAGTTGGACGCAGATACAGAAACCGTACAGGCGATTGCCCGAAAGCATATGTGTCAGCTGGCTGTGCTGAAATATCAGCAGCTTGATGGACTGAATACAGTGCTGCCAATCGGCTCTCGCAGGATTGATGTTTTTCGAACGCTGACAACGGAAAGCCTTGCAGTGTTTATGCCGTTCAAGGTACAGGAAATCCAGGATAAGGGCGGCATCTTCTTTGGAGAGAATGCGATTTCGCATAATCTCATCATGTGCAATAAAGCGAACCTGCTGAACCAGTCTGCATTTCTGTTGGGTGTGCCTGGCAGCGGCAAATCGTTCAATGCAAAGGAGCTGATTACGTTCCTGATTCTGAATACCGATGATGATATCCTGATCTGTGACCCGGAAGGAGAATATGCGCCGCTTGCGGAAGCAATGGGCGATATTTCGTCTGTGATTCGTGTTTCGGCTGGCGGTAAGGACAGACTGAATGCCATGTACATGGTTGATGGCTACGGCGAAAACAACCCGATTGTAGTGAAATCGCAGTTTATCATGTCGCTGGTAGAGCGTATTGACCCGAACGGTGTCGGTCCGCAGCAGAAGTCCATCATTGACCGATGCGTTGCGGCGGTGTATCAGGAAGCGGAGCAGTCCGGCACAGTGCCCACGCTGTCAACACTGCGTGAAATGCTGCTCGATCAGCCGGAAGAAAAGGCCAAGGACATTGCGCTTGCACTGGAGCTGTTTACCACCGGTTCTCTGGATATTTTCGGTCATAAAAGCACGGTCAATCTGGACAAGCGGGTGGTTGTGTTTGACATTCATGGACTGGGTGAACAGTTGAAGCCGATCGGCCATCTGGTCATTACGGATACCATGCTGAACCGCGTAACGCTCAACTGGAAACGCGGCAAGCGCACGCATGTATTCATTGATGAGTTCCATGTCATGTTTGAAAACGAGTTCAGTGCGGCCTTTTTCAATTCGGCATGGCGGCAGTTTCGAAAGAGAAATGCGTACCCGACCGCTATCACGCAGAATGTGGAGTATCTGCTGGATTCCGTTCAGGCAAGTACCATGCTCTCTAACTCGGAGTTTATTGTCATGCTCAATCAGGCAGCATCCGACCGTGAAAAGCTGGCGCATTTGCTGAATATCTCGAATGAGCAGATGAGCTATATCACCAACGCAGATGCAGGCTGCGGCCTGATTAAATATGGCAGCGCACTGGTGCCGTTCATCAACCGTTTTCCGCAGAATACGAAACTGTATGAGCTGATGACGACCCGACCTGGTGAGGGTCAGTTTGCACACGGGCAGGAGTAATCCTGCCCGTTTCTGCGTATGGAGGTGAGTAGGAAAATGCCAAAGATCAAGACAAGAGAAAAGGTGCAAGGCATTAAGACGTTGGATAAGGCGGCGGTTGCGGGAGAACGCATGAAGGAGGTATATATCCGTTCCAAAGAACAGTTTACAAATTTGACAGATGACCGTTCGGAAAATCCCAATGCCTATGCTGGGGACAAGGTGCAACGAGCAGCGGAAAATGCGGCGGAAGATACTGCTCGTGTTGCTGCGGCTGGTGCAAAACTGGCAGTGAAAAAAGGAACAGCGGCAATCAAGCAGCGCAGGGAACGATATGCGGAACCGATGCAGGAGCCGGCGATGCCCAATCAGCCATGGGGTGAAAATGACATCACACCTCAGAAACAATCGCAACGGCAGGCTGCAATTCGTGCACAACAAGTGAAAACGAACCGGAAAACTGCCGGAAAAGATGCTCCGAGAATAAAAATCGGACAGCAGACTGTGAGTAGAGTTTCAAATGACCCGGTGGAACAGGGACGTACATTGGCAAAGAGCAAAGCTGCCAAGAAGTTGAAATCTGCTCGAATCAAAGAGCGGCAGTCTGCGATTGCAGGTTCAGATCGGACTATTAAACCTGCCGAAACGAGTTTCCATGATTGCGTAGTGCATGGTTCACAGCATAGTGCAAATCCAGAAAAAAGCGTCATAAAGTCGAGAGAAACAGTATTGCACAGCAGCAAAACTGCTGCAAAAGAGGCAATTTCGCCTAAGACAACTCGGTTGAGAATCAAGACTGCTGCACGAAGGGTGCAGTCAGCCAGACAAACAGCGCAGTATGCAACTGCGGTTCAGCATCGTTCGGCGGAGGCTGCAGTGAAATCTGCTGAAATTTCGGCCCAGACATTTCGAGCAGCGACAAAGCGGACGGCAACCATGTCTAAACGAGCGGCAGAAGCCACGAAAGAGGTGCTTAGGGCAATTATTGCCGGTATGCGGTCGATGGTTGCGGCTCTGACTGCCGGCAGTGGAGTGACCTGCATGGTGATTGTTGTTGTGTGCTTGATTGGCATGATGGCAGGCTCCTGCTTTGGTATCTTTTTCTCAGGCGAAGACAGCGGCACTGGCATGACCATGCGGGACGCAGCACGAGAAATCAATCAGGAGTATAACGAGAAGATAGAAAAAATCAAAACAGACAATCCCTATGATAAATTGATCCTATCCGGTTCGAGAGCCACATGGCCGGAAATCCTTTCGATTTATGCAGTAAAGACCACATCCGACCAGAGTGATGGTCAGGAGGTGGCATCAATGAATGATATGAAGCTGGA
>ERZ835880.2289-NODE-2289-length-13055-cov-4.171231_pt1 | contig 13055 bp, 12 predicted proteins | sample MGYA00519944_ERZ835880 | MGnify/ENA primary metagenome ERZ835880 (study PRJEB31850, sample SAMEA3708787) | human gut metagenome | biome: human gut; feature: human-associated habitat; material: faeces | place: China | collected 2014 ... | reverse complement strand
AGATAAGAAATGCCCCCACCGGTCGCGCCCCACACGGGGCGCGTGGATTGAAATAACTGTTGGCGTTGCCGACACGATTGGGCTTTCGAGTCGCGCCCCACACGGGGCGCGTGGATTGAAATAAGCGAGCTGACCGCGTTAATTTCTTCCGTCAGGTCGCGCCCCACACGGGGCGCGTGGATTGAAATCTTTAACGTCGAGGTTATACTTAGACCCAGCGGTGTCGCGCCCCACACGGGGCGCGTGGATTGAAATAGGCAGCACGCAAAACAACATTCGTGCAGCTATCCGTCGCGCCCCACACGGGGCGCGTGGATTGAAATGACTGCTTGGCTCGATTTTGGCGGCTATGCGGCAGTCGCGCCCCACACGGGGCGCGTGGATTGAAATAGTTACCATCACGCAAGAAAACGACGACGGTTATAGTCGCGCCCCACACGGGGCGCGTGGATTGAAATGCGTCAACCGTCAGCGTTATGGTGCGGAAGTCCTGCGTCGCGCCCCACACGGGGCGCGTGGATTGAAATATACTATGAAAGGATTGATTTTATGAGTAAATCTGTCGCGCCCCACACGGGGCGCGTGGATTGAAATAAATGTGCGGCCATCGAGCAACCTGCGCTTTAAAGTCGCGCCCCACACGGGGCGCGTGGATTGAAATTACGTATCAAGGGCGCGAGTCTCCCCGCATCAAATGTCGCGCCCCACACGGGGCGCGTGGATTGAAATAATTCCTGCCGCCGACGTTGCGCCGGTGGTGCATGGTCGCGCCCCACACGGGGCGCGTGGATTGAAATATTGATACTTGCCCACGACACAGTAGCTGATCTGCGTCGCGCCCCACACGGGGCGCGTGGATTGAAATAACCGTGTGTGCTTCGACCTTTGCTCCACCGCTAGTCGCGCCCCACACGGGGCGCGTGGATTGAAATTGGGAGGCGGCCAAAAATGTATAGTTATCTATCAGGTCGCGCCCCACACGGGGCGCGTGGATTGAAATGACAAGCGCGTTACCGATCATCCGAGGCAGTGTATGTCGCGCCCCACACGGGGCGCGTGGATTGAAATTTACCTCCACCTCGCCAAAAGCCTGCTCGAACGTCGTCGCGCCCCACACGGGGCGCGTGGATTGAAATAATCCCACGCGAAGAAACGGTGAATGGCTCTTTGAGTCGCGCCCCACACGGGGCGCGTGGATTGAAATAACGGAGAGGAGAACGACAAGCCGGTGGTGCGTGGTCGCGCCCCACACGGGGCGCGTGGATTGAAATTGTTCGGCCAGCAGTTTGGCCAGATCAACGATCGCCGTCGCGCCCCACACGGGGCGCGTGGATTGAAATGCGTGGGATTGAAAGCTATGTTACGGCTATTGTAGTCGCGCCCCACACGGGGCGCGTGGATTGAAATGTTAAATCGTTGTAACGTATTCGGCAGTCAGATGTCGCGCCCCACACGGGGCGCGTGGATTGAAATTTGATGCTCAGGCCGTCCGCGACGGAAATTACAAGGTCGCGCCCCACACGGGGCGCGTGGATTGAAATTGGTAATGCATGATTTTGGGATTCAATCCGCGATAGTCGCGCCCCACACGGGGCGCGTGGATTGAAATTTTATTCGATTGCGTCCAGTTTTTTCATGACTGCCGTCGCGCCCCACACGGGGCGCGTGGATTGAAATAGCACCTCACGACACATCTTTTTAACAACCTCTCGTCGCGCCCCACACGGGGCGCGTGGATTGAAATACAGGGTGCTTGCCCACGGTAACGAGAGTGCATTCCGTCGCGCCCCACACGGGGCGCGTGGATTGAAATACCGCGCTGCTGGACAAGGAAGGCATGGAGGCCGAGGTCGCGCCCCACACGGGGCGCGTGGATTGAAATTTTATTTGCTTGTAACTATGAGTTGAAAATCATCGTCGCGCCCCACACGGGGCGCGTGGATTGAAATTGCAACGAGCGGCGCAAGGCGCTGGTGTTTTCCGTCGCGCCCCACACGGGGCGCGTGGATTGAAATTTCGGGCACCCGTTCGCACTCCAGGATTCATCGTCGCGCCCCACACGGGGCGCGTGGATTGAAATGCGGTTGGAACGTGTGGAATGTCAATGGCAGATAGTCGCGCCCCACACGGGGCGCGTGGATTGAAATATCTGCCCCGTGATTTATGAGAATGGAACCACAGTCGCGCCCCACACGGGGCGCGTGGATTGAAATTTTTTTTACCTCCTCGCATCCCGTAGGTGTGCGAGGTCGCGCCCCACACGGGGCGCGTGGATTGAAATATATCCAATTTCGCCGTATTCCATGTGTGAAAAGGTCGCGCCCCACACGGGGCGCGTGGATTGAAATCTAACGGCGGTGATGGTCGAGGCTCTATGTCGGAGTCGCGCCCCACACGGGGCGCGTGGATTGAAATCCGATGATAACAGGAGCGGACTGAACAACAATCGGGTCGCGCCCCACACGGGGCGCGTGGATTGAAATATTGATGGTAGCGATAACTGCCGATGCATCCGTGGTCGCGCCCCACACGGGGCGCGTGGATTGAAATCTAATAGCTTGCCCACACTTGTCGCCTCGGCGGGGTCGCGCCCCACACGGGGCGCGTGGATTGAAATATATGTAGTACCTCCGTTAATTTCCGTCAATCATCGTCGCGCCCCACACGGGGCGCGTGGATTGAAATATATTATGAAAGGACTGATTATATGAGTAGATCTGGTCGCGCCCCACACGGGGCGCGTGGATTGAAATGGTTGTGGGTAATCTTGCCGTTACGGTCGTCAAACGTCGCGCCCCACACGGGGCGCGTGGATTGAAATCGCCTCAATCCGCGCAGCCTGTATGCCTATAGCATGTCGCGCCCCACACGGGGCGCGTGGATTGAAATATTGTTGGCGGTCGCGCAGCTGTCCAACTGCTGAGTCGCGCCCCACACGGGGCGCGTGGATTGAAATTTGCTGGGCGTTGGGGACTATGACCAGGACGCCTACAGTCGCGCCCCACACGGGGCGCGTGGATTGAAATATCATGCCGTGTACACCTCATCGTAGTAGATCAGGTCGCGCCCCACACGGGGCGCGTGGATTGAAATCGCTTTATGGCAACGATAAAAAACAGTCAGAGCTTGTCGCGCCCCACACGGGGCGCGTGGATTGAAATCGGGCAAGGACGGCGCAAAGGGTGATCCCGGCGGTCGCGCCCCACACGGGGCGCGTGGATTGAAATATCAGCGTTTGCTCTCGTTGCGCGGACGCAAGCTCGTCGCGCCCCACACGGGGCGCGTGGATTGAAATCCGTCATTTGAAGCGGGGAGGCTCGCGCCCTTGGTCGCGCCCCACACGGGGCGCGTGGATTGAAATAAGTAGAGAGGGAGAGAGAGAGAGAGCCGGCCCGAGTCGCGCCCCACACGGGGCGCGTGGATTGAAATTGGCCATGCCTGCATGCGCGGCCAGTCGTCCTCGTCGTCGCGCCCCACACGGGGCGCGTGGATTGAAATGTTGTAGTACGTAACGCCGCCAACCGTCTGCCCGAGTCGCGCCCCACACGGGGCGCGTGGATTGAAATGCCGCTGCCGTACATGGGCAGCGGCGAAAGCTGGAGTCGCGCCCCACACGGGGCGCGTGGATTGAAATCCGCGCACAGCCAGGATCGCTCGCCGGGCTGTGCGTCGCGCCCCACACGGGGCGCGTGGATTGAAATACGGCCCTGCTGGACAAAGAGGGCATGGAGGCCGTCGCGCCCCACACGGGGCGCGTGGATTGAAATAAGCTGCCTTGGCCGGTCGCCGGCAGCTGCCTTGGTCGCGCCCCACACGGGGCGCGTGGATTGAAATTTTTCGCGGATCACGGCCTCACCGTGCTCCGTGCGTCGCGCCCCACACGGGGCGCGTGGATTGAAATATATAAACTCTGTGCTATACTTGAACCATAGAAGTCGCGCCCCACACGGGGCGCGTGGATTGAAATGCACGGTTAAATAGAGCGGTTATGCGCTCACGGTGTCGCGCCCCACACGGGGCGCGTGGATTGAAATGCGGTGACGTGCGCGCAAGACAAGCGCCGTGCAAAGCGTCGCGCCCCACACGGGGCGCGTGGATTGAAATACATTACACATTGCTTTCTTCGCCTTCTTCATCGTCGCGCCCCACACGGGGCGCGTGGATTGAAATAGCGGATACGATGTCCCGGAAGTCACGCTTCCGCAAGTCGCGCCCCACACGGGGCGCGTGGATTGAAATCGCGTAGTATTCCCGGGCCGTCGCACAATAGTGGTCGCGCCCCACACGGGGCGCGTGGATTGAAATCGGCAGGACCATCAAGCGCGCACACTTGATGTCAGTCGCGCCCCACACGGGGCGCGTGGATTGAAATGCGCGCAGCTCGACCACGCGGCCGAGGATCTGCACGTCGCGCCCCACACGGGGCGCGTGGATTGAAATATCTGCTCGAGCATGATCTCCACATCGGCGATCTCGTCGCGCCCCACACGGGGCGCGTGGATTGAAATTCGGACATAAAGCCTTTCTTGGTCGCTGCGGCCTGGTCGCACCCCGCACGGGGTGCCCGGATTGAAATTCGATCATCGTGCAGGGCTTCTCTTTCCAAATCATCGCGCCCCGCGCAGAACGCCCCCAACGGCAGACGCCCCGGACTGCAAATGCAGTCCGGGGCGTTCATATAAAAGGAAGGCATGCTCTGCCGAAAGAACGAGATCGGAAGCGCGCGGACACCGTCGCGCAACGGGAGAAGAGGTACCGTGAAAGATCGAAAAGAGACCTCTGGGCCTGCACGCTTCCAAATGAGGGGGTATGTTCAGCATAGAACAAATTACGCCACAAGGAAAGCCACGGAACCGCAGTTTCGTGGCTTTTTGCCTCACTTATGCGTTTTTGTGGTCTAATGTGTGCTCCCACGCATCGCCGAGCTCCTTCCACCGGCCCATGATATCCTTCCACAGGTGCAGCGCCCAGGGCGCAAACACCTCCGGCGGCGGGCAATCCGGCCGGCTGAGCCAGTTTTGAATAATATCCATGACCACATCCGACATCTTCCCGGACATGAACGCCTCGTTCTGCGGATCGGAAAAGAGGTCGGAAAAGTCCGCCTGCAGGTACGGCCGCAGCCGGGCGCAGAGAAAGTCGTGGAACGAATTCTGCCCCGTGAACGTGAGCGCGCGGGCGTAAAACGCGCGGTCGGCGTACAGATATGTGCACACGCGCCCGAAGAGGTCGAACAGGCCCGGCTCGTCGTCGCCGATTGCCTTCTGAAAGCCCTTGTCGTAGATCCACGTCACGAGCTGGTACTTGTCCGTAAAGTGCCGGTAGAACGTGCGGCGGTTGATCTCCGCGGCCGCGCACAGATCGGTCACGGTGATGTCCGCGAAGTCGCGCCGGAGCATGAGCTCCTTGAGACTCTCGGCGAGCACTTTTTTCGTTGCGGATTCGCGCATGGCGGCCGCCCCCTTCCGATATTGCTGCCACCAGTATACCGCACACATGGCAAAACTGCAACAGACCCTGCCGCGGATGCGGCAGGGTCTGTGCATAAGGAAAAAAGAAGGGAGGGGAAAGAATGATCACTTTGCAAATGCCTGCGCGAGCTCCTGAGTGACGCGCAGATACGTCTCGATGTCCGCGACGGTGTGGCAGTGCAGCGGCGAGACGCGGATCGCACCCGTGAGGCCGACGGCCTCGACGATGCGCTTGGAATACACGCTGGTGTTGACGCGCTCAAAGGTCGTGACGCCGCGCTTCTGGTACTCCTCGACGCAGCGGGTCATGTCCAGCCCGTCGATGCCCATGGCAACGATCAGGTCGCGGTGCGTGAGATCCTCGGTGTCAACATACACGTGTACGCCGGGGATGTGGCGCAGACCGGGCACGTTCTGCGTGCCCTCGAGCATGGTGTGCAGCAGCGCGCGCTCCTGCAGGTGGATGTGCTCCATGCCGGTCACGAACAGCGTGCGACGGTCGTCCGACTGGATGAAGTGGCCGCCGAGCCAGCAGACATAGTCCACCACGGCGCTCATGGCCGCGAAGTTGCCGGGCGTGGGCGAGCCGAGCTCCCAGACGTCGGCCGGGCGCTGCAAGACCTTGCGGTGCGGCAGCTTGGCCACGCGATCGGACACGTAGCCGTAGCCCATACCGCGGGTGCCGAAGAATTTATAGGGTGCAAACGTCGCGCCGTCGACGCCGAGGGCGTCCACGTCGAGCACGGCGTGCGGCGCGTGCTGCACGGCGTCGGTGACGATGTAGATATCGGGGTTGATCTCGCGCGCAGCCTTGACGATACCGGCCATGTCCATGATGCTGCCGGTGATGTTCGAGGCATACATGATGCTCAGCAGGCAGGTATCCGGCGAGACGACGCGGCGGATCTCCTCGACGTCGATGCCGCCGGTCTTCGGGTTCGCCTGCGCGACGCGAAATTCCTTGCCGGTCTTGTCGCAGTAGTATTTCACCGCGTCATATGCCGACGGGTGCTCGAGCACGGACGTGACCGCGCTCTTGCCGGGGCAGTTTTCCAGGATGGCACCGACGATCTGGAACATCGCCTGCGAGGCGGTCATCTCCGAGATGAGCGCGCCGCCCGATGCGCCGAAAACGATGTGCATAATGTCGTCGATGCCGTGCAGCTGCACTTTTTTGAGCGCGCGGGAACGATCGTGCAGCCGCTCCGGGCAGTCCGGGAACGCCTGGTACTTTGCCTGCGCCTCGACGGACGCCTTCAGGCGCAGCGAACCGCCGGAATTTTCAAAGAACAGGCGCTGGCCGAATTCCGGATCCGCATCCACATAGTAAAAGCGATCCTTGATCTCCGCCGACAGTGCAGGATCAAACAGCAGACCTTCGTTGAGATTTTGCATGGTTTTCTCCTTCCAAATGTAACAATCTGAGCGGGTGCGGCGCGGCGGCCGCACCCGAAATCGTCATTTCTCTTCCGCAGCCGGGGTCTCGGGCGCGGCTGCGGTGCCCTTTTCAAAGTGGCGGCCGATGCCGGTGATCGCACTGAGCAGGAACAGCAGGATCAGCAGCCAGCTGTGGAAGTTATATGGCACGTAATCCAAAAACGAGAACGACTCCGAGACGACGCCGCTCGCGATCGCGAGGCTGACGGCGTTGAGGCCGACGGGGTTGTACGGCACGATGCCGGCAAGGCCGGTCGCAATGCCGTCCATGAGGTTCGAGCCGCGGGTGCGCTCGATGTTGTGCGTCTGCAGGAGCTTGCGCACGACCGGACCGACGAACAGGATCGAGATGGACGCAGCGCCGATGGCCACGCTGCCGATGACGCTCAGCAGGATGGTGACGAGCTCGGCCTGACGCGGGGTCTTGCTGGCGTTGTTGAGCTTTTCGAGCAGCATGTCAAACACGCCGCTGCGCTTGAGCATCTCGAGCAGCGCGAACATGAAGAAGCTGAAGCAGATGACATTGAGCATGCCGGTCAGGCCGGCGCCGATGGGGCCGGTGGTCGAAAACAGCGTCGGCACATCGAGGAAGCCGAACACCAGGCACAGCACAAAGCCGACCAGATCGCAGACGATGAGCGTGCTGATGAGGTTCCAGCCGCGGAGCATCAGGATGATCATGATGACCGGGATGACGAGCATGACGAGCGTCTTGGCATAGGCGGGGTCGATGACGTCCGGCAGCGTGACGGACGTGGACGTCTTGATACCGACGATGATGAACAGCACGGCGGAAATGACGCCGGCGATCAGCGAATACGGCAGACGGGTGCGCACGACGTCGCGCACTTCCGCGTCCTGCGTGAGCGCGGAGGCGATGGTCGTGTCGGAAATGGGGGCGAGGTTATCGCCGAAGATCGCGCCGCTGACGATGGCGCCGACCACGACGGAGGGATTCGCACCGACGGTCGCCGCGACGGGCAGCAGCACCGGCAGCACGGCGACGATGGCACCGTTGGACGTGCCGCAGGCCGTCGAGATCAGCAGGCAGACGAGAAACGCCACCAGCGGCAGGAAGCCCGCGCTCAGGCCGAGCTTCATCACAAGCCAGGTCAGGCCCTGAATGAGGCCGCTCTGGCGCAGCTCCTGCGACAGGATGCCGGCCAGCAGGAACGCGAAGATAATGACACACAGCGTGTCGTTTTTCAGGCCGTCCACGACCGCCTGTTCAAATTCCTTTTTGTTTTTTGCCAGCAGGAACGCCACACACAGTCCGGCGAAACCTGCCATGCAGAACAACACCAGGGACACTTTCTTCATCGCGGCGATCACGATCATGAGGCACATGAAGACCAGCAGCGGCGCACACGCGCCGAGCGTGCCCCCGTAAAATTGCATACGTTTGTTTTTCTCCATTGTGAGGTCCTCCTCTCAAATAATCCAACACCGGTATTGTTGTATGCGGTATTTTTAGCTCTTTTATGCGTAAAAGTCAATTGAATTTTCAATGTTTTTCATGCACTATTGCATTTTCTACAATTTATACAGTATAATGTTGTTGCTACTGCAACATTCGTTGCGGCTCTGCTCACAATCCCCAGAAAAAAGGATGGTGTTCCCATGAGTGGTAAACTGGAACAGCGCATTCAAAGCGCGCATTTGACGCGGACGGAAAAGGTCATCGCGGATTATTTTCTCGAGCACAGCGGCTCGCTATATTTTTTAACGGCCAAGGACATCGCGCTTGCGCTCGGCGTGAGCGACACCTCGGTCATCCGCCTGTGCCGCACGCTGGGCTACCGCGGCTTCCGTGAGCTGCAGGAGAGCCTGCGCAGCGAGCTCTCACAGGTCATCGAGCGTGAAAAATACGTCATCCCGCAGCATCAGGTGCCGGACAAATTGCAAAAGTATCAGGATCTGAGCTCGTTTCAGTGCCTGCAGTTCGCCGTAGACTGTCTGCAGGAGACTTACCGCAAGAACGACCCGGAAAAATACGGGCAGATCGTGCGTATTCTGCTCGAGAGTGAGCACATCTTTGTCTCCGGCTTCCGCGGTCTGGCGGGGCCGGCGCGGCACCTGGGGACGCTGCTGTCGCAGTATACCCGGCACGTGGAGTATTTCTGCGACGCAGACACCCGCTGCGTAGAAAAGCTGCTCGACTACGGCCCGCACGACTGTGTGATCCTGCTCGGTGCCGAGCGCTACTCGCGCATGACGTGCGTACTGGCCGAGATGGCGCACGACACCGGCTGCCGACTGATCGTCATCACCGACAAGCTCACCGCGCCCTTCGCCGGCGATGCGGACATCGTGCTTCTCGCCGATCTGTCCAGCCCCTCGCCCACAAACTCCTATATCGGCGTGAACTTTCTCATCGAGGCCATCGCCTTCGAGTTCAGCCGCACGCTCGGCGTATATCCGCAGCAGCGGCTGTCCCGGCTGGACGCTTACCTGTCCGAGCTGCAGCTGTACTGACCGGTGGCCAAAAAGCATTGCAATCGCAGGCATTTTTCGTTACAATAAAGGCAATCTGAAATTGGGAGGCCATGCCATGCATCCGCGCAACCTGCACCTGTATTTCTTCAGCCCCACGGGCGGCACGCAGCGCGTCGCCGGGCTCTTCGCGGAAAATCTGAACGCGGCCGACGCCTGCACCGACATCACCGTACACGCCGAGGCGAAGACGTTTTCTGCCGACGACTGCCTGCTCGTGTTCTTCCCGGTCTATGGCGGGCGCGTGCCCGGGCCGTGTCTCGCGCGCATGCGCGCCCTGCGCGGGACGGACACTCCGGCCGTGCTCGTGGCCGTGTTCGGCAACCGCGCCGTGGACGACGCTCTGCTCGAAATGCGCGATACGCTCACCCCGCTGGGCTTTCGCGTGATCGCGGCGGCGGAGGTCATCGCGCCGCACTCGGTCACCACCGACATCGCCGCCGGGCGGCCGGACGCAGCCGACCGCGCGAAGATCGAAGGGTTCTGCACCCAGCTCGCGGCCCGCATCGCCGCCGACGCCCCAGCCGAGATCGCCGTGCCCGGCAACCCGAACTACCACGCCTACAACGGCCTGCCGCTCAAGCCGACCGGCGGCCTGCGCTGCATCCGCTGCGGCCTGTGCGCGGACAACTGCCCCGCCGGCGCGATCCCGAAGGCCGCGCCGCAGAAGGTGGACAAGCATAAGTGCATCTCCTGTCTTCGCTGCATCCAGATCTGCCCGCAGTCGGCCCGCGGCGTGCCGCTGCCGCTGCGGCTGGCCGCGGCCGCCACGGTGAAAAAATACTGCACCGGGCGCAAGGAGCCGAAATTCTATCTGTAACGGAAAACACCGCCCCGGAAGCGATCTGCTTCCGGGGCGGCGCTTTGTTATCGGGCTTCGGCATCGTCCACCGTATCCAGCCCCGCGAAGAAGGCGTCATACGGACAGCCGTAGAGCCGTTTGAGCGCGAGCAGCACGCTCACGCGCACATTGAGCTCGCCCGCCTCGTATTTGGCGTAGGTCGTGCGGCCGATGTCGCAGCCGCGGCGCTGCAGCTCGGCGCACAGCTTCTCCTGCGAGAGGCCGCTGGCGTTGCGCAGGCGGCGCAAATTGTCGCCAAGATCGCGATCCCGCCGTACTCCATCTTCTCACCACCGCACAGCATTTTCTGACCAATATTGGTTGCAAGCGCTTTTGTTTTATGCGGAAGCAGCCGCAAAAGCTGTCCGCAATACTGGGTCAAGCGCAAAAAGGTGTGCCCCTCACCCCTCCGGCCTGCGGCCGAGGGCACTTTTGAGCGCGTTGCGCAGCGGGTTCGACCCCGGCGCGCCTTTTTCGCAGGCGGGGTAGCCGCAATCAGAGAGCACGCGGCGCAGCTCCGCCTCGGTGACGATCTGCGGGTCATAGCGCACGGTCAGCTCCGCGCGCCAGAACGACACCGCCGCGTCGAGCACGCCGCGCGTGTGCAGCAGGTCGTCCACGATCCACTCCGGGCACTGGCGGCAGTAGATGCCGCGCACATACGTCGTCAGGACTTTTTCTTCCATGGGAAACGTCTCTCCTTTTTGCCGCTGTCCTTGAGCCGCAGCGAGATGTCTTTCATTTGCTTCGCCCCCAAGTCAAAAGGGGAACGCACAGCCGGCGCTCCCCCTCAAAAATCAGGCCTCTTCGCCCGCTTCCAGCAGGTTCTGCTTGAATTCCTTGCGCTTTTTGATCGCCGTCATGCACGCCGGGATGGCCACGGCGGGCAGATCGAGCAGCAGCGCCCAGTCGATCCAGTCGATGCCCTTGATGAATTGGCCCTCGTGCCACACGCCCCTGGCGAGCTTGAAGTAGTTGTAGTTCCAGGCGCCCCAGATGTCCGTCGTGGGCTTGAACAGGTGCACCTTCAAAAACGCCGCGCTCGTGACGATGCCGTTGGCGGCAACGGTCAGGAACGAGGACGTGCGCTTGTTTTTCAGCAGAAACTCCGCCACGGTAGGCAGAACGTACACGGCCAGGTTGATGATCCAGAGCTGCATCGGGATCTTATAGTGCCAGCGGATGGCCTGACGGATGTGGTCGGCATCGTGCAGCAGGGCTGCGCCGAGGATGACCAGGTTCCACTTTTCCAGTACGGCGGCGGTCTCGTCGTCGAGGCGGGTATCCAGGAATTTTGCTTCGTCTTTCACAGACTGTGTCATGGTATTTCCTCCCCCTGATCGAATCAATATGTACCCAGATTTTTGTTTACCATCTGGTCAACAAAAAGTAGCATATCCCGCCCGGAATGTCAAGACGCTGACAGGGAAAACTGGAAATTTTCTTCGCCGCAAAACGAGCAAAGGCTCCGGTTTCCCGGAGCCTTTGCTTTTTTGCCGTTGTCGTCAGCTGTGGCAACTGTGTTCGCCGCAGCCGTGCTCGCCGCAGGTGTGGCCTGCGCCGTGCGCGTGGTCGTGATGATCGCAGCGCGCCTCGGGATCATAGCCGAGCGAACCGTCAAGCAGTGCCTGCACTGCCGCGTCCGCGCTGCCGCTCACGCCGCCGTAAAACCGGATGCCGGCCTCGGTGAGTGCCGACTGCGCGCCGCCGCCAATGCCGCCGCAGATGACCACATCGGCGTGATTCGCCACGAGAAAGCCCGCCAGCGCGCCGTGGCCGCTGCCGTTCGTGGACACGACGGCCGCCGCCGTGACCGCGCCGTCGGCCACGTCGTAGAACTTGAATGCCTCCGAGCGGCCAAAGTGCTGAAAAATGTTTCCGTTTTCATAAGGAACTGCAATGCGCATAAAAATGGCTCCTTTCCGCCGTTTGTTGCCTACAGCATACCGCAGTTTCGCCCCGAATGCAAGTGTGCAGAAACGGGCGCGAAACGCGCACCGCGTTCCGCCCCGGGCAAAAAGAGAAGAATCAAAAAGCGATGGAAAATTGCCGTTACAAGACCTTTTTGTTCTCCGCGCCGGGCGTCGTGACGATGACGGTCTCCGGCGTGATGATCAGCGCGCCCTTCGCCGTGGCCGCGCCCTGGAACATCTGCTCGACCATGGTCTTGAACGTGGCCACGACCAGCCCGTCCGTGACGTGCTCGGCCGTGCCGCGGATCTGATAGCCCTCGAGCGTCTTGGCGTCGTAGACGGAGATGGCGATGCGGCCGTCATTCGCGGCGAGGTTGCGCAGCGTCGTGTCCAGGAACACGTCACCGACGACGAGCTTGCCGTCGTCCGTCACGTCCTTGAACGCGACCGGCACCGCATTCGGCACACCGGCGCTGCAGGTGGCCAGGTCCCACATGTTTTCCTTGAGCAGTTTTTTGACGTTTTCGGTGAGCATGATGCATTCCTCCTGCTGTGATTTTTGAAGCTTCCGTCATGATAGCAGGTCACACGGCAGAAACAAGATATCCGCAAATTTATGAGCGACTCATAAATTTCATAGCGGCGGCTTGACACTGGCGGGCAGAAGGATTAAGGTAGACGAAAAACCGCAGTGCGGCGCGGCCGCGCTGCCGAAAAGGAGCGTTTCTCTTGGCTTATGGCCGGATCGGCGTGATCGGCGCCATGGATTCGGAGCTCGCCGCGCTCGTCAAAAAGCCTGATAAAACTGATCAATCAGTTTTTCAGTCGTTTTTGATGGCTATGATCCAATTTCGGGGGGGGGGGGGGCCCCCCCCCCCCCCCCCCCCCCCCCCCCCCCCC
>ERZ835880.2276-NODE-2276-length-13094-cov-3.733799_pt1 | contig 13094 bp, 11 predicted proteins | sample MGYA00519944_ERZ835880 | MGnify/ENA primary metagenome ERZ835880 (study PRJEB31850, sample SAMEA3708787) | human gut metagenome | biome: human gut; feature: human-associated habitat; material: faeces | place: China | collected 2014 ... | reverse complement strand
GGACGGACGCCGGACGGGTGCGGCTCCATACGGCCCCGCTGCCCCTGGCCCAATTGACGCCGCCCCAGGAGAAAACCAAGGAGATCCGCGACACGGTGTCCTCCCTGCGGCTGGACAGCGTGCTGGCCGTTGGCTTTTCCCTGAGCCGGGGAAAGGCCGCCGAGGCGGTGACCTCCGGCCGGGTCCAGGTGAACTGGACCGACTGCCAGAAGCCGGACCGCCCGGTGGCCCAGGGCGACACCCTGACCCTGCGGGGGCTGGGGAAATGCGTCCTGGAGGAGGTCGGCCATCAGACCAAAAAGGGCAGGGTGTTCGTCACCCTGAAGCGTTATCTATAAAAGAGGGAGAGATCACATCATGGATGAAAAGAAAATCGCCCGCATCAACCAGCTGGCCGCCAAGGCGAAAACGCCGGAGGGCCTGACCCAGGAGGAACGGGAGGAGCAGCTGCGCCTGCGCCGGGAGTATATCGACTCGGTGGTGGGCAACCTGGCCCGGGAGCTGGACAATACCTATGTGGTGGATGAGCACGGCGACAAGCGCAAGCTCCGCCGGAAGGGAGAGCAGTGATGGCCTATTCCTATGACGACCGGGACCGGGAGTTCCGGCAGTCGCCTCCCCCCAGACCGCCCCGGAGAGAGGACAACGATCTGGGGTCCTGGATCCTGATCATCTTTCTGTTCATCGTGGCATGGCCGGCGGGGCTGGCGGTGCTGCTGTCGAAGGTGCTGGGGAACGACTCCCGGCGGAAAAATGCCGCTCGAAGCACCCGGTCGACTGTGTCCCGCAGTGACCCGACCGTGTCCCGGGCAAATCCCAACCCGTCCCAGGCCCGTCCCGGGACGGCTTCCGCCGCCGGGCGGAAGGTCACCAAAACCCCCCAGTATTCCGCAAAAGCCGCCCGGAACATGAAGATCGTGGGCCTGGTGCTGCTGTTTGCGGGGCTGGTGTCCCTGGTGGAGGGCATCGGCGCTGCGACTGGCGGCCTGAGCTGGGCCCTGCTTGCCAGCCTGTTTCCCACCATGGGCCTGGCCGCCGGAGGCCTGGGCCTGCTGCTGGCCGGAGGCGTCATGACCCGCCGGGCCCGCCGCTTCGGCAAGTATCTGGCCTGTGCCCACGGGCAGGAGGCGGTGTCCCTGAAAAAGCTGGCGGTGGCGGCGGACGTGTCCTCCCGGAAGGTGGAAAACGACCTGGAGATCATGATCGAAAAGGGCCTGTGGGGCGAAAATGCCTATCTGGACCTGGGAAGCGATATGCTGTTCCGGTCCCCGGAGGCGGCGGACGCCTTCTTCGGAAAAAAGAAGCAGGAGCAGGAGGTCCAGGAGCCACCCCAGGCGGAGCAGGGCTATTCCGGCGTCCTGCGGGACATCCGCCGGGCCAACGACCGCATCGCCGACCCCGTTCTCAGCCAGAAAATTGACCGGCTGGAGGAGGTGGCGGGGAAAATCTTCCGCATCATCGAGAAGGAGCCCGCCAAAAAGGCCAAGGCCAGCACCTTCCTGAATTACTATCTGCCCACCACCCAGAAGCTGCTGGACTCCTATGCCGAGTTTGAGGAGGCAGGCGTCAGCGGCGAGAATCTGAACCAGGCCAAGGCCAAAATTCAGAGCACCATGGACAGCATCGTGGCGGGGTTCGAGCGGCAGCTGGATGAGCTGTACCGGGCCGACGCCATGGACATCGACAGCGACATCCGGGTCATGGAGACCATGCTCCGCCGGGACAGCGCCACCGTGGCCGACGATTTCGGCCTGGGCGGCAGCACGGCGGTGCAGCAGGAGGAAGAATAAAGACGGAAATAAGGAGGAAAAGCCCCATGAAGCGCGTTTTTGCCCTGATTTTGGCCCTGTGCATGACTTGCGCCCTGTTTGCCTGCGGAAAGAAGCAGACGGAGGTGGCCCCCGGCGGAGATAGTTCCACGGTGACCCCCGGGGCCACGGACCCGGGAAGCGGCCCGGCGGAAAATCCCGGCGGCAGTACCGGTGTGCCCGGCGGTGCAGGCAGTACCGGAAATGCCGGAAACGGCGGAAATACCACCGGCAGTACCGGCAGCGGCTGGGCCGGCACCCGGGTGGCGGTGATCTATTTCTCCTGCACCGGCAACACCCGGACGGCGGCGGAGCGCATCCGGGACATGACCGGGGCGGACCTGTATGAGCTGACCCCGGAGCAGCCCTACACCAGCCAGGACCTGAGCTATAACAACGATGCCTGCCGGGCCAGCCAGGAGCAGAAGGACCCCGCCGCCCGGCCCCGGATCGCGGGCCAGCCCCTGGACCTGTCCCAGTATGGCACCATCTATCTGGGCTATCCCATCTGGTGGGGCACCGCGCCCCGAATCATCAACACCTTCCTGGACAGCTATGACCTGACCGGGAAAACCATCCGGCCCTTCTGCACCAGCGGCAGCAGCGGCATCGAGACGTCGGTGGCGGATATCCGGGCGGCTGCGCCCGGGGTGGACGTAACGGCGGGCCTGCGCATCGCCGAGGTTCGAGCAGGAGCAGACCTCAAAGTACTTCTGCTGGCGCGGGCTCCAGGCCTCGATGTCACAGGACTTGACCTTCAGGTCGGCAAGGTCGCCGGAGCAGCACTCGAGCTGGCGCACCGGGATATCCAGGCTGCGGAAGAGCTCGACGGAGTAGCGCCAGAGCTTCTCGTACCAGTCCATGCTCTCCTCCGGGCGGCAGACGACGATCATCTCCTGCTTTTCAAACTGGTGGATGCGGTACACGCCGCGCTCCTCGATGCCGTGCGCGCCCTTTTCCTTGCGGAAGCAGGGCGAATAGGACGTCATCGTCTGCGGCAGCTGATCCTCGGTGAGGATCTGATCGATGTAGCGGCCGATCATGGAGTGCTCGCTCGTGCCGATCAGATAGAGGTCTTCGCCCTCAATCTTGTACATCATGGCGTCCATGTCCGTCTGGCTCATGACGCCCTCGACCACGTTGCCGTGGATCATGAACGGCGGGATGCAGTAGGTAAAGCCCTTGCCGATCATGAAATCGCGCGCGTAGGCCAGCACGGCCTCGTGCAGGCGGGCAATGTCGCCCATGAGATAGTAAAATCCGTTGCCGGAGACGCGGCGTGCGGCGTCGAGATCAATGCCGTCGAAGCGCTCCATGATCTCCGTGTGGTACGGGATCGGGAAATCTGGCACGACGGCCTCGCCGAAGCGCTGCACCTCCACGTTGCAGCTGTCGTCCGGGCCGAGCGGCACGCTGGGGTCGATGATCTGCGGGATGGTGAGCATGATCTTGTGGATCTTGGCCTCGAGTTCCTCCTCCTGCTTTTCAAGCTCGGCCAGACGCGCCGCCTGCGCGGTGACCTGCGCCTTGACGGCCTCGGCCTCTTCGAGCTTGGACGGGTCCTTTTTCGCCTGCCCCATGAGCATGCCGATCTTTTTCGACAGGCTGTTGCGCTCTGCGCGCAGATTCGACGCCTCGTTGATGGCGGCGCGGTTGGCCTTGTCGAGCTCAATCACTTCGTCGACGAGCGGGAGCTTGGCGTCCTGAAATTTTTTGCGGATGTTTTCCCGAACGAGATCGGGGTTTTCGCGGATCAGTCGAATGTCAATCATGGTGTCTCTGTCTCCTCATTCTATGTGTATCAGTTTCTGCGGCCGATGGCCTCGAGCGCCTGCAGCAGCGCCTCGCGGTCGTCCGCGTCGTAGTATTCCAGTTCGATGCGCCCGGTCTTTCGGCCCTGCGTCATGCGCACCTTGCGGCCGAGCACCTGCTCGAGATGCCGCGCGCATTCGCCGAGATAATCCACACCGGCGGCCTTTTTTGCCGGTTTTTCCTGCGTATCCTTCAGTAATTGCGCGGCTAGCGCTTCCGCCCGGCGCACGGACAGACCCTTTTCAATCACGGTTTTTGCCGCGGCAAGCTGCATTTCCGGGTCGCTGAGCGGCAGGAGCGCGCGCGCGTGTCCGGCGGACAGCGTGCCGTCCTCGACGAGCTTCAGCACCGGCTCGGACAGGGCCAGCAGCCGTGTCGCATTCGCAACAGCGGGACGTGACTTGCCCACGCTCTGCGCCACATCATCCTGCGTCATGCCGTAGACGTCCTGCAGGGCGCGGTAGCCCTTCGCCTCTTCAATGGGATTCAGATCCTCACGCTGGAGGTTTTCGACCAGCGCCATCTCCATGGCGCGCTGCTCGTCCGCTGTCAGGATGCGCACCGGTACTTCCTTGAGCCCGGCCATGCGGCTGGCGCGCCAGCGGCGCTCGCCTGCGATGATCTGATAAAATCCGCCATCGAGCGGCCGGACCGTGATCGGCTGGATGAGCCCATACGTCCGGATGGATTCTGCGAGCATTTCCAGCGCTTCCGGGTCAAAGCGCTTGCGCGGCTGGTCGGCGCGCGGCTCGATCTTCTCGATCGGCAGCAGGTCGGGCGCGGTCTCCTCGCGCTCCGGCTGCGGGGCCGGATATTCCTCCCCGAAGAGCGCGCCGAGGCCCATGCCGAGACCCTTCTTTCCGTCTTTACCCATGTTCCACCTCCGCTGCGGCCGCCGCGGCCGCTTCCTGCGCCGCTTTTGCCGCCTTTTCCTCGCGCTTGATGAGCTCACCCGCCAGATGCAGGTACGCCCGCGCACCCTTCGACTCTTTGTCGTAGGCGATGGCGGGTTTGCGGTGGCTCGGCGCCTCGGACAGGCGCACGTTGCGCGGGATCATGGTCTTGTAGACCTTTTTGCCGAAGAATTTGCGCACCTCGTTCACGACCTGATCGGACAGCTTCGTGCGGCCGTCGTACATGGTCATGACGATGCCCTGCACCGTCAGTTCCGGATTCAGGCGCTTGTTGCACATTTTGATGCTGCGCATGAGGTCGGCAATGCCCTCGAGCGCGTAATATTCGCACTGCACCGGGATAAGTACGCTGTCGGCCGCGACGAGCGCGTTGATCGTCAGCAGCTCGAGCGACGGCGGACAGTCGATGAGGATGAAGTCGTAATCGTCCTGCACCGCGGCGAGCGCAGTTTTCATGATGTATTCCCGCTGCTCGGAGCTCACGAGCTCCACGGAGCAGCCGGAGAGATTCATATTTGCCGGCAGCACGTCGCCGTATTTCGTGCTGCGGATGCAGTCGGCGGCGGCTGCGCCGTTCATCAGCATGTCGTAGCAGTTGGGCGTCGCGGTTTTGTCCACGCCCATGCCGGAGGTGCTGTTGCCCTGTGGGTCGCAGTCGACGAGGAGCACGCGCCGCCCGCGCTTTTTGAGCGCGCAGGTTAGATTCACGCACGTGGTCGTCTTGCCGACTCCGCCTTTCTGGTTGGCGACGGCAATGATTTTGCCCATGGTTTGCCTCCTGAATCGTGTTTGCAGCTATTATAACAGCGTGTGGCCGCGTTTTCAACCGCTTGGAGGCGCTGCGGCAAATTTTTGTGATGTTTCACGTGAAACAATGCGAAATCCGGCGGGCGTGTTTCACGTGAAACATTACCTCAGGACAGGAACATATCCACGTCGCCGATGGTCAGCCCGTCGTGTAGCGCGAGATTGATGCCGTAGCCGATGAGTTTGGCCGCATCACGCACTACGGTGTCGATATCGCGCGGTGTGACGAACATCTGCTCTGCGCGGGGGTCGTCCGAAAAGCCGCCGGCGTCAATGACAGTCGGCAGGCCGATGGCCGCGACCGGAATGCCGAGCGTGTCGCGGCTGAGACCGGCGCGGTCATTGCCGACGCCGCTGCCTGGCGTGATGCCGGTGTCCGTGAGCTGGACGGTGCGGCCGAGGCGGCCGAGCTCCGCGCAGGCGAGTGCGTCTACGGCGATGATGGCGTCCGGGTGCAGGTGGGCCGCGAGCGCGCGGATCATATCGGCGGATTCCACGCCCGTCGTGCCGAGCACGCCGGCCGCGAGCGCGGCCACGGGGCGGAACTGTCCGAAATGCTCCGGCAGCTGCTCGCGCAGGTGGCGCGTGACCATGACGCTGTCGATCGCGTCCGGGCCGACGGCGTCGGGCGTGATCGCCCGGTTGCCGAGACCGACAACGAGCACGGAGGCGTCCGGCATCAGCGGCAGCACGCCGCGCAGCAGCTCGGCGAGCGTCTGCGCCGCGTTTTCAAACGCATCGTCCTCGCGCCGCAGCAGCGGGTCGAGCGCGAGGGTGTAGTAGTCGCCGATTGGTTTACATAACGCATTTTCGCCGGCGGCGTCGAGCACGTGCACCTCGGTCACGGAAAAGCCGCGGCGGTTCGTCTCCTCGGCGCGCACGCCGGGCAGCTCCGTGACGGCGGCTGCGCTGCGGTGGATGGCTTCGGCCTCGACGGCGAGGTCGGTGCGGGGAAAATTCGGCATAACAGACTCCTTTCTGACGCCACATCTTGTGGCTCACTGGAAGCGTTGCCACAAATGGATACATTTATAATGAAAATCGAAAAAAGTGCTTGCAATTTGAAGGGTTTGATGATATCATCAACACTTGCAGAACATTGCACGGTCATACCCATGACTGAATTTTATAGGAGGAGGTGGCGATTGAGAAATGCCGAACATCAAGTCCGCAATGAAGAGAGACGAAAAGTCCAAGCTGCAGAATCTGAAAAACAAGGCTGAGAAATCCGCCCTGAAGACCAACCTGAAGAAGTTTGATGCGGCTGTTGCCGAAGGCAACCGTGACGCAGCCGTCAGTACCTATAAAGTTGCTGTCCAGGCTGTTGATCGCGCGGCCGGCAAGGGCCTGATTCACAAGAACAACGCAGCGCACAAGAAGTCTGCGATGGCTCAGAAAATGAACGAGCTTGGCTGATCCACAGAATCTCGGGGGCATGGCAGTTTGCCATGCCCTTTTTGCTACCCCGACAGGAGGCTGATTATGAAAAAACGTATGATGCTGATCATCAACCCCATGGCCGGACGCAGCGGCTACAAGACCGGCTTCGGCGAGGTGATGAACATTCTCGACAGCGGCGGATACCTGACGACGGTGTACTTCACGCAGGGCCGCGGCGACGCGACCGTGTTTGCCGCGCAGCACGCGGCGGAGTATGACACCGTGGCCTGCATCGGCGGCGACGGCACGCTCAGCGAGGTCGTCTCGGGCCTGATGCAGGTGCCGAACCCGCCCCCGCTGGGCTATATCCCGATGGGCACGACGAACGATGTGGCCTCGACGCTCGGCCTGCCGAAAAACGCGACGGACGCGGCCCTGCGCATCGTGACCGGCACGCCGACGGCGTTTGATGTCGGCAGCTTCGGCGAGCAGAGCTTTTTCACCTACGTCGCGGCGTTCGGCGCGTTCACGGCCGTGAGTTATGAGACGCCGCAGAACGAAAAGCAGGCGCTCGGCCACCTGGCCTACGTGCTCGAGGCGATGGGCCGGCTCAACGCCATCGACCATTACTGCGCGCACGTGGAGTACGACGGCGGTACGGTCGACGGCGACTTCATCTTCGGCGGCGTGTCGAACTCGACCTCCGTGGCCGGCATGGTGCGCCTGCGCAAGGACCTTGTGAGTCTGGGCGACGGCCTGTTTGAGACGCTGCTCATCCGCCGTCCGAAGCAGTTCGGCGACCTGAGCCGCATCATCACGGGCGTGCTCAACCAGTATTACGACAACGAGAACGTCATCCTCGTGCAGTCGAAGAATCTGCGCTTCACATTTGAAGAGCCCGTGGCGTGGACGCGCGACGGTGAGGCCGGCGGCGTGACGACGGACGTGACGCTGCGCAACAACCACGCTGCGATCCACATCATCGCCTGACAGCGAATCTCTGAGCAAAACCGGCGGGAAATCCGCCGGTTTTGTGTTTGTGCGCGCAAGAAGCGGTTGAAAAAAACGCGCATTGTGCGTATAATAAGGAAGTTATCTCTCAAAATCCATCGGAAACGAGGCTGATGATATGAAAAGACAGCGCATCGCCGGCATCTATGCATCCCCGGAGACCTTCGGCGGCCAGACTCTGACCGTCTGCGGCTGGGCGCGCACGATCCGCGACATGAAGAATTTCGGCTTTATCGAGCTCAACGACGGCAGCTGCTTCAAGAGCCTGCAGGTCGTGCTCGAGCGCGGCAAGCTCGAAAATTACGACGAGGTCGCCCGCCAGAACGTCGGCGCGGCGTTCATCGTGCACGGCGAGCTCGTGCTCACGCCGGACGCCAAGCAGCCGTTTGAGCTCAAGGCCGACAGCGTCACGGTCGAGGGCGTGTCCGCGCCGGACTATCCGCTGCAGAAAAAGCGCCACAGCGTGGAGTTCCTGCGCACGATCCAGCATCTGCGTCCGCGCACGAACCTCTTCAGCGCGACGTTCCGCGTCCGCAGCGTGGCCGCGCAGGCGGTGCACACGTTCTTCCAGGATCGCGGCTTCGTCTACGTCCAGACCCCGATCATCACGGGCTCTGACTGTGAGGGCGCGGGCGAGATGTTCCGCGTCACGACGCTCGACCTCGACAATCTTCCGCGCACGGCGGACGGTAAGGTCGATTTCTCCAAGGATTTCTTCGGCAAGAGCACGAACCTGACCGTGTCCGGCCAGCTCAACGCCGAGAACTTCGCGCTCGCCTTTGGCGACGTGTACACCTTCGGCCCGACGTTCCGCGCCGAGAACTCCAACACCCAGCGCCACGCCGCCGAGTTCTGGATGATCGAGCCGGAGATGGCGTTTGCCGACCTCGACGACGATCTCGAGTGCATGGAGGCGATGGTGAAGTTCATCATCAACACCGTGCTCGAAAAGTGCCCGCAGGAGATGGAATTTTTCAATTCCTTCGTGGACAAGGGCCTGCTCGAGCGCCTGCGCAACGTGGTGGACAACGATTTCGGCCGCATCACGTATACCGACGCTGTGAAGCTGCTCAAAGACTCCGGCCACAAGTTCGACTACCCCGTTGAGTGGGGCATCGACCTGCAGACGGAGCACGAGCGCTACCTGACCGAGCAGGTGTTCAACAAGCCCGTGTTCGTCACGGATTATCCGAAGGAGATCAAGGCGTTTTACATGCGCATGAATGACGACGGCAAGACCGTCGCCGCGGCGGACTGCCTTGTGCCGGGCATCGGCGAGATCATCGGCGGCAGCCAGCGTGAGGACAGCTTAGAGAAGTTAGAGGCGCGTATGGACGAGCTTGGACTTAAAAAGGAGGACTACGATTTCTATCTGGATCTGCGTAAATACGGTTCCGCAAGACACTCTGGATTTGGTCTTGGATTCGAGCGCTGCGTGATGTACTTAACCGGCGTTTCCAACATCCGCGATGTCATCCCGTTCCCGAGAACCGTAAACAACTGTGAACTGTAAACAATAAGCAACTATGGGGCTGTCGCAAATACTGGAATCTGCTTTCTGCTATTTGCAGCAGTCCCTTTTCTATTATTATTTCAATATGTACATACGGAGTGACAGACTCCTGAAAGGGGGAGAGAATGTGAAATTTATCCATACCGGCGATATCCACTGGGGCATGTCCCCGGACAGCGACAAGCCTTGGAGCCGGGAGCGCAGCCGCGATATCCGCGATACGTTTACCGCCATCATCGCCAAGGCAAAGGAACTGCGCGTGGACTGCCTGTTCATCGCGGGGGATCTGTTCCACCGCCAGCCGCTGCTGCGCGACCTGAAAGAGGTCAATTACCTGTTTTCCACGATCCCGCAGACACAGGTTGTCATCATCGCGGGCAATCACGACCGGATCCGCAAAAATTCAGCTGTTTTAAGCTTTTCCTGGGCTTCCAACGTGACGTTTCTGGAAAGTGAGGATGTCTCATCCGTCTATTTTGAGGATATCAACACCGAGGTGACCGGCTTTTCTTACTATACTGCGGAGATCCCGGAGCCGCGCCTTGATGCTCTTGAAGCGCCGGAGGATGGAAAAATCCACATTCTGCTGGGGCACGGCGGCGACGCAAACCACGTCCCGATCGACCGGGCGGCGCTGGCTTCCTCCGGATTTTCGTATATCGCACTGGGGCACATCCACAGGCCAGAGATCCTACTGGACAAAAAGATGGCATACTGCGGTTCCCCGGAGCCGCTTGATAAGACCGAGACCGGCAGGCACGGTATCCTTTACGGCGAGATCGACCCGGAAAACGGTCAGGTAACGACACTGGACTTTATTCCGATGGCGAAGCTCCGCTACATCCCGCTCATCGTCCGCGTCACGCCAGATACGACCAACACGGAACTGTACTTAAAAATCGCCCATGAGATCGAACAGCGCGGCAATGACAATATTTTCCGCTTCAAGGTACAGGGCATGCGCGATCCCGATATTTCCTTCGATCTGGACGCCTTAAAGCTGCGTTTCCGCATCGCGGATATCATTGATGAGACGGAACCGCAGTACGATTTTTCCGCCCTGTTTGCCGAGCATCCAAGCGATATGATCGGCTTTTACATCCAGGCACTGAAAAAACCGGACATGAGTCCGGTGGAGAAAAAGGCGCTGTTTTACGGCATCCACGCCCTGCTTCTCACCACCGATGAAAGGAGTTAGCTTCCATGCGTTTTCTTGATCTTTATATCAGTGGGTTTGGAAAATTTCATGACACAGCCGTCTCCTTTGAGGATGGGTTAAACGTCATTTACGGTAAAAATGAAGCCGGCAAATCCACGATCCACACCTTTATCCGCGGCATGCTCTTCGGCATCGAGCGTCAGAGGGGGCGCGCCGCCAGAAACGACATCTACAGCAAATATGAGCCGTGGGAAAACAGCGGTACCTACGAGGGGCAGCTCCGGCTTGAATCCGACGACGGCACCATTTACCGGATCGAGCGCTCGTTCCAGAAAAATAAGAAGGAATTTACCGTCATCAACGAGACGACCGGACGCGAGGAACCGGACGGCCGCGCCGTTTTGCAGGAAATTTTGGGCGGCATGAGTGAAACCATGTACAACAACACCATCAGCATCAGCCAGTTAAAGAGTGCGACCGATGAAGGCATGGTTTCAGAACTGAAAAACTATATTGCTAACATGAATACCTCTGGCAATATGGCGCTCAATATCACTAAGGCGACCGCCTATCTGAAAAATCAGCGCAAACAATTTGAATCTCAGTTAAGCCCGGAGGCTTCGGTCAACTATACCTCCCTTCTTAGCGAGATCCGCGCGCTGGAACGCGAGCTTTCTTCGCCAAAATATGAGAATCAGTTACAGGAATACTCAAAGCTGCGTGACTCGGTTCGAAATGAACTGGAACATCAGAAAATAGAAAAAGAAGATTTATCCGACCGGCTGCAGAAGAGCCGTCAGGTACTGGATGAGTTTTCCTTTACGGACGAGGCGTCCATCGAGGCGTACCGCAATCAGGCTGAAACACTCTACCAGGACTATCAGCATGCACAGGTGTCTTCCTCCAGCAAGGGATCCCGGTTTTTCCAGGTGTTTTTCTTTGTCGCAGCAGCAATTTGCGCTATCTGCGCGGCATACTGCGGATATCTGGCGTTCTTCCCGCTTCCGTCTCCGTGGCTGGGAGCTGGTCCCACCGCCCTCATCTTTGGCGTCGCCGCTCTTGTGCTTCTCATGCTGGGAATCTGCGTCACACGGAACCGGAGCCGCCGCAGGCAGGAGGCGGAGAAAAGTGCCTCTGTTTTATCGGAGATTTTGCGCCGCCACCTGGGCGAATCCGAGATTTCGGATGAATCCATGAAGCTTTTGTCCCAGCGGCTGGACCGCTTCATCACGCTCTGCCACGCCGTTACAAACTCGGAGGATTCACTGGTAAAACGTTCCGAACAGATCTCGGCGCTGATGGCAAAGCAGAATGACTGCAGCCTTGTCATCGAGGAACAACAGCGCGTCCAGTGGGAGTTAGAGAAAAAGCTGGAGCACCTATCCGCCTGCAAAGACCGGGCAGCGGCGCTCAAACACATTTTAAATGAAAATGAGCGCATCCATCAGGAGATCGCCTCCGTGGATCTGGCGCTTGATACCTTAAAAGAGCTTTCCACGACCATCCGGGATTCTTTCGGCCTGTACTTAAATAAGACTGCGTCCGACCTGATCGCCGGAATTACCGGCGGAATTTATTCCAGCATCAGCATCGATGAGAACCTGAATGCGTTTTTAAACACCCGCCGGAAGCTGATCCCGCTTGAACAGGTCAGCAGCGGCACCGCCGACCAGATCTATCTGGCGCTGCGCCTCGCCGCCGCCCACTTTATCCAGGGCGATGCAGACCGGCTGCCGCTCATCTTTGACGACAGCTTCGTTCTCTACGACGACGAGCGTCTGAGAACCGTCCTCAAATGGCTGCCAACCGCCTATTCCGGGCAGATTCTTGTATTTACTTGTCATGAGAGGGAGATGCGGGTGCTGAAGGAAGAAGGAGCTGCGGTGCATGAAGTGCGGTTGTAGTACTCTTTTCGTACATAACCGTGACATCGCCTGTTTCCTATGACATTAAAAAGAACGCCATTTTCTGACATGTATTGGTCCGGAAATGACGTTCTTTTTGTTTCTATTTTAAAGGTCTATTTTTAGTCCCGTATTCCCGCCCGATACTTCGCCAGCAGCTTATTGATACGTCCAGTCGGATTTAACAGCTCGCTTAAGGAGGCATCGTGGTTCAGGTTATCGATGATGAGCGCGATGTATTTGCTCATATCGACGCTGATATAGTACGGTCTGGAGAGAAGCTCCGGTGTCTGGTATACCAGGTTGGTGGTCAGGACGCGGTCGATCAGACCGTTCTCATAGTACTCGTCAAACTTCTGCAGTCCGTTGGTAAACAGACCGAAGGTCGCGCATACGAATACCTTTCTCGCCTTGCGGCTCTTTAATTCCTTCGCTACATCTAACATGCTCTCGCCAGAGGAGATCATATCATCGATGATCAGGACATCCTTGCCCTCTACGCTGGATCCCAAGAACTCATGGGCAACGATCGGGTTGCGTCCGTTGACGATCTGTGTATAATCACGGCGTTTGTAGAACATACCCATATCCAGTCCAAGTACGTTTGCAAGGTAGATCGCACGGTTCGTACCACCTTCATCCGGGCTGATCGCCATCATGTGGTCACTGTCGATCTGCAGATCTTTTACATTGCGCAGAAGTCCTTTGACAAACTGGTAAGTTGGAGGAACTGTCTCAAATCCGCTCAGCGGGATGGCATTGGATACACGAGGATCGTGCGCATCA
>ERZ835880.2271-NODE-2271-length-13127-cov-5.603198_pt1 | contig 13127 bp, 7 predicted proteins | sample MGYA00519944_ERZ835880 | MGnify/ENA primary metagenome ERZ835880 (study PRJEB31850, sample SAMEA3708787) | human gut metagenome | biome: human gut; feature: human-associated habitat; material: faeces | place: China | collected 2014 ... | reverse complement strand
GCCTCGTTCACGGAGCTGACATCCTTGAACGGGTTGGAGTAGTAGCCGCTGGGCTGGCCCGCGTAGCGGTACAGGAAGGTCACGATCTGGGCACGGGTGCAGACCTGATCGGGGGAGAACGCCGTGGTGCTGGTGCCGGAGGTGATGCCCTTCTGGCTGGCCCACAGGATGGCCTTGTAGTAGCTCGAGTGCGTGACGGCGTTGACATCACGGAACGGGTTGCGGGTGGTGGTCGGCTCCGGGCTGCCGGCGGCGCGCCACAGGAACGTCACGATCTCGGCGCGGGTGCAGGACTTGTACGGGGAGAAGGTGGTGCTGGACGTGCCGTTGGTGATGTTCTTGCCGACGGCCCACTTGACGGAGTTGTAGAAGTAGTCGGTGGTCTTGACGTCGATGAAGTTCATCGTCTGGCCGATCTTGATGGCCACGGTGCCGGTGAGCTGGCGGGTGCCGGTGCCGGTCGTGCCGTAGCGGGCGTAGATGGTGAACGGGATGTAGACGGTCTCGCCGGTCTTGGCGTAGCGGCTGGCGAGGAACGCAACGTCGCTGAGCGCGTTCTGGCTGGCGGTGGCGCTGTAGTAGAACTTGTCAGTCGTCTTGACGGAGCCGCCGTAGTTGTAGCCGCTGTAGTAGGTGTAGAGCGAGCCCTCGTTGACGGCGGAGACGGCGCTCTGGTCAAAGGTCACGTAGTCGATGGTGTAGTTGCTGCTGTAGCCCTTGGTGGAGTGCAGGTAGCTGAGGAAATCGCTCTCGTCGAAGCGGACGCTGTCGCCCTGAGAGACGGTGTACTTGATGTCCTCGCGCACGAGGTTGACGACGACGCTGCCGGAGTAGCTCACGGTCGTGCCGCGGCTCGTGGAGGAGCTGGAATAGCGGGTCGCGTACAGGGTGAAGTTCAGCGTGATGGTCTTCGCGGTGGTCTTGTCGTTGGGGACGAACGTCACGCTATCGAGGTTGGTGACCTTGGTGCGGGTGTTGAACGCGCCGGAGGAATTGCTGGTGGACATGGCGGTGCCGCCATAGTACAGCGTGCCCTGCGCGGTGGTGGGCAGGGAGAAGGACACATAATCGAAGGTGACATAGGGATAGGACTTGCTCTTGCTGGCGTCGCCGCGGGCCTCAGCGACCTTGTTCATGAAGTCGTTGAAGTCGCTCTGCGCGAACTGGACGGTCTCACCGGCCACGCCGTTGTAGTTGATGTTGTAGTTCTTCTGGTAGACGCTGATGGTGCCGCAGTAGAGCTTATTGTCGGTGCCCTGCGTCACGACATACAGCGTGCACTTGCCATTGATGAAGTTGGTGTCGGTCAGGGAATAGAGATTGGCGGCGGCAGTGGTGGGATAGTATTTCTGGGTGCTGCCGTTGTTCCAGTCGACAGGCTCGGTGTTCACACCGGCAACATAGTAATACCTTGCGCCGGAGGGAACCTGAACGTAATAGCGATAGGTGTTGCCGTAAGCCGCGACCGGCTCGGGATACTGGTCGGCATAGGTGGTCGAGCTGGGCGTTACGGGAACGTTAAACGTAACGCTGTAGGTCTTGGGAACGTTAGAATTGGCAACGCGGGTGGTCACGGTGGCGGTGAACTTTGCAGTGCCGATGCCGCTGAGGTTTGCCTTGAAGTAAAGATAGCCGGAGCCGCCGGCGGGATAGTTGTACGAAGCATCGCTCGTGCCGACACCGTAGGCAGCGGTAGAGGCGACCTGAGTGACGCCGCTGAGGGAATAGACGGTCTCGTAGGTGTAGGCGGTGCTGTAGGTCTTGTTGATGGCGGCCTGCGCGGCGTTGACAAGATCACTGTAGCTGTAGTTCACAGAAGTGCCGTTCTGAACAGCACTGAGGGTCGCCTCGATCAGGGCGCCGGTAACGGGGATGTTCTGCACATAGTCCTTGCCCTTATAGGTCGCCTTCGCGGTGACAGTGGTAGAGCCGCTTGCTCTGAGCGTTACCGTCGGCGCGGCGGTCGTCTGGTTCGTCACAGTTGCGATGTTGAGGTTGGCGGAAACAAAGGAGTAGGTCGGGACGACCAGGCTAGCGGAAGATGAGGTATTCACAAAGTTCGCCGCCAAAGTCGCGGTCTGACCGATCTGCGTCAGCGTAACGCTTGCGGGGACGACAGTGAAGGTATAGGTGTCGGGAAGGCTCTTGACCGTGATGGGGTCACTCTTCTTAGCGAGCTTATCTCCCTCGCTTGCCTTGCAGTAAACAGAGTAGTCGGTCGCGGTCGCAACGTTTGCGGGGACCGTCCAGACGAGGGACTTGCCCGTGCCGATCGGAACCTCGGCAGCCTCGCCGATCTTGTAGAACCACGCATAGGTGGCAGCGTTGCTGAGACCGGTGGAGGAAGCGGTGAGCGTGGTCTTGCCGCCGGAGATGACCTCGGTAAGGCTTGCCTTTGCGGTCACGGCGGCTTCCGTAGTCGTAACTGTGATTTCGGTTGAAAGCGGAGTCGCTGCCGTCGTCTTTACCGTCAGTTTACCTGTGGAAGCGTTATAGGTGGGCTTGTTCGTCGTATTATCGATCACATAGCCAGTTGCGGCGGCAGACCACTTGTTGTCGCCTTTGATGTCCTCGCCCTCAAGAAGGGAGATGTTGACCGTGCCGTTCGTCACAGAATAGGTTCTGCCGTTGAAGGTGACGGTGGTGATGTCGCCCGGGAGAAGCTCGTCAGCAATGCCAAATGCTTCGCTTTCCACTCTCTTCGTTGTGGTTCTGGTGACTTGCTGATCATCGACAGTTACCTTGTACTGAATCAACAAATCGCAAAAAACTTTCATGCTTTCAACCTTGCTGGAAGCAGTCAAGGTGCCTGTCGTGGAGCTCGTACCCGCTGCACCGTCAAAGTTGGGGGTATTCCAACTATAGCCGATTACGCTAACATCAGTGCCAGTTAAGCTCCCATCTGTAACGGTAGGAGACGTCGCCGTGACAGTGAAAGTAGTGGTGTCACCTCTCTTAAGAGATTCTGCCGACTTGGTAATGGCGTATGTGCCACCAACCTCAACCCCGTCTGCCCTTGCAGGCACAACGACGAGGCTCAGGACCAATGTCAGAGCCAATAGCAAGGAGAGAAATTTTTTCATGTGATCTTCATCCTTTCGTGTTTGTTGTTGTCGGCTCCGCGCGCACAGAGCCTTTCTCATACATGGTATTTTACCATGCCGCGGGAAATAAGGGAACAGGAAAATGGAAAATTCATAAATTCTTTATCTTCCCTCTTCGCCCGGTTTCCCTTTGCTTCATTGATTAGACGCAAGAAACGTCTGTTTTGTTTCACAAAACCCGAAAATTTCCCAAAAATTTTTTACGCCGCGAAAAAACGCACATACACGAACACCCCCAGAGCGATCTGCGCAAGTAAGATCGCGGGGATGCCGAACTTGAAGTACCAGTGCCGCGTTTTGTGGTGAAAGACCCTCATTGCGAAAAGAGCACCCGCGCTGCCGAGCAACAGCGCGAGTGCAAATAAGGTCTTTTCGGGCACGCGCCGCGCGCCCTGAATTTTGGCGCGGCGCTTATCTGCGCCGTAGACGCAGAACGTCAGAATATTGATCGCGGCGAGATAGATGACAAAATATCTCACTTTTCGAGCTTGCTGAGCTCCACAGCCGCCGCCGCGCCGAGGCGGGCGTTGTTGAACACGAGCTGAATATTGGAATCCAGGCTGTCGCCGCCGGTCAGGTCCTTGATCTTGGCGAGCAGATACGGCGTCGTGGCCTTGCCGTGGATGCCGTCCTTCTTCGCGTCCTCGACGGCCTCGGCAATGGCCTTGTCGATGACTTCCTTGTCCATGGAGTACTCCTCGGGGATGGGGTTGGTGACGAGTAAGCCGCCGCGCAGACCCAGCTCGCGCTTGACGTGGAACGCCTTGGCCAGCTGCTCCGGCGTGTCGAGCTCGTAGTCGACGCCAAAGCCGGACTTGCGCGTGTAGAACGCAGGCAGCTCGCTCGTGCCGTAGCCGATGACGGTCACGCCGTGGGTCTCGAGATATTCGAGCGTCAGACCGAGGTCGAGGATGGACTTCGCGCCCGCGCACACGACCATGACGGAGGTGTTGGCCAGCTCCTCGAGGTCGGCGGAGATGTCGAACGTCTCCTGCGCGCCGCGGTGCACGCCGCCGATGCCGCCGGTGGCGAACACGCGGATGCCCGCCATGTCGGCGATCATCATCGTGGTGGTGACGGTGCAAGCGCCGTCCTTGCCCTGCGCGACGAGCACGGGCAGGTCGCGGCGGGAAGCCTTCGGGATGCCCGCGCCGGTGCGGCCGAGGTAGTCGATCTCTTCCTTGGAAAGGCCCGCCTTGAGCCGTCCGCCGATGATGGCGATGGTCGCGGGGACTGCGCCCGCATCGCGAATGATGCTCTCGACCTTGAGCGCGGTCTCCACGTTCTGGGGATAGGGCATGCCGTGGGAAATGATGGTGGATTCGAGCGCCACGACGGGCTTACCGGCGGCAAGGGCCTCGGCAACCTCGGGGGCGATATCCAGATACTTGTTCATAGTTAAAATCCTCCTGTAAAGTAATAGGTGAAAGTTTCACGTTTACCTTTTGAGGTAAGGTTGTATGATAACATACAACTTGTCAAAAGTCAATACAAAGCGGGGCTTGAATTTGCACGGGAAGTGGCATATAATACCTCTATTATCCCGTGAAAACCCACAAAAGGAAGGAAAATTATTATGGAACGAGTGAGAATTGCCGCGCTCTTCGCCGACAAAGAGCAATACGGCGGCGCAAGCGTCACCGTATGCGGCTGGGCGAAGACCATCCGCGATATGAAGACCTTCGGATTCATCGAGCTGAACGACGGCTCGTGCTTCCGCAATTTGCAGGTCGTGATGGATGCGAATTCTCTTTCTAATTATAAGGAGATCGCCGCGCAGAACGTGGGCGCCGCGCTCATCGTGCGCGGCACCGTCGTGCTGACGCCCGAGGCCAAGCAGCCGCTCGAAGTCAAGGCAGCAGAGATCGAGATCGAGGGCGTGTCCTCCCCCGACTATCCCTTGCAGAAAAAGCGCCACAGCGTCGAATATCTGCGCACCATTCAGCATCTGCGCCCGCGCACGAACCTCTTCTCCGCGGCTTTCCGTGTGAGAAGCGCGGCGGCCTACGCCGTGCACGAGTTCTTCCAGAGCCGCGGCTTCGTCTATGTCAACACCCCCATCATCACCGGCAGCGACTGCGAGGGCGCGGGCGAGATGTTCCAGGTGACGACGCTCGACCTTGAGAACCCGCCGAGAACGCCCGACGGCAAGGTCGATTACAGCAAGGACTTTTTCGGCAAGAAGACGAGCCTGACCGTCTCCGGCCAGCTCAACGCCGAAAACTTCGCTATGGCGTTCGGCGACGTTTACACCTTCGGCCCCACGTTCCGCGCCGAGAATTCCAACACCGCGCGCCACGCCGCCGAGTTCTGGATGATCGAGCCGGAGATGGCGTTCTGCGACCTCGACGGCGACCTTGAGGTCATGGAGGCGATGGTCAAGCATATCATTCGCCGCGTGATGGAGCGCTGCCCGGACGATCTCGCGTTTTTCAACAGCTTTGTCGACAAGGGTCTGCTGGAGCGTCTCCAGCACGTCGAGAGTTCCGACTTTGGCCGCGTGACGTATACCGAGGCCGTCAAGCTCTTAAAGGAGAGCGGCCAGAAGTTCGACTACCCCGTCGAGTGGGGCATCGACCTCCAGACCGAGCACGAGCGTTACCTCACCGAGCAGATCTTCAAGCGCCCCGTGTTCGTCACGGACTATCCGCAGGAGATCAAGGCGTTCTATATGCGCCTCAACGACGACGGCAAGACCGTCGCCGCGGCGGACTGCCTCGTTCCGGGCATCGGCGAGATCATCGGCGGCAGCCAGCGCGAGGAGCGCATTGAGCTGCTCGAAAAGCGCATCCGCGAGCTCGGCATGAATCCCGAGGACTACTGGTGGTACTGCGACCTGCGCCGCTACGGCTCCTGCCGTCACGCGGGCTTCGGCCTCGGCTTCGAGCGCATGGTGATGTATTTAACGGGCATCGGCAACATCCGCGACGTGGAGCTGCATCCCCGCACCGTGGGCAACGCAGACTTTTAATTCCTCAAAAAACAAGGGACACGGTTTCCGTGTCCCTTGTTTTTTGAGAATTACACTCCGCTTCGTGCCTTGCCGCCCAAAGGGCGGCTTCGACACGCGCGGAGCGAGAAGAGTTTTTGGCACGCGCATGTCGCGCCAAAAAACGATTCGAAATCATTTCGCGTCTGCGGACGCGAAAAGCTGTGACGCTTTCATTATTTGTGGTAAATAGTTACAAATGGGAACAAAAGCGCCAAAGGTGTAGTCAAAAGAAGTGAAGTCTGCTATAATGACCGCGCAGTTTTGAGAGAGGAGATTTTGACATGAAACACTTTTTTGCACTGCTGCTCAGCGCGCTGATGGTGCTGTCGCTGCTGACCGCCTGCGGCGATAAGACGACGCCGTCCGACGGCGACGATCAGACCGTCACGGACGAGAATGGCGGCGACACCGACAACAATACTGACGATACAACTGACCCCTACGACGCCGTGCGCAGCTACTGGTCCGAGGACCAGCTCACGCAGGCCTGGGGGCCGGATCAGGTGGTGGAGCACCTCTTTTTCCACCCGATCATTGCCTACCCGCAGTGGGCCTTCCACGACTGCAATGCCAGTCAGGACCAGCGCTACGGCCTCGACGACTGGATGGTGACAGTCGACGAATACAACAAAATTTTGCAGTCCGTGTACGACAAGGGCTACATCTTAGTCGCGATGGAGGATGTCTGGAGCGAGGTGACGGACGAGTCCGGCACGCACATGGTGCGAAACACCCTGATGCTGCCAGAGGGCAAAAAGCCGCTCATCATCAGCTTTGACGACGTAAACTACTACCCCTACATGCTCGACGAAGGCTTCACGAGCAAGCTCGTCGTCGGCGAGGACGGCGAGATCTGGGCGCAGTGCACCGATCCGTACACAAATGAGACCTTTTTGACCAAGGAACTCGACGCAACGCCCATTCTCGACCAGTTTGTCTACGAGCACCCCGACTTTTCGCTGAACGGCGCGAAGGCCATCTTCTCGCTGACGGGCTATCAGGGTATTTTAGGCTACCGCACGCAGGATGACCGCGACATCGCGGCAGATTCGCCCGACCGCCCCGCGTTCGATGCCTACCGCGCGAGCGAGATCGAGGCGGTCAAGCCCGTCATCGAGCGGCTCAAGGAAACGGGTTGGACGTTCGGCAGCCACACCTGGGGCCACATCCGCCTCGACACCAAACCGCTCCAGACCGTCATCAACGACACCGAGCGCTGGGCGGACGAGGTCGGCTCGCTCGTCGGCCCCACGCAGATTTTGTTCTATCCGCACGGCGGCCGTCCCGACGGCGATGACTGGCACCAGACCGGCGAGCGCTTCAAGTACCTGCAAAGCCAGGGCTTCCGCATCTTCGCGAGCGTCGGCACGAGTTCGTTCAGCTATGTGAAGCCCGACATTTCCGCCGTCATCTGCGACCGTCTGCATCCGGACGGCACCACGCTGCGCCACTCGCGCAGCCGCTATCTGCAATTCTATAACGCCGAGGACATCATGGATACGCAAGTCCGTCCTGATCTCGGCGTAGACTGGTGAGGAGGCGTTTTTATGGCAACGTTAGAAGAACTCAAGGCGAAGGCCGTCGCCATGCTGGACATGGCGTATGTGCCGTATTCCCACTTTCCCGTGGGCGCGGCGCTCGAATGCGAGGACGGCGCGGTCTTCACCGGCTGCAACATCGAAAATTCGAGCTACGGCCTGACGAACTGCGCCGAGCGCACCGCGGCGTTTAAGGCCGTGAGCGAGGGGCATCGGCGCTTCAAGCGCATCGTCATCGCTGGGCGCAGCGACGACTACTGCTACCCCTGCGGTGCGTGCCGTCAGGTGCTCTACGAGTTCGGGCCCGACATGGAGGTCGTGTGCCTGAACAAGGACAACGAGGAAAAGCACCTGCACATCAAAGAGCTGCTCCCCTACGGCTTCGACCAGACGTGGCTTGCAATCGACAAGAAATAACGAAAAAAGAGAGCGGCGCTGCCGCTCTCTTTTTTGTTCGCTTCAGTTGCTGCCGGAGGAAGAGGCTTCGATCGTCAGCGTGCCGCTCATCGTTTCGATCGTAAGCTCGCTCATCTCGCCGCCCTCGAGCGCGGGCACGGTGTAGTGCGTTTCGCGGTCGCCGCAGGCGATGAGCGCTCCTTCGCGCTCGGTGAGCGCGGAGCGGAACGCGCCGCTTTTCGTTTCATAGTCGAGAGTAAAACCGTCCTGCGCGGGAAGGGTCAGATAGATGCTGCCGCTCTCCGTTTCGGCATCAAGGCGCAGCGCACGCTCGGTAGCCAAAATCAGGTTGCCGCTGACGCTTTCGAAGTCCAGCGCGCCGAGCGCGCCGGCGATATCCACCTTGCCGCTCGCGGTTTCGATCTCGGCATTTTCCGCTTCGCCTGCAAGCTCGATCGCGCCGGAGAGTGTCGAAATATCGACCCTTGCCCACGTGCCGTCCACCACGCCCACGCTGCCGCTCACCGTCTCGATCTCGACCGCGGGGCAGCTTGCGCACATCACGCGTGCGTCGCCGCCGACGGTCGAAAGGTCGATCTTCTGCGCATCGGCGCTCACATAGGCGTAGGCGTCCGTCGTTTCGACCTCGATCTTCTCAAAGTGACCGGCGTTGACCAGCTCCGCCGGAAGTCCCACGTCGAGATACTTTTCCCCATCGTAGCTGCCGCGGTAGGCATCGCCGAGGAAGCGGATGCGCAGCGTGTCGCCGTCGATCGCGCAGACCATCTTCTCGCTCTCGGCGAGCGGCGCGGTGGATTCCTCCTTCACGCTGATCTGCGCGCTCTGCTCGGCGGCATAGATGTTCACGCCGCCGCTGCGCCACGAGATGTCGATCTTGCGGATGTCTTGGCTCTCGCCGATGCTGAGCACCGCGCCCGGGTGGAGCTCTTCGCTCCCCTCCGCCTGCGTGCAGAAGGTGTAGGTCGCGCTGCTGCCGTCCCAGAGCGCGTCGACGGCGAAAATGCCGTCGCTTTGCGGCAGTTCTGCGCGGAATGTGCCGTTATCCTGCGCCTGGGCGGTCACGGTCTCGGACGGCATGCCGGTGCTGCCCCAGGCGTCGGACGGCCAGCAGCGAACGCTGACGGAATCGGGCGAATTATCGCCAAAATCGAGCGTTACGGTGTAGAAATAGGCGGCCGACACTGTAAAGGGCATTTCCAGTACAGGCGTGATGTCACGGGAGGTTTCGTCCAGCGGGTGCGCGCCGCAGGCGATGGCGGTCATGCTCTGTAGGCCCTGGGGGTAGGTCCAGTCGTAGCTGCTGCTTTTGAGGATGACGCTGCAAGCGTTTGCGCCTGTCACCGTCAGTGTCGGCGGGGTTTGGCGCGCGGCCTCGTCTGTGCTTTTTTCGCCGCAGGCGGTCAGGGAGAGCAGGAGCGCGAGCGGGAGCAGAAGGGAAAGGAGCTTCTTCATCGTTCGTTCCTCGTTTCTTTCGGATACTTCTATAGACGTATGATAGCCGAAAAAGTTCCCGCGCACAACGGGGATCGCTGCACACAACGCGGCAATTTGTTGTATCGTGAATTCTAATACCGGAGGCGGTACAGCTTTTTGCCGCGTTGTGTGCAACGCTGCTTCATGATACGGCGTATCATGAAAAGGCAAATCATGCATCAGTGTTCCCGCGTTTGCAGGGGGGTGTGGGCTGCCTTTTCCAACATTATCAAAATTTGGGGGAAAGAGCATGGAGACGACAACAAATTACAAACTTCCGCAATGGGTCAAGGAGGACCCGATCAAAATGCAGGACTTCAACGCCGCGTTTGCGAGCATCGACGCGGCGCTCAAGGCTGAGGGTGACGCGCGCAGCGAGGCCGACGGCACGGCGGCGGAGCGCATCACGGCATTGGCGCAGACGATCGCAAACGGTAAAATCTGCCGCATCAAATACGGCAGCTACGCCGGCAATGGTCTGAGCGGCGCGGAAAATCCCAACAAGATCGACTGCGGCTTTTACCCGCTGCTTGTGATGGTGAGCGAGCAGAGCGACACGCAGCACTGGGCGCTGCGCGGTGTCAGCGGGTTTTACAACTCGAATAACCGGGGCAACGCGGCGATATGGGACAACAGCAGCGTAAGCTGGTTCTGCCAGCAGGAAGAGGATCAGTATTTCGCCCCGCCTGCCATCCAGTTCAATGAGGCGGGCAAAACATATCATTATGTGGTGCTCGGCTGTGACGCGGACTGAGGCGCGGAAAAACAAAAAACAGCCCCCGGCTCAAAAGAGCCGGGGGCTGAAACTCTATTCAGAGATTTTTTGCGCTTACGTCAATGATTAGTTGGCGTAGTAAGCGTTGAGAACACCAGAATCAGTGAGCTTGCCAACAGTGCTGTCGATGGTGAGGGTGATGGAGTCGGGACCGAAAGCGGTGAGCTTGGCGGTAGAGACGCCGAACTCAGTAGCAGCACCATTAAGGGTGATGGTGTAGGTGCCATCAATGGGATTCTTAACAGTCTTGGCGTAGGACTGGAGAACAGCACCGGTGTCCTTATTCACGATGTTCAGGGTGTAGGTGTAAGAGGTAGCGAGAGGATCGGGGTTGGTGGTGGTGTCGACCTTGTTCACAGCGTAAACCTGGAGCGCCAGACGGTTGAGGGTGGCGGAGGTGCCAGCGGGATCAGCGTTGTAAACAACGATGACGTTCTGCGTGGTGACATCGCCGAGAGCCAGAGGCATCTTGGTCAGGCCGTCAACGCCGTTGCCGGAAACCGTGTAGAACTTGTCGCCAGTGATGGTGCCATCGACATAGTCGGTGTAGACAGAGTTCTTGTAGGTGTCCTTGTCAGCGCCCACGATGGAGTCGACCTTAACGGTGTAACCGGCGTAGGCAGCAGCCATGGGATAGCCGGTGAAGGCGGTGATGGCAGCGGTGGTGGAGGACTCAGTGCCGATCGCAGCGATGGCGACATAATCCTTGACGTAGTTGTTGCTCAGAGCGACCTTGAAGAGACCGCCGGCGACCTTATTGGTAGCCTGGGTTCTGAGGGCGTTGAGCAGGGTGAGGACGATAGCGTCGTCCTTGGAGCCGTAGATGTTGCCCTTCACGCCGTCAACGTAGCCGGGGATGGTGTAGACACCGGTCTTGGCGTCATAGGAGACCTGCTCGTTGGCATAGTAGAAGAGGCTGGTGACCTTGGCGGCAACGGGATCGGCGATGACGTAGACGTAATCGGCGACCTTATCACCGTTCAGATCGACGAAGTCGACCTCAGCCTGAGCATAGTTGTCGATGTTGCCGAGACCAACGATGGACTTGAAGGTGTAGGGATTGGTAGTGTTGTTGCGGACCAGGAAGACGGTGGCATCGTCAACGATCAGGTTTTTGCCGTTGTACTGGGTGTTCTTGCTGACGAACAGGTTCTCGTTGAAGAACTTGGCGTCAACACCGGTAGCGACTTCGACAGCGGCGAGAGTGCCGTTTGCCTGGGTGGTGAACTGGAAGAGGTGGCCGTTCAGGATACCGTTGACATCACAGACAGCGTTGGTGTTGATGTAGGAGTCAACGTAGAAGTAGTCACCATCAACCTTCATGACCTTGTTCTGGATGCCGGTGCTGTGGGTGACCTTACCGGTCGCAATCTTGGGGGGCACAACGCCGGAAGCAGTATCGTCGAAGTAGGTCATCTTGCTCAGGTCGACCACAGCGGTGGTGCCGTCCATGTAGGTGACATTCGCCTTAGCAACGCCGGAACCGTCCGCAGCGTTGCCAGCCCACCAGATGGAGTTGATGACGCCGTAGCTGGTAGCGGCAGCGATCTCAACGTTACCGATGAGGTTGTTGTACTGATCGAAGAACCAGGTGAACTTGTTGGTGCTGGCCACCGCGTTGTCGAAGTAGAACTTGGCAGCATCGTCATAGACAGTGCCCTCGACGTTGTGCTGCTTGGCGTTGTAGTAGATCACGCTCTGAGCGCCGTCAATGGAAGTGGCCTTGGAAACGATCTCGCCGTACTTGTCAGCGGCGGTCTTGATGAGGCCGCTCTCGGTAGCGTTGTTAGCAGCGTTGGTGTAGGCGTTCAGGAGAACGTAATCGCCGACAGCATACGGATACGCATCCTCGCCGTTGGTGAGGGTGAGCGTGGTAGCAGCAGTGGATGCCTTGGTGGCATAGACATCGAGCTTGATGGTAGCCTCGGTGCGCAGGTGGCCCTGAGCGTCATAAGCGGCAGGAGCAACATAGGTGACCTTGGCGAGGAAGGTGTCGATCATGACGATGGTATCGTCATAGACCTCAACCAGACGGCCCTGAGCACCCATCTTGGTGACGGTGTCGGTCAGGTTGACCGTGTAGGTCGTGGGCTGCTTCTGGCCGTTGACATACAGGGTGTAAGCGGTGTCGACCTTCAGGCCAGCGTCGTGAGCGACGTCGCACTCAGTAACAGCCTTGGTGTAGGTCAGGTTGGGCTTCTCAACGAAGGTAGTGGCCTTGTCGCCGGTGTTGTAGGTCCACTTGGTGGCGGGACGGCCCCACTTGTCGGAGGACTTAGCAGAGTCGAGCTTGAAGTTCTTCTCACCGAGGCTGTTGTTCTTGGCACCGATGACCTTATCGGTCACATAGCCGAAGGCCGGGGTGTAGGTGACCTGAGCCTTCTGGATGCCCTGGAACAGGAGCTCAGCGACCAGCTCACGGGAAGCGGGAGCGTTCAGGTCGGTGGTCTTCGCCACGTTGTCCAGAACGCCGAGCTGCTGCGCGGTCTGCGCAACATGGAGCGCCCAGTCAGCGCCGGAGAACTCGTTGTTCTTGTCGTAACCGACAGCGCGGAGGATCATGGCGAGGACTTCATAGCCGGTGACCTTGCCGGACGGCTTGAAGGTGCCATCGGGATAGCCCTTGACGAGGGAGGCGTTGGCGCAGTAGCCGATGTAGCCCTGAGCCCAACCGGCACCAGCCATGTCGCTGAACTTGTTATAAGTGGCATAGAGGCCGGACTTATCGTTCTTGGCGACGTCGGCAGTGTAGATACGATAGACGATCGTAGCTACCTCAGCGCGGGTGATGTTGCCCTCGGGCTTGAAGGAACCATCCTCATAACCCT
>ERZ835880.2258-NODE-2258-length-13178-cov-5.847901_pt1 | contig 13178 bp, 10 predicted proteins | sample MGYA00519944_ERZ835880 | MGnify/ENA primary metagenome ERZ835880 (study PRJEB31850, sample SAMEA3708787) | human gut metagenome | biome: human gut; feature: human-associated habitat; material: faeces | place: China | collected 2014 ... | reverse complement strand
GTTATACGGGAAAATATTTTGTTCTGAATAAAAGAGCCTTCCGACTTTCAACGCAAGATTCGTTTCCTGAAAAGCTTTTTGAATATCGGCAAGCGTGTTCATTACAGAACTGTATGAGAGGCGGACACGGATAAGCGCCTCGGTATTGAGCGTATCAACGATCGTCTCCGCAATATGTCTCATATCTTCAAACGTCTCGTTTTGGCAAAGCGGACGTATGACTGCAAGCAGCGTTTCCGTAAGGGGAACGATATAAGTTTTTGAACGGCAGGACAGTAGATTTTTCAATATTGCGCCTGAAGTTTCATCAAAGTGTTTTCCTTCTATAAGGAAAAGAATTCGTTTTTCCTCCGGATCAATGTGAAGTCTCGATGCCCGATCGGAAATTTCATAGTGCGGGATATTCCCGGTCATCAGTCCCTGCAGAAAATCAGTGCGGTTATATTTTTCTTTGTAAGCTGTGCAAAGACAGTGGATCTGTGTCAGCGCAGGTTCGATCTGTTCAGGCGCTGCACCGGATACCTCAAGCGAGATTCCGGTAATTTTTTTTAATTCAAGCAGAGCTTTGTTTAGTTCATTCATCTGTGCTGTAGTTTCTGTTTTGCGGTTTGTAGTCTGTTCAGTATTTTCTCCCATAGATTAACCTCGTTTTGAATAAAGAGGCCGCACCTGTAATAAGTGCAGCCCCCTTTAAATTCTTATTATAAGCAGTATTGTCAGAAATGAGATCCTGATCAAACCGGGCGTTCTGACACTATGTAACTGCTGTTTTGATTTTAAATCATTAGTTTGTAATCGTCAACTCGGTTTCTTTGTCAAATACGTGAATTTTTTCCATATCAAGCGCGAATACGGCTTTATCGCCTGTACGCAGTGTCGTACGAGGATTTACACGAGCTGTCATCTGTGTTCCTTCCACGTCAAAGTAAAGGAATACTTCAGCGCCGAGCAATTCGTATACTTTGATCTCAGATTCAATAATGCTGTCCGGTGAATTGCTGATAAATGCCTGAGAATCATGTACGTCTTCAGGACGGATGCCGAGAACAACTGTTTTTCCGTCATAGTTTCCGTTGATAAGAGCCTGTTTCTTGGAAGCAGGAACTTTTAATACATGTTTTCCTACAGTCAATGTTACATCATCACCTTTTACAGAGCATACGGCATCCATAAAGTTCATCTGAGGAGATCCGATAAATCCTGCAACGAACAGGTTGCACGGTGTATTGTAAAGGTTCTGCGGTGTATCGACCTGCTGAACGACTCCGTCTTTCATAACGACGATTCTCGTTCCGAGAGTCATGGCTTCTGTCTGGTCATGTGTTACATAGATGATCGTTGCGCCGAGGTTTTCGTGAAGTTTTGAAATCTCGATACGCATCTGGACTCTCAGTTTTGCGTCAAGGTTGGAAAGAGGTTCGTCCATAAGGAATACTTTTGGATTACGAACGATAGCACGTCCCATAGCAACACGCTGTCTCTGTCCACCGGAAAGGGCCTTCGGTTTACGGTCGAGCAGTTTCTCAAGATCAAGGATCTTAGCAGCCTCACGAACCTTCTTATCAATCTCATCTTTCGGAACTTTACGAAGTTTCAGTCCGAAAGCCATGTTATCATATACTGTCATATGTGGATACAGAGCGTAGTTCTGGAATACCATTGCGATATCACGGTCCTTTGGCTCTACGTCGTTCATTACCTTTCCGTCAATCTTGAATGTACCGCCGGAGATATCCTCCAGACCAGCGATCATACGAAGTGTTGTAGATTTACCACATCCTGATGGTCCTACGAAGATGATGAACTCCTTGTCAGCGATTTCAAGATTGAAATCTTTTACTGCGTGAAATCCGTTAGGATAAATTTTCTGAATTCCCTGAAGAGATAAACTTGCCATTATAAGTGCCTCCTTAAATGATTACTTTTTACTTGTTTGACTAAATTTGGTTTTGTTTTTTAATTGGTAGTTGATTTTGGTTTGTTTAACTTATGTACTTAGTATAGCGTTAGGCACGAAAATCAACAATGTCACGAGTGACTAAAAAAGGGAGGGGAAAGTGTACATTTCAACCATATGAGGTTATAATTACAGTTAATATGTACAGATCAGTAGGAAATGACAGTAGAAATGCAGCTTGTAAAATAATAACGGACCGAATGATAAGAGATAAAACAAGATTTTTTACAGAGAGGAAGAACAACAGAAATGAAACAGATTCTGGATTATTTTATGATAGACGGAGAAGTAGGCGGCAATCAGGACTGGTTCCGCAATGTGGTGATGCACATCGGCGGATGCGCTGCGGCAACAGCGTGTGATTGCTGTATCTATTTTGCAAAATATAAAGGAAAGAAGAACCTGTATCCTTTTGATGCAGAGAATCTGAGTAAAGAAGATTATATTCAGTTTTCCATGAAAATGAAACCATATCTTCGCCCAAGAATGAGTGGGGTGAACAAGTTGTGGATGTACACAGAAGGCTTTGGAAAGTATCTGGAAGATATAGGAGAAAAGGTGGAATTCAAAGAATTTTCCGGTGAACATACAGCAAGAGAAGCAGCAGTATTCATTAAGAAGAAAATCAATGAAGGAACGCCGGTTCCATATCTGATGTTGCGTCATAAAGACAAGAAATTTGCTGATTTTGTATGGCACTGGTTTTTATGTATCGGATATGAAGAGACAGCAGATGATCTTCTGATCAAAGTGGCGACTTACGGGGAAGCAACAACATTTTCACTGAAGGAACTGTGGAATACTGGGTACAAGGAAAAAGGCGGATTGATAGGGATTACTGTTTACAGAAATCTTTGAACAGTAACGTATTTTACCGAGAACGTTTGAAATAATAGATGTATCTTGAAGTTCTTAGATAAATCCGCTACAATAGAGTCATTAAATCTATGGAAAAGAGGAATTAAACATGGCAAATCCAGTAGTTACATTTGAAATGGAAAATGGCGATATCATGAAAGCAGAACTGTATCCGGAAGTAGCACCGAATACAGTGAACAATTTTGTGTCACTTGTAAAGAAAGGCTTCTATGACGGAGTAATCTTTCACCGTGTGATCAGTGGTTTCATGATCCAGGGTGGAGATCCGAACGGAACAGGAATGGGTGGCCCGGGATACTCAATCAAAGGTGAGTTCGCGCAGAACGGTGTAGAGAACAATCTTGTACATGATGCAGGAGTTCTTTCTATGGCACGTGCAATGCATCCGGATTCAGCAGGAAGCCAGTTCTTCATTATGCATAAGAAAGCACCACACCTTGACGGAGCTTATGCTGCATTTGGTAAGATTACAGAAGGAATGGATGTAGTGAATAAGATTGCTGAGACAGCAACAGACTACAGCGACCGCCCGCTTGAGAAACAGGTAATGAAGAAAGTTACTGTTGAGACATTTGGAGAGGATTATCCGGAGCCGGAAACAGTATAGTTCATAAAAACTTTATACTTTTAACGAAATTATTAGCACTCTTTTGAAAGGAGTGCTAATTTTCTATTGACTTTTAAATTTTGCTGTACTAGAATGTCCATTAGGCAGGCAAATATACTATCGATATCAGCGAAAAAGCTGATTGACAGCCGATATTAAAAGAAACGTAACTGAGCAGTTACGGATAGATTATAAATAAAAAGGAGTGCAGTAAAATGGCAGTTAAAAAAGGTACTTTATCAATTGACAGCGAAAACATTTTTCCTATTATCAAGAAATGGGTTTATTCCGATCATGATATCTTTGTACGTGAACTCGTATCCAACGGATGTGATGCGATCACTAAGCTGAAAAAGCTGGATATGATGGGAGAATATGAACTTCCGGAAGGATACAAACCGAAGATCGAAGTAATTGTCAACCCGGAAGAGAAGACAATGAAGTTTATCGATAACGGACTTGGTATGACAGCAGAAGAAGTAGAGGAGTATATCACTCAGATCGCATTTTCAGGTGCGACACAGTTCCTTGAGAAATATAAAGACAAGACAACAGAAGATGAGATGATTGGACACTTCGGTCTTGGATTCTACTCAGCATTCATGGTAGCTGACGAAGTTCAGATTGATACTCTTTCCTATAAAGAAGGTGCGAAACCGGTACACTGGGCAAGTGAAGGCGGTACAGAGTATGAGATGCAGGAAGGAAATAAGACAACAGTCGGAACAGAGATCACACTGTATCTGAATGAGGACAGCCTTGAGTTTGCAAATGAATACCGTGCAAGAGAAGTACTTGAGAGATATTGTTCTTTCATGCCGACAGAAATCTTCCTTTCCAAGGCAAATGCAGAGCCTGAGTATGACACAATCGATGAGGATGATGTTCTTGATACAGATACTGTTGTAGAGCACATCACAGAAGAGCCAAAGGAAGGCGAAGAGGGCGAACCGAAGAAAAAAGCAAAAATTGTAAGACGTCCGGTATCTATCAGTGATACACATCCGCTGTGGACAAAGAACCCAAGCGAGTGTACAAAGGATAACTATATTGATTTTTACCGCAAGGTGTTCATGGATTACAAAGAGCCACTGTTCTGGATTCACCTGAACATGGATTATCCATTTAACTTAAAGGGAATTCTGTACTTCCCGAAGATCAATACAGAGTATGATTCCATTGAAGGAAAGATTAAACTTTACAATAACCAGGTATTTATCGCAGATAATATTAAAGAAGTAATCCCAGAGTTCCTTATGGTACTTAAGGGAGTGATCGACTGTCCAGATCTGCCGTTGAACGTATCACGTAGTGCACTGCAGAACGACGGATTTGTAAACAAAGTTGCTGATTACATTTCCAAGAAGGTTGCTGACAAGCTGAATGGAATGTTCAAGACAGACCGTGAGAACTATGAGAAATATTGGGATGACATCAGTCCATTCATCAAGTTCGGCTGCCTGAAGGATGAGAAATTCGGTGAGAAGATGAAGAATTCTATGCTTTACAAGAATCTTGATCATAAATACATGACTCTCGAAGATATCATCAAAGAAGCCAAAGGCGAAGAAGCTGATGCAGCCAAGACAGAGGAAGCTAAGGCAGAAGAAACAAAAACAGACGCAGAAGAGTCTAAGGACGCAGATGCGAAGGAAGAAGAGAAGACAAGAATCTTCTATGTAACAGATGAAGTACAGCAGAGCCAGTACATCAACATGTTCAAGGCCCAGGGACAGGATGCGATCATTCTGACACATAACATTGATTCTGCATTTATCACATACCTTGAGCAGAAACATCAAGAAGTTCAGTTCTTGAGAATTGATGCAGATGTACATGATTCTCTGAAGGATGAAGTTGCAGAAGATGAGAAGGAAGAATTCCAGAAGACAACAGACAGCCTTGTTGAAATCTTCCGCAAAGAGCTTGGCAATGAGAAGCTTGATGTTAAAGTTGAAAAGCTCAAAGATGAGAATGTAGCATCTATGGCAGTTCTTTCTGAGGAAAACAGAAGAATGCAGGAGATGATGAAGATGTATGGTATGGGCGGCATGGATGCATCCATGTTCGGAAGCCAGGCAACACTGGTTCTTAACGCCAACCATCCGCTGGTTCAGTTCCTTGTAGCGAATAAGGACAGCAAGAACGCGTCAATCATCTGCAAACAGCTGTATGATCTTGCAATGCTTGCTCATAAGCCGTTAAGTCCGGAAGAGATGACAGCATTCGTTAAGAGAAGCAATGATATCATGATGCTTCTGACAAAATAATAAAGTAAAATGATGAGAAACATGTTCCATGAGTTTCTCATCATTGGCAGTAATAAGTTCAGCCGCTTCACGATTATTTGACCGTGAGGCGGCTGTTATTATGTGCGCCTTGCGGCACACATTGCTAATGGATTTTTAAATTTACATCAACTCAAATGCAATCTCTTTTTTTAAAAAGAACTTCTTTACCATCTCATCCCATTCGCGTTCCAGGGTCTTATCCATCATAAAACTCTTGAAGGAAGTTCCTGTCACGCAGGTGAGATGAGTTCCATCGTAACGTATATTCAAATATAGTCCCTGCACGTCAGCAGGATTAAGTCCCAGTTCTTTCTGTTCAATCAGACGGGAAATATTCTTTGAATTTAGGCTGAAGACAAAATGAAAACCGAGCGGTGTTTTCTTTCCCTTAATTAAGGAAAAACAAAATTCACGCAGATTTTTCCAAAGAGAATATTCCGGAATCTCTTCTTCGGAATCAAAGAAATCTTTCTGTATATACCCGTCAATCCGAAAGGTATTAAACGTAATAATCTCTCCTTCAATAAAAGAGAAATTGTCAAAGGTCTCTTTTAACAGAAGGTGAGACATGAAGCTTTTTACATTTGTTAAAGTCAGTGAAATCATAGAAATCAGATACCTCCGCAGCTGTTTAAGTTCTTAATCGTCTACCTATCATTGTACTAAAAGGAATGGCGAGATACAAGCGCAGATTTGTTGACTTTTATTGCTAAAAAATGTACTATTAAAACAGTATGGGATTCTATACACTATATAAAAAACAGAAAGAATATAGATATATGAAGAAAACAATAAAAAGAAAGCAAAAACTGGGAATCCGGATCGGGGTCGGATGTGCGCTGGTCATTACAGTGATACTCCTGGCAGTGCAGGGTGTTAGCAATCTGACAAAGAAGCCAGTCGACACCAGTGAAGGAATTGCATATATAAAAGGCAAAGAATCTGCAGATGCGAAGACGATTGAGCAGAAGATTAATCAGTTGGAAAAGAAAGATGGAACAGGAGATTCATCCGATACAAGAAGCATGAAGGAACGCTTTTCCGGTGCTGTTGTGATGGGCGATTCCATTGCGGCGAGCTTTACAGAGTATGACGTACTGAATACATCAAGTGTTGTTGCGAAAATTGGAATTCATTTCAGCGAACTGGATGATCAGATCGAGCAGGCAAAACAACTGGATCCGCAGATTGTTTTTCTGGCATATGGGATGAATGATGTAACTAAGACAAACGGAGATGTAGACAAGTTTATCAAGGATTATTCAGATGTGATTAAGAAGATTCAGAAGGCTATGCCGGATGCGCACATTTTTGTGAATGCTGTTTTTCCGGTGCAGGAAAGTGCGGTAGAGAAGGAGCCGGCACTTGCAAATATCGCAGATTACAATGAAAAACTAGAAGCGATGTGTGAAAAGAAGCAGATCGGATACATTGATAATTCAGATATTATAGAAGATGAGTATTATGAAGAGGATGGAATTCATTTTAAAGCGAATTTCTATCCAATCTGGGCAGAAAAGATGGCGGAGGTGGCAACGCTATGACAGAGAAAAGACAGCGAATGATCTCTGCGATGAAATATATACTTTTAGTAATTATCGTGGGATATCTTGTGATATTGATGCTATATGCAAGTGGAAGTAAGCGGACTTTTTCAGAAGTATCAAAGGCTGTGAGCAGTGTATTGGACAGTAAAGAACTTGTGCAGATGGATGACCAGATGCTTAAGAGAAATTATGGACTGAACAGTGCGGATTACAAGGGTGTTTTGTATTATTCTTCTCCGTCCAGTATTTCAGCAGCGGAAGTTCTGGTGATACAGGTGAAAAATGATGCACAGATAGAAAATGTGACAAATGCGATCGCACAGAGAAAAGCACAGAGAATAGAAGATTTTGATTCTTATCTGCCGGAACAGGTGAAGCTTTTAGAGGACTCACAGGAAAGCATTCGTGGAAGATATATCTTTTTTGCAGTATCTTCGAAAGCTTCTGAATATCGCAGCGCATTTGACAAGAGTCTGTAGAAGGGGGAGCAGATGTTATTTAGTAGTATTACATTTTTGTTTTTATTTCTGCCGATCATGCTGGCAGTTTATTATATTGCACCGCCGCAATGGAAGAATCTCCTGCTGCTTGCAGGCAGTCTGATCTTCTATGCCTGGGGTGAACCGGTTTATATCATTCTGATGATACTCAGTATTTTGTTAAACTATTTTTGCGGAATGGATATTGAGAATAAGAGTGAGAATGAGGCGAAAGCAAAGCGGTCACTGGTCTTTGCAATAACAGTAAATATTGTGCTGCTTGTGTTCTTTAAATATTTTGGATTTTTGGTAGAAAGTACGAATACGTTGTTCGGAATCAGTATTCCATACAGGGAACTGGCATTACCGATTGGAATTTCTTTTTACACATTTCAGGAAATTTCCTATATTGTAGATGTATATCGAGGCAAGGTAAAAGCACAGCAGAGTCTGGTGAAGTATGCGCTGTATGTATCCATGTTTCCGCAGCTGGTTGCCGGACCAATCGTCTGTTATGGAGATATTGAGAAGCAGCTTACCGCAAGGAAAATCTCCGGAAGAAAGTTGGGACAGGGCGCGATGCTCTTTATTATTGGACTTTCGAAGAAAGCAGTGCTTGCAAATACACTGGGAAAGATTTTTGAAGAAATCTCATCGACATCAGCAAGTAACCTGACAGTTCTGATGGCATGGCTTGGATGTATTACTTATGCATTCCAGATTTATTTTGATTTCAGCGGCTATTCAGATATGGCAATCGGACTTGGAAGAATGTTCGGTTTTGAGTTTAAGAAGAACTTTGATGTGCCGTATATTTCTAAAAGTATTACAGAATTCTGGCGCAGATGGCACATTTCTTTGAGCTCCTGGTTCCGTGAATACGTATATATTCCGCTTGGTGGAAATCATGTGACGATTTCAAGAAATATTGTAAACCTTTTGATTGTCTGGATGCTGACCGGAATGTGGCACGGAGCTGCATGGAATTTTATTGTATGGGGAATCTATTATGGAGTAGTTCTCGTACTGGAGAAATATGTCTGGGGGGCAATTGTGGATCGGTGGCCAAGTGTATTGCAGCATATTTATGCATTAGTACTGGTGCTGGTTGGCTGGGTGTTTTTCTTTAGTCCAAGCCTTGGAGCAGCACTTCGTTACCTCTTTGCAATGGTTGGCGGCGGAGCAGGATTTGCCAGTAAAGAAGTATTCTTTGTGATCCTGACACACTGGTTGTTCTACTTGTTGGCAGTAATTGGATCAACAACACTTGGATCAAGAATGCTCCGTGCAATCCTGAATGTGTCTGAGAATCATACAGTACGGACTGTAATCACACTGGTTGTTTTCTTTGGAATGCTGGCAATATCAGTTGCTTATCTGATCGCAGATACGTACAATCCGTTTTTGTACTTTAGATTCTAGAGAGTTATAGAAAACAGTGAATGACAACAATTAAGGTGAAAAGATGAAGAAAGATAGACAGAGAAAAGTACAGGAGAAATTGGTTGGTATTATATTTATTCTGACCTTGTTTCTATTCCTTATTATAAATGTTATTGTGCCTGACAGAGAAAAATCAGTGCAGGAGAACCGTATGCTTGCAACGAAGCCAAAGTTTCGCCTGAGCAGTCTGATAAGCGGAGATTATGATGAAAAATTTGAAGCTTATATGGATGATCAGTTTGTTGGAAGAGATATGTGGAGAAAGCTGAAAGTTACGGTGGACCGGATTGGTGGAAGTCGTCTGGAAAACGGTGTCTATATCGGAACGAATGGGCAGCTTTTAGAACAGATTGAAGTTGCAGATGAGAATCATCTTGCCGCAAATATTAAGGCAATCAAATCATTTTCAGAGAGTCAGTCCAAGATTCCGGTTCGTATGATGCTTGTTCCGGATGCAGCAAATGTATTGAATCATTCCCTTCCGTCACTCGCGAAGCCGGAGGATCAGACACAAATGTTCAGTATGGTTCGTAAGGATCTTGGAGATAGCGTTGAGTGGATTGACGTGTCAACGGAATTGAATAAACATAAGACAGAGAAGATTTATTACAAAACAGATCATCACTGGACGACACTTGGTGCATTTTATGCATTTCAGGCGGCGGCACCATCCCTTGGGATTGAAGGAGATCTTTCTGGGAAATATGTTTCCTATGCAGTTTCAGACAGCTTTAACGGAATGTTGGCGTCAAAAAGCGGAGTGAACCTTGGAGAGAAGGAACAGATTGATATTTATGTGCCGACAGAAGAAGATACAGACTTGATCGTAGATTACGTGGATGAAGGAAAGCGTTCCACATCCTTATATGATTCTTCTAAATTAAAGGAGAAAGATCAGTATACGGTATTTCTAGGAGGAAATTCATCCCTTCTTGATATCCGTACAGTTTCTACAAGCACAAAGCGTCTTCTCCTTGTGAAAGATTCCTTCGCAAATTCATTTATTCCGTTTCTGACGCCGTACTACAGAGAAATCGTAGTTGTGGATCCGAGATATTACAGCGGAACGATCAATGATCTTATGGATTCCTACAGAATCTCAGAGGTTCTGTTTTTATACAGCGGAAATACATTTTTCAAAGACAATAATATAAGTGGAGTGTTTGCAGTTGAGTAATCGAATCAAAGAAGAATTTTTACAGAAGAGTGAGCCGGTAAGGCTGAATAAATATTTGAGCGAGGCGGGCGTGTGTTCCAGAAGGGAGGCAGACCGCCTCATTGAGACCGGAAAGGTGAGTGTGGACGGAAAGCGTGCCGGAATGGGAATGAAGATTTATCCGGGACAGACGGTCAAAGTGGGAAATAAGACCGTATCAAGGCAGGATGAGATGATTGTGCTTGCGGTAAATAAGCCAAAAGGTATCGTCTGCACAGAAGAAAGGCGGGAACGCGACAGCATTGTGCGTTTCCTGAATTATCCGGTGAGGGTGACTTATATCGGAAGGCTGGACAAGGATTCCAGAGGTCTGCTGTTGATGACGAATAATGGAGATATCATCAATAAGATCATGAGGGCGGCAAATTATCATGAGAAAGAATACAAAGTAACGGTGGATCATGAGATCACAGAGGATTTCCTTAAGAAAATGTCCCGGGGAGTGGCAATCCTGGATACGGTGACAAGACCGTGTAAAGTAGAGAAATTGGGGAAATATACATTTAAGATCATATTGACGCAGGGATTGAACCGTCAGATCCGCAGAATGTGTGAAGCACTGGGGTATGAGGTAAAAGATCTTTTGAGGGTCCGGGTGATGAATATTACGCTGGACGGACTGAAAGAGGGAAAATACCGCAAGCTGACAGACCGGGAATTAAATGAGCTGGATCATTATCCTTCTGAAAGCGATTTTTGATGTGGCAGGAAAAGAGAATGTAGATCATGTGGTGATCCATTATTCTCTGGGAAATGGTCTTTATTTTACCATGAAAGGCAGTGCAACCCTGGATCAGGAGCTTCTTGACCGGGTGAAGGTGCGGATGCGGGAACTGGTAGAACTTCTGAACCGGGCGAGAAAGGCATACGAGCAGGACAATACAGAGATCATGAGTAACTATGAATATGACAGGCTCTATGATGAACTGGAAGAACTGGAAAAAGAACTGGGAACAAAGATGGCGAACAGTCCGACGGTCAATGTCGGTTATGAGGTGGTCAGTGGACTGCCGAAAGAACGCCATGAGCGGCCGATGCTGTCACTGGATAAGACAAAGGAAGTAGAGCGGCTGAAAGAATTTCTTGGCACGAAGAAAGCGATGATTTCCTGGAAACTGGACGGACTGACCATTGTTCTCACGTATCAGGGCGGAGAACTGGTCAAAGCGGTCACAAGAGGAAATGGAATCGAGGGAGAGGTCATCACGAACAATGCAAAGGTTTTTCAGAATGTGCCGCTGCATATTCCGTACCAGGGTGAGCTGGTTCTGCGTGGAGAGGCAGTGATTTCCTATAAAGATTTTGAGGCGATCAATGAAAAGATCGAAGATGTCGATGCAAAATATAAAAATCCGCGAAATCTGTGCAGTGGCTCTGTGAGGCAGTTGAATAATGAGATCACCGCAAAAAGAAATGTGAAGTTTTTCGCATTTACGCTGGTGCGTGCGGAAGAGGTAGATTTTCATAATTCAAGAATGTATCAGATGCAGTGGCTGAAGGAGCAGGGATTTGATGTGGTGGAACATCATCCTGTGACGGCAGAAACAATCGAAGAGGAAGTAGCATGGTTTGCAAAGGCAATCGGGAAAAATGAAATCCCGTCTGACGGACTGGTACTGGTCTATGATGATATTGCCTATGGACAGTCACTGGGAACGACCGCAAAGTTTCCGAGAGATTCTTTTGCATTTAAATGGGCAGATGAGATTCGGGAGACAACGCTTCTTGAGATTGAGTGGAGTCCGTCAAGAACGGGACTGATCAATCCGGTTGCGGTTTTTGAACCAGTAGAACTGGAAGGAACGACGGTCAGCCGTGCCAGTGTGCATAATATCAGTATTATGGAAGAGCTGGAACTGGGAGTCGGTGATACGATCCAGGTGTATAAGGCCAACATGATCATTCCGCAGATCGCAGAGAATCTGACACGGAGCGGTGTAAAAGATATTCCGACAGTCTGTCCGGTCTGTGGTGGTACGACAAAGATTTCCATGGAAAATGAGACAAAGACGTTATTCTGCACGAACCCGGAATGTCAGGCGAAGCACGTAAAAGCGTTCAGCCTGTTCGTAAGCAGGGATGCGATGAATATCGAAGGACTTTCAGAGGCGACACTGGAAAAATTCATTCTGCATGGGTATGTGAAAGATTTTACGGATCTGTTCCATCTGGACCGGTATGAGGAAGAAATTAAGAGCATGGATGGATTTGGAGAGAAATCTTATCAGAAGCTGCTCAGAAATATTGAAAACGCAAGGAAGACAACGCTGGCACGACTGATCTACAGTCTTGGAATCCCGAATATCGGAAGTGCCAATGCGAAGGTCATCTGTAAAGCATTCGGAGATGATCCAAAGCGTGCGGAAGAGGCAACCGAAGAAGAACTGGTAGAGATTCAGGGCATTGGCGGGATCATGGCAAAGACCTATGTAGAATATTTTGCTGATCCGAAGCATCGGGAGATCTACCGCAGACTGCTGGACGAGGTAGAGCTGCAGAAGGAGGTTGTGACAGAGGACAGTCAGAAATTCTCGGGGATCAATTTCGTGATCACAGGAAGTGTGGAACATTTTGCCAATCGGGCAGAGGTAAAAGCGGAAATAGAGAAGCGTGGAGGAAAGGTAACCGGCAGTGTGACATCAAAGACCGGTTATCTGATTAATAATGATGTAAATTCAACTTCTTCAAAGAACAAAAAGGCGAGAGAACTTGGAGTGCCGATCATTTCAGAGGAAGAGTTTATAGAACTTGCAGGGGTG
>ERZ835880.2236-NODE-2236-length-13254-cov-2.820668_pt1 | contig 13254 bp, 9 predicted proteins | sample MGYA00519944_ERZ835880 | MGnify/ENA primary metagenome ERZ835880 (study PRJEB31850, sample SAMEA3708787) | human gut metagenome | biome: human gut; feature: human-associated habitat; material: faeces | place: China | collected 2014 ... | reverse complement strand
TTGGAACAGTACACAGATGCAGTAAAACTGATCAAAGAAACGAGAGAAACCATAAAAAAGCTGGAGAAGAGAAACTCTGTGCAGACAAAAGATACGGTTTCTGGAAGCAATTCGGAATTCCCTTTTCAACCCATGCATTTTGTAATCCAGGGTAAAACACACGATGAGGACGACAAGATAGAAAGACAAAAACGTAGACAACAGATACAGATAGAGCAGGCAGAGAAGTTAAAGAACGATGTGGAAGAGTGGATGCTTACAATTCCATTCAGAATGCGCAGGATCATCAAGTTTAAGATCTTTGAGGAAATGAACTGGCAGCAGGTTGCAAAGCATATAGGAGGAAAAGCAACTGGAGAATCTGTGAGAAAGGAATTTGAAACATTCATGAAAAAATAAAAGTTTTTCTGTTTTTTCCGTTTTTTCCGTTTTAAATATGCAATAATATAAACTGGAGTTGCTGAAATGGATATAGATAAATCTCCTTCCTTACGTTTGCCAGGTGCCACAGCCTGGCAAATGAATTGGTCGGTACCAGACCAAACACAAAAAGGTACAAGGACTCACATGGATTTTCCTTGGCGTAGGAGCCATCTGCTTGTAGAAAGTAGGTGGCTCTTATACTATGGACATTTAGCTCAGCGTGTCCGAGTTGGACACAATCGAGAATCTTGATGGTAACTCCTATACTATGGACATTTAGCTCAGCTGGGAGAGCAATCGGCTCATAACCGACAGGCCCTGGGTTCGAACCCCAGAATGTCCATAATTACCGCGGGATAAAGTAACGGAAACTTACAGGCCTCCTTAGCCTGGAACGGTGGTTCGAATCCGCCTCCCGCTATCAGAGAACAGGAGGGATGGCATGATATACAAACGATGTAGCAGATGCGGGAGTAGGGTACCGGCAGGGACTACGTGCCCGTGCAGAAAGAACAACATCAGAGAGTATGCAAAGCCAACCGGAGTAAAGAAAGAATACCACACACAACGATGGAAGAATCTGAGGCAGTTTGTACTTAACAGTTATGATGGACTGGATATCTATATATTGTACAAGTACAACAGAATAGTAACAGCAGATACGGTGCATCATATTGAAAATATCTTCATGCTGGCAGCGGATGACAACGCCGATGGAACTTCCAATCTCCTCCAGATCTTTTGCAAGCTCTGCGTTGGATTTCTCGCTCTTGGAGACGTCCGTTACCATCATCATGTTGAAATATCCCTGCACAATCGTCTGAGAAATGTCTTCGATGTTTACCTGGTTCTCTGCCAGATAATTACATACCTTTGCGATAATGCCCACGGTGTCCTTGCCTACGACAGTGATAATTGTCTTCTTCATGTTTCCATTCTCCTTTTTCTGGTTTTATGTCAAAGCCCCGGAAAAACCGGTAATGGCGGCCTTGCGAAAAACATGGTATGTAGCTCTAAAAATGTATATTTAAACCTCAATTAACGGTGATACTTCGCTTCTTTTAGCGACAGCGAGATGAAAATCACCCGAGTGATACGGATTATCACCCGTTGTGACCTCGCAGGCCACGGTTTCAAAGGCCAGTGCCTCATAATTATTTTCCTTACTCAAATGGCCGAGCAGCACTTCCTGCAGATTGTCGTGCAGAATCTCGCAGAGGAGATGGCCTGCCGCCAGGTTCGATAAATGGCCTTTCGCCCCGGCGATCCGCTGTTTTAACGGATACGGGTACGGTCCGACCGCAAGCATGTTCTCGTCATGATTTGCCTCTAACAAAACGGCATCCAGCCCGGTCAGATTCTGAACCGTGTAATCGCTGTAAACGCCAAGATCCGTCGCAATCGCAATCGATTTCCCGCCGGATTCCATGCGGTAGCCGACCGGCTCTGCCGCATCGTGGGAGATCGTAAACGGATGTACGGCGATGTCTCCCAGTGTAAACGTGTCATCCGCGTGAATCGTGTGAAAAATCCCCTCCGGAAACTTTCCAAGGCTCTTCGTCTGCTGCATCGCCTGAATTGTTCCATCCGTTGCGTAAATCGGAATACCATACCGGCGCGCCAGCACGCCAAGGCCCTGGATATGATCGGAATGCTCATGTGTCACGAGAATGCCGTCCAGCTCCTTCGCGCTGCGGTCGAGAACAGCCAGTCCCGCCTCCACGCGCTTTCCGCTGATGCCCGCATCAATCAGAAGGCTTGTGGTCTCGCTTCCCGCGAAAATGCAGTTTCCGCTCGAACCACTTGCAATACTACAAAGTTTCATATTTTTTCATCCTATGGTCTAACTGTTTTTTTGTTTCCTCAAAATCGCCGCTGTTGTCGATTTCAAAATCGCAGTGGCTGCTGAATTCATCCTCGGAAAGCTGATTTGCCATGATTTCGCGAACTTTCTTCTCGGAATAGCCGCGTCCTTCGATCAATCGCTCCTTCCGGACTTCTTCATCCGCATAAATATACCACAGTTCATCACAAATTTCATCATATTTTTCTTCGATTAAGAGTGCGGCCTCCACAAAGACGTATTCCGTCCCTGCTTTTTCCGCGGCTGCAATGGCTTTTTTGATATACCGTTTTACCGCCGGATGAACGATCGCATTCAGGGCTTTTAACTTTTCTTCGTCCTGAAAAACGATCTCAGCAATCCGTTTCCGGTCAAGTTCGCCGGTCTCTGTGGTGATCTGTCTGCCGAACAGCTTCACAATCTCTCCATAGCATTCGCCGCCCGGCAGCATCACAAGGTAACCTGCCTCGTCCGCCTGGATCACCGTTGCATCATAATTCTGTCCAAGGTACGTGAGCACTTCGCTTTTTCCGGCGCCCACGCCGCCTGTAATTCCAAAAACTTTCATTCTTTTGTATCCTTTCGCTCCTGGTATGAGTGCACTATTTCGCCTCGTACCAGTTGTTTCCTGTGTGCATATCGATCTCGAGTTTGACAGCCAGATGTGCTGCCCCGGTCATCTCCTCTTCCAGGATCTGTTCTGCCTTTTCGAGCTCGTCTTCCGGCACTTCCAGCAGCAGCTCATCGTGTACCTGAAGAAGAAGTCTGGTCTTTAACCGCTCCTCTTTCAGCCGTTTCGCCACGCGGATCATCGCTATTTTAATAATATCCGCCGCCGTTCCCTGGATCGGCGCATTCATCGCAACGCGCTCGCCGAATGACCGCTGCATAAAGTTGCTCGATTTCAGCTCCGGCATCGGCCGTCTGCGTCCGAACATCGTCACGGAATAGCCTTTCTCTTTGGCATCCTCCACGCAGCGGTTCAAAAACTCATGGATACCCGGATACGTCTCGAAATACTGCTGGATATAGGCCTCTGCCTCTTTCCGGCTAATGCCGAGATCCTGGCCCAGACCGAACGAACTGATGCCGTATACGATACCGAAGTTGACCGCCTTCGCATTTCTTCTCTGCAGCGGTGTTACCTCTTCAAGCGGCACATGGAACACTTTCGATGCCGTCATGCGGTGGATATCCTCCGCCTCGCGGTACGCCTCGATCAGGTTTTCATCGCCCGACATATGGGCCAGCACGCGGAGCTCAATCTGGGAATAGTCGGCATCCAGAAAGACACAGCCAGGCTTTGGCACGAAGGCTTTCCGGATCAGACGGCCAAGCTCCATGCGCACCGGAATGTTCTGCAGATTCGGATCGGTACTGCTGATGCGGCCGGTCGCGGTGATGGTCTGGTTAAATGTCGAATGGATTCTTCCATCTTTCCCGATCACGGCCTGCAGACCGTCGGCGTACGTCGATTTCAGTTTGGCAAGCTGGCGGTACTCCAGAATATCGGCAACGAGTTTGTGATCCGGTGCGAGCTTTTCGAGCACATCGGCGGCGGTGGAATAACCCGTCTTGGTCTTTTTGCCGCCCGGAAGCTGCAGCTTTTCAAACAGAATCACGCCGAGCTGCTTCGGGGAATTGATGTTGAACTCCTCGCCGGCCTCCTCGTAGATCTGTGCCTCCAGCTCTCCGATCCGCTCCGCCAGCTCAGCTCCGTAAACGGAAAGTGCTTCTTTTTCTGCGGCGATTCCATCCGCTTCCATCTGACGGAGCGTAAACACCAGCGGAATCTCCACATTCCGGTACAGATCCCACATGCCCTGCTCCTTCAGCAGCTTTTCCATGTTTTCCTGTGCGGCAAATACAGCATACGCCTGATGACCTGCATACGACTCCTGCTGTTCCGGCGTCATCTTTCCTGCGGCCGGAATCTTGCTTCCGCCGAAGATCTCTTCCACTGCCGGCACATAGCGGTGTACGTACTCTTTTACGATATCATCGTACGAATACTGTGATTTCAATGGATTTAATAAATACGCGGCAATTCCGGCATCAAACAGATGGGCTTCATCGGCGTCCGGCATATCCTTCAGAAATTCTTTTCCGTCCATGACGCAGAAAACCGGAATCTGCTTCTGCAGCTCAGTCAATTTTTCTTTTAAATAATCTCCGGTCAGGAAACCTTCTGCTGGGAAGTAAACAACATCCGGCTCTCCGCTTCCATACGCAACTGCCATACCGACAAGTGAACGGCTCCGATCTGCCATCGGTCCGTCCTTCGGGGTTTCTTCTGTCAGAAGAGCGGCTCCTGCCTTCTCCTCCTTCGCGATGGTTTCAAAGAGTTCTTCCGCCTCGGAAAAATCCGTTACGGTGCGCAGAAAGACGGCATCCTCTGGTTCTGCATTCGTCTCCTCGAAGCGGCCCAGCAGGTTCTTAAACTCCAGACGTTTGAACATCTCATACGCTTTTGGTGTATAAAAATTCGAGAGTGCCGCTTTTTCACGGTCGAGCTCCACCGGCGCATCGGTATCAATCGTTGCAAGTTTTTTGCTTAATTCCGCCAGATCATAATGATCACGCATCGCTTCTTTTGCCTTGTTCGGTTTGATCTCCTCGAAATGTGCATGCGCATTTTCCAGTGTCTCGTACTGCAGCAGGATTTTCGTCGCGGTTTTCTCGCCGACACCCGGCAGACCCGGGATATTGTCTGCGGTATCGCCCATCAGCGCTTTCAGATCGATGATCTGTTTCGGGAGAAGACTGTATTTTTCCAGCACTTCTGCCGTGTGGTAATTTTCGATCGTCGTCACACGCTTTACGGTCTTTGGAATCCGGATCAGAATGTGGTCCGTTGCAAGCTGCAGCAGATCGCGGTCTCCAGATACGATCGTAACTTCCATCCCTTCCGCCTCGCATTTGCGGCCGAGCGTTCCTAAGATATCATCCGCCTCATAGCCCTCTTTTGTGACAATCTCAATGTCCATTGCTGCGAGCACTTCCTGGATCACCGGGACCTGTTCGCGCAATTCCTGCGGCATCGGCTTTCTCGTTCCCTTGTACTGGTCATACATTTTGTGGCGGAATGTCGGTGCATGGAGGTCAAACGCCACGGCAAGATACTGCGGCTGCTCCTCATCGAGAATTTTAAACAGAATATTCAGGAATCCATATACGGCGTTCGTGTGCAGTCCTTCTGCATTGGACAGATCCGGTACGCCGTAAAAAGCCCGGTTCAGAATACTGTGTCCGTCCAGTAATACGATTTTATCACTCATAATAATCCTTTCAGCCAGGGTAATTCTATCACTTCAAAATAGTGCAGAGCCAGGAGCACCAGAAACAGAACGAGAATCAGCATCAGCACCCGGAAAAACGTATCTTTGTACCGGCGGTGTCTCGCTTCTTCCTCTTTTTTCTCCAGATCGCGTTCCAGAAGTCCTGTCAGATTGTAGGAATCGGGCGCGTCATCCTCGAAATATGCCATCGCACGGTTCACAATAAAATATGTCTCCAGTTCCTCGTGGCATGTATGGCATTTCCGGATATGGGAAATAAACGGTTCCATCTCTTTCTCCGGCATATTTCCCTGCACGTATGGCTGTATTAATTTTTCTGCTTCTTTACAGTCCATAAAATCCTGCTCTCCTTTTGTATCCGGCCAGTGTTTTCCTCTGGCCGTTTTTTCTGCTATCTACCATCATACACTATTTTCTCATAATTTAAAAGAGACAACCCGCCGAAAATGGGTTGTCTCTTGTTCTCTTATAAGATAACTGTTTTCTAGTGGATTTCCATTATGCACGGACAATGTTCGGGGTCTCTTTTCCTGCCTCGAAATCCAGTGCATTCTGCAGTGTGGTCTCTGCAATCGCACGCAGTGCTTCCTCGGTGAAGAATCCCTGATGTGAAGTGATCATAACGTTCGGGAAGGACAGGAGACGTGCTGTGGTGGAGTGCTCCAGAATCTCATCGGAACGGTCCTCGAATACGTTCGGGGTTTCCTCCTCGTATACGTCAAGGCCGACGCCGAAGAATTTTCTTGCACGGATTCCCTCAATCAGGTCGTCTGTCTTTACCAGACCTCCGCGGGACGTATTGACCAGGATCACGCCGTCTTTCATCTTTTTGATGCTCTCGCGGTTGATCATGTGGTATGTGCTGTCCATCAGCGGGCAGTGCAGGGAGATCAGATCACTCTGTGCCAGCAGTTCATCAAGAGTTACGTACGTAACAAAATCTTTTAAGGATTCATTCTGGTATACATCGTAAGCAATGACTTTCATGCCGAAACCGCGGCAGATTCTTGCCATAGCCGCACCGATTTTTCCGGTTCCGACGATCCCGGCGGTCTTCTGATAGAAGTTAAATCCCATCAGTCCGCCCAGGCTGAAGTCGTTTTCTCTTACTTTCGTATATGCTTTGTGCATGTGGCGGTTTACCGTCATGGCCAGTGTCATCGCATGCTCAGCTACAGCCTCCGGGGAGTAACCCGGTACACGGCGTACATCAATGCCGTATTTTGCAGCTGTCTTTAAATCTACGTTGTTGAAGCCTGCGCAGCGCATCAAGATCAGCTTGACGCCTGCCTCATGCAGTGCTTCTACGGTTTTTGTTCCGACATCGGAGTTTACGAAGGCGCACACGGCATCGTAGCCCTTTGCCAGGGAAGCGGTTCTTGCAGCAAGGCCGGTTTTTAAATATTCCACTTCAATTTCTGGAAACTGCTCTTTGGTTCGGTCGAAAGATTCTCTGTCGTAGCTCTGGGTATCGTAAAATAAAATTTTCATAATGTTTTTCCTCCTCGCTTTGCGGTCATCTTATTGTTCCCGCTTACAGGTATTACTATACTTCATTGTTAAAACTTTGTCAATGTATTATTTGTTAAAATTTTATCAATTAGTAAATTTATTTTCAACATCTTTCACAACAGTACAAATTTACTGGATCACCTCGTCCAGGAACCGGGACGGCTCGACTTTCTTTTCAAACCGTTCCTCCACATAACAGAGCGTCAGCTCTTTCCGGGCGCGCGTCATTCCGACGTAGAACATCCGCCGCTCCTCCTCGATCGCCTCCGCAAGGACTGCTTTCTGATACGGCATTACGCCCTCGTTGACGTCAAGAAGATAGACCTTGTCGTACTCGAGTCCCTTGACGCTGTGCAGGGTGGAAACCATAACTCCTTCCGCACTCTCTGCGCGCTGCTTCTGTTTTTCCTTCATCTTCTGCTGGTATTCCTCAATATGTGCAAACCAGCCCTCGATGCTTTTCTGGCTCTTTGCCGCCTCCTGCAGCTCGTCCAAAACGGAAATCAGATCATCCTCTTTCAGATGGCGGTATGCAGCATATTCCTTCACATACTGTTCATAGCCGATCGCATAGCGGATGTAATTGACCGCGCCGAACGGCGATAAATGCGTCAGTGTCGTGATATCCTGCTCCAGTTTGCGGATCCGCTGGCACATCCAGTCTTTTTCTTCGTAATATTCCAGAAGTGCATCGAACGAAACAGTCGCCTCCTCAAAGGCATCCCGCGACAGATAACGGTTCGGGCGGTTGGCAATCTTTAAAAACTCGCCGCGCTTCCGGCTTCCCATCGCAAGATTCAGATACGTCAGCAGATCTTTCGCAATCCAGTGGTCATAGAGATCCGGCAGGGCATCCCGCATCTGGAACGGGATCTGTGCTTCCATCAGTTCCTCTACTGCTGTCCGGCAGCCAAGATTCGTGCGGAACAAAAGCGCCATCTCTTCATACGGACAGCCGTTTTTCTCCGCCTCCCGCAGCTCCTCGGCAACGGCACGCATCTCCTCGCGCGGGTTCTTATATCCCCGGATTGCAACCGGAGCGCCTTTCTCGTTGTCGGTGGAAATCGCCTTTTCATACCGCTTTTTGTTGTGGTGGATCAGGCATTGGGACCGCTTCACGATAAATTCCGTACTACGGTAATTTTTATCGAGCACTACCTGCGCCGCGCCCGGGTAATCTTTCGGAAAATTCAGCATGATCTCCGGCTTGGCCCCGCGGAACTGATAAATCGACTGATCGTCATCCCCGACAATAAAGAGGTTATTTTCCGGCAGCGCCAGCATCCGCACAATCTCATACTGCACGGGGCTGATGTCCTGAAACTCGTCAATCAGGATATACTGAAATTTCTGCTGCCAGGCGCGGAGGACCTCCGGCCGCTCCAGAAAGAGACGTTTGCACTGCACCATCAGATCGTCGAAATCGAGTTTTTTGTTCTCCTTCCGCCATTTCTCATACGCCTCATAGATTTCGCGAAATTTTTCCTGCGGCATACAGGCGGAATAGTAATGTTCCAGCGGGATCTGATTGTTCTTCACAGTGCTGATTTCGCGCGCCAGATTTTCCTCGAGATCCTCTTCCTCCAGGTCTCTGGCATAGTGGTTGACCAGCTCGCGCATCAGCCGCTTTTTCTCTTCCTCGCTTAAAATATTGTTGCCGGACATGCGGTACGTATGGCGCAGAATCGCGTAGAATACCCCGTGGAACGTTCCAAAGGTGACCTGGGTACTCGTCTTTCCCATCGCCTTCAAATACCGCTCCTTCATCTCTTTTGCCGCCGCACGCGTAAATGTTACGACAAGAATACGAGAGGCGGAAATGCCGCTCGTTACAAGCTGGCAGGTCCGCCCCGTAATCACTGCGGTTTTCCCCGACCCCGGTCCGGCAAGGACCATCATGGGGCCGGTGGTATGCATCACCGCTTTTTTCTGTGAATTATTATATATCATTTGGATAATTTCTCAATCGCTTTGTCGATGCGGGCAAGAGACTCCTCTTTTCCCAGAACCTCAAGGATTTCCGTTGCGCCGGCCGGTGTCATCTGTTTTCCGGAAAGAGCGGTACGGATTGGCCACATAATATAACCGGTCTTGTATCCTTTTTCTTTTCCGAATGCGCTGAGCATCTCAAAGAGAGCATCATTGCTGAAATCTTCCTGCGCTGCCAGCAGCGGTTTTACTTCCTGAAGAAGTGCAAGGGAGGTCTCCTCGTTTGTCTTCATCTTTTTGTGAGTGTACATCGAAGCGTCGTACTCCGGAACTTCCTCAAAGAAGTCGATGAGGTCTGCAATATCCGGGAATACTTCGATTCTTGTTTTTACCATGGCTGCAATTTTCTTAAAATCGAGCGGACGGTGGATTGTCTTCTGGATATACGGAAGCGCCATCTCATAGAACTTCTCGTCGTCCATTGCCTTCATGTACTCGCCGTTCATCCAGCGGAGTTTTGTCATATCGAAAACGGCCGGAGATTTGCTGATGTGGTGGTAATCGAAGATTTTTACCAGCTCCTCGAGAGAATAGATCTCGCGGTTTCCTTCCGGGCTCCATCCAAGAAGGGCTACGAAGTTGACAATGGCATCTTTTAAGAAGCCCTGATCGATCAGGTCTTCATAAGAAGAATGGCCGCAGCGTTTGGACAGCTTCTGATGCTCCTCGTTGGTGATCAGCGGACAGTGTACGTAAACCGGAACTTCCCAGCCGAATGCCTCGTAAATACGGTTGTATTTCGGGGATGAGGACAGATACTCATTACCGCGGACAACGTGGGTTACACCCATCAGATGGTCGTCGATGACGTTTGCGAAGTTGTAGGTCGGATATCCGTCGGATTTGATCAGGATCAGGTCTTCCAGCTCCTCGTTGTTTACGGTGATGTCTCCGTAGATCTCATCGTGGAAGGTTGTGGTTCCTTCGGTCGGCATATTGAAACGGATGACGTACGGTTTGCCGGCTGCCAGATTGGCCTCTACTTCCTCTTTGGAAAGACCAAGGCAGTGTTTGTCGTAGATCGAGATTTCTTTTCCGCCTACGTTACGCTTGCACTGGCTCAGGCGCTCTGCGTCACAGAAGCAGTAATAAGCGTCACCCTGCTCTACCAGCTGTTTTGCGTATTTCAGGTACAGACCTGCTGCATTACGCTCGCTCTGTACGTACGGGCCGCAGCCGCCGTCTTTGTCCGGTCCCTCGTCGTGTACCAGACCGGTCTCTTTTAAGGTACGGTAGATGATATCAAGTGCGCCTTCCTGGAAACGCTCCTGGTCGGTATCCTCGATACGGAGCATAAAGGTTCCGTCATCGTGTTTTGCGATCAGATACGCATACAGGGCAGTACGCAGGTTTCCTACATGCATCCGGCCTGTCGGGCTCGGTGCAAATCTTGTTTTTACATTGCTCATTTTTCTTTTCTCCTGATTTCTGGTTTTTCTGAAACAATCCTTTTGTCTGTTCCCTTCCACCATTTATTTAGAATGGAAAACAGCCCGGCGTTTCTTCCGAGCTGCACCATCCTTCCACTTTTGCCAGCGGCAATGCTCTTTTTCAGACCTCTACGCCGTGCTGTTTCAAATATTCCATAAAGTCGCCGACGGTAGAAAGGTCTGTCAGTTCGTCGGTGTCGATTTCAATTCCGTACTCGTCTTCTAATGCCATAACCATCTCGTAGAGATCCAGGGAATCTGCACCCAGGTCATCTTTAAAAGAGGTATCTTCGTTGATGCTGTCTGCATCACAGTTGAGCTGTTCTACTAAAATTTCTTTTATCTTTTCTAACATTATTCTGCTCCTTCCTGCCTCTACCCGGCAGCCAGTATTTCTTTCGAAAAAAGTGTATCTGTTATTCCGGCATTTGTCAATAGATTTTTCTACTTTTACTGTTCTTCCGCCTGTGCCTCCCCTTCTCCGCTCTTTCCATCCTGGAACACAATAAAGCGGGAGACGCACAGGGCAATGCCGATTTCCGTCAGGATAAAGAGCACCGATGTTCCTCCGTAACTGATAAATGGAAGGGTAATTCCCGTTGCCGGCATCAGTTTCAGAACGACGCACAGGTTCAGAATAACCTGAATGGAAATATGTGCAAAAACGCCGCTCACCATCAGCATTCCATACGCGTCCGGCGCATTCTGTGCAACCACAAACAGACGGTACAGCAAGTAGCCAAACAGCAGCAATACAAGAAGCGCGCCAAATATTCCAAGCTCCTCGCAGATGATCGAGAAGATCATATCGTTCTGTGCTTCCGGAATTGTTGTAATCTTCTGCGTACTGTTGCCAAGTCCTTTTCCGAGAAATCCACCGGAGCCAATCGCATAAAGTCCCTGCAGAATCTGATAGCTGCCTCCGGAAAGCCATTCATAGATACGGTTCGACCGGAAGTCACCGCCTATTCTTTCAAAGATCTGCAGATTATTTTTTAAAATGATAATCGCAAAAACGCCAATTACCGCCGCGCCCGGAATCACACGCGCATAAAATTTTACCTCCGGGTCCGCAAGAAACAAAATGACGCAGGCGATGAGTCCCAGAATAATGGCGGTACTCAGGTTGTCCGTCAGAATCCACGCAGCCAGCGCCTGCAGCACGCCAAGTCCGAGGACAATCGCTTTTGCGCGGATGGTACGCATATTTTTTCCCATCTTCAGGATAATGTATGGCAAATACAGAATCAGCCCCAGCTTTCCAATCTCCGCAGGCTGAAGACTGACACCGCCGATCCGGAGCCATCTTCTCGCCCCATAGGCTTCATAACCAAGCGGCGTAAACCTTACCGCCGCCATCAGAAGGAGACTTCCCCAGTATACCAGTGCTGCAATCCGCTGGAACCATACACTATGATAATCTACAAACTTCGACAATATCACAATACCCACCAGAACAATAGCAGAAAGCCCCGCCTGATGCGTGAAATAATACATATCATTTCCCTTGAATGTACTGGCCGCCTCGTAGGCACTCGCGCTGTACAGCATAATCAGTCCGAAGCTGACCAGCAAAATAGTGCAGGCCAGCAGGTTATAATCATAAAAATCCGAAGGAAGTTTTTTCTTCCTCTTTTTCTTCTTTTCTTTCTTCTGGGATGGCATGTTTACTTTCTCTGCCATGAAGTTTCCACCTCCATTGTTTTACTCCATTTATTTCAGTGCATAGCCAAGCAGGCTGACAAAGCCCGGATTTCGGTTGGTCGTTCCGAGGATAACCTTACGCACCAGCTCCGGATCGTCCGTGATAATGTTGTCCACGCCGCAGTTGACCATCCGCTGCATATCTCCCTGATAATTCAGCGTCCAGGCACAGACTTCTTTACCAAGACTGTGCGCATGCTCTACAAAGCTTTCTGTGATGTACGTATATTTTACAGAAAAGAAGTCCGCCGCGTCCATATCCTCCAGGCCTCCGTACGACATTTTCATCGTATACCCGGTCTTGATATCCGGATTGATTTTCTTTGCCTGCCTGAGGAAATTGTAGTTCATGGAAGTCAGCACACACTGATCCACAAAGTCATTGTCCTCGATGATTTTCACCACTTTTTTGACAATATTCTGGTTGTGGCCGTTGTATTTTACTTCGATATTCAGGTTGATTTTTCCTTTCGCGTACGCGATGACTTCTTCCAGCTTCGGAATCTGCTCGCCGCGGAATTTTTTGTTGAATCGTACACCGGCATCGAGCTGGCTGATTTCATCGTAGGTCAGGGTCCAGATGCTGGCATTCAGACCGGTTGTCCGCTTCAGATTTGTGTCGTGCATAAGGACAATCTCACCATCACTCGTCTCCTGTACATCGATCTCCGCGTAATCCGACATGCTGTCCACTGCATATTTGATCGCGCTCATCGTATTTTCCGGTGCTTTTCTGGCTCCGCCCCGGTGCGCTGACACCGAAATATACTGGGAGGAAGCCGTTGCCTCTGCACGTGTTGCGCGCATGGCATATACAAGATAAACCGTTTCTCCCGCCAGCATGGCGATCGTGAGAACCACCGCCGTTACCGGACCACAGAAGGTGCGTACCAGCTTCGAGCTCGGCTTTTTCGTTGTCCGGCTCTTCTGGTAGCCCTTTCGGGAGGAACGGATAAAAATCAGATACAGATACGTAATGCTTCCGACAAGGCCGAACGCTCCGCCGATCAGGCTCATCGTCGATTTGACCCAGTCACCGTAGACGATGACGGTA
>ERZ835880.2230-NODE-2230-length-13283-cov-2.879574_pt1 | contig 13283 bp, 11 predicted proteins | sample MGYA00519944_ERZ835880 | MGnify/ENA primary metagenome ERZ835880 (study PRJEB31850, sample SAMEA3708787) | human gut metagenome | biome: human gut; feature: human-associated habitat; material: faeces | place: China | collected 2014 ... | reverse complement strand
GGAAGAGTGGCACAGAGCACTAATACTTTCAATTCTGACATCATTGTTACCCTATTTTTGGCCAAAAGAAAAAATTCTTTTTATCAGTTATTTAACTTTTTTGATTTTATCGATATTCGCTACGTTCTTCGGCTATTACATCAATTCAGACATTTTTGTCAAAGCATGGTCGACTCTAATATAGATTTCTTTGCGGGTATTATCGCTGAAGAAGAACGTCAGAAAGTGCTCTGTGCTTTCTGGAGGGAATTCTATAAAAAGACTTTTTCTAACTTTTTCGTCCAAAGGAAAGATCAAGATTTGTTTTCCGTCTATTTCCGGACGAAAGACTCCGTTTTGCTCCCAACTGAGGGAAATTGGCTTTCTAAAAAATCGATTGAATGGATCAGAAACATATATTTTCTCCAAGTAAAGTTGCTCTCTAGTGGATTGAATCTCAAACGAAAGCTCTTGAACAATCCAGGGTTCTTTAAAAATTCTATTCTTTTTAGATCTAATGTTGATGATTGTGAAATTTTTTGTTTGGTAGAGAAGGCAATATATAGCAAAGAACAAAGCGGCTCCAGCCAAAACTGTAGAAAACCAATTAAGTACAGTATCTCCAAACTTTCCGAAGTTCATAACTTCCAGCAAGAGTCTTGGATACAAACCCAAAAATGTAGTTATAACGATACTAATAAAAATGCAAGAACCAAGAATCCGATTCTGACAAAAGCGTTTTGCAGCAACAAGAAATTGCCTTTTATTCATTCAATCCTCCGAGGGTTGATTAGTAATTTGAGTGTGCAAATTAAATTCTATTCTTCCCTTCGGAGGACTCAATCTCCGGTCATTCAAGGATAAAAAATGAAGATAACTCAATCCAGAAGATGTAAAACTACACTTTGTTTTATCGGCGGTACGGCCCTTTTAACCTGTTTTGCATTTAAGGTCATGGCTCAGGAGAATTATTCAAAGATTCCGGGGATGCCAAGCATCGATTTTATGACTGGTGATGACCGCTGGGGATGCGAAGTTCTTCTTTGTCTCGCAAACCCAAACGGGCCACGAGCGGTAAGCGAATGCCGGCCTCCTATTGATAAATTGTTTAAGTGCTTGTCGAAACGCCATCCATGCTCGTTTCCGCAGTGCCCGATGGCTGGGGAAGGCAATTATGCAAAGCAGCTTAACGACGGTTTTGACCCCTGCTCGCTATACGGACTGGAGGATGCTCCGAAGGGATATCTTTTGCAAGGTAAGTTAGACGGATTGGACTTAACTTCAGGAAGAAGAGGAAGGACTCAGTATATCAAGCGTGGTTCTTCGTCTTACAACTGGGGCGGAGAACACTTTTTCTCCGGCAACAATGACGAAGGCAGCAGTTCTGCCGGGCGTTGGGCCGGAACCAAAGCCTGTGTTAAAGGTTATCAAGGCACTGTATACGAACCTTACACATGCTATGAAGATTCCGGTGAATCGAGTTATGCCACTACTTGTTATAGGCCGGTCAAAGTCTATGAGCAGGTGCTGTGGCAGGACTACCAAAGCAGACGAGCGATTGATGTTTATATCGACGGCAAAATTTTCAGACGAGTGCATTGGTAGAGCAAAGTTTCATAACCATGGAGAAATATCTGATGAATTATCCCCCGGTAACTTCAAAGGAATTTCTCCGTGGTAAATCCCGAGAGAAAAAAAATGATTGTTAATAAAGAAAAACTCGCAGATGTTGAAGTTGTTAGAGTGGGAGAAAAGCTCAAACAAGGTCTTGCCGGCATCAGAAAGCTAGTTATCTATGAAGCAAGAATCAAACAAGGGCAAAAAACATTGAAAAAGAAGTCAGAAGATTTGAACGAGCTGCTAGCTTGGATTCAGAAGAAAAAGGCGGCCTAAAGTTTTTAACCTTTGTGAATTTTCTTATCTCAGCTTTTTAGTGCAAGCATTTATTTTACAAAGGTTTTTTCTTCAAGGCTGTTCGGAGGCCGGATGCTAAAAAAGTTTAAATTTTTACTTGGCCGGTAAATTTAAACGCCTCCGAACTGTCCTATTTTAAATATTCAGAGCATCTATAAAGACAAAGGCCCCGTAATGAGAAGGTACGGTAAAAGATAATTCTTCTCAAAAGTTCATAAGCGTCCATTTAACCGGCCAAGTTAAATATAGAACGAATGTTAACCACCCCGGGCTAAAAGCCCGAGGCTTGCAAAAGCCTGGTTGACCAGCCTCAGTCGGCAGCAATGCTGACTACGTTGCAAAGAGGTTCAAGACTCACTCCGGGGTGCTTCCTCAGCTCCGGACCCTGAAAGTTCCGAAAGCAGACAAGCTATGGGTAAGTACGAAACGATTCGGAACAAAACGCCGCTCTGCAACATTGGCGAGGGGAACAATACCGAAAGGTGTTTGTAACGGACAAGTCGGAAGACAAGTCCAGTAACCGTAAGGTAATTTACTTATGAACAAAATATTTAAGAAGATTTGGAACAAATCCAGAGGCTGCTTTGTTGCGGTCAGTGAAGTTGCATCCGCCGCAAGTAAGAAAGGCGGAGAAAATGTTTTAGTTATAGGTTTGTTGGCTGTGATTCCTTCTTTTGGAGCAGCTGGCACCCTAACCATTAATTCCGATTGGCACGTCTCTCAGCAGGAGGGAATGACCATCAATATGCATCACCTACAAGATGAGAATGTAATCGTTAACGGTAACTATTACATGGACTCGACTTGTGCTTTTTATCTTGCTGATCAATCAAAGGTTGGAGGTTTGCCGATTGGAAACCTCCAAGTCAACGGAAGTTTTTATCTCCAATTTCCTTCAATTGATCCATATCCTCAGAATCCGACGGGATACACATTGGCCCATGTGCATTTAAAAGATGCAACGGGAACATTGAACATCCGAGATAATTTCTACATTTCCAGTATTTCTTACTTGCATACTTCCAACTTTTTCGAGGATAAGTCTGGAAAAGCTACAAGCTATTTAAAGGTTGGAGGCACTACAACTATTGAGAACGGTGGCTCTATAAATGCTCCGGGTACCTACGGTGTTTCGAGTCAGTTCGCTGAGTCCACACACGTTCTCAATGTTCTTGATCTTTATGGAAGTTACCACGGCCACGGCGGATCTATTAACACAAAATATTCCCGAACAATTGCAGTCGGAAACTTGCGGAACGGCGGATACTTCGGCCAAGGCTCGAACACTCCGAATGGCTTTGATAATGTTTATTTTGGAACATTGAACCTTTTCAGCGGGTCTACTTTAGGAAATAACGGGGCTCTGGTTATAGGTGCAATGGAGCAAAACAAGGTCGCTGTAGGGAATGTGCTCAACCTAAACGGCGGAGCAATTCATAACCGGGACGGCTTAGTTCAACACCAGGGCACGATAAATGTTAACTCTGCCTATGATTTTTCAAATTTCGTACAAAACGGCGGAACTTTAAACAACAATAATTCCCTTACTCTTACTGATGTCACTCTTAACGGCGGTAGCCTTAATAACAACAATACGCTGACTCTTAGAGGGAATGTAGTAACCAATGGAAGATTGGCTTTAAAGGGAACCATAAATAATCAAGGTTCTTGGGTCGAAAATAGTCCGATAGTTTTACAAGGTACCTTCAACAATAGTGGAACTTTCGTTACTGCCGGCTTATGGAACTTTCAAAATGGCTCGAAGTTTAATAATGCAGGAACTCTTCAAACAAATAACGCCTCCAACGTATTTGACTCTTTAGGCAGCCAAGGCCAGACAGCATTGACAACCGTCAGCAGGAATGCGCAATTGCCGGAAGAAGCGAAGACGGCATTGACTGACTTATTCCGCCATTACGTTCCCGGAAGCGTTGCTCAGAATCTGGTTGACCACGCCACATTTAGCGGCGGGAAAGTCATCGTTACCGGCGTCAATCTGACCCAGACGCAGGCAGACGATTTGAAGAAAGAATTCAAATCAAAGTTTGGATCCGCAACTACGCTTGAGTTCCAAGGCACTATAGCCGGCGTTTCACATGATGATAAATTGAATGTTGCCAAAGTCAATGAACTTTATGACAACGTGGAGTCCTTAAGAGACGTCACAATCATTAGTCACAATCTGGAAGGTGAAGGAAAAGACGTTGAAATTGGAGAAAACGGAGTTAAGCACTCCGCCGGTTTCAAAGGCGTAAATGAAGCAGCTTCAATTACAGTAAAAGACGGCAAAACTTTAGAGTTAGTCGGAGAAAAGGATAACTCTAATTTCTTAATCACGGCTGTCAATACAGTTGTAGAAGGTTTTTCTAAACTGATTCTCGGCTCTAAAGGCTTGGAAGGTACATATTCCGGAAAGACGGCGGCAATTCAACTTACTGACACAAACGCAGCCTTGCTGGTTAAAGCCGGACTCTACGAAGTTGACAGCGTTACAGGAGAAGGTTACGTTGCAGTTGACAACGAGGCGGTTCTTGCTCTTCAAGGCGGCTCTCAGAGCGGAAAGGTAGATGTCAAAGGACAATTGGATGTCAAAGGTGATGCAAAACTAGGACATGCTGAACTTGCTGAGGGTTCGGTTCTAAACAATTCAGCAAATCTTCATCTGGCTTCCATTGATTCCTCTGCCGGAGCAGTCTACAACCAGACTGCCGGCTCTCTTCAATCTGATTCAGGGTGGTTTGACAACGCCACTTTGAATATCAGCGGAGGAAAACTCGACGGCTCTCTGATTAAAGACGCCGAAGGCAACGCTGCCGGGCTGGGTAATAACACTATTAATATCAGCGGGAGCGGAAAGAATCCGATCATTACAACTACTGCCCCTGCAGAAAGTAAAAAGCATTGGAAAGATAACTTGACGGTTGTCTATACACCTGAGCTTACAAGTGAGACGACGGTTAATGTCTACGAAGGCGGTGTTCTTCAAGCCGACAAACTCAATTTCGACGGTACAACTGAAAATTCTGTCGTATTGGCCGGCGGTGCGCTGGAAACAAAACTTGATCAAGTATTCAATGATGTTAAACGGGATATTTTGACGCTTGACGGAACTGATTCCAGCGGTCAGATTGGTGTTCCTACCCAAGTGCTCGGCGCAACAAGCGTTGGGGCCATGAAGGAAGAAGTAAAAAATGCTGTTTATGGGCACAGCGGACTCGTCGTTTTCAATGACGAATATCTAAAGATGTCCGGCGTTATTGATGCTATGCAGCATTTTGTAGCGAGTGCTGAAAATCCCGGAGTAATTGATCCCGATAATCCTTATACGCCCGGAGACACTTCTTCTGGTGTGTACTTAGCTTTCACAGGCCAAGTTGACGGAAAATTAACTGTTGACTTAGCTAACCAGTTCGATTCGGAGCAGAGCAGCGGAGATCTCGCCGGAGTGGTGTTAAGCCATACTGTTCTGTACAACGAATCAGCAAACGATCCTAATAAATTAAACCATAATTTGGTTATCGGCTTTAATGAGCACAATCATCCGAATGCAAACGTCATTGATGTAAACCAGGGTATTGGTTTTCTAAGTGTTGACGGTGCCGATCAAGTTCATATTGAAGAAGGCAAGGAGTTTGTGCTCGTCGGTCATCACGATGATGACGATATCAGAACTGATGAAGACAGAAACAACGTTCATAGTGTCCCTGACAGTGTTTTATTCAACGAGAAGACTGCATTAATTAAAAATGACAACAATGACGGAGGTCATGTTGAAGTTTCCGGAAAATTTACCTACGGAAGCTTCGCAGCCCATACCCCGACAATCGGCTGGATTGGCTCACTGCTCATCCATGACTCAGGCACTGTAGAGGCCAAGAATGGTGAGTATGCTGTTTGGGATATTGAAAACAACGGCAAGATTCACATCAATAAAGGCTCTATTCTTCATTCGCACAATTACACCGGCACCGGAGATTGGCTCAACGAAGGTCAAATCTGGTTAGGTAACTCTCATTCCGGACAAGTTGCCGATAAAGACCATATTCCATTTGAGATTAAAGGTAAGTTTGAAAATGCAGAAGGAGCAATTTTCAGTTCTGCTAATAAAACTAACCTTATTGTCAGCAATGAACTTTTGAACAAAGGTTCTGGGCTTTATTCTGTACTTACCATTGCTGAAAACGGAGTTTCTGTTAATAAGGGAGAAGAAAGCGGAAAAGCCATTGAGGTTCAAACCGGAGGAAAACACGTCAACGACGGCTCCTCTTTCTTTAAGAAAGTCAGTGTTTCCGGTCTTATTCAAAACTTTAAAGATTTTGTGATTGGAGCTGACTCTTCGACGTCAACTTTGGCTGAAGCAGATGCCGATACAGATGAGAAGGCTTTTGAAGTTGCAGCCGGAGGACGTTTTGAAAACAAAGGTAACTTAACTGCTAGCTCCATTCAAACCTCTCAGATCGCCGGAGAGCTCGACAATACCGGGGTGGCAAATTACAACGATATGGTAATTGCAGATACCGGTTCTTCTACTACAGCAAATTATGAAAAAGGAGAATGGCTGACAGTTCACGGTTCTCATCAAAACTCTAAAGTCTCCATCTGGAACAGGATTGATGTCGGCCAGAGCGGTAAACAGGAAAATTCCGGATCTTTGGAAATAGCTGACGGCTTTAATGTTGCCGGAGAGTTTGTTAATACCAAGACAGGCACACTCGATGCTTCAAAAGTCGGAAATACTGAAGTAAGCGGAACTCTTACAAATGACGGCCAAGCTCAGTACAAAGACATGACTGTGCAAAACGGCGGCAGCTCTATTAATACCGGCTACGAAAAAGGAGAGTGGCTCAAGATTGAAGACGGAGGCAAGCACGCTAACTCCGGCGTTTCTATCTGGAACCAGCTTGCTGTTGACGGTGAGCTGCACAATGAGAAAGACGGCAGGCTTGATGCAACGAAAGTAGAAAACACTGAAGTCACCGGTGCTCTTACCAATGACGGCACGGCCAACTACGATGATATGACTATCAAAGACGGCGGTCTCTCAGACAATAAAGGCTATGAAAAAGGAGATATCAAAACTGTAGGGCCGGACGGCACCCATAAGAATTCAGGCACCTCGATTTGGAATGAAGTCAAAATTGCCGGCGGTGACTTTGAAAATACCGGCATAACCAATACGGATAAGCTCACCATCGACGACGGAAAAGTTGAAGTCGGATCCGGTGAACTAAATGCTAAAGATACCGATCTTAACGGCGGAGATTTAGTCATCGGCAATGACAAGCCATTGGCTGAAGAAAATAAAGCTCAAGTCGAATTCAGAACCGATAAACCAATTGATACGAATATTTATGTCAAGAATAACGGTGATTTGGGCTTAGGTGAAGACGCACTGGAGTTTGCAGATGTTGTCAGTGCTCTTCGTATTCCTGATGTCCCAAGCCGCCTGGTTGTTACCGAGCAGGTTGTTACCGGGCCGGGAGGAGGCATTGCTGTTGGTCCGGAAGTCTGGACAGATGAAGACAATCATGTCCAAATCGGCAACGGTGACTTGTATTTTGCAGACGGCAGCTACACTGTGATCAAAGCTGAAGCGGCTGCAAATTCACCGATATTTACTACAAAGAGCGATATCGCCAAAGTGACTGTGGAGCCGGGAGCAACTTTAGTCTTAGGAGACCTGCAGGAGCCCGGAGACTACTCAATTGTCAGCGGTTTTGTCACTTCAGGCAATGAAGATGAAACCGGCTGGATCGGAGGCTGGATAGCAAAAGATAATCTTTATGCACTTGCGCAGCAGGGTACGGGTCTTGAGTGGATTCTGACCCTGCATCATGATCCAGCGAATATTTGGGTCAATGCTCAGTTAGCAGATGTCAGGACCCTTTATCCGGATATTGTTATACCGAATAACGTTAACAAAGCGTTAAACGGTCCTTGTTCCGGAGGAGCTGACGAGCAGCTCATCTGCAAGATTCTCAAGGATAAGACAGCCGGCAGGGATATTAAGACTAAGCTGCTTAATTCCGTGGTCATGATTGGTCAGGCATCGGGTGCTTTGTCTATTACTAATGACTTGGCAGACAGTGCAACCGATTCTGTTGAAAAACACCTTTCTTTCAGAGATTACGGTTATGCCAACGGCGTGCTGAAAGATTATTCCGGATTGCATTTGTGGGCGGATTTGTTAGGAACCCGTCTGAGGACAAATGATTTGGATGGTGCGGGCAACATGAACGGCGGCTTCAGAGCTTATTCGGGAGGATTTGTTATCGGAGCAGATCATCAGTTCGAGGCTATGCCTGATGTACGTGCAGGTTTAGCGTTCTCCTTCCAGAAGGGTAAAGCAGACTCTCTTGGAGATTATGTCGCAACACGGAACAAATTCAATCAGTGGATGGTCCATGGCTATGTTGCTAAGGACTTTGGCAACGATCTGAACTGGATTAGCTCAATCAATGTCGGCCAGAACATAAGTAAAGCTTCGCAGTCACTGCCTTTGTGGTCGGGTTTTGACCGCTCGGAGGCACGTATTAAAAATACAGTTGCCAACGTTGCAACAAAACTTGAGAAAAACATTCAGGTCTCTGAAAACGTTCATATCGTTCCTCACGCCGGCCTTCGCTGGATGAGAACTCATACACAGGGATACACCACGAAACTTAACGGTCAAAGTGCCTTCCGTTACGGCAGAACTTCCACGAATTTGCTTCAGGTTCCCCTTGGTGTCGGTGTTGAAGCACAAGCTTCTTTCGGAGACTGGAGAATTCGCCCTCAAGCTGATTTGACTCTTGTTTACAGCATCGGAAACCTTAAAAACTCTACAACGGTTTCAGGGGTTACTGTCGGAGAACTCGATTCTATGTCCAATCAATTTGCCGGAAGGTTCTCCTCAAAACTTCAGGCCGGAGTGCAGGTTGAAAGAAAAGGCGTTTCCGGAGGACTTCAATTCGGTTTGACAAAAGGCTCTGCGGGCAAGCTTGATGCAGCAGTCAAGCTCGAAGGGAGATACAGATTCTAAGGAGAAAGGCAGGGAATTTTCCCTGCCTGCTGAAGCTTAATTATGACGTTGAATTATTTTTTCTCTGATTCACATTTATCGAGCCAGTCAGCAGTTGACTTGCTGATTGTCTTCAGAGAGAAAGCTATTTTTTCAAATTGCGCCCGAGCAGTGTGTTTTGTTTCAGACGGCAATTGTGAAATAAGTTCATTTGTTGATAGGTCGATGGTAGGAAGCCTGATGGTTCCATTTTTGACCAACGTCAGTATTAATTCATCACAAAAATCTTGGTTTTTCATAAGGGTCTCCTATTTAGGGAGGTTGATGTGGAAATTCAATTATCACCGAGCGGAGACCCTTTTTCTAGAGAAATTTAAAATGAAAGCAACAAACTTAATAAATGAATTCAATTTGGTAACTTCTCAGTTCCAAAACACAAAAAACTTTTTAGCAAGCTCTAAAAAATTAGGAAATCTGCTTTTAGAAGAAAAGGAAGATTTTTGGAAAGTTCAAGGAGAACTTGCCCTTTCTGTTCTACTTGCTCAGTTTCTTTCAGTCTGCAAAGACCCATGCCTTGAAGCCTTCATTAATTTTGTTAACAACCTGGGATTGTCAGTAAGCAAAGAATCCTTGAGCGACAGAGTTAAAGAGCGGTTTAGAAGTGAAGTTGAGAGGTTTTTAACTCAGTCTCCTCAAACAATGCGAGCTTCAATTGAAGTGTTGCAAAACGCTGTCAAAAAGGTGGAAATGTAATTGGGAAAAGAGGCAAGAGTTGGAACAGAATAAAAAAGCTTTTACACCGCGGGAGATGATGTCGGTGCCCTTGAGTGACAGTTGCTCTGCTTTTTACGCATCTTTTCAATCATTTCTACAACGGACTCGTCTGTTGTTAGCTCACTGTCTTCAGCTATACCTGCCATATCTTTTTCATAAGAGTTCCTTGCCACGGGGAGCGGAGTTAAGCCATTGTTCGTCTTCCAAGGAACGCACGTTTTGCGATGCTTCGAATTTGTCTAACAAGTCATCGAGCTTTGATTTTTTCCGCACCGGTTTTAAGGCTTTAAGGATGACCTTACCGTTTTCAATTTCCCATGTTAGTTCGTCTCCGATGTTCAGTTTCAAAAAATCACTGATGAGTGCGGGGACGGTTGTAATTGCAGAGCCGCCGGCTTTTCTCAATGTTGTTTTAGTCATGAGCAACTTCCTTAATAAGTTATACAAAAGTATGACTGAAAACTTAAGGACTTTGTTCACTGATGTATTGATTGAAAAGGAAGTCAATTGAGTTACGAAAAAATGACACGTGAGGCTTCGGATTACCGAGAGATAGCAGAAGATATGCTCGCAGCAGGACTGACTTGTATGCAGGTTTCACAAATTCTTCCGGTTAAGAGAAGAACGGTTATTGACTGGGGGCATTTGAAAACTCACGGGAGAAAAGAGAATTTTCTGGAGAGAATGGGACTCGAACGTGAGGCGTTTAAACCCATAGTCGTTGCATTTATCGGTTCCGGCTGGGGCTACAGGAGTCTTTCCAAATTCCTTGACTTAAATCTGTGGTTCGTCAGAGATGTGGCAAGAGATTATCGAAGAGGAACCCTTAAAGGAGGTCATGATGCTTAAGAAGATCCTAGCCGGAGGTTTGATTTTAGTTGCCTCAGCAAGTGCAGCCGCAGACGACTTCGAATTGCTTGCCAAACGGTGCGCTCCAACGGTGGCAGTCGACACACTGCGTGCCTTAGTCAAAACAGAATCGGACTTTAATCCCTACGCTGTAGGGGTGGTCGGAGGTTCAGTTGTTCAACCTAAAGCGTTTCATGAAGCCATGAGCACGATAGCCAAACTTGAGTTATCAGGGGCTAATTATTCAGTTGGACTAGCGCAAATCAATAAAAAGAACTTTTCGAAGTATGGGTTGGACGCTGCTCAAGCATTGGATGCCTGTACGAATTTAAAGGCAGCTTCAAAGATTTTAGGTGCGTGTTACGCAAAAGCGCAAAGAGAGGGAGCCAGAGGACAGCAAGCTTTGCATGACGCATTGTCTTGTTATTACTCGGGAAACTTTAAAACCGGCTATGACCATGGCTATGTCAACAAAGTAAGAACTTCTGCCGGGCTCCAAGCGCAAGTACCCTCTATTACTGCACCTGAACAAAAGAATTTGCCGGAAGAAAACACTTCCAGGCCTTTGATTTCCTCGTCTTTACAACAGACGAGGGGACTTATTTTTTAACTTCCCTATAGGAGATATTTATATGAAATTTATCAGCAAACTTCAGGCCCCCGCATTCCTTTCTCTGTTCTTAATTGCTGCCTGTGCGGATCCTGCACTGGCGGCAGCAGGAACTCAGAGCGTTAATAACCTTTTTCAAACGATTTTAGGAGTGCTGCAGGGAGTTTCTCTTGTGGTGGTGACCATTGCTATTTTGTGGGCAGGCTACAAGATGATTTTTACAGCAGCTACTATCCAGCACGTTGCCGGCCCCTTCTTAGGAGCTATTGTCGTGGCAGCTGCTCCATGGCTTGCAGAGCTTCTTGTAGGTTAGGTCTATGGATTTGCAAGCTCCTTTATTCAAGGGTGCGACGAGGACACCGTGCGTTTTCGGTGTCCCGATCAAAGCCTTTGTCGCCAATATCGGACTTTTCTCACTGCTTGGTCTGTGGGTTTGGGTGCCCCTGCTGCTTCTGTGCGTGCCTTTGCATTTTTATCTCAAGTCTGTTGCAGATAAAGACGATCAAATTTTTCAGCAAATTCTTGATCGTCTTCCGCTGGCTAACGGAGCCAACAAGAACTACCAAGAGGGAATTGTTTCGTTTTCCCCGAAACAAAAAGCCGACTGTGTTTGTGTTTTGAATGACCTACAGAAAAAGGAGTAAACGGCAGTGTTCTCAGAAAAACAGTCTAAAGAAAAACAGGAAAAGTCTTTATCTGGCTATTTGCCTTATTCGGCAGTGATTGCGCCGGGAATTGTGATCTGCAAAGAAGGAGATCTTGTCGCAACAGTAAAAATTTCCGGGAAGGTCTTTGAAGCTGTAAGCAACGAAGATCTACAAAGAGATGCAGAGCGTCAGAACAATTTTTTGAAAGTGATGGCCGGTGCTTCTCAAACCGATGAAATATCCATCAAAGTTCATCGGATTAGAAGAGTAATCCACGATGAACTGTCGGCTCCTACCGATCCCAGAACTGATTTTGTAAACAGATTCATTTCTGAGTACAACAGGAATGTTTCCGACGGCAATTTAATGGCAACAGAGCTTTATGTAACGTTAGTCAGTCATAAAGCAAATCCTCTTAGCATCTTTACTCTTTTCGGAGGAGATAAAAGAAAACCGGAAGAAATTAAAGAAGAGCTAGACCAAAGAATTGAGGACTTCAAAAAAGTTTTCTTAGCTCTTTACGAGTCCCTGCAGGACTACGAGCCGGTTATCCTTTCCGAGTATGCGGAAAACGGCATCACTTACTCTAATCAGTTAAGTTTTTACAACTATCTGATTACCGGTCAATGGCAAAAAATCAGAGTTCCTTCGATGCCTTTGGATGAAGCCTTGGGCAATGTTCAGATATTCGTCGGCAGCGACACAATTGAATTTCAAACTGCTCTTGAAAACAGTTATGCGCAGTCTATAGAGCTCAAAGATTATCCCTTGGCAACCTTCTCAAGAATCTTAGACGGACTGCTTTACAACAGTAATTTCGATCAGAGCCCTTATCCGTTTATTGAAACCCAGACCTTTACAGCCATGAGCAAACAAAAAGGTCTGACAGTTCTGAAGCGGCAGCAGAATCAATTGAACAATGCTGAAGATGACGGCTTAAGTCAGATCAGGCTTCTTTCGATAGCCCGTGATATGGTCGCAAACGGTGAGATTGTTGTCGGTGAATACTGCTACTCGCTTTTCGTTTTCGGAGATAAAGAAAAGGTTTATAAAAACGCCAACGATGCCGTAAAGAAACTGCAAGACGCAGGATTTCTGCCGGTGAAGTCTACTTTAGCTTTACCGACAAGTTATCTGCATCAAATCCCCGGATGCAAACAACGTCCGAGAGTCGCAAGAATTACGAGCATGAACTTTGCACACTTGGCAGCGTTTCACAATTTCCCGTGCGGGAAAAGAGACCGAAACCCGTGGGGAGAAGCGGTTGCGCTCATGCGTATGCCGAGTAATCAGCCGTATTACTTCAATTTCCATTATACGGACGCAAAGGCGGATTCTTTCGGAGAAGTCCCGCTAGGCAACACTTCTATCATCGGAGCTTCCGGCGCAGGTAAAACGGTTCTTCTGAATTTCCTATTGTTTTGTGCGCAGAAATATAGAACTGCAGAACATAAGCTCTCAGTCATTTTGTTTGACAAGGATAAAGGCGCAGAACTTGCCATTCGAGCTA
>ERZ835880.2227-NODE-2227-length-13286-cov-2.464062_pt1 | contig 13286 bp, 9 predicted proteins | sample MGYA00519944_ERZ835880 | MGnify/ENA primary metagenome ERZ835880 (study PRJEB31850, sample SAMEA3708787) | human gut metagenome | biome: human gut; feature: human-associated habitat; material: faeces | place: China | collected 2014 ... | reverse complement strand
CATCCGAAAGGAGATGAAGAAGCACCGTTGTAGGCGCTGATTTTTGATTCTGTATTCAATTCTTTCCGCGGAATTATTGCTTATTTTAAAATTTTGAACGGGGTGATCCGTACAGGCGATAAAGTGAAGTTTTTTAATACCGGAAAAGAGTATGATGCCGATGAGATAGGAGTTCTTAAAATGGATATGGTTCCACGTAAAGAGCTGCGTACGGGGGATGTAGGTTATATTATTTCAGGTATTAAAACTTCTAAGGAAGTGAAGGTTGGGGATACTATCACGCATATCGCCCGTCCTTGCGATAAGGCCATCGAAGGTTTTGAGGAAGTGAAACCGATGGTGTTTGCCGGTGTATATCCTATTGAAGCAGAGGAGTTTGAGGATCTGCGTGCTTCTCTTGAGAAATTGCAGTTGAATGATGCTTCGCTTACTTTTCAACCGGAATCTTCATTGGCATTGGGATTTGGTTTCCGTTGTGGATTTCTTGGACTATTGCATATGGAGATTGTTCAGGAACGTCTCGATCGTGAGTTTGACATGAATGTGATTACCACTGTGCCGAACGTTTCTTATAATATTTATGATAAGCAGGGACACGTGACTGAGGTACACAACCCCGGTGGTATGCCCGATCCTACGATGATAGATCATATCGAAGAACCCTATATCAAGTCTTCTATCATTACTACTACCGATTATATCGGTCCTATTATGACACTTTGCCTCGGTAAACGTGGTGAGTTGATTAAGCAGGAATACATATCCGGCAATCGGGTGGAGTTATACTATAATATGCCTTTGGGGGAGATTGTAATCGATTTCTATGACAGATTGAAGAGTATTTCCAAAGGATATGCCTCTTTTGATTATCATCCGGCCGGTTTCCGTCCGTCCAAACTTGTGAAGTTGGATATTCTGTTGAACGGTGAGTCCGTCGATGCGCTTTCTACATTGACCCATTTTGACAATGCTTATGACATGGGACGCCGCATGTGCGAGAAGCTGAAAGAGCTGATTCCGAGACAACAGTTTGAAATTGCTATCCAGGCAGCTATCGGTGCTAAGATTATTGCCCGTGAAACCATTAAGGCTGTTCGTAAGGATGTAACGGCTAAGTGTTACGGGGGAGATATCAGCCGTAAACGAAAGTTGCTTGAGAAACAGAAAAAAGGAAAGAAGCGTATGAAGCAGATCGGTAATGTGGAAGTGCCTCAAAAAGCGTTCCTTGCCGTACTGAAACTTGATTAAGCCTTTTTTATGATAGCTAAAAAGGGGGTGTATCTTGAACAAATACCGTTGTAAATAGTTTTAGATACACCAGGTAATTGCCATCTGTCTACAGAGCTTTCCCTGGCAATTATTTTAACATATACGATACAAAATGAGAAAAGTTCTGTCGTTTTCGGTTTTCTTGGTAGCCGGTCTTGTCTTGTCTCAGTCTCTGCCAGTGTTGGTAGGAACAGAAGGAATTGGTGCAGTAAGAACCGTTGCTAATATATTGCTTTATGTCTGTCTGAGCTTCATTATGATTAATGTGGGCAGGGAGTTTGAAGTAGATAAATCTCGTTGGAAAAGTTATACGCAAGATTATTTTATTGCGATGGCCACGGCTGCCATGCCTTGGTTTCTGATTGCACTCTATTATGTGTTTGTATTGCTTCCACCTGAGTTTTGGAATAGTTGGGAAGCTTGGAAAGAGAATTTGTTACTGAGCCGTTTTGCCGCACCGACTTCTGCCGGTATTCTTTTCACTATGTTGGCAGCTATCGGTCTTAAGTCCAGTTGGATGTATAAGAAAATTCAGGTACTTGCCATTTTCGATGATCTCGATACCATTCTTTTGATGATCCCTCTCCAGATCATGATGATCGGTTTGCGCTGGCAGCTTATTATTGTTGTCCTGATTGTGTTTTTGTTGTTGTCATTTGGCTGGAAGCAGTTGGACAAATATAATTGGCGGCAAGATTGGAAAGCCATTTTGTTTTATTCTTTCCTTGTCTTTATCGCTACTCAGTCTCTCTATCTGATTAGTAAAAGTTTGTATGGCGAAGCGGGAAGCATCCATATTGAAGTGCAAAAGCAGGAATTGTTTTATAAAATCAGTGTTTCAGATACTGGAAAAGGAATTGCGCCAGAAAGACAGGCGGAGATTTTTACACGATTTTATCGTGAGCCGGAAGTGCATGATCAGCCGGGAGTTGGAATTGGACTCTATCTTGCAAGAAAAATAATCGAACTGCAAAACGGATATATAGAGGTTCAATCAGAAATAGGAAATGGTTCATGCTTTTGCCTATATTTTCCAGTGAAAAACGAATGAGACCTTTATCACAATTATGAGATCATTCGAGAATGAGATCAGTTTGTGATTTTTAAGAGGTATTCTGTTTTACAGCAAAGGAGGATACAAAGCTATGAACTATATTGTAGAAACAAAACATTTAAAAAAGTATTATCAAATGGGTGATACGACGGTAAAGGCATTGGATGGTATTGATTTTTGTGTGAAGGATCAAGAATTTATTGCAATTATCGGAAAAAGTGGGTCAGGAAAGAGCACACTTTTGCATATGCTAGGCGGGCTAGATACACCGACAGAAGGGGAAGTGCTGATAGAGGGAAAGAGCATTTTGAAGCTGAAAAAAGAACAGTTGGCGATCTTTCGCAGAAGAAAAATTGGATTCATTTTTCAAAATTATAATTTGGTTCCAGATCTTAACGTGTATGAAAATGTTATTATCCCAGTGGAACTTGATGGAAGAAAAGTTGACACAGAATATGTGAATGGAATATTGAAGCTTTTGCGGATATCGGAGAAGAAAGATATGCTTCCGGGAACATTATCTGGTGGGCAACAGCAAAGAGTTGCGATCGCAAGGGCTCTTGCAACAAAGCCAGCTATTATTTTAGCAGATGAGCCAACCGGAAATCTAGATTCTACGACCAGTCATGAGGTGCTGGGGCTTTTAAAAATGGTCGCAAAACAATTTTGCCAAACGATCATTTTGATTACACATGACAGAGATATTGCACAGCTTGCAGACCGTATTGTACATATTGAAGATGGAAAAATTGTCAGCGATACCAAAGAAGGGATGTGATTGTCATGCTGAAAAATCCAAATCAAAAAATAATAAAAAGGATGGCATGGAACAATTTAAAGAGAAATGCGAGAAAAACAATTACATTGCTTTTTGCAGTCGTTCTTGCGTCATTTCTGATTTTTACGATATTTACGGTTGGAAATTCCTATTTTAAACTCCAGAAAATTCAAAATATTCGTATGTCGGGAGCAGAGTTTGATGCGATTCTATATGGGGTGACAGATGAACAGAAGCAACTATGTGAAGAAAATCCGAATATTACACTGACAGGTACAGCGGGAAGTTGTGGATGGGTAGAGAAGACCGATAAGGATTCTACTCCAAATGTAGGGCTGATCTGGGCGGATGATGCCTATTGGACACAGATGATGGCGCCTGTGAGAGAAAAGCTAGAAGGAACGTATCCTACAGCTTTCAATGAAATAATGGTAACAAAAAAAGCATTAAAGGAATGTGGATACGAAACTCTTAAGGTGGGTGATACCTTTTCGATGTCCTATGGAACTTATGATGGCATTCAGACAGGAAATTTTAAAATTAGCGGAATTTGGGATGGATACGGACCAAAGAAAATATTTTATGTATCAAAAGAATTTTATGATAAGTCGGGTTGGAAACTCTCACAGGCTGCTTCTGGCCGTTATTTTATTGATTTCAAGCAAAAATTTATGACGACAAAAGAACAGAATGCCTTTATTGAAAGTATGAATCTTGGAAAGCAGCAGAATGTTTTCTTTATTGCAGGTCTCGGCAATTCGTTTTCCTTGCTTGTAGGGCTGATTGGACTTGTTGTTGTTACTTGCCTGTGTGCCTATTTGCTTATTTATAATATTCTACATCTTTCAGTTTCTGGAAAAGTACGCTATTACGGTCTGCTTCAGACAGTCGGGATGACACAGAAACAGATAAAACAAATGCTACAAAAACAGATGTTAATAATTGGTTTTATCGGAATAATCGTGGGATGTCTAATAGGTGTATTTGTGTCATTTTCTCTGATTCCAATAGTGGTAAAATCGCTTGGAATCAAAGAGAATTATGTGGATTCTAGTATGGTTTGTTTTCACCCGACTGTTTTACTCGCCACCATTTTGCTAGTTGGATTTACGATCTTTTCTGCAAATAGAAAACCTGTTAAAATGGCAACAGCAGTCTCACCAATAGAAGCGCTAGGGTATCGATCTGCTTCAAAATTGAAAAAAACAAAACGAGCAGGAAAGTCGAAGGTAATAAATAGACTTTGTTTGGAGCAACTTGTAAAGGATAAAAAACGAACTACTGTTGTATTATTGTCATTGGCAGCAAGCTTGTCTGTGTATCTTTGTATTGTGACGATGCTAGACAGTCAGGCGGCAAGAACGATTGTGTCAAATAATATGGATATGGATATCGAGATCAAAAATGACACTGCAACGAAAGAACATAAAAAGGACAGAAAGGATATTCTGGATGAATCAATTGTAACGTCAATCAAAGACCTTGACGGAGTGTCAGAAGTACATCCAGTGGTATTTGCCGAGATTACAGTACCATGGGAGCCGGATTTTTCTGACATGTGGATGAAAGAATTCTATGAAAAATGGATGACGATTCCATACAGTCAGGAAAAAGAAGAATATCAAAATCACCCTGAAAATTTTGGATCCTCTTTGATTGGAATTGATGAGCAAGAATTTGATCGTTTAAATGAAAACTTGGAACAGCCAATCAATAAAGAGGAGTTTCTTTCAGGGAAAACTTGCATTATTTATCGAAATGGGTTGGATTTATCGAATTCGGATTTAATTGGAAGTAAAGTGACCTGTGCTTTGCACAGTGACAAACAAGTGACACAAACATTTACGATAGGAGGTGTGACGGACGAGAGCTATTATACGGCAATTTTGGGCTATCCACCTACAATTATCACAAGTGATCAGGTGGTGAAAAATTTTGCAAATGAAAGCATTACGTTAAAAATCGGCGTGAAATATACAAAAGAATATGACAGAAATATCGAAAAAGAAATTTTAAAATTGTTAGAAGCAAATGGAAAAGAAAAAGATCTGTCATGGGATTCTAAAATTGAAGAAGCAGATGAAATCAAAAATGCACAAGGTTATATGCCACAGATCGGAATGGGAATCGTCCTAATTTTGGCATTCATTGGGATTATGAACTATATCAATACATTTGTAGCAAATGTGCAAAATCGTATGACAGAATTTTCCATCATGGAGAGCATTGGAATGACGCCAAGGCAGCTTCTTTTGATGCTGATCAAGGAAGGCATTTTGTACGCTGGGGGTGCATGGATGGTTACGTTAACAGTGGGAATGGGTGTGACCTATGTGATCTACCAGTCAATGAACTATCGAAAAGTCCCATTTTCAATCCCACTATTAGCTATTTTGGTTGCAGCAGTTGTAAGCTTCTTAGTTTGCATCGTGGTTCCAGCAGTTACTTGGCTGATCTTAGAAAAGAATGGTTCCTTGGTTCAGAGAATAAAAGGAATTGAATAAACGGTGGGGCTAGAAAAAGTGGTACTTTTCCTAGCCCCTTACATGTCTAAGTCAAATTTAATGATCAAAATCAATTCTGAGTATTTGGTCTTTCAGCTTTTAAATTAACAATTATGAATAAATTTGCGATACAGCACATATGCGACAGCGGCAGTAATAAACTCAGTCAACCACATAGCATGCCATACACCATTTGCATCAAAAAATCTAGTTAAAATAAGCGCAGCTGGAATGATGACAATTATATAGCGCATTAGTGAGATCACAAGTGATGGAGCGCCTTTTCCGAGTCCTTCGAGTGCACCGGAAACGGTAACAGAAATCGAAGAGATGATAAAGCCAATGCTAATAATGCGAAGAGCAGAAGCGCCAAGGCGAATCGTTTCTGCATTAGAGGTGAAAAGTCCGATCAAGGAGCTTGGAATAGCAAGACAAAGTGCAGTACCGATTACCATGACACCAGATATAAGAATCAGAGAATCAAAGAAAATCTGCCTTACACGGGCATGTTCACCTGCACCATAATTGTAGCCAATCAGCGGACGCATTCCCTGAACAACACCATTTCCAGTCAGATAAAGGAAGGTTTGGAGCTTATAGTAGGCACCAAGAACAAGTACATATGACTGGGAATATGCAGCCAAAATTCCATTTAATGTGGAGACAAGCAGTGAAGGAAGCGCCAAATTTAATGTGGCAGGAATGCCGACAGTATAAAGGCGAAGTAATAGTTGCTTGCTTGGCTTGCAGCAGGAAAGAGAAAATGTTACAGGCAGTGGACGAACAACGCAGAAAATAAGGTAAATTACAAGAGACAGCATTTGTCCAATGGCAGTTGCAATTGCAGCACCTTCAATTCCCATCGCTGGAAAAGGTCCGATGCCAAAGATCATAAGTGGATCCAAAATAATGTTTCCGATACAGCCTGCCATCATGGCAACCATCGAAACCTTCATGCGTCCTGTTGCCTGAAAAATTTTTTCAAGAGATACTGAAATTCCAATTGGAATTGAGAAACTAAGGGTGATTCTTGCATAACGAATACCTAAAGATATCACGTCCTGATCAGTTGTAAACAGCTCCAAAAAAGGTCGAATAAAGGTTAGACAGACAATCATAAGAAGCAGTCCGTGAAATGCATTTAATAATGTGCCAAGTGAGGCAGCACGGTCGGCTTCTTTTTTATTTCCAGCACCAAGGTGGATGGAAATAACAGCATTTGTTCCAATTGCAAAGCCAACGGTGATTGCCATAATCAAGTTTTGAATTGGATAAACAAGAGAGAGTGCTGTCATGGCATTGTCGCTTATTTTTGCGATAAAGATGCTGTCAACAATATTATACAAAGAATTGACAAGCATAGACAGAGTCATAGGCAGTGCCATAGAAACTACAAGCGGCAGCACTGGTTTTTGCTTCATGTAAGTTTGATCCATAAAAAAAGAACTCCTTTCTGCTTTAAAGCGTTCTCACGAAAACATTTATTGGTTTTGCTGCGCAAAAAAATACCGCACAACAAATACGGGAACACAGAGAACGTAGTATTGTTGTGTGGCGAAAAATAAAGATATCTTAATTTAATTAGTCTTTATGAAAAGTCCACGGCCGGAATCCGGTTTTAGTACCAACATAGAATAGCAAAAATAAAGAGAGATGTCAAGCTTGACAAACAGGAAAAGATGCTATACTGTTGAGTTATGGTTACAGTTCATGCGTTATGTTACGAAAGTCCTTCGGGCTTTGCCGAAATATTATTTTATCCATTAACTGTAACAGATTATGGTTAACGATGAAAGAAAGGCAGGAAGCTATGAAAATTCATGCATTTGGAGTAAGAGAAGATGAAAAACAGGCATTTGAGCAGATTTCTGCTCAGTGTGGTGTAGAGGTTACGCTTTCAGATGAGACACCATCACTTGAGAATGCCGATCTTGTAAAGGGATATGAGGGTGTTACAGTGCTTGGCATGGGAAATATTGACAGGGATTTATTAAGATGCTACAGCGAGAACGGTGTGCGTTTTCTCTCTACAAGAACTATCGGTTATAACAACATTGATTTGGTGGCAGCAAAAGAGCTTGGAATTAAAGTCTGCAATGCAGCCTACCCGCCAAACGGTGTTGCAGACTTTACGGTAATGATGATTTTAATGTGCCTTCGCCAGTATAAGCAGGCACTATGGAGAGGCCAGGTCAATGACTTTTCCTTGCAGGGACTGCAGGGGCGTGATATGAATGAACTTACAATAGGTGTCATGGGTACTGGACGAATTGGCCTTCAAGTATTAAAAAACTTGTCAGGCTTTGGCTGTCGTTTGCTTGCTTATGATATTTATAAAAATCCAGAGGCAGAGAAACTTGCAACATATGTAGATCAGGATACAATCTATAAGGAATGCGATGTCATAAGCCTTCATATGCCGTTGTTTGATTCTACGTATCACATTATTAATCATAAAACAATCGCAAAGATGAAAGATGGCGTAATTTTAATTAACTGCGCAAGAGGCGGACTGACTGACATTGATGCATTGGTAGATGGCGTTGAATCAGAGAAGATTGGTGCGCTTGGCATGGATACCGTAGAGGGCGAAGAAGGTATTGTGCACGAAGACAGAAGAACAGATATCATCTCCAACCGCAACTGGTTTTATCTTCATCAGTTTCGCAATGTCATCATGACACAGCACATGGCATTCTACACAAAAGAAGCAGTAGAGAGCATGGTACGCTGCGGCGTAGAGGGCATTGTGCAGATGGAAAAGACAGGAAGCTGCAGCACAATGCTGACGAAATAAATTATAACATTACAATGTGCACACTGAAAATATCTAATATAGGTACAGTGTGCACATTGATACAATAATGATTTTATGATAAACTACATTCAAGATTGACAGAGGAAAGAGAGGCATTTAAAGGAAAGCAAAGTTCAATGAGGAACATTTCCCTGCCGATCTATTTCTATAGTCAAAATACTTTAATGAATTAAAGCAAAACAGCACAATGGTGAAATGGAGGAATCAGATATGAGAAAATATACAGCAATGGGACTTACAGCAGTGCTGGTAGCAGCATCATTTCCGGCAGCCGTACTGGCAGATGAGACAGATGTAAAGAGTGTAAGAATTGGAGCACCATATGATCCGGTTACTATGGATTACGCAGAATTAAATGTAGATCCGGCAACATATATTGATACCTTAATCAGTGATACCCTGATTCGCAGTAAGCAGGGTGAGTACATTGGAGGAGCAGCAGATAGCTGGGAAACAAGCGAGGATGGAAAGACTTGGACTTTTAAGCTGAAGGAAGGCTTAACTTACAGCGATGGAAAGACACCGATTACATCCGAGGATTTTGTTTATGCAGCAAAGCGCCTGATTGATCCAGAGGCAGGTCACTACAATGCAGAGAATGGCTATATTCTGGAGAATGGCGAGGAATATTATGCAGGAGAGTGTGAGTGGGACGAGGTTGGTATAAAGGCAGTAGATGATCTGACAATCGAGTATACCTTCAAGAATCCACAGTATGAGAGCACATTTACATCTGCAAGCTTATTTGCACCACTTGAGGAGTCCTTTGTTGATTCACTTGGAACAGAGTATGGTTCTTCAGCAGATAAAATTTTGACAAATGGACCGTTCATCGTGTCAGATTGGGTATCTGATTCTACCATGACACTTGTAAAGAACGAGAACTACTGGGATGCAGACAGTATCAATATGGACGAGATGGATTTTAAATTTAACGTAACAGGTGATACTGGCGTAGATATGATGCTTGCAGATGAGCTTGATTTTGTTCCAAATGGAAGTGCTATGCAGCAGCAGACACTGGTAGATGCAGGCTTTGAGAGCAGCAAGTACACTACCTCTTATCACTGCCTGAATATCAACCATGCAGGAAAGACAGAGGAAACAGGATTGTTCCTTGGCAATGCAAACTTTAGAAAGGCAGTCAGCTATGCAATCGACCGTACTGCACTTTGTGCATCTGTTATGACAGGTGACGAGCCGGCAAATCGTCTGACTGCACCGTCCGAGGCAGGTGTAACTGGTACATTTGACGAGGAGTTTGAATACGAGGGATGGCCGGCAAGTGCAGATGCAGAGAAGGCACAGGAGTACTTAAATGCAGCACTTGATGAGCTTGGAAAGACAGCTGATGAGATTCCAACATTCGAGCTTCTTTGCTATGAGTCACAGGGAAGCATCGATGTACTGGCAGCTGTTCAGGATATGTTAAAGAAAAATCTTGGCATTGAGACAACTATCAATTCTCAGACAATTCAGGTAATGGTATCAAATGCAACGAGCGGTGAATACGATTTCTGGTACGGCGGAAATTCTCTTGAGATTCCGGATGCATTGTCAGGATTTTTAAGCAGTTACACAAGTTCAAATCAGTCTGCACTTAGAGGCTATTCAAATGAGGAATATGATAAGCTGTATGATGAAGCAATTGCTTCCCCAACTATTGAGGAGAGAAAGGCAAACTACTTCGAGGTTGAAAAATTCTTCTGTGATAACACACTGAATCTGATCCTTGGTTGGGCAGATGGAGGTTTCCAGTATAAGAGTGGTTACACAGGTTTCTACAATACCGTTGAGACTGATTTTACTTATCTGGACTTTGCTGAGTAATTAAAGAGACAGCTATAAAATAAAAGACGCCGATCTGCGGAAACTCCAAAGAGAGGCGTCTATTTTTTTAGGAGGAAATATGCTCAAATATATTGGAAAAAAAGTATTGATTGCAATCGCGACAGTCTTTGTGCTGGCAACGGCAACATTCTTTTTAATGAAGCTGATTCCGGGTGATCCATTCTTAAATGATAAGATCCCGGTGGCCGTGCAGGATAAGCAAAGAGCGTTTTATGGTCTTGATAAGCCAGTACCGCAGCAATACCTGACTTATATGAATAACTTGCTGCATGGAGATCTTGGTTATTCCATCAAAAAGACAGGAAAAACAGTAGTGGATATCATTAAGGAAGCCTTCCCTGTGTCTGCAAAGCTTGGTTTGATTTCATTACTTTTTGCAGAGGCAGTTGGTCTTTTCTTTGGTATTTTATGTGCTCAGTTTCGAGGAAAATGGCCGGATTATCTGTTGATGGTAGTGGCAGTTTTAGGAATTGCCCTTCCAAGTATGGTGTTAGGTCCGATTCTTCGTATGATTTTTGGTGTAAAGCTTGGCATCCTTCCAGTAACAGGATGGGGAAAACCAAATCAGATTATACTTCCGGCACTTGTTCTTGGTCTTGGAACAGTTGCAGGAAATACAAGAAATATGAGAGCGAGTATGTTAGCCATAACAACACAGGATTATGTAAAGACGGCAAGAGCGAAAGGTCTTTCGCCAATTCGCGTCGTATTAAAGCATCAGTTTAAAAACTCACTTGTTCCAATCATTCCAAATCTTGGTGTGCAGATCGCAGGTGTTTTGATGGGCTCATTTGTCGTAGAGAGCATGTTTTTAATTCCTGGACTGGGACGATATTTTGTCGATTCAGTCACTAATCTTGATTACCCGCTGATCATGGGTCTTACAGTATTTTATGGTGCATTTCTAGTTACAATGAATCTAATAGTTGATGTACTGTATGGATTAATCGATCCGCGAATCCGCGTAAAGTAAAGGAGAAAAGATGAATACTGATACAACAAAAAAAGTGCAAGCTGCAGAAGTAACATTTGCAGATGATGCGTTTTCTCCACTTCCAGAGGGAGCACTTGATCAGGATCAGATTGCAAGGAAAAAGACAACCTATTTTAAGGATGTATGGAGAAATTTCAAAAAGAATAAGCCGGCGGTAATCAGCTTGGTGGTTATTGCCATCATGATATTTTTTGTCCTGTTTGGACCGATGATGACAAAATTTGATTATTATTCTAATGATTACAGCTGTTCAAATCAAGGACCAAATGCCGTTCACTGGTTTGGAACAGACAATCTTGGACGTGATCTTTGGACACGCGTGTGGGCAGGAGGAAGAGTATCCCTTATCATTGCGATTTTAGCTACGCTTATTCCAGAGATTATTGGAATGGCAGTAGGCGGCATCTCAGGTTATCTTGGCGGTTGGGCAGATACAGTAATTATGCGCACAATCGATGTGTTGATGGGAATTCCAAGCTTAATCTATATGATTCTTTTGATGGTTGTAATGGGAAGCGGAAATATTGCAACGCTTGTAATTGCAATGAGTATTACCGGCTGGATGGGTGCCGCAAGAAGCACAAGAGGTCTTGTTTTACAGCTAAAGACTCGTGAGTTTGTAGTAGCATCCGAGACGCTTGGTGCATCGTCTGGATGGATCATTGCAAGACGTTTGATTCCAAACACACTCGGCATTCGCGTAGTCAGCATTACAATGTCGCTTCCAAGCGTCATTTTCTACGAAGCATTTTTAAGCTATATCGGACTTGGCGTGACACCGCCGCAGCCAAGCTGGGGTCAGTTAATCAAGGCAGCAGGAGAGACCTTCCGTTATTATCCATACCAATTTATCATTCCGTGTCTGTGCGTTAGCATCACAATGCTTTGCTTTAACCTGATTGGAGACGGACTTAGAGATGCACTTGATCCAAAGCTTCGTGTGTAAATAGATAATGCATTCGTCATAGAAAAAGTGAAACGAGCAGAGCCGCAGTATTTTTGTATTTCGGCAGAATGAGAGGAATCATGGAAAAGGAAAAAATCTTAGAGGTAAAGGATTTAAAAGTATCCTTTCAGACCTTTCAGGGAAGCGTTCAGGCAGTGCGCGGCGTTTCCTGGCATTTAAATAAAAAAGAAACGATTGCAATCGTAGGTGAGTCTGGCTGTGGAAAAACAGTTACAATTCAGACAGTTATCGGATTAAATCCAAAGAAAAACGGCAGTATTAAGGGCGGAGAGGTCCTTTTTAACAAAGAAAATCTCCTTGATTTGACACCTAAACAGATGAGAAAGCTGCAGGGCAATCAGCTCTCAATAATTTTTCAGGATCCATTTACATTTTTAAATCCGACAATGACAGTTGGGGAGCAGATCATGGAGCCATACATGCAGCACTACAAGGTTTCCAGAGAAGAAGCAAGAAAAAAGGCAGTCGAGATCTTAAAGATGATTTCACTTCCGTCACCAGAGGAAAATATGAAGCGCTATCCGCATCAGCTTTCAGGCGGTATGCGCCAGCGTATCATGATTGCAATGGCACTCATCTGTAATCCAAAGGTATTATTTGCTGACGAGCCAACTACAGCGCTTGATGTGACGATTCAGGCACAGATCATTGAACTAATGAATGATTTGAAGGATAAGATTGATACGTCAATTGTTTTAATCACACATGATATGGGCGTTGTTGCAAATATGGCAGACCGAATCTACGTTATGTATGCTGGTCAAATCGTAGAGCATGGCGACTGCGATACGATCTTCCATCATCCAAAGCATCCGTACACATGGGGACTTTTAAGCAGCGTGCCGCGTCTTGATAAAAGAGTAAGCGAAGACCTCTATTCAATTCCGGGAACACCGCCGGATTTGTTGGCACCGCCTGTCGGATGTGCGTTTGCTGCCAGATGCAAATATGCAATGAACATATGCCGCACAAGCCAGCCGCCGTGTATTGATTTTTCAGAACCAGACCATTATGCATCCTGTTGGCTCAATCATCCAGCGTGCATCAAGAA
>ERZ835880.2223-NODE-2223-length-13321-cov-3.088346_pt1 | contig 13321 bp, 9 predicted proteins | sample MGYA00519944_ERZ835880 | MGnify/ENA primary metagenome ERZ835880 (study PRJEB31850, sample SAMEA3708787) | human gut metagenome | biome: human gut; feature: human-associated habitat; material: faeces | place: China | collected 2014 ... | reverse complement strand
CAGAATTGTTTAAATTCAATTAGTTACGTTACGAGGCTTTTACGATAAAACCCCGCAAGTTCTCCGATCTTTAGAAATTCTCCATTTTGCACGCACAAAAAATTAAGGAGCCGCACGGTCTTGCGTGACTCCTCTTTTAACTTTTGACCCGCCCTATGGGTGGAATTTGCCAAACGAAATCAGTCTTTGATTTAATTTCCTCAGTTTTTCATCAAAAGCGTCATCGGCTTTTGCTTCGGCCTCCAAGAAAGCCTCTCTCAAACGATCATAGGTTTTATGATGCATTCCCTTCGGCTTAATCCAGTATTCGCCTCCCAGTTTCTCTTTGAGCTTAACGGCCTTACTGCGCAGCCTCTCAAGTTCATCCTCATTCTCTGATGGATAAGCCAAGTGCCCACAATGCCTGCAACACCACGTATTCGATAAATAGACACAGCAGACGCGGCGCCGGCAGTGAGGACATTCAAACCAATATTGGAAGCCTCCGAATCGGCAAGGAGTTTTCAATAATTTGATTTCTACGTCCTTATCCTCCCACGGACCGTCATTGCGGCTTACTTTGTAAATCAGCCGAATGTTGTCTTCCGCAATCAGGACTTCCATTTTTCCCCACGGTTTACCGTTGCAGCTCCATTCGATCGTTTTAACTCCCTTGCTTTTTAACAAACCATGCTTATTCATCCATCGAACATTTAAGAAGCGAAGGTTTGTAATCAGTTCCCTTTCCCTGACACGGCCACTACCATATCCGCCCATCTGTCTTTCTCCCAAATGTTTTGTTAATTCAGTGCTCAAAAACCGTCGATATCCGCACTATCCTTGATTTACGAGGTTTAAGGAACATTCCCCGAAAGACTCTTTAACTTGATCAGCATGGCTAGTGTTCGCTCATATTTACGGTCTAAGTGAGCTTCATATCTGGCAAAAGAATCAAAATTGACCTGATTTATGGCGTTCCCAAGGGCCTGTTCTTTGATTTCAGAGACGTGATTGACAACCGCTAGGGTTTGTTCAATGGCGGATTTGGCCTTTCCCGATAGGAAGACCGACAGCCCATACCTGTCGTGCTGAGCATACTCATCTGTGTACCAAAGATTAAGCAGGAAGTCTCCGAGACATTCTTCAGCTCTTTTTGTGCAGTTCCTTCCGCCCTGCGATAGGATTTCTTCTGCCCGCTGTCGTTTCTGCTCTTCGGATTCCATCTCTTTGCGTTTCTCTTCCAGTTCCTCAGCAGAGAGCCTCAGAAACTCTCTTATTTCAATTTTTTCATCTTCAATGTGTAAAGACAGGGGAGCCGTGCTGTTTAGAAGTCTTTGGGAGAGATTCAACGCATTGGCAAGGCCGTTATTGATTTTGGCATTCTCCGCTTTCAGAAGTCGTTTCTTTCGCCATACGATAGTCGCCAATTCTTCAACTAAAGTGCTCTCAGTCACATTGACGGGAACAAAGTCTGCTTCGTACTGTGCCAGCAAATCTTCAAATTCCTCTTTGGATTCATGCGGCAGGACGGCTTCTTTAGAAAGAATCCCATGTTTAACCGCGTTTAAGCGTCTTACTTGATAAATCTTTTCCATGATGGATTACTCCCGATGTTTGCGGATAGAAAGTTGATACTTGGGCTGTTTGGTATGCGCATCTATTGAGACAAGATTTAATCGAATGCCATTAACCGACCAGCCGACTTTTTTCTTTAGCCACCAACCCAAGCGATTGCGATTGACGATGCATCCGTCAAAGCATCCGATATCTTCCAGCGGCTCTCTGAGCAGTTCCGAATCAACCGAGCGTAGGGCTCGCTCTGACAAGTCCTTTACACTGAACGGCACTGTTTCAAACTCTCGCCTTATTCCGTCAAAAACTCTTCCCACCTGAACTCTTTCAGGATCGTCATTCATCGCCGTAAACACCTTTTTTACAGGGTCAGGCAGTCCCAGCCAAAGCAATGGTTGTCGGCACCACTCGGACCACTTTTCAAAAGAGTTAAGATTCGGACAGTCCGTGTGCGGTTTACCGGAGTGAATCCATGCGGAAATAATTGTTAAAGCACAACTGACGTAATGTTCTCGCCTCTCCCTGACCTGTTGCAGCAAATTGGGATTTTTAAAGGTTCGTGAAGCCGGTATCTCTTCTTTTGTATCGATACAGATAGAAACGGTTCGTCTGGTCATATCCCCGACCGGCGCCACATTATTGCCGTTAGCGAGAATAAGCGTTTTGGTTCCCACCGTTGCTGTTCTGGACTCTCCCAATACCCGTCCGGTCAATGCTTCCGAGGTAATCGCCGAGCACAGATACTTATGCGGATAAAGATCACTGGTCAGATTATCGAAGAACAATACAGACGGAGCTTTAAGCAATTCCGCTAAAAGAAGTTTCTCGCATTCAACCGAGTCTTTAGGAAAGGCGATGGGAGAGGGTTTCTCTGCTGTAGCCATAAGAGAAATCAGCTCCGAGAGAACTCCTTTGCCGGTCCCTGGCTGATGCGCTTTGATTAAAAACATCGGAGCCAACGGAAGCAGAGTTCTCACCGAGGCCGTCAGCATTGCGCACAGTGCCGCCGATTCATCACTGGAATAATCTTCAAACTGAAACTCTTCCAATAACTTCCTTAACTCTGCCAACGCCTTTAGCGCATCGTCTAAAAATGGTTTTTCTTCCAACTGATATTTCTCAGCGTCATACGAGCAATAAAGCCGCGTTTTTGGGTGGTACCCCCTCTCAAGATCAATTTTCCCGTCCTCTTGTAAGATAGGCTGTCTTGCAATCGCTTCGATCTCCGGCAGGAATTTATGATTCTGACTTTCCAGGAGTGCAGTCAGGCATTTGGCAGAAGGGTCTGTCGGAACACATCTTTTGGCTCTTCCGTCGTATCTCTGCCAGCGGGACAGCTTTGCCATCTCGAGCGTAAGGTCGTGGATGTTCACTTCTTTGAGTACCGAACTTCTCAGTTGTTGATAAACCGCAACCACTCTGCCTGCTCTTTGATAAAACAAACCGGTCCTTGCCAAAATTCTTTCTGCGGCTTCCACGATTCTGTTGATTTCTCCCGGATTCACAAAGATTCGATCCTTCATATAAGCTTCTTCCGGGTCAATTCCGAGAAACTCTAAAAGATCGGAAATGTTTCTCTCCTGACAGTGAGCGTGCTGACACTTAAATGAGCCGATTGGGTGTTCATCATCCGGCTCCCAATAGCAGGCACCGGAATCAACCTGATCGGTGTGCTCTTCTGTCCATGGGCAAGTAATGTCGTACTTTCCCGACTCTATCTCTGACTTAATCAGTCCATGATTCCTGAGAGATTCCACTACAATATTGACCGATGGTTTTGGCTTCCACACGGCATTGCCGTCATAAGAGCATTGCACCGTTTTTGCTTTGGTCGGCAGCGGTGCTTTCGCTTTCTTAGTTTCAGATAAAGAGATTCCGTAAACCTCCATAAACTGCTGTAGGCTGTATCTCTTCTCGGGTTCCCATAGTTTCATCTGACAGCGAAAAGGCGGCTCTGCTTTGGTGTTGGAAGCGCAGGGAAGCCGCATTAACCTTGTTGATGGACCACCGGCGCCGGGATCACTTAATCCTTTGCGGATGATTGCTTTACTTAATGCGTCCGCTGTTTGCAAATCGGTAATCGGTTTTTCCAGAATGTAGCCGACTTGGAAGTTTCCTTCGGATGTCTCCAATACCCATGACGGAGCGAGCTTAATTTGGCTCCAAGGAATTTGAGCTTTGGTTTTCCCGTCTGTCGGTTGAGCAACTACATCATCAAATGCAATAGCGAACTGACCGGCAAACTGAGTTTTCTTTCTCCGGTACTTTTTGTGTTCATCAGGCTGAAAAGCCGAGATAGAAAAGTAAGAGTTGCAGTTAACGTCTTTGGGCTCGTTTACTTTGTTCCAAGCAAAGCCATACCAATCAGCAGAACGAGCAGTTGCGGGAGAACGGCTAAAAGAAACGCACACAGGTGCACAGTCGGTTCCACTAAATTCGGATGCATGGCAAAAAATGTTTTCAAGAAATTCATAGTTGGATACCTCAATCGATTGCGAAGAAAGAATGGCATGAGAAAGGGGACCGACAAAATTAGACATTTGCCGCTCCTTCTGCCAAGTGAACACGGTTTTTGACTAACCGCATGACCAGCGATTTAATTTCTTCATCCGTTTTACCCAGAATGCGAGCGGCATTGACTGCGTTAATTTCGCTTTCTACCCATCCGACACTGCGGGGTCCGAGTTGAACCGAGGGCGGCAGAAGCCCCTTTGCAACCTGAGAGTAAAAACTTGAACGGGGCAGGCCCGTAGCCTGCTGTGCTTGTGAGGCTCTTAGTATCTTCAAAGCCATGTTTGGACTCCTTTAGAAGTCTGTTTGACATGGCCTCAATTACGCCTACAGTAACTTACTTTCGATAGATACTTTTTTGAGGTCCGTATTTTCGGGGCTTGCGGAAATTATTTTTATTTTTTTACTGTGAGAGAATTATGCCTCTCTATCATTTCTTTCAAATACTTTTCCTTTAGCTTGAGAATAGAACGATCGCTTCTTGCCGCTTTCAATTCGTTCTCGATTGTGCTGAGGGACACTCCTTCTTCTTTGGCAATAGTTTTGTATATCGGACTAATGCCGATTAGCCTATAAAATTCCACGGCGGCTAATAAACGTGCTCTTCTCTGTTCTTTCGGTTCGTCAGCTTTTTCCGTCACAAGAAGAAATTCTTTTTGCGGCGGCTGTAAAACATAAGAACTCCCATCAAACCCAACCACATCTTTTACCTCGAGAGTATTCTCACCAATTTTCAGTAGCCAGTGAAAGTTTTGATAAAGCAACTGTACAGTCAGCCTTAACTTGCCGGAGTGAACAATACCAATCACTTCTTGTTGCTTGTTTGTCTCTTCTTGGAGACCAGCAAAGTAGGGTTTGCAGCCAAATAATTGATATAAGAAGTTCTTCACATTTCCCAAGGAAAATTGATAACCCCTCATCTGTTCATCAGAAACGGGAATTCTTCCGGTATCTTCCCGCTGTTCACAAAAAATCCAATACCGACCGCCTCTTTGCATTACCGGAACTTCTGAACACAAGTATTCGCACTTGTCACACCGAACGGCTCTGATTGGAGGCGCCTCTTTGAGAAGTTTGGAGTGCAAAAGTGCTTCAAACTTTACCGGCACCCACTCCAAAGTCTCATACCGGCTAATAACAACAGACGGCTCTTTATCGCTAATAAGTGATAACAAAACGCATAACGGATCATCCTTACTCAGAGGTTCTACGATTCTCTTTTTAGGTCTGCCCGCCATCGCTCAAATCCCTTGGCTCAATTCCTGAGTCAATCAGCATTTTTCTGAGTACGGCGTGCGTTCCCTCTCGATGCAGGTTGCATAAATTCGGAGTTGTCAGACGAATCGTTTCTGTTACTTCTTTACCGTCTTCGTTAAGTACCACTACTTTGATCTCTGCTTGGGTGACAAAGAATCCATCCAAAGGACAAGCCTTGGAAAAAGACTCCAAAATCTCGTAAATCTTCTCCGGTTGTTTTTTCCACATCGGAGATTCCAGTACCACTCGACTGTCCCATGTATATCGTCTGGTTAAGCGAATCTTTGAAATTGCCACTCTCTGAATAATGGAGGACGGCTCGTACCGAAATTTAAAGTTTGGATTCAGTAACGGTGCCAGCTCGTAAATTCTGCTGTCCTTCTCGCTTTCGGGCAGTTTCTCTATGCCAAGGATTGTCTGCGCAAACAGCTCCTGAATTTCATAGATTCTGGTCTTGTTCCCTTTGCACATCAGGTCCAAAGTTCCCTCGTCCCGGACATAGATAAAAATAACGGTATAGGCTTGCTTGGCTACTCGGGCAGAAAGTTTATTGCCGTGCCACTCTAAGACCTCTCGGGAGTAATCCTCGGGATAGGCAAAAAAGTAATCCTGATTCCTTCTTCTCAGTACTTCCACTCGACAGTTCTTCCCTTTACCGTCATGCTCAAAGAAATAGTCGCCTAATCTTTTTGCCAAAGCCACTATTGCTTCCGGCGCCGTTTCTGCTTTTAGATGGCCGAACCCTTTGCGTTTTTTCCACCAATTCTGAGGAAGACAATCCGAATGGTGAAATAAGCAGGCATTGTCCCACAACTCAGAACGGTTCAAAAATGTATAAAAAACACGTCTGTTCAAAGGAAAATCTTCCCATTGGGACAAGATTTTTTCGTGGCCTCCGTCTTGAAACTCGGCTTCATCCAATATGGCTCTGATTCCTGCTTCATCTGCCATATCGCTAATCTTTATGAAGTCTCTTTCCGCAGAAACTTTGATCTCTTGCGGAAGATTCTTCCAATCCGTCAGTTGACATTCAAATTCAGTTTGTTCCGAACCTTCCTCAGGCACACCAAAAGTAATTCCATGCTTTACTGCAAAATACTCGTGAATTAAGTCCGCAGGCATTTTGCGGAAAAAATTCCTAATTTCAAAACTCCCTGACATAAACCCTCCGAAACTTAATCACTCTCTTTATCCAGACGATGAATATTCAGTGCAGGAAGTGCCTTTACAATCTTCATCGTTTCAAGACTGACTGTAATCACTCTAAGGAACAAATCGTATAGATAGGCAGGGTCTCCCAGTTCCTCCCCATACTGATTGAAGTCATTAACGATGCCGCTGTCTTTATCAATAGAGATACGGCACCTTTCTACGATCCAGTCCAAAGCGCTCTTTTTGTTGACTACATATTCCTGTGCTTCCAAGGGAATATTCTCAATCGTGATGTCTTCGTTATAAATCAAACGAGTTTTATCTTTTGCGGCATTGCCTGTTTTACCGGCAATCTTGCCCCATTTCATCTGCGTCACTCGGAAGGTGTTTCCTTCACGCATCTTCACAGTCACGCCTTTATAGCGAGGCTGTTTTTCAAAATTCACGTGCAAGTCCGCTAATTTTCTTCCTGCCTCGGAAAATGCCTTGAAGTCCTCATAAGTTGCAACTCGCGGAATTCTCGGAAGCTCCTTACTCAGATTATTTGCATACTTTGTCCGGTAATCCGGGCTATGCAAAATACCGTAGATGTAATAGAAGAGATCATCCTTCGAAATTGCGTTCTCCGGATAAGCTTCTCGGAAATGTTCCAGTGCTTCCTCAGTAACCGCATCTTCTTTGATGAAGCCTTCGGAAGCGGCGGTTTTTGAATTCTCTTCAGCCGACTTAAATAAATCAGGTTCTTCTTTCTTTGAGCTAGCAGTTGAGGTATAGATGTAGCGGGGGAAGCATTGAGAATCGCCGTTGAAATGCAGATCGGCAATTTGATTGGTCATCAACGCAATGAATCCATCAGTTGCTTTAGCTCCTTGGTTTATGCAAATAACAAGATTTTCCGTAGATGTTGTGGGGAAAAGGGTAGCCCATTTTTCGGGACACTGAATCAAACCACCTCTTTCATAATAGAGTCGTTGGCCAATAAAGGGTCTGTACATTGCATGTACTACTTTCTTTTGCTGTAATGAGGGTAATGAGGCGCCCTTTTTCAGCCGTTTTAGCATAACTGAGGTCCAAGAAATATTATTCCCAGAAAGTTGCCTGATGTCCTCCTCAGTAGCTCCTTCTATAAAGGCCTTTTGAGCAAGGTTATACGAGTTGTGGAAACGAACTACATTTTGTTCGATTACAGCTTTAGAAGAGTTATAAACCCAGCAGTCTCTATTACTTTTTACTCCCCATGAAACAAGAGAAAAAATACTATTACTGATATCCCCAGCCTTCCCAATAAATTTAAATTTTGAAAATGAATCATCCCGCTGATTCAGCCAATCTCCGTGCTTGTCAGGATAGATTCTCTGCCACTTCACATTTGAAATTAACTTTACTTTTACCAGCTGGGAAAGTTTTTCCTCCCTGGTCAAATAATCTTCCACAGCATGAAAGAAGATTTTTCCTTTTTCAGGATCATCTGGATTCTTAACAAGAAAAACTATTGCAACGGGAGCGCGGCTTCCCTCCCCAAAAATCTTTCCCCCTTCTTGGCGAGATCTCTCTCCAGATGTTCTTTGATTCCCTTTCAAATGGAAGATATAAATCGAATTAAACTCCTCGGCCATGCATTTGCGCATACCGTCCGCACTGTTGGATTCAATCCATCCGGCATTGGTCACAAACCCAATGACGCCTTTGTCCTTGACTCGATCAGAGGCCCAGCGGTAAGCACGTATATATGAGTCGTAAAGAGAATTTTTTAATCCTGGTTTCCCTTTGACGACATAGGTTTCAGCTATTCTTTGATCTAGTTTCTCATAATGTTCATTAGCATTATCATCATTCTGGCTATCTTGTCCGACCGAATAAGGTGGATTGCCAATAATCACTCGAATATCCAACTCATTCGTCTTAGCTAAGCGGGCGTTATTTTCGGCTAATGATGTACTGAAAAAACTTTTGGCATCGTGATCGGCAAAAGTATCCGTCCAAATCATCACGGGGTTGGGCTCATATTCAAGATTCGGTACTAATTCATGCAGCGTACTTTCCAAGTTCATTGAAGCTACGTAATAAGCGAGAGGGACTATCTCATGCGCATGGATATCGTTCTTGAATTTTTCGTTGAGTTTGTCCGTCGGAATGAGGCCGCTTTGCATTAATCTCGTTAGAAATGTCCCGGTTCCTGTAAACGGATCAAGGATATGCACATTAGGGGAATCAATGGTCGTACCAAATTCCTTTTGGAGAATGTCTGCTACCGAGTGATTGATAAAATCCACCACCGGAACTGGGGTATAGATGATTCCCAATTTGTCCCGCATCTTGGGAAAAGCAAATTTAAAGAATTTATCAAACAATTCGATGATGACTGTTTGCCGGTCTTCTGCCGTTTTAATGTTCTTGGCCCGCACCCTTACCGAGTTATAGAAACCCTCCAACAGCTTCGTTGCCGACTGCAAACCCTCTTTATCAAGGGCATCCAACATCTGCGTCATTGCTCTTGAAATTGGATTCTTTTCCGTAAACGGAAATTCTGAGAACAGAGCATCCATGACCGGTTTTGTCACAATGTGCTGACCCAGCATATCCAGTATCTCTTCTTTGGATAATTCTCCGTTCAGGGTATTCTTAAGTTCTGTCGAAAAGGCTTCAAACTTCTTTCTGGACGCTTCGTTCTCCGGTTTGTCTAAAACAGCCTCAATATGCTTAACCTGCTCTTGGCAAATCCTGCCTACATCTTCAGCCCAGTCAGACCATTCCTTGCGATTGCCAACTTTTTTAACGATGCGGGCTCTTATTTCTTCTTCTAAGATTTCGTCTTGTCCAAACGGAAGCTCTTGTTGTTTGCTATTTCCGCCTTTGGTTCTTTTCCCTTTTCCTGTCCCTCTGCGTCTGTGCTTAATCCCTCCGCTGTTTTCGCCGGTGCTTGTCTTTCTTGTGAACTTTTTATCAGTAAGACAGATAACTTCTAATTTCTCTGAATTGATACTCTTTAACTGACCGTCAACCATTGAGCCGAAATCTTCATCGATAGACTTCAATGCTCTTAACACCTGCCAGACAGTTTCAAAATCTTTGTTATTGTCTAATACGGCTTCAGGAGGAATTCCCGCAGGCGTGACAATCGGAATAATGACATAGCCTCTCTCCTTTTTTGTATCCTTGGAAGTACGCATCACTCGTCCAACGGTTTGAACCACATCAACCATTGATTTGCGGGGCGACAAAAACATAACGGCATCCAATGCCGGAACATCGACTCCCTCGGAAAGACACCGCACATTAAAAAGAACCTTGCAGGTCCCTTCTGCTACACCAGCTCTCAGCCATTCAAGACGATTGGCCTTTTCAGTGGCATCCATTGAACCGTCAATATGACGTGTTTCACAAACAAGACTATTCTGCTCATCGAAGAAATCCTGATGCAGATACTTAGTCTCTCTCTTTAATTTTTCTTTGAATCTTTCAATGGTATTTTGGAACTCAGCAGTGAACTGTTTGGAGGAAACTTTGTCATATTTTTCGGAAGGATTGATTACCTGAGCAAAGCCGACAGCTCTCCTCATCGGCTGTAAGTCATCTCCTAAAGACACTTCTCCTTGTAAGTCCCTTTTAGACAAAGCTCGCCAACACCCAATGACTTTTGCCGCATTTGATACCGACAATCCGCCCGTAGCCCCCAACACAAGCTCATCAGGGTTGTTCTTGTCTCCAATCATCGATTCATTAACGGTAAGGACGATGACTTTGTAATCAACCAAACTGCCCAATCGGACGGCTTCGGTGAAGTTTATGGAATAAAAGGTCTTGCCATAGACTTCTTCATCATCCATCGAATAGAGTTCAATGTCTCCCGATTCTTTTTGGCTTTTGGCATCTCTGCCGTAAATCTTAGGCGTTGCGGTCATGTACAGACGTTTTTTAGCCGCAACATAGTCGTTGTTATGAATACGGGTGAAGACAGCTTCTTTCTCGTCTGTAAAATGACCTCCGGCAGTGCGGTGAGCTTCATCACAAACGACCAAATCAAATTCTCCGATGGGATCGGTTTCCAATGTTTGCGCCTGATGAATGACATCGATAGATTGATATGTGGAAAAGACCACAATCATGGCGTCTTTTTTCTCTCCGGCAGCCCTAATTTGTTTGCAAAGACTCTTCGCATCTGTCGTTGCCGGATATGCCAGTTCACTGCCTACGGTCAAAGATTCCAAGTCTTCTAAGTCCGCTTTGCCGGTGGAAGAATCTGAGCAGACAGCAAAAGCATTTATCGGAAAGACACACTGCTGTTTCCAATCTGTGAGTGTCTGAGAGAGCAGAGATAAGGACGGAACTAAAAATAAAACCTTCTTACCGGCGCCGGCCTGCTTCTCGGCAATCTTCAAAGAAGTATAGGTCTTACCGGTGCCGCAAGCCATAATAAGCTTGCCTCGGTCAGCACTTTCAAAACCGGAAATGACTTTCTTTATGGCTTCTTTTTGATAGTCCCGCGGAGTACGCTTGGCAACTTCCTTTAACTCCCCTCTTTGGTAGGCAGCCCAATCCACAGTGGAATTTGCCAAAGTCTCTCTCGTAATCAGAGTGACAGGAGGTGTTTGCTGTTGGAATTCTTCCTTGACGTTATCTGTCCAATTCTCATTCGTTGCTACTAAAAATCGCCTGGTAAAAAACGGCTTATTGGAAGAAGCAAGGAAGGAATCAACTCCCGACTTTGGAACGGTTGCTTCTTTGTCGTAAAACTTACATTGAATTGCTGTATATCCGTTTCCGTCCGAATTAACTCCAACCAAGTCAATGCCAATGTCACGACAGGAAGATACAAGCTCAGGATGTTGTTTGCTCCAATCTTTATAGGTTAAGACTTCAGAAAATAAATCTCGATAAGTTGGTTCTTTGATTAGCCAGTCACGGATAAGAGTTTCAAACCGAGTTCCCTTATCTCTTTCAGTACCGGCAGATGCCTCCTCCAAACTATTTAATAAAATGTCTAACGGAAAATACCCCCCCCCCCGAGTTCAGCCATACTATCTATCATCTTGGGATTAACCTTTATGTAAAATTCAATGCTTAATTGGATGCTCTTGTATATTCTTGGATTTTAGAAGACTTAACCCAAAGAAAACAAACCTGACCAATGTCCTGAGGATAGAAGAATAGTTTACGGGGTTTTATCGTAAAAGCCTCGTAACGTAACTAATTGAATTTAAACAATTCTGCGGGGTTTGCGGGGTTTTGCGGGAATTTTTCACCGGGATTGGAAAAAGTGTCAAAATAGAAAAATAAAAACAGAGACTACGGGTATTTACCTAGCGATGATTCTATGATGGTCTTTTTGATGGTCTTATACAAATTTGCAACGTTAATACCCGATAATCACTGAACAGTTCGATTCTCGCCGCCCACCAGAACCGATTTAATCCGAGAGTAGAAAGCTCGGATTTTTTATTTATACTTTTAAGGTAAAGAAAGGGACTCGACTTCTTCCCGAATACCTTTTCCTGTAATTTAAGCGGCCTGAGTTTGATCGCTACGCAAGGTTTAATTCATGGAGAAGTGTCAGAGAAAGCTTCACTTTCGAGGACATGTACCGAGTGAAAATCCCCCTTCCCCCGATCGAGACGTAAAAGGCGATCGTTTCTTTGTATCACTGTGCAGAAGAGGCAAGAAAATAGCAGAAGAAGCCAGAGAAACTTTAAAAACGGCAATTCCTGCAATGATTCAAAGTGCGGCTCATCACCAATTGGAGGATTTACGTGAGAGAAATTGATAGAAACAGTCTCGAGAAAGCTAAATTGCTGTTTTCTACGGGCGCAATAAAAACAATAGAAGTAGGAACCTTCAAAGGTTTGCAAGAGATCCATAAATATCTGTTTGAAGGCCTATACGACTTTGCCGGAGAGGTGAGACAACAGAACATTTCTAAAGGTGGGTTCAGGTTTGCTAATGCTTTGTACCTTGTAGAAGCTTTGTCAAAGATCGAAACAATGCCGGAAGGGTCATTTGAAGAGATAGTTTCAAAGTATGTAGAAATGAATGTTGCTCATCCCTTCATGGAGGGAAATGGTCGATCAACCCGCATATGGCTTGACCAAATTTTGAAAAAGCGTCTGGGAAAAGTTATTGATTGGCAGAAGGTTGATAAAACACTTTATCTTCAAGCGATGGAACGAAGCCCGATTAATGACTTGGAACTTCGGTTCCTTCTTCAACAGGCGTTAACTGAAGATGTGGAAGATCGGGAAATGATTTTTAAAGGAATCGAGCAATCTTATTATTACGAAGAACCGTAAGGAGAATAAACAGAATATAGCAGTTCATCAGGCATTAAGCGTTGTTTACTTTTTCAAAGGATTATCTAAAGGCATTCTTGAACTCTATCTTGAGTCAAAGAAGTTGAACCTTGATATTGAACGGCTAATTAGAGATGACGGACAGTCTTACTGGAGAGAGCGAGTTGAAGAGGAGAAAAGAAAGGAGTGCCGTTTGGATTGCGGAGAAATTGCTAATCTAATACATAATTCTAAAAATCTGTTATCTATTTTAGGCGATGGATTATAATTGGTCATAAATATGGAGTTTATTTATGGCTGGCAGAAGACGAAAGTACGTTCCCTAAGCGACTTGGACAGGAAAACTTTGAGTGAAATTCTTTCTTCCCGCAAACAGGAACTCAGAACCTACCAGAGGGCTCAAATGATTTTTTTAGCCGCAGAAGGCAAGAGCAACACCCAAATTAGCGAAGAACTGAAAGTGACCCGTCCTGTCGTCAATAAAATTATTAAACGTTTTTCCTCAGCCGGTCTCGACGCAGCTCTTAGTGATGCGGCACGCAGCGGACGCCCTAAAGAGCTCAGCC
>ERZ835880.2220-NODE-2220-length-13340-cov-2.667520_pt1 | contig 13340 bp, 9 predicted proteins | sample MGYA00519944_ERZ835880 | MGnify/ENA primary metagenome ERZ835880 (study PRJEB31850, sample SAMEA3708787) | human gut metagenome | biome: human gut; feature: human-associated habitat; material: faeces | place: China | collected 2014 ... | reverse complement strand
TGCCGGGTGATCCTTGGGCACGTTCAGGCGGGTAAAGTTGTGGTCATCGTCCTCAATCTCAGGGCCTTCATAAATTTCAAAGCCCATGCCGGAGAATACATCAATGATCTCGTTCTTGACGAGGGTGATGGGGTGCAGGTTGCCGGTCATGCGGATCTTGGCAGGCATCGTAATGTCCACCGTCTCGGCCGCGTTGCGGGCAGCCAGCGCTGCCTTCTCGACCTGCTCAGACAGGGTCTGGTACTGAGCCTCGACCCACTGCTTGAATTCATTGATGGTCTTACCGACAGCGGGGCGATCCTCCTTGGGGACATCGCGCAGGCTCTTGGTCAGGCCTGCGACCTCGCCGTTTTTGCTCAGGTATTTCTGCCAGAAGTCAGAAAGCTGGGCTTTGTCAGTGACGGCTGCGCCAGCCTGCTCAATAGCGGCGCGCAGCTCCTTGATTTTTTCTTCCATAGTACACCTCTGCTTGGCTTTTGGGCCGGAGCCAAATAAAAAGGCCCCGTCCCTGTGTGAAATCAGGGACGAAGCCTTGTAAATACAATTCTCCGCGGTACCACCCGTGTTCCGTATTATGCAATACGGCACTCTTTGCTGCGGGTAACGGTGCAGGGCCGTTGCGCACTACCGGGCCGTTGGGCCTTTCCCGCGCACCACTCGGAAGGGAACTTCCGCGCATAGTCCCTGCAGGCGGCTTACAGCCGGTGACCGCCCTCTCTTACCCAAGGCGCATTGCGCGTACTTACTCCGTCATTGTGTTTTGCGAATACCTGTTTAGTATAGCGCGAAATTTACAGCCTGTCAAGCCTGCGGCATGGGATACTTCTGCTTATCCTCCACGCTGATGGCCTTGCCAAGCTGCACCTCGATCACCTTCAGCTCGGTATCAGCCAGAATCGTGTGCTTGCAGCCGGCTTTCATCGTCAGGATATCCCCTGCCTTGACGGGCTGTGCCTTGCCGTCCAGAATTGCGCGGCCGGTGCCCGAGATAACGGTCCAGACCTCATCGCGGTTCTCGTGGCTGTGGTAGTTCATGCCGTGACCGGCGTTCAGCGTGATCTTGATGGTCAGGCTTTCATCCTCCACATCCAGCACGCGGAAGGACCCCCACGACTTTTCCGCAAACATGATCTGCTGGTGGATGCTGTCCACATAGGGCTTGATATAGCTGGACTGCTCCTTATCGGAGACAAGGATACCCTCCGGGCTGGCAGAGACAACAACATCCTTCAGCCCCATGCAAAGCACCGGCACATCCAGCTCATTGAGAACATGCACATTCTCACAGGTCTCATTCAGCATGGCCTTGCCGATGCTCGGCTCCTGCATGGCTTCGGTCAGGGTGTTCCAGGTGCCCATATCCTTCCACTGGCCTGCAAAGCGCATGACCTGAATCTTCGATTCATTCTCAACGACCGCATAATCGAAGCTGATCTTCTTCAGCGTCTCATATTTACGGAAAAGGTCCTGATAATCGGTAAAGTCGATCAGCTCATGTGCCTTGTCCAGCACATAACGCAGCTTGTAGGCAAATACGCCGCCGTTCCAAAGCGCACCCTGCGCAATGTACTTTTCCGCTGTGGCGGCATCGGGCTTTTCTTTAAAGGTCTTGACCGGGCTGACGGCATCGGCGCTCTCCGGGATGATGTAGCCGTACTTTTCGCTGGGATAGGTCGGCTCAATGCCCATGAGCGAGAGGTTGGCGCTGCCCTTTTCCGCAAGATCGGAGAGATCCTTTAACGCGGCAAAATAGTCGTTGTTGACATACGGGTCCACCGGGCAGACGACCACAGCCTCATCAAGGCCCACGCCCTTTACATCGTGCAGAAAGGCCGTGGCCAGTGCGATTGCCGGGAAGGTATCGCGGCGGCAGGGCTCAACGCAGACGCCGACCGAATTGCCAAGCTGGTTGTGGATGGACGACACCTGCGTCTTGCTGGTGGCGATCGTCACGCTGGCATCAGCATCCACCTCTTTGATCTGGCGGTAGACGCGCTGGACCATCGACTCGTAACCGTCATCGGTCTTGAAGATCTTGATGAACTGCTTGGAACGGATATCGTTCGACAGCGGCCACAGGCGCTTGCCGGAGCCGCCGGACAGCAGAATGATATTCATAGCGTTTCCTTTCAGCGCTCGGCGCGCATCGGGTTGTGTAAGAAGTCCTCATAGGACAGGCGCAGGCCGTCCTCCAGCTCGGTCTTGTAGGTCCAGCCAAGGTTCGTAGCCTTGGACACATCCAACAGCTTGCGGGGCGTGCCGTTGGGCTTGGAGGTGTCCCACTTGATCTCGCCGGTATAGCCCACGACCTTGGCAACCAGCTCGGTCAGCTCCTTGATGGTCAGCTCCTTGCCGGTGCCGGCGTTGACGGTCTCGTTACCGGAGTAGTTGTTCATCAGGAAAACGCACAGGTTGGCCAGATCGTCCACATACAGGAACTCACGCAGCGGAGAGCCGTCGCCCCAGCAGGTAACACTCTCCACACCGTTGACCTTGGCCTCATGGAAGCGGCGAATCAGTGCCGGGACCACATGGCTGTGGGTCGGGTGATAGTTATCGTTGGGGCCGTACAGGTTCGTGGGCATGACCGAGATATAGTCGGTGCCGTACTGGCGGTTCAGGAACTCACAGTATTTCAGGCCGCTGATTTTGGCGAGGGCGTAGGCCTCGTTGGTCTTTTCCAGCTCGCTGGTCAGCAGGCAGCTTTCCTTCATCGGCTGGGGCGCCATACGGGGATAAATGCAGGAGGAGCCGAGGAATTCCAGCTTTTTGCAGCCGTTCTGCCATGCGGAGTGGATGACATTCATTTCCAGCGTCATATTAAAGCATGGATTATTCTCCTTCTTACCTTTTTTTGGTGTTCCATAGAGATTATCCATTCTAACGATGATTGACTGCATTCCTCGTGTATTGTAATAGCTCTTGCAAATTTCTTCACCTTGTGCCAATGCAAGTGCTCGGAAATTTGCTGCTGAAACAGGCTCGTCCTCTTTAATATCTTCAATATATGACCTTCCAAAAACTTCCTGAGAGGAAATATAAAGAAAACGGCCTTTTTTTACAGACGAATATGCTGATATCACATTTGTCAAATCTGCTGTAAACTGTACCGATGTTTTTCTTGAATTCTCCCAATCATATCTGGTATCATGTGCACCCATAAAAATAACAATATCTGGATTTGCACTTACAAGAATTTCTCGGATACTGTCACTGTCATATTCAAAGTTATATTTTTCAAATACCTTTTGGTAGGATGTATGACTGTTTTTCGTTCCGGTCAGCAGATATACTCTATGACCGTCCTTATTTAGCTTGTTAATCATTGCATCCATAAAGCGACCCTCGCCGCCTATTAAAAAAGCTATCATCTACTGACTCCTTCTACTCCTTCTCTAACAGACCCATCTGTTTGAATTCTGTCAACACCATATTTACATCATCTTTTACATTCTCCTTTGGTTCATTATATTCCTTACTCACAAGCTCTGCCAATTCATCTGGTGTGTTCACCTCTGGTGCATGCTCATAAATATAAGCTGCAATTTCACTCAATGTAATCACCTGATTTATTTCTTCTGCTGTTTCCTTATAAGGAATAAGTGCATATTCATCCATTACTTTGCGGAGCATAAAATTTCCCTTTTGTTTCATACAGTAATTTTTAACTTGCCTCCTATTTATATTTAAAATTCACATTCATACTTAGTATATTACCTTTTCCATTTTCTCGCAATTCTTCTTTTGTGAACTTTTTTTAATTAAATTTTCCTGTTCACCACTTGCTTCTTTTATGGTATACTCGAATCAACAAGTTAATTTAACATTATTATGTTTTCTAGGAGACTGCCATGAACCATATTGAACAACTTTATCTTCAAATTATTCACAATACTTGTACGCAAACATCTTCAAATATAACTATTTCTCAAGATGTTTCTATCTTATTAATAAATCTGGCTCAGACGCAGTCTTCGCTTCCTTTTCTGCTGCCTTATATAAAAGACAGCAGCCTGCTTGCTAACATCAAATATCAAACAAAGCTGATGATGTTAAATTACTACCAGATCGAACAGTTCACACGGCGAATTGCTGATCTCTTTGATGCAAATAATATATCTTATATTCTCCTAAAGGGAATTAGTCTTGCTGCCTTTTATCCAGTTCCTGAATATAGACAACTAGGAGATGTGGATATTTATATCAATGACAAAGAAATGTTTAATCGTGCTAGTGCTCTTTTGCTTGCAAATGGCTACACAAAAGATGATGAAATAAGTGATCATCATCAAGGCTATCTCTATAAAGTTCCCCAAACAGGGCGCACTATGATCTTAGAACTCCACTACCGAATTGTTGGACTATATCAATATGCTCCTGTAAATAAAATTGTTGATGATGTTTTTGCTGCAAACACATTTTCTCCAGTCATGCAGACTATTAACGATCGAAATTATCCTGTTCTTCCTCCAACGGAATATACATTCTACATGATTCACCATATGCTCAAGCACTATCTGTACAGTGGTTTTGGCATACGCCTTCTGTGTGACTTTACATTTTTTTTGGGACACAATTACACAGCGATTGACTTTGCCCAAATTCATACGTGGTGTAAAGAATCAAAAATCTTGCACCTATATGAAATCATTTTGGAAACATGCCGCATCTATCTTGGTCTGCCAGAAACGATTGATTCCAAAATTCATTATAACAAAAATGACTGTAAGGCTTTTATCACACAACTGCTAGAGGATGGAGATGTAAGCCAAAACAATGGTTCAGCACTTGTTGGCAGTGGTTCCTATGAAAAAATAAATTTTCTTACATATTTCAAGGAAGGTCATCTTCAGATGCATGTACGCTTTCCGAAACTTGGTAAATGCCCCCTTCTCTGGCCCATCTTATGGCTCATTACACTTGTATGTTTTTTATACAATAACCGAACCATTCGAAACATGAGTCTAGCTCAAACACTTAAAGGCTTTAAACAAGACAACCAAAAATCAAAACTACTTCGAATATTTGACAACACCGATCACAAATAAACAGACTACCCGCTGTGCTCTTATGCACAACGGGTATAAAATTCAATCTTACATTGCTTTTTTCTCTGCTGTACAAAGTGGTAAATTTCTTTCAATCTGCCCTCTACGGTTATGCTTTGTATTCGAATAATAAAGTTTCTTATCTTCGTACATTTTCTTATCTGCTTCTGTAAGCAGATCTTCCAGGTTCTCGCACATTTCCCTCCATACTACACCATAAGAAATATTAACCTGATGTTCCTTTGCATTTTTCTGCAACTGTGAAACAAAATATTCAAATTCTGCCTGTTTTATTTCCGGATAAAGAACGACAAACTCATCTCCGCCAATGCGATATGTATGCTCTGGAAAGACTGCAACAATTTGCTGCGCAGCTCTTCGAATATAAGAGTCTCCAGCTTCATGTCCCTGCTCATCATTGACTTTTTTCAATTCATTGAGATCCATATATATAACCCCAACATTCCTAATTAACTGTCCCTTATTCTGGCTATAGTTCTCCAGCACATTCATATAGCGGTTGCGATTATACAGATTTGTAAGTGCATCTCTATAGGATAGGTACTGCAGCTTCTCCTGCTGTGCCTTTGTGTCCAAACGGTTCATAATGAAGAACTGAATTGAGGAAAGAAACGGAAAATCCCAATAATTTTTTCTTGGGTTATCAACGCCAATAAATCCGATAATTTCTCGATTTCTTATAAGCGGTACAGCGAGCAGGCTATTTACATTCTGTGCCTTTAAGCACTCATATGCCCGTTCATCCTCTCTATCCTTCTCTAAATCTAAGTTAGAAATATAAAAACTTCCCTCTCTTTCAAATTTTTTTATCCATGATGCAATAATTTGAATAGGAACTTCATTAAGATTTTCAATCTCCCTCGAAACACCTTTTGCAGCATATTCATAACTATTGTGTACAATCTGCCGTTCTTCATCAATTTCAAAAATGTACGTACGATCACTTTTAAAATATTGATTAATTATTTCTAGCAGATGATTAATTGCTTCATCAACATCTTGATTAGATGACAATTCTGTAACGCAATGTATCAATGTTGAACTGCGCTCTAGCTCATTTTCCACCTTAGTTTTGTTTTCAAAAAGTTCCCATAATGTATGTAAATTCCATATAAAATATGTTATGAGCAAAATAAGAGCCATGCCTCCCAATGCCCACACATGATTTCTATGCACCTGCATTATTCCCTCATAAATAATGCATACTATCATTGCAATAATACCTAAAATCCAAATAAATTGAATAGTTATCTTCCATACTAGCTTCTTATGCATCTGATCAAGCATCTCATTTTCCATATGGTTCACTCCTTTTATATCCAATACTTTTTCTGGCTTACCTAGAACAATCCCACAAAGTTTTGCCTGAAAACTTTGTAATCTTATATAGCTACTATCATTTTACTCTTTTTATTGTAAATTTAAATCATACCAAAGTATGATATCACATTTTTTCCAAAAACGCATATTGACTCATATACAATTCCTTATAATAGCCATCCTTTGCCATCAGCTCATCATGCGTACCCTTCTCCAAGATATTTCCCTGGTCAATATACATGATACAGCTTGAGCTTTTAATAGTTGACAGACGATGGGCAATGATAAAGGAAGTTCTTCCCTTTAATAATTCCTGAAGACCCTGCTGTAAAAGTAACTCTGTCTCTGTATCTATGCTTGATGTTGCCTCATCGAGAATCAAAATCTCAGGATCGGCAAGCAGCGCTCTCGCGAAGGAAATAAGTTGTCTTTGGCCTGCCGACAGACGGCTTCCGCGCTCATTTACCTGAGTCTGGTAGCCATTTTCCATACTCATAATAAAGTCATGCGCACAAACTGTCTTCGCTGCTCTTATTACATCTTCATCGCTTGCTTCCCTGTTTCCATATCGGATGTTATCCATTATTGTTCCTGAGAAAATAAAGCTGTCCTGCATCATAACGCCCATCTGTTTTCTCAGTGATTTGATCGTAACACTGTTAATATCAATTCCATCAATTAAAATCTTTCCAGAATCAATATTGTAGAAGCGGCTGATAAGATTTACAATTGTTGATTTTCCTGCTCCTGTCGGACCTACGATTGCAAAACTATCTCCTATGTTTGCCTTAAAATTTACATCATTTAAGATACGCACACCTGGCTCATAAGAAAATACAACATGAGAGAACTCTACCTCACCCTTAATCGGAGGCATTTCCACGGCGCCAGGAGCATCCTTTACGTTAACTGGCTCATCAATAGTCTCAAAAATACGCTCCAGATATGAGATTGCCGTCAAGAGTGAGTTATAAAAGGAAGCCAGCGTATTGATCGGATTCCAGAACTGGCTGATATAAATTGTAAGTGCCGTCAGAGCACCGACACTAATTATATCATTTCCGCCCATAATCCAGTGAATACCAACCCAATATACAGCTGCCGTCGCAAGGATTGATATAAACTGAACAGTCGGTCCAATCATAAAGTTATACTTGATAACGCTCATCCATGCCTTTCGATAGCTTCCGCTTAAATTATTGAATATGCCAAGATTCTTATCTTCTCTTACAAATGCCTGTGTAACACGCACACCATTTATGCTCTCTGCAATATAGGCATTCAAATTTGACTGCTTATTGCTTGCAAGCTGCCATCCGCGGCGCTGCTTTTTCTTTACAAAAAGCACAATTGCAATAAGAATAGGAAGACCGCACATACAAATTAAAGTAAGCGGCACACTATAATAAAACATAAAGCCTACAATAAAAAATAATGAACAGCAGTCTGTGATGGTATTTACGATACCGTTTGACAGAAGATCACTTATGTTGTTTACATAGTTGACAATACGCACCTGAATCTTTCCATGCGGACGGCTGTCATAATAAGAAAATGGCAGCTCCTCCAGATGAATAAACAATTCTCTTCTTAGCTCATGAATGATGCCCTGACCAATCTGAGATGTCCATTTAATCTTGATACGAAGTATGTAAGCTGTTGCCAGAATTATCAAAGCCGCAAGCGCCGCCATCAAAAGGATTCCCTTTTTGTCGTGATTCGGAATGTAAATATCCATTACGCGCTGCATCAGCACAGGAATAACCATGCCAAGTGCAGAGGAAAACAGCATCAGCATTATTGTCATAATCAACTTTTTTCGATAACGGCCTACATAACTAAATAATCGCTTAATCTGCTTCATGTCAAATTTAGTTTCGAGTGTCTCATCCACGTCATATTTATTGCGTGCCATTATGCCTCACCCCTTCCTTTTTCTGCGCGCACCTTCTTAAAGCGGTCAAACTCACCATATTGATGATGAAATACGGTTGAATAATAACCCTTTTTAGCAAGCAGCTGTTCATGTGTTCCTCTCTCGACAAGACGGCCATTATCAAGGACAAGAATCTGATCCGCATGTATAATAGAAGAAATACGGTGCGCAATAATAAACACGGTGCGCTCATCTGAAATTTTCTTTAATTCGTTCTGAATCAGGCTCTCCGTTTCCATATCAATTGCAGAGGTTGTGTCGTCAAGAATAATTATTGATGGATCCTTTAAAATTGCACGTGCAAGCGAAATTCGCTGTTTCTGTCCACCAGACAGACCTACACCGCGCTCACCAATAATCGTATCATATCCTTCTGGCATCTCCCTGATAAATTCGTCAGCATTTGCAATCTTTGCCGCTGCCTGCACCTGCTCAAATGTACAGTCTGGATTTCCATAAGCGATATTTCCCTCAATTGTATCTGAGAACAAAAAGACATCCTGCATCGCAATTCCGATATTTCCGCGAAGCGTCTGGAGATTCAAATTTCTAACATCAATATCATCGACAAGCACGCGTCCCTGATTCACATCATAAAAACGGCAAATCAAATTGACAAGTGATGACTTTCCAGAACCAGTCGCACCAATGATACCAACTGTCTGACCTGGCTCTACGTGAAAACTGATATCCTTTAACACAGTATCATCATTTGTATAATAATTTACGTGATCAAAGGTAACACTGCCCTTTAGCTTTCTCTTTTCTACAACATGCTCTGGCTGCTTGATATCTGGCTCAGTTGTATAAACCTTATAGATTTTTTCAATTGCGGTAAGAAAGCGCTGCAAATCATTGATGATCCATCCTGCCTGACGAAGCGGACTGTTAAGCATCCATAAATAACCGTTAACAGTTACCATGTTTCCTATAGTCATCTCTCCGTCAATTACCATAAAACCACCCATGATCATAAGGATAATAGTCAGACACTGAGAAAGAATCTCAAACATCGGAATATATTTCATCCAGATCGATGCGGCATTTAACTGTGCATCACGATATCCATCATTCTCGTGGTCGAACTTTTCAAGCTCATAATCTTCCTTTGCAAATGCCTTTACAACACGGTTTCCTGCGATTGTCTCCTGTGCAAATGCATTCAAACTAGAGAAACAGTCACGCACCCTGTCAAAGGCCGGCTTAATATGACGTCTCTGGCTCAGTGTCACTGCCAATGTAAACGGAAGTACAATCAGCATACAAAGTGCCATTTTAACATTAACAGAAAAGATCATCACAAGTGCCATCAAAAATACAAGGATATTCTCAAAGCTAAAATAAATAACATGAGAAACCATGTGACGCACTGCATCCATATCTCCTGTCTGTCTGGACATAAGGTCTCCTGTGCGGTTTTTGTTGAAGAAGTTAAAATCTTCCTTCATCAGCTTACGATATGCTTCTTCCCTCATGTCGTAGACAAGTCCCTGACTGGATGACTCAAAACACATTAAAAATGTGAAGCGCAGCAGCGATCGAACAAGCGTCACTCCAATCATAATAAGCAGCAAAATACCAAGCTTTTCATAATGCTGTCCCTCAATAACTTCATCCACAATCATACCAGAAATCTGTGGGTTGATCAAAACAAGCAGTGATGTGATAAACACTAAGATCAAGCCTACGATCATTCTTACGCGGTATTTTTTTAAAAAAGATAAAAACCAGCGTATGTATCCCATATTTCTCTCCTCCTTTTTGTAGTTTGTGCCTTCATGTTACTCTAATATTTTTAAAATAAAATGTACTTTTCTTGAAAATTGATGTATAATAATCAAATCAAGCTTTATCGTTTTTAGGCATTTTTATTTTTAAGGAGGTTTACTTTACTGTGTGTGATACGTACGACATTACTTACTCTGACTTAAATCCAACTTTATATTTCGCCGGTAAGCGCACGGTGACAGAATCGAATTTTTCTCATACGCATGATGCACCCGAACTCTTTATAGTGTTATCTGGTGATCTGGCAATCTGGATGGATGGAACTACCACTCCACTTACAGCCGGTGATATTGTCTGTGTACCGTCGCACATGCCGCACCGTACACTGCCGACAGTGCATGATAACCCTGCAATTTTATTCTTTACTTCATTTTCAAACTTTCACTTTAAGGGAATGGAACCAAACCGTCTTGATTTTCCTGGCGGCTCATCTGTGCTTCACACGGACGGTCTTGTCCGTCAGGATATCACAAATCTGTGTCTTCGTATGATATCTGAGCGCTACAGCAATCAGGTCGGTCAGTACTTTATGCAAAAGGCATATTTGACACAGCTTCTTATGACAATCATCCGTCAGATCACTGTTCCGCCAAAACAAAGCTGTTCTCCTGTCACTTTTGAGACACACCATAAAACATATGTGGTGAGCGAGATCCGCCAATATCTGAGCAGTCATTATGCTGAAAAGATTTCACTTGATCTGATTGCCCGGAATATGTATCTAAGCTCTGCTTACATATCAAAAATTTTCAAAGAAGAGACTGGTGAAGCTCCAATCAACTATCTGATTAAAATGCGCTTAGAGCGCGCCCGCATTCAGCTTGAATCTGATAACGGACAAAGCATAAAAGCCATCTCAAACAGCGTTGGCTACGATGATGTTTACTATTTTAGTAAGCTTTTCAAGAAATATTATGGCATGTCTCCAGTTCACTACAGGAGTAAATACAAAAAAGTAGTGTAAATAAAGACCAGGGGGACAGGTACGATGGCTTAACGCCACGCGTACCTGTCCCCCTGGTCTTGCCCCCTGGTCTTGTTTTTTATAATCCAATCCAGCTTCTTAATACTCTAAAGTTTGCCGGTCCCTGATTAAAGAGAAGGTCTAACAGATTAGCTTCACTATAGTTTTCACCCTGATTGGTAGCCATTGTTGACTCAAGCTCTGTGATCTGCAAATAGTCAATCGCTGCAGCTGCATATTTTCCAGGATTCTTTAAAACCATCTGATACACACTAGAACCATAGCTGCTTCCGCCTGCTTCTCCAAAATAAGTTGTGCAAAGATCTGTTACCTCTGCTTCACCCCAGCCGCCTGCATGTACTGAAATATCAGCAACACCATACAATGCATACGTCATTCTCGTCGATGCAATCAGGTAATTTCTTAAATTATCGTCTAATCGATCATCGTTTAAATAAGCTCGAATAATACCGAACTCAGTCCAGCCATTTACAAAGCCATTGCATACAAGATTTTTCTTAAGCGCGCTTGAAGATGCGCTGACTGTATCATATGCGTATGCATCATCTGGTGCCTGCTTTGTAAAGCTTGCTGCACCCACCTGAAGTGTGGAATCACCACCCATTAAGTCATTCATAACCTGATAATTACCGTTTGCTTCATTCGCCAGTATCTCACGGAAATCGCCCCAGGCTCCATCTACACCACTATACTTTTGCAGCAGATAATTGTAGTAATCAACACCACCCTCAACACTGCAAAGTGCAGCATCAGCTGCGGCTGCTGCCACACTGTCATACTGTTCGCCATCCATCTCAACATTCAACGCATCAAGCAATGCATCATATGTCTTTGCCTGTGCCTCTGTCAGATGTGTTCTGTCATACGTCTGCAGCTCCGCAAGTGTTCTTGTAAGATTCTCACTCTCACGCTTTAAATAATTGCTGTTTTGTGCTACAGCCTCATTCAGATTGGTGATAAATTCATCAAAGTCAGACTGCTCTATCGCATGATTGCTGTCATAATCCTCATTGCCAGCCTGAGAATTATCACTTTCTGCTCCAGTCTGTGCCTCTTCTGACTGCTGTTTGTCTGCACCTGCCTGATCAACAGTCTGTGCTTCACCATTTTCATCGCCTGCTTCTTTTGACTCATTAGAAGCTTCCTTTGTTTCTACATTCTTTGTTCCATCTTCCTTTGTGCCCTGCTCTGCCACGCTCTTTGTCTGACCTAGTGACATTGCAATGCCGCCTGCTGTCAATCCGACAACCAAGACAACTACCAGTACAACCGGCAGCCACAAACGCATCATCATGATTCTGTGCTTCTGCTTTCTAAGCCTTTTTCTATCTTCTGAATTCATACAACAATCCAGCCTTTCTCTTTTTCTAAATTCTTTACTGCGTTGCTTTTACCTGACACAAAGCGACACGGTAACTTATAATCACAGTATAGCATGATTTTTCAATACAGACAATTGCTTTTCTCACGTTTTTCTTGCAATCTTTCGTTCCTGGTGGTATCATAAATTATATCTGTGCTGCATTTCCCAGCCCTTTTTAAATTTGTGCTGCGCAAATAGCATCACTGTGAAAAAACAGACCGCTTCTGCGGCAGAAAGTGAGAAAAACACCATGAAGAAACCGTATTACATCACCACGGCCATTGCTTACACTTCCGGCAAGCCGCACATTGGAAACACCTACGAGATCGTGCTGGCAGATTCCATTGCCAGATTCAAGCGAATGCAGGGCTATGATGTGCGCTTTCAGACAGGTACGGATGAGCATGGTCAGAAGATCGAGTTGAAAGCTGCTGAGGCTGGAAAAACACCAAAGCAGTTTGTTGATGAGGTGGCAGGCGAGATCAAGAAGACCTTTGACCTGATGAACACATCCTATGATAAATTTATCCGTACTACTGACGACTACCATGAAAAGCAGGTTCAGAAAATTTTCAAGAAGCTTTATGACAAGGGTGATATCTACAAGAGTGAGTATGAAGGTATGTACTGTACTCCGTGTGAATCCTTCTTCACCGCTTCTCAGTTAGTTGACGGCAAATGCCCGGACTGCGGACGCCCATGTACACCAGCTAAGGAAGAAGCTTATTTCTTCCGTATGAGCAAGTATGCAGATAAGCTTATTGCTCATATTAATGAGCATCCAGATTTCATCCAGCCAGAATCCAGAAAGAATGAGATGATGAACAATTTCCTTCTTCCGGGACTTCAGGATCTGTGTGTATCCAGAACTTCCTTCAC
>ERZ835880.2217-NODE-2217-length-13353-cov-6.691382_pt1 | contig 13353 bp, 12 predicted proteins | sample MGYA00519944_ERZ835880 | MGnify/ENA primary metagenome ERZ835880 (study PRJEB31850, sample SAMEA3708787) | human gut metagenome | biome: human gut; feature: human-associated habitat; material: faeces | place: China | collected 2014 ... | reverse complement strand
GGCGGGTGTGCGGCACTGCCGACCCCACGGTGCAGACCGGCGATGAAGTGAGTGTGGGCCAGATACTTGGCCGTGCAGGCAGCATCCCCAACGAATGCGCCGAGGAGACGCATATCCATCTGGAAGTACTGCAGGGTGAGCAGTATCTTGACCCGGCAAAGCTGCTGAACTGATGCAGTTTGCCGTATCCCCTGCGTATTTTTCAGTAAAATATTCCAAGCAGCAAAAAATCGGAAAGGCCGTTCTGGTCTTTCCGATTTTTCATTCTATAGGATCGATGCAGGCTCAGGCATTTTCCAGCTCAACCACCGGCCAGCCCAGAAGGCGGATGGCTTCGCGGTCGTGGGTAGCCAGCAAGACAGGCTTTTCTCCGCAGCGCTCCCGCAGCAGAGCCGCAGCAGCGGCAAGGGTGTCCGGGTCCATTCCGGTAAAGGGTTCGTCTAACAGCAGCGTATCGCTGGCGGCCCACAAAGCCCGCAGCAGAGCCGTGCGTCGCTTCTGTCCGCCGGAAAGCCGTGCTGCAGGCAGGGCCAGTGCGGCAGCATCCATGCCAAGCTGTTGAAAATCTTTTATGATTTGCTCTTTGTATTGTTCTGCACTGCCGGGCAATACCAGCGTCACGTTCTGCACAGCTGTCAGCTGCGGGCAGAGCCGGTCTTCCTGAAACACTGCTGCCACCCGGCCAACGCCCTGTACTATGCCAGAAGTTGGTTCTTCCAGCCCCATGAGGATGCGCAGCAATGTGGTCTTGCCCCAGCCGCTGGGTGCCCACAGCACCGCCGGGCCTTCCACCGTGAGGCAGAGATCCCGGAAAAGCGTTTTCTTCCCGAACTGTTTTGTCAGATGCTTGATGGTCAGCATTGCGGCACCTCCCCGGTCACGGCGCGGGTCACGCAGTCCAGAAGCAGCAGGAACAGCTTTTCAAACCCGGCGCTGAGCAGGATGATCACAAACGTCCATGCGAACAGCTCCCCGGTGGAAAGGGTAATCTTGGCTCGGTAGAGTGCATCGCCGATGCTGCCATTGGGCAGGCCGATCACCTCAGCGGCAACGCCGCTCTTCCAGCAGATGCCAAGGGCCACGCTGCATCCCTGCCGGAAGGCCGGCAGCACCGCAGGCAGCCACACCGCCCGCAGCCGTCGGCCCAGCGGAAGGCGAAACACCTTCGTCATCTCCAACAGCTGTGGGTCTGCGCTCTGGATGCCGGTGCGCACCGCACCGTACAGCACGGGCAGCACCATTAAAAAGCTGATGAGCACCGAAAGCGATGCCCCCCGCACCCACACCAGCGCCAGAATGATAAAGCTTGCCACCGGCGTGGCTTTGACCAGCTGCAGCACCGGAGCAAGCAGCACATCTGCCGTGTGCCACGCCTGTGCGGCCACAGCCAGCACGATGCTTACAGCCACGCCCAGCCCAAAACCCAGCAGAATGCGCCCGGAGCTGAAACCCACCCGCTGCCAGAACTCTGCCTGCGGCAAAAGCTGCAAAAGAGTGCGCACCGCCTGCACCGGCGAAACAAGGAACACCTCCTGTCCCACCGCCATGGCGGCGCACTGCCACACCGCCAGCCAGAAGGCCGCAGCGCCCAGCCGCTGAAAAAATTGTTTATGTTGGTTCATGGTTCTTTCCTGCTCCTGACGGTCTGAAATGGCCTCCGCTCTGCGGATCGTATAAGTATCATACCACATCTTTTTCCAAACGCCAATGACCCGTGCATCATGATGCATAAGAGCTTATCATGCCTGTCATTACTTTTCTTCATGTTTTTCTTTCTTGACATGAAATGCATAAAACGATAAACTGAACTGTATAAATCACTGTCATCTTTGATGCAGGAAAGAAATGAGGTGTCTGTCCTATGCAGAAGCTTTCCGGCAAAAATCTGCTTCTGGTCGGCTTTACACTGTTTTCCATGTTTTTTGGTGCAGGCAATCTGATCTTCCCGCCGCATCTGGGCGCACAGGCCGGTACCAGCCTCTGGCCTGCCTTTGCGGGCCTTGCCGTCAGCGCCGTCGGCCTGCCCATTGCGGGCGTGGTGGCTGTGGCACGGGCAGGCGGTCTGGACAGGCTTGCCGGCCGGGTGCATCCGGTGTTCGCCATGGTGTTCACCATTCTGGTGTATCTTTCCATCGGGCCCTGCCTTGCCATTCCCCGCACGGCAAGCACCTCGTTCCAGATGCTGGTGCCGCTGATAGGCGGCGGTACCGGGCTGCAGCTGGCCTACTCGGTGCTGTTTTTTGCAGCGGCCTTTCTGGTGGCGCTGCGGCCGGAAAAGCTTACCGACTGGCTGGGCCGCATCCTCTGCCCTTGCCTGATCGTGCTCATCGTGATGCTGTTTGCCGGGTGTCTCATCCATCCGCTGGCGGCACACTACGGCACACCCAGCGCAGAGTACGCAGCCCTGCCCGCTGTGCAGGGCATCCTGTACGGCTACCAGACCATGGACACGCTGGCCGGGCTGAATTTTGGCGCGGTCATCGCCCTGAACATCCGCGCCCGGGGTGTCACAGAAAGCCGTGCCGTGGAAGGCGGCACCATCCGGGCCGGACTTCTGGCGGGCGGGCTGCTGCTGGCTGTTTATGCCATGCTGAGCCATGCCGGTGCCCAGACCGGGGCGGTATACCCGGGCCTTGCCACCGGTGCCGAAGTGCTCACCGCTCTGGCGCAAACGCTGTTCGGCCGGGCGGGCCTTGTGCTTATTGCGGCCATTTTTGTGATCGCATGCTTCAACACCTGCGTGGGCCTGATCGCCTGCGTGGGGCAGTATTTTCATCAGCTTCTGCCCCGCATCCCCTACCCTGCCCTTGCCGCTTTTTTTGCTGTGGCCAGTATGCTGGTATCGAACCTCGGCCTTGCTGCCATCATCCGGCTGTCCACTCCGGTGCTGAACGCCATTTATCCCGCAGCCATCGTGCTGATCCTGCTTTCCTTTATGCCGGGCCTTGAAAAGCACCGGGCGGTGTATCCGCTGTGCATGGGCCTGACCGCCCTGCAGAGCATCGCCGCTGCGCTGCCGCTGGGGGCAGTATCTGCCGCCGCCAACGCTCTGCCGCTGGGCAGCATGGGCTTTGGCTGGGTGCTGCCTGCGCTGGCCGGGCTTGCAGGCGGGCTGCTTTTAAACAAATCTGATCTGCAATAAAATAACCTGAAAGGCCCGGTTCCCATGTTACAGGGAGCCGGGCCTTTGCTATTTACTGCAGTTTTTTGCGTTTTTCGTAGTCGTTCAGGGCGGCAAGCGCTTCCTTTGCCATGGGCACCAAGGCTATCATGTTGAAAATGGTCATCAGGCCAATGCCCACGTCGCCCAGATCCCACACCACCGTGTAGGCCTGCATACCGCCGATCACCAGCATGGCCAGCGCGATCAGCTTATACACGGTCTGGCTCCACCAGTTGTCGCCGCACAGATAGGCCACATTGCCGCGGGCATAGTACAAAACGCCCAGAAAGGTGGAAAAGCTGAACAGCGCCAGCGTGGCCGCAATGAACACGACACCAAAGCCGCCCAGATGGTACTGCAGGGCAGTCTGCAAAAGGTCCATGCCCGCAAGTCCTTCCGTGATCTCCTGCGGCACCAGCAGCATCAAAAAAGCCGTGCAGCTGCAGATCACCACCGTATCGATCAGCACGCCCAGTGCCTGCACAAAGCCCATCTTGACCGGGTCGTCGCACTCTGCGGCGGCAGCTGCACAGGGTGCCGAACCGCTGCCCGCTTCGTTGGAGAACAGGCCGCGCTTGACACCGTTCATCAGCACAGCACCAAAGCCGCCAGCCACGGCCTGCCGCAGACCGAACGCTTCCGCAAAGATGCGCCCGAACACCGCCGGGAGCTTGGGCAGGTTGAACAGCACGATGCCCACGGTGATGACAAAATAGCACACCGCCATGATGGGCACCATCACATCCAGACTTTTCACGGTGGCATTCTTGCGCAGCACGATCACCGCCGCAATGGCCGTGAGCACCAGTGTGGTAGTAAGCGGCGGAATATGGAACGCATTTTCAAAGGCAGAGCTCACCGAGTTGGAGATGACCTGACTGATGCCGCACCAGCAGATGAGGCCGGACGCCGCGAACAGGGCCGCAGTCACAGAGCGTTTGAGCTTTTTGCCGCGCCTGCGCTCCGCCAGCACGTGCAGATAGTAAGCCGGGCCGCCGCGCCAGCCGCCGTACAGCGGGTCGGGCTGGCGGTATTTCTGGGCAAGGGTGGATTCGATAAAGGAGGTGGACGCACCCAGAATGGCAGTGACCCACATCCAGAACACCGCACCGGCACCGCCTGCAGAAACAGCGGCCACCACGCCCACCAGATTGCCCATGCCCACGCGGGTGGCGGTGGAAATGACCAGCGTCTGGAAGGAGGAAAGACCGTCCCTGCCCTGCTTTTTCTCGCACACGGCGGCGATCATATCCCGGAACAGCCGCACCGGCAAAAGACGGGTGCGGCAGGTGAACCAGATGCCCGCCGTGAACAGCAGCACCACCATGAAGGAAATGCCGATGCCGCCGCCCAGCGGGATGGTGAACAGGTCGCCCCACAGCAGGCGATAGACGGATTCGATAAGATTTACCAGCAAGGCAGATTCCTCCTGTAGATCAATGGAATGAAGACGATAACTTCATTATAGTACAGTACAGAAGAATTGTAAAATCTAAAATATTGATAGAAATAATCGATGGAACAGGATAACTTGACAAATCACATAGCTTCGATTATACTACAAACAGAAGGGGCGCTGACTGCAAAGGTCAGCTTTCCATCCCGTTAGTCAAAAAGATTGACCGCTCGAGTTGGGGAACTGTGAGGCGGTCAATCTTTTTTGTTATCATCGCTTTTCATCTGGGAAAACTTTGCCATGACCTCAACGGTCAGACGGATCACATCCACGACCAAGCTCAACAACGCGAGAATGAACGTGAGCAATGCGAGAGTCTCCAGCAGATTCATTCGATATCCCTCCCTTCGCCTTCAAGGCTCCGGGCAGGGTACTTTCAAAAAAGTTTCCTCCCGGACCTCTGCTTGTTCTATGTAGAAATAGAAAAACCAGCGATACGGGATAGAAAGCATGACCACCAATTTTGCAATCAGCGCCTTATTGTTATTTTAACACAATCTTTTTGGAATTACAACACAAAAGCCGCCCGGCGGTCATACCGGGCGGCGGAGGAAGATGCGCGCTGCTGCGCGCAAAACAGAAGATTTTTACAGAATGTCGATGTACTCACCGGCCAGCGCCTTGTTCATGCTGCGCACGGCACAGAACTTGCCGCACATGCTGCAGGTGTCGCTGTGGTCGTCCTCCGGCAGGCGGGCATCGCGGATGGCCTTTGCGGTCTCCGGGTCCAGTGCGCAGGCGAACTGTGCATCCCAGTCCAGCACACGGCGGGCATCGCCCATCTTATCGTCGATGTCCCGGGCGTGGGGGATGCCCTTGGCGATATCGGCGGCGTGGGCAGCGATCTTGGAGGCCACGATGCCCTGCTTCACATCGTCCACATTGGGCAGAGCCAGATGCTCGGCGGGGGTCACATAGCACAGGAAAGCTGCACCGCTGGCTGCAGCCACAGCGCCGCCGATGGCAGCGGTGATGTGGTCGTAACCGGGGGCGATATCGGTGACGAGGGGTCCCAGCACATAGAAGGGTGCGCCCATGCAGATGCTCTTCTGCACCTCCATGTTGGCAGCCACCTGATTCAGGGGCACATGGCCGGGGCCTTCCACCATCACCTGCACGTTGTGTGCCCATGCGCGCTTGGTCAACTCGCCCAGACGCACCAGCTCCTCGATCTGGCACACATCGGTGGCGTCAGCCAGACAGCCGGGACGGCAGGCATCGCCCAGCGAGATGGTCACATCGTGCTCGGCGCAGATCTCGCAGATCTCGTCAAAGTGCTCGTAGAAGGGGTTCTCGTTGCCGGTCATGCTCATCCAGGCAAACACCAGCGAACCGCCGCGGCTCACGATGTTCATCTTGCGCTTGTGCTTGCGGATCTGCTCGATGGTCTTGCGGGTGATGCCGCAGTGCAGGGTGACAAAGTCCACACCGTCCTCTGCATGCAGGCGCACCACATCGATGAAGTCCTGTGCGGTCAGCTCAGCCAGATCGCGCTGGTAGTGGATGACCGAATCGTACACCGGCACGGTGCCGATCATCACCGGGCACTCGTGGGTCAGCTTCTGGCGGAAGGGCTGGGTGTTGCCGTGGCTAGACAGGTCCATAATGGCTTCGGCACCCATGTTGACGGCGCTCATCACCTTCTGCATCTCCACGTTGTAGTCCTTGCAGTCGCGGGAGACACCAAGGTTCACGTTGATCTTGGTGCGCAGCATGGAGCCGACACCCTCGGGGTTTAAACACTCGTGGTGCTTGTTGGCCGGGATGGCTACCTTGCCCTCGGCCACCCACTGGCGGATCTCCTCGGTGGTGCGATACTCTTTTTTAGCCACGATCTCCATCTGCGGCGTGATGATGCCCTTGCGGGCAGCATCCATCTGAGTGGTATAAGTCTGCATACGCTCTGTTCCTCCAAATGACAGTTTATCTCTGAACAGCAGGGTGCTGGTCATACAAGGGTAGGGAAAGGCAGCCGTCATTCAGAAAAAACAGAACGTTCTGGATGCCGGCACCTGCGCAAAATACGCTTTTCATGTTGGTTTTCTCCATGAATTTTGTAACGCGGCCCAAGGTGGTGCCCCCGGTTTGCCGCGGGATGACAGATTATTTTACGATCTGCTCCGCCAGTGCCTTCAGCTCCCTGCACTCGGCCTCGATGTCCTCCGCGCCGAAGATCGCACTGACAAGGGCCACACCGTTCACGCCGGTGCCCTTGAGCCGGAGCAGGTTCTCCTTGTGGATGCCGCCAATGGCCACAACGGGGATGTCCACGGCATCGCAGATGGCTTTCATCATGCCCTCGGGCAGAACGTCCACGTCCTCCTTGGTGTGGGTAGAGAAAGCTGCACCCACGCCCAGACAGTCGGCACCGTGCCGGACGGCCTCCAGGGCCTCCTCCACGCTGTGGACGGATACGCCGATCATCATCTCATCGCCCACGCGCTGGCGCACCTGAGCAGCGGCCATATCCTCCTGCCCCACATGGATGCCCTCGGCGTGGCAGCGGATGGCAATGTCCACGTTATCGTTGATGAAAAAGGGCACATTGTATTTTTTGCACAGGTCGTGGAGCTCAAACGCCTCCTTCAGGAAGGCTTCCTCGTCCAGCTCCTTTTCCCGCAGCTGAACACAGGTCACGCCGCCCTTCAGGGCGCTCTCCACCTGCTGATAGAGGGTCTGACCGCCCACCCAGGCACGGTCGGTGACGGCGTAGAGCCGCATATATTCTTCAGCGCACTTCATACTTGGCACCCTCTTCCAGCTGAGCCGGAGTCATATTGTAAATGGCATCAATGATGTAATTGCGGTAAGTGGCGCTGCCGTCCAGCGGGGTCAGCCGTGCATGGGCGATCTCGCCCGCAAGGCCCATGGCGCAGACGGCGGCAGCCGCAGCCTCCAGCGGCTGGCCGGGGTTGGCGGTGAGAAAGGCCGCCGTCAGGGCAGAGAGCTGGCAGCCCGTGCCGGTGATGGCGCTCATCATCGGGTGGCCGTTGCGGATGCAGTAGGCTTTTGTCCCATCGGCCACGATGTCAATGGCACCGGTAATGGCCACAACGGCACCGGTCTTTGCGGCAAAAGCCTTGGCAAAGGCCACCGCGCCGTCCAGATTTTCCTCGGTGACCTTGTCGGCCACATCGGCATCCACGCCCTTGGTGGTGCCCGCGCCGGAAGCCAGCGTCTTTACCTCGGAGATATTGCCCCGGATGACCGTGAACCGCACCTCGTCCAGCAGGCGGTAGGCCGTCTCGGTGCGCAGGGCAGAAGCGCCTGCGCCCACAGGGTCCAGCACCACGGGGCGGCCCAGTGCATTGGCCTTTTTGCCCGCCTTGAGCATAGATTCAATGGTGCGGCTGTTCAGGGTGCCGATGTTGATGTTCAGCCCGCCGCAGATGGCGGTGATATCCTCCACCTCGGCGGCATCGTCGGCCATAATGGGCGAAGCACCGCAGGCCAGCACCATGTTGGCGCAGTCGTTCACGGTAACGTAGTTGGTAATATTATGAACGAGGGGGCTTTTGGCGCGGACATTGGCAAACTGCTCTGCAAACATGACGCACCCCCGTCAGGAAAGGCTGCTCTGCATGGAGCGCAGGGCACCGGAGTGCTGCAGGCTGTACACCAGCACGCCCGCAATGACCGCACCCACAGCGGTGGAGATGAGGAAGGGCACGATGTAGGCGTAGAACGCGATGTCACCGGCGCTCTTGCCCATCAGGCAGATGGCCACCGGGTAAGCGCACAGGCCGCCCAGAATGCTGGTGCCGAACACCTCGCCCACCAGGGTGGCGATCAGGTTTTTGGTCTTTGCGTAGACCAGGCCGCAGAGCAGGGCACCAAACATGCTGCCCGGGAAGGCCATCAGGCTGCCCAGCCCCAGGATATTGCGGAGCAGCGAGGCCACAAAGGCCACGCCCACGCCCCACCAGGGGCCCAGCAGCACGGCGCAGAGCACATTGACCATGTGCTGCACGGGGGCGCACTTGCTGCCGAACATCGGGAAGCTGAACACACTGCCCACCACGCACAGGGCGCAGAACATTCCAGCGAGAGCCAGCTTTTTCACAGAGAATTTTTTCATTGGTAACTCCTCTTTCTCAAAAAAGCGGTCGAGGCTTGCTGGCCTCCTCTCACGCCGGAACACGGCTTCCCATCGCAGTTATTTCAAGGCTCAGGGCGCTCCCCCTCAGCCCGGAGCCGCCCGTTGCGGCGGCTTGCGGCAACAAAAAACAGGAGACACCACAGCGGTGCCTCCTGCAAAAAATCATTTTCCTATGACTTCCTACGGCGGCATTATCCGCATCAGGTCAAGGGTCGAAGTTTGGTTACTTCCTCTCAGCCCGCCTTACGAGCTCCCCTGTGTTTTGTTTTTCGTAGGGTATTGTACACCCGCCGGGGCAAAAAAGCAAGAATAAGTTTTTCTTTCGCCTTTTTGCCGCCTTTTTGCCAAATTGCTTTTACAATTTCCCGGATTATGTTATACTTGTACCAAATTCCGCAGCGCCCGGGGAGCCATTCTCTGCTTTGGGGCACTGCCCGGCACAAAAGGAGATTGAAGTTATGGGTCTCATCAAAGCAGCCATGGGCGCGGCATCCGGCATGATGGGCGACCAGTGGAAGGAATATTTTTATTGTGACGCTCTGCCTGCGGAGGTGCTGGCTGTCAAGGGCCAGAAACGGACCAATGGCCGCTCTGCCAACCGGCACGGCAGCGAGAACGTCATCTCGGATGGCTCTGTGATCGCCGTGGCCGACGGCCAGTGCGTGCTGATCGTGGAGCAGGGCAAGGTGGTGGACCTCTGTGCCGAACCCGGCGAGTACACCTACAGCACCGGCACCCAGCCCTCCCTGCTCAGCGGCGGGCTGAAGGACATCGACAGCGTGTTTGCCGAGCTGGGCAAGCGGTTCAGCTTTGGCGGGCAGGCCGGTTCCGACCAGCGCATCTACTATATCAATACCCGGGAGCTCACCGGCAACAAATACGGCACCCCCAACCCGGTGCCCTTCCGGGTGGTGGACCAGCGCGCCGGTATCGACATTGACATCGGCATCCGGTGCTTCGGCGAATACAGCTACCGGGTGGTCAACCCCATCCTGTTTTACACCAATGTCTGCGGAAATGTGGAAAACGAGTACACCCGTGACGCGCTGGAAGGCCAGATGCGCACCGAGATGATGACCGCATTGCAGCCCGCCTTCGCCCGCATCAGCGAGATGGGCATCCGCTACTCGGCTCTGCCCGGCCATACCACCGAGCTGGCCGAGGCTCTGAATCAGGAGCTGTCCGGCAAGTGGAGCAAGCTGCGCGGCATCGAGATCGTCTCCCTCGGCGTGTCCGGCGTCAAAGCCAGCGAAGAAGACGAGCAGATGATCAAGGAGCTGCAGCGCAGCGCCGCCTTTATGGACCCGACCCGCGCCGCCGCCCACATGGTGGGCGCACAGGCTTCGGCTATGCAGGCAGCGGCTTCCAATACCTCCGCCGGCCCGGCCATGGCCTTTATGGGCATGAATCAGGCCGCTGCTGCCGGCGGCATCAACGCCCAGGCCCTCTACCAGATGGGCGCACAGCAGCCTGCCGCTGCTCCTGCCCCCGCAGCCGCCCCGGCGGCTGGCAGCTGGAGCTGCTCCTGCGGCCAGACCGGCAACACCGGCAAGTTCTGCACCGCCTGCGGCAAGCCCCGCCCCGAAGCAGGCTGGGTGTGCAGCTGCGGCGCACACAATACCGGCAAATTCTGCTCGGAATGCGGTAAGCCCCGCCCGGCGGCCAAGTGTCCGAACTGCGGCTGGACCCCTGACGACCCGGCCAACCCGCCCAAGTTCTGCCCCGAATGCGGCAAGCCTTTCGGAGCCTGAAAGGGGAGCTGAGATATGGCAGAAAACACCACGAATTACCAATGCCCGGCCTGTACCGGCCCGCTGCGGTTCGACAGCGCCAGCGGAAAGCTCTGCTGTGATTACTGCGGCTCCACCTACGATGTAGCACAGGTCGAGGCTCTTTACGGCGAAAAGCAGGCTCAGGCCGATAAGGCCGCCGAAGCCGCCGAAAAGGCAGCGTCCAGCGGCCCTGTCTGGGGGGAGATGGAGACGGGAGATCTCAGCAGCCGCACCTGCACTTCCTGCGGTGCAGAGCTGGTCTGCGGCCCCGAAACAGCTGCCACCACCTGCCCCTACTGCGGCAACCCCACCGTGCTGGGCGGACAGCTTTCCGGCAAGCTCAAGCCGGAGTACATCATCCCCTTCCGGATGGACAAAAAGACCGCCATCGAGAACCTGAAGAAGTATTATAAGGGCAAAGCCTTCCTCCCCAAAGCCTTCAAAGAGTCCAACCACATCGAGGAGATCCAGGGCGTGTATGTGCCGTTCTGGCTCTACGATGGCCGGATGGAGGCCCGGGGCGCTTACAAGGCCGAGATCAGCGAGAGCCACCGTGAGGGCGACTACATTGTCACCACCACCAGACACTTCGACGTGGCCCGCGTGGGCGACGCCGACTTTGTCCGGGTGCCGGTGGACGGCTCCAGCAAGATGCCGGACGCCCATATGGATGCCATCGAGCCCTTCGACTACAGCGACCTCAAGCCCTTCTCCACGGCCTACCTGCCCGGCTTTCTGGCGGACCGGTACGACGAGGACGACAAGAAGTGTGCTGCCCGCGTCCTGACCCGGATGAAGAACAGCACCGCTGCGGCCCTCCACGATACGCTGGGCGGCTACACCGGCGTCCAGACCCTCTCGGAGCAGATCGACTCGCGGACGCTGGAACCCCACTACGCCCTGCTGCCGGTCTGGATGCTCCACACCCGCTGGAAGGAGCAGGACTTCCTCTTTGCGATGAACGGCCAGACCGGCAAGCTCATCGGTGACCTGCCCGTGGATAAGGGCAGAGTAGCTGCATGGTTTGCCGGCATCAGCATCCCGCTGATGATACTGACGGCTCTCATCATGCTGCTGTGAGAGGGGGAGACGGGAATATGAAATACTGCAAAAAACTGTTTGCCCTTCTGGCTGCGGCCCTGCTCTGCATGGCCCTGACTCTGCCGGCCGGGGCAGCGGCCCCGCTGGTGCGGGACGAGTGCGGCGTCTTTGACTCCGACACGCTGGCCGACCTTGAGGAGCAGGCCGAAAGCGCCTCCGACGGCCACGACGTGGATGTCTACTTCCTCGTGGTGGACGACATCGGCGATGCCGACCAGCGCGACTACGCGAAAAATTATTACATCTCCAACGGCCTCGGCTATGGCGACGAACAGAGCGGCATCCTCTTCCTGCTGGCAGTCGGCTCCCGCAAGTACGTCACCATCACCTACGGCGAGGGCATCACGGCTTTCACCGACTACCGCATCGAGCAGCAGGAGGACGAGATCGTCCCGCAGCTATCCGATGAGGAATGGGCAGATGCCGCCTATACCTACATCGATATGTGCGACTATGCACTGGACTACTATGCCGACTATGGCGAGCCCATCGATGTGGATAACGACATCGGCCTGGAAGACCTGCTCATTGCCATGATCTTCCCTCTCGGCATTTCGGCGTTCATCTGCCTCATCCTCTACCACCGGATGAAGACGGCCCGGCAGAAGACGGAGGCCGACGAGTATATGCCCGGCTTCACCCTGCGGGTCAAGCGTGACCGCTATACCCACACCACCCGGGAGCGCACCTATGACCCGCCCCAGAAGGAGTCCCACTCCTCCGGCGGTTCGTCCGTCGATTCCGACGGCTTCGGAGGCTCGTCGGGCGGCTCGTTCTGAAGCATAAAAATAAAAACACCTCGCTGCATGACACAGCGGGGTGTTTTTGCTTTTACAGTCTCAGCCGAGGCTCACGCCCATCCGGCGGGCGACGGTGAGCAGCTCACAGCCCTCGGGGATGTTGCGGGCCTTACCGGCGATGTCCTCGAGGCGGTTGGCGATGACGTGGTTGTTGACCATGGCGACGGTGACGCCGTAGCGCTCCACTTCCACCAGCTTCGCGGCGTAGCTGCCGAACTCGGTGGCCAGTACGCGGTCATAGGCGCTGGGGCTGCCGCCGCGCTGCATATGGCCCGGGATGCAGACGCGGGTCTCCATGCCGGTCTTTTTCTGGACGGCGGCGGCGATGCGGTTGGTGGCAGTGACGCCGTAACCGGCTTCGGCGCGCTTTGCCATCCACTCTTTCCGCTTCATCTTGGCCTCTTCGGTGTTGATGGCACCCTCGGCCACGGCGATGATGGAGAAGTTGGAGCCTTTGCGGGCGCGGCGCTCCACAGCGTCGCAGACCCGGTCGATGTCGTAGGGCTGCTCGGGCAGCAGGATGATGTCAGCTCCGCCGGCGATGCCGGAGTAGAGGGTCAGCCAGCCGGCCTTGTTGCCCATGATCTCGATGCACATGACGCGGCTGTGGCTGCCGGCGGTGGTGTGGATGCGGTCGATGACCTCAGTGGCGATGTCCACCGCGGTGTGGAAACCGAAGGTGACGTCGGTGCCGTAGATGTCGTTGTCGATGGTCTTGGGCAGGCCGATGATGTTCAGACCCTCCTGGGAGAGGAGGTTGGCCGTCTTGTGGGTGCCGTTGCCGCCGAGGCAGAGCAGACAGTCGAGCTTGGCGTCCTTGTAGGTCTTTTTCATGGCCGCGACCTTGTCGATCTTGTCTTCTTCCACCACGCGCATCAGCTTGAAGGGGGTGCGCTTGGTGCCGAGGATGGTGCCGCCCAGCGTCAGGATGCCGCGGAAATCGTCCTCGCACATCTCCTTGT
>ERZ835880.2212-NODE-2212-length-13361-cov-7.262814_pt1 | contig 13361 bp, 10 predicted proteins | sample MGYA00519944_ERZ835880 | MGnify/ENA primary metagenome ERZ835880 (study PRJEB31850, sample SAMEA3708787) | human gut metagenome | biome: human gut; feature: human-associated habitat; material: faeces | place: China | collected 2014 ... | reverse complement strand
CTCAAAGCATTGCGCGGCGCACCCATCAGCATGGGCCGGGGTGAGATTCCCGTGGAGCTGTGCCAGCAGCCGTCCGTACTGCCCATTTCGTTTTACACCAATGTAAGCGAAAGGGGGATTACTGTATGAGTACAGTAACAAGTCAGAACCAGACCGCCCCCGTTGTACGTCAGTACGAGATCGGAGGCGTTCGATATATTGTGAAAGCGACCGTCAAAGACGGCGCGAAAGAAACCGCAGTCAAGAAAATCCGTCGGCTGCTCCAAAACGATTTGAACAAGGCAGCCACTTAAAAATTAAAGATTTTTTCATTTCCTACAAGCAGACGGATGGGGCATGATATGGTATAATATACTTGTATCATGCCTCGTTTTCCGGCTGCGGAATAGGAGGAACTTATGAGCAAACAGCCGGAAATGGTGATTGCACGGAACCCCCGTGCGACACGGAATAACGATACTACTTTGAACCTTGACAATCAAATGTACCAACAGCCAGTCACTTCCTTTCAGCGCGTATCCAATGACGCGCCGTTGAGCGAGGAAACCAAGACGGCTATCCAAAACACGGTGCTGCAATTCTATGTCCACAGCCAGCCGCAGGAGGAAGCCGAGGGCATTACCGCCTGCTATGAGCGTCTTTCCCAAGAAGATAAGCTGGACGGCGAGAGCAACAGTATCAGCAATCAGAAGCGGATTTTGGAAAAGTATTGCCGGGATCACGGCTATACCGCCATCCGCCACTACGACGAGGACGACGGATATTCGGGAACCAACTTCAACCGGCCCGGATTCCAGCGGATGCTTGCCGACATCAAGGCGGGCAAGATCAAGCGCGTTGTCGTTAAGGATATGAGCCGGTTCGGGCGTAACTATCTGCAAGTCGGAATGTATACGGAAATGCTGTTTCCAGAGTACGGCGTCCACTTTATTGCCGTCAATGACGGTGTGGACAGTGTGCGCGGGGACAGCGAGTTTACCGCCATCCGCAACGTATTCAATGAAATGTACGCCAAGGACACCAGCAAGAAAATCCGGGCAACGTGGCAATCCAAAGGACGCTCCGGCGAACACCTCACCACTATCCCGCCTTATGGGTACAAGAAAGACCCGGAGAACAAGAAGCGGTGGATCGTGGATGAAGAAGCTGCCGCCGTTGTCCAGAAGATTTTTGCACTGTGCATGGACGGCATGGGGCCGACGCAAATTGCAAAATGGCTCCAAGAAAATAAAGTTCTTTCGCCTGTTGCTTACTGCTACGAAAACGACTTGCCGACAACATCTAAACGGCCAACTGACCCTTATAAATGGGCAACAAAGACGGTAGTGCATATTTTGGAACGCCTTGACTATTTGGGCCATACGGTCAACTTCAAAACTTCTAAGCAATCGTTCAAGAGCAAGAAAGTATTGTGGAATGATCCGGCGGATTGGGTGATCTTTGAGAACACACAGGAACCTATTATTGAGGAAAGCGTGTTTCTGATCGTCCAGAAAATCCGACAGGGCCGCCGCCGCCCTACCAAAATGGGCGACATGGGTATGTTCTCCGGCCTGCTGTTCTGTGCGGATTGTGGCGGAAAGATGTATCTGTGCCGGGCCAATCACTTCAAACCTGAACAGGAATATTACCTTTGCTCAACTTACCGTAAAGACCGCACTTTATGTTCGACCCATTCTATCCGGCGCGTTGTCCTTGAAGAAATCGTGCTGCGAAACCTGCGAGAAGCCATTCAGTATGTGACGCAGTATGAGGACGACTTTGTGCAGCGGGCCGCAGATCAAAGCCTGCGGGAACGGGATAAGGAGCTGGCACAAAAGAAAGACACTCTGGCGCAATCGCAAAAGCGGATTGCCGAGCTGGATGTTATCATCAAGCGACTGTATGAGGATAGCATTTCCGGCAAGCTCTCCGACGAGCGTTTCATCAAACTGTCCCGTGACTATGAGCTGGAACAGACCAACCTTACAAGCCTTGTCGAACATCTTCGGCAGGAAGTCAAGGAACAGGAAAAGCAGAAAGTCAATGTCAGACAGTTTATTGCGGCGGTCAGGAAGTACACCGATATGCAGCAGCTTGACGCTTCTGTTCTCCGGGAGTTTGTGGAGAAAATTTATATTTCCGAGGTTTACACGCCAGACGAGAACGAGCCGCGCATTAAGGTCAGAGAAATTGAGATCGTCTATAACTTCATTGGTGCATTTGATTTTGAGGAAGCAAGGGAGCAATCCCAAGCAGCCCAAAAAGAAAAGAAAACCGGCGTAGCCTAAACTACGCCGATTCTCTCACATAAATGTTTTCTTACGGAACCACGCCTTTTAGCCGTCCTCTTTTCCTATATAGCACCGCCTTCGTGTTGTGCATTGCAATTGCTGATCGTACCACCTCTCGTCGTGAATACGCAGTCCTTTCCAATATCCACAGCACCGCCATCACCATCGTCATCTCTGCAATTCGCAATGATACTGCTCTCCAAGATCAGTGTGCCGCTAGACACAGAAAAGCCGCAGTTCTTATTTTGACCATCAATGGTGCCGTCAGTGCCGCTGTCCTTTATCGTTAGTGTTTTACCATCGTACACGCAAAACATATCCTCGTCTGTAGCATTACAGGTCAAGGTATACCCATTCAAATCAAATGTGACGGCTCCGCTGATTGTAATTTCGCCGCTAATAGTAACATTGCCACCTAAATAGTAACTACCGTCCGGCAGGTTCAAATTGGTGTCATCAAATATCGTCCAACTCTCCCAATTGTTCTCCGCCCCCGCCGCCGCTCTGGCGGCACATTGCAGATCTTAAGCGCACACTCCAAAAAGCGCGCGATCTTGCGCTCCACGGTAAAGTACACGTCGCACGGCACAGCCATGAACGAGCGCATCATGCCCGCCGAGGCGATCTCCATCTCGTAAAAATCCTTGGCCTCCGCGTCCGGAAGATAGTCCCCGAAGATGCCCTCCAGCCGCTTCGCCGTGCCGCGATACAGGTATGCCGAGATTGACGACAGCGTGTAGGCCGTCACGTACAGCTCGCGCAGCGGCTCGGTCAGCTCGGCGATGTGGAGCTGGATGGCCGTCTCCACCGCGTAGAGCAGGACGGGGTCCTGTGCCGCGCTGTGCTGCTCGGCGAGGTCAAACTGCCCGCTGAACATCCGCTTGTCAAGCTCGAGCAGCAGCGCCTCCTTGCTGGGAAAGGCCCGAAAAAACGAGCTTGGCGTCATGCCCGCGGCGCGGGCGATCTCCGCGGTCGTCGTGCCCTCATATCCCTTTTCCAAAAACAGCTTTACGGCGGCGCGCAGCATCTTCTGCTGCGTCAAAAGTCCGCTCGCCTGCTTGCCGCGCAGCAGCATATCGATCACGCTCCTCAAAGTTTACTTGTGAGTGCAGTCACATAACAGCATGGTCCGCCGCTTTCCGCAAGAACGAGCTGTGTAAATTTTTGCTCCTGCCTATATAAAAGAAGTGCAGCGGTCCTTCGACCGCCGCACTCTCTCATTTTATTTTCCTTTACAGCATCGCAAAGCGCTGTGCGCCCCTCGTTTTGAGCCAGCGAAGAAGCAGCGCTGTCACCGCGAGCGTCACCGCCGCCGCAATGGCGAGATACGCAGCCGCGCCGAGCTTCCACCCCTGCCAGAGGTAGAGCCCCGCGAACACGATGGCGTAGAGCCAGCCGCCGAACAGCGCGATCGTCACGGCCAGACTTTGCTTGATGGGCATGAGCTCGCTCGTCCACGTCAGGTTTGCCCGCGCGACGCCGAGCGTCAGCCCCAGGCACGCAGAAAACGCGATGTACGCGAGCGCCTCGGCAAAAACGAGCGGCAGCGCCGCCGTCACAGGCAGGATAAACGCCATGCAGGCAAGCGGCACGAGTGCTGGAAGGGCCGTGAGCGCAAGCTGTACCTTGAGCTTTGCGCGAAGCACCTGCCAGGGCCTGACGGGCAGCGATTGCGCGAGCCAGAGGGACTTTCCCTCGAGCGAGACCGACGGCGTCGCCATGTCGTTCATCGATGCAATGGCGCACACGCCGGTGCAGAGCAGCACCTCCGCGCAGCCGCTCTGCGAGGTGAAGGCCTCGTTCAGCAGCGACACGACCGTTCCGCCCTTCCACAAAAGCAGGATGCCCGAGATCGGCAGCAGCAGGATACCGAGGCCGCTGTTGAGCATGTAGTTCGGGCTCGCGGTGAAGCGCGCGAGCTCCTTGCCGAAAAGTGCCCCATCGATGCTCCGGCGCTTGACGGCCTTTTCGCGGTACACAGCCTTGCCCGATGCGCCCGACGCAGTCGTGATCTGCAAAAAGCTGCGCGAGAGCAGCGCCCACGTCAGCGCAAACAGCGCGAGGATGACCGCCGTGCTCAGCAGCATCGCTGTCACATCGCCCGTACCGGTCAGGCCAAAGACGTAGAGCGGGTGCGCCGCACCCTTGATCTTCTCACCGTAGACCGCGGCGTTGGCGACGAGCTGCTCGATGGCCGTCTGCGCCTTGAAGACGAAGAAATAGTAGATGGCAAGCCCCGCGAGCGAGACGATGACCGTGATGAAGCTCTTGTGCTTGAGCTTACGGCTCACCTTCGCCACGACCCAGCCCAGCGCGCACGAGAGCGTGAGCACGAAGATTGAGATGAGTGCCGTCAGCAGCACGCCGCCGAGGAGCGCCATCGGCGCCGTCGAGACCGTGACCCAGTAGACGATGACCGCGGGCAGGATGACGACCGCGGAGTACATGAGGCCCATGAGATAGACCGTCAGCAGCCGCGAGGCCATCAGCGTCCGCACCGGGATGGGTAGAGACAGCAGCAGGTCGTTGTCCTTAGCGAAGTACAGGCCCGAATACGTGTTGAACACGCTGCCGAACGCGCCGAGAAAGATGGCGAGCAGCGACATGAGTGCAAAATAGAGCCAGCCCATCCCCGCCTGCGCAAGCGGCGCACAGAGCGAAACGGAAAGCCCCGTGAACATCCCGCCGAGGCCGATCATCAACGCGGCAAAGAGCAGGATATAAGCGATAATCCCCGCCGTCGAACGTTTTTTATTGGTTTTGGCATTATAAAAGTAGCTGCGGAAAATTTCCATCAGCTGCTTCTTGACGAGCGTTTTCAGCATGATTCGCCCTCCAGCTCAAGGAAGACCTCCTCGAGCGAGTCGTCGCCCTTGACCTCCTCCATCGTGCCGGAGCGGATGAGCTTGCCACCCTTGATGATGGCGACCTTGTCGCAGAGTTTTTCGGCCACCTCGAGCACGTGGGTCGAGAAGAAGATTGCGCCGCCCGCGTCGCACACCTCGCGCATCATGCCTTTTAAGATATGTGAAGCCTTCGGGTCGAGGCCGACGAACGGCTCATCCATCAAAATGAGCTTCGGCTCGTGCAGCCACGCCGAAATGAGGGCAAGCTTCTGCTTCATGCCGTGGGAATAGGCCGCGACGGGCTGCGCCAGGTCGGTCGTCAGCTCGAAGAGGTCCGCGTACTTGCGGATGCGCTCCTGCCGCGCGCTTTCCTCCACGCCGAAAATGTCGGCGATGAAATTGAGGTACTGGATGCCCGTCATAAACTCGTAGAGGTCGGGGTTATCCGGGATGTAGGCGAGCATCTTCTTGCAGGCGATGGGTTCGTCCTGAATGGAGTGCCCGCCGATCGTGATCCTGCCGGAATCGAACTGCTGGATGCCGACGACCGACTTGAGCGTCGTGGTCTTGCCCGCGCCGTTGTGGCCGATGAAGCCGTAGATCTCCCCTGGCGCGATGTGGAGCGACAGATCATCCACGGCTTTCTTTTCGCCGAAGGTCTTGGTCAGGTGTTCAATATAGAGCATAAGGTTCTCCCTCTTTTCTTCTTGCAGCCGTTTCGAATATCTTTACGATATCAAAATCATATCATCTAATTCTAAACTGTCAAGAGAAAATTTAAAAATGTCAAGTTTGCTTTACTCGTAAGATATCACTGCCGCTCCCATTTGTCAAGTGTGCTTTACATTTTATCTTTGTGATGCAGCACGAGCGACACAATACCCATCACCGCCGCATACAGTACGCCGCCAACGGCCCAGATAAACCAGCTATACTGCGGCTGGCCGTTCCCCTTGGGTCCGAAGGTGTAGAACAGGAAGATCGCCGTCACGCTCAGCCAGTAGATGAGCGACACTGTGCTCATTACGCCGCTGCGCGCCTTCTTTTTGCGCGTGTAGTCGCCCTCCTCGAGCAGCTGGTCCATCGCGCCGGTGTACGTTCCGCTCCAGACGAGCACACCCACGCCGCAGGCGACCAGAAGCAGCAGCGCATCCACCTCCGCCGCGGCGTAAACATCCGCCGGAGCGACGCGCGCGAGCAGCGCGGCGACATCGGACGACGCGAGACCGACCCCGAGCATCAGCGGCACGACAGCAAGGATGCACAGCACCACGCCGAGGATTGTACAGCGCGAGGCGGTCGGCTCATAGGCCTTGCGCCGCTCGCGCACCATGCCGCTCACGCCGTACTCGGTCTCAAACGGCTCTTTTTCAAGAAAGTCGAATTCCTTCGTCTTCGCCCCGCACGAGAGGAACATCCCTACCGCAATGGCGACCAGCACCAAAATGACGCTCACGCCGAGACCTGCGGCAAGATTCTCCGAAATACCGCCCAGGCCCGCGTCCGCCATGGCGGAGAGAAAAATGATCACGACCGGCGAGATGATGCACATCGCCACCGCCAGTGCAATCTTCGGCGCGCAGGCCTTGCGCAGCGCAAGGTATCGCGCCGCCTGCTCCATCGTCACTCTCCGCAGCGGCGTTTCGTCCGCCTCGGATTCGACGAACTCCTCTTCTTCGAGTTCGTCCTTCAATAAATAGTCGGTGCTCACGCCAAACAGCCGGCTCATCTGCACCACCTTGTCAAGGTCGGGCACGGACTGCGCGCCCTCCCACTTGGATACCGACTGGCGCGTCACCCCGAGCTGACTTGCCAGCTCCTCCTGCGACCAGCCCGCCTTTTTGCGCAGCGTGATGATTTTATCCGCTAAGATCATATCGTCTTCCTCCTGAATTCTAAGGCGCGATCCCGCGCCGTCTGGATGGCGTTATCATAGCCTATTTCGCGGTTGCGGGAAAGAAAGCGCACTGTCAAATTTGTCAACCGGCAGTTGCAATCCTTGATTTTTCAAGGTTTTTTCGCCGTGCGCTCCTATTACCCTATGTATCTTCGTCATGATATCATACCGCGGCGCAGAAAAAAAGAGCGTCCCGTTCGGGGCGCTCTTTTTAAGGTTTTTTCACACACTTACACGACGGCGAAGAACTTGACAAGGAACAGAGCGGAGATCACGTAGGTCAGAACGCTGACGTCCTTAGCCTTGCCGGAGAGCACCTTGACAAAGGTGTAGGAGATGAGGCCCAGGCCGATGGCGTGGCCGATGGAGCCGGAGATCGGCATACCGATGAGCATGATGGACACCGGCAGCATTTGGTCCATGTCGCTGAAGTCCACATTCTTGAGGCCCTGGAGCATCAGAACGCCGACATAGATCAGCGCGGCGGAGGTCGCAGCGCCGGGGATGACGGCGGCGATGGGGGCGAGGAACATGCAGGCGAGGAACAGGATGCCCGCGGTGAGCGCGGTCAGGCCCGTGCGGCCGCCCGCTTCCACGCCGGAGGCGGACTCGATAAACGTGGTGACGGTGGAGGTACCGGTGCAGGCACCCGCGACCGTACCGATGGCATCGGACAGCAGGGCTTCCTTCATCTGGGGCATGTTGCCGTCCTGATCGACCATGCCGGCGCGGGAGGCCGTACCGACGAGCGTGCCGATGGTATCGAACATATCGATCATGCAGAAAGTGATGACGAGCGTGATGGCGGTGAACCAGCCGATGTTCACAAAGCCCGCAAAGTCAAACTTGAAAAGCGTGGTGGAGACCATGTCGGCGAAAGGCGGGACAAAGCTCGCAGTCGCGAGGCTCGCAAACGGATTGACATGCAGGAAGATGGCGCTGCCCGCCCAGTAGATGACGGACGAGAACAGCATGCCGAGCAGCACTGCCGCCTTCACGCCCTTCTTGGCGAGGACGACCATGACGAAAACGCCGAGGAACGCGGTCACGACGGTCAGGACCATCGCATCGTAGCCCGAGCCCATGTTGCCCTTGATGATGCTGGGCGTCAGCGCACCGAAGAAGTCACGCATCATGTAGAACGGGCCGCCGTTTTCAGAGTAGATACCGACGTTGGAGCCAAGGCCCACGTTCATCAGCATCAGGCCGATGGCGGGAGCGATGCCGTAGCGCACGCCGAGAGGAATGGCCTCCACGATCTTCTCACGCACCTTTAAGAGCGTGAGGATGAGGAACACGATACCCTCGACAAGGATGATGACGAGCGCCGCCTGGAACGCGGACTCGTACTCGCACTCGTTGATGACCGCGATGTTGGCGACGACCACCGCGAAGAAGCTGTTGAGTCCCATGCCGGGCGCCATGACGAACGGCTTGTTGGCGAAAAACGCCATGCAAATCGTGCCGATCGCCGAGGCGATGCAGGTGGCAAGGAACACACCGTTCCACAGCGGCGTACCCACTGCAAAGTTGGTCAGCAGGTTCGGGTTGAGCGCGATGATGTAGGCCATGGTCATAAACGTGGTAAGACCGGCAAGGATCTCGGTGCGTACCGTAGTACCGTTGGCCTTCAGCTTAAATAGCTTTTCCATGATTTTCTCCCTTTCTTTTTTGTTTTTCCGCCCGCTTCCTAACAAAAAATTAGGAAGCAAAACAGATTTTCAGTCAATATTATAAACATCCCAACAAGAAATTGCAAGTGTTCTGTTTATTTTTACCACACTTTCTCACTCCGCGCCGAGAGTTCCGCCGGTTTCTGTTGTGTTTTTGTTTGCTTTGCGCTATACTATATTTAGTAAAAATTTGCATTTTGGGAGGTGCATGCCGTGAAGCTGATGGTTTTAGACGGCAACTCCATCATCAACCGCGCCTATTACGGTGTCCGTCCGCTCACCACGCGCGACGGGTTTTTCACCCACGCGATCTTCGGCTTTCTGACGATGCTCGGCCGCTTACTCGACGAGGAAAAGCCCGAGGCGCTGTGCGTCGCCTTCGACCGCCGCGAGCCGACGTTCCGCCACCTCGAGTACGAGGGCTACAAGGCCACGCGCCACACCATGCCCGAAGAGCTCGCCGTGCAGATGCCGGTGCTCAAGGACGTGCTCGACGCGATGAACATCCCCCGCTACGAGCTCGCGGGCTTTGAAGCCGACGATCTGATCGGCACGATCTCGCGCAAATGCGAAAGCGCAGGCTGGGACTGTGTCGTCGCCACGGGAGACAAGGATTCTTTGCAGCTCGTGACCGAGCACACGACCGTCAAGCTCATTTCCACGCGCATGGGCCAGACCACGACGAAGGACATGACGCCCGAGAGCTTTCGTGAGGTCTACGGCTTTGCGCCCGCCCACATTGTCGACCTCAAAGCGCTGATGGGCGACGCGAGCGACAACATCCCCGGCGTGCCGGGCGTTGGCGAAAAGACGGCGATGGCGCTCATCCAGAAATACCAGAGCATTGACGAAATTTACCGGCTGCTCCCCGATATCGAGGCCAAGCCGAACGTCATCAAAAAGCTCACTGAGGGCGAGGAGAGCGCACGCCAGAGCTTCCACCTCGCGACCATCGTGACGGACGCACCACTCGAATTTTCTCCGCAGGACAACCTGCGCAAGGCGCCGTCAGACGCGCTCTATCCGCTCTTTATGAAGCTGGAATTTACCAAGCTCATCGACAAATACGGTCTCAAGCCGCCCGCCGACATCCCCGCCGCCGAGGAGCCGGTCGACCTCACCGTGACCGCCGAGGCCGTGACCACGGTGGAAAAGGCCAAGGAATATCTCTCGCTCTTCCGCAAGGCGGAGCATGTGACGCTGCTGGCGCTGCCGGACCTTTCCGGCGTGATCGTCGACTTCGTTGCAGGCGAATCGACCGCCGTCTCTGCCGAGTTCTACTTCAGCCGCTACGAGGGCGACTGGAACGCGCTGCTGCGCGCCCTGTTCTCGGATGATATCAAGAAAGTCAGCCACAACGTCAAGGACCTCCAGCGCACGCTGCTCGAAAACGGCCTTCCCATCGAAGGGTTCATTTTTGACACCGCGCTCGCAGGGTACCTGCTCGACGCGACGGCGGGCAAGTACGATATCGCGTCGCTCTTCGCCGCCTACTTCCACCAGACGCTTGCCGAGCCGAAGCACTTAGATCCAGACGCTTTCTCGATGCTCGGCGACACGGCCGAGGCCGAGACGGCGTTCCACGTCTATACCAGCGCCGTCGATGCGCTGTATGAGGCCTTTGCCCCCGAACTTGAGAAGCGCGAGCTGCACGAGCTCTATTATGAGGTTGAGCTGCCCCTCTGCGCCGTGCTCGCGCGCATGGAGCACACCGGCATGCGCGTGGACGCAAATGCCCTCGCAGCCTTCGGCAGCGAAATGGAGGCGCAGCTCAAAACGCTCGAGCAGCACATCTATGAAGAGGCGGGCGGGCCGTTCAACATCAATTCCCCCAAGCAGCTCGGCGAGGTGCTCTTTGAGAGATTGCAGCTCCCGCACGGCAAGAAGACGAAGACCGGCTGGTCAACGAACGCGGACGTGCTCGAAAAACTGCGGTGGGAGAATCCCATCGTCGAAGAGGTTTTGCAGTACCGCCAGTACGCGAAATTCCGCTCGACCTACTGCGACGGTCTTTTGAAGGTCATCGCGCCCGACGGGCGCATCCACACGAGCTTCCAGATGACCGTCACGGCGACGGGCCGTTTGAGCTCGACCGAGCCGAATTTGCAGAACATCCCCACGCGCACGCAGCTTGGCAGCGAATTTCGCCGCATGTTCGTGCCCGCGGACGGCTGCGTGCTCGTCGACGCGGACTACAGCCAAATCGAGCTGCGGCTGCTCGCGCACATCGCGGACGACGAGGCGATGAAGCAGGCGTTTCTGACCGGCGAGGACATCCACACCGTCACGGCCGCGCAGGTCTTCGGCGTGCCAAGCGATCAGGTCACCAAGCAGATGCGCTCGCACGCGAAGGCCGTGAATTTTGGCATCGTATACGGCATTTCCGCCTTCTCGCTCGCGCAGGACATCGGCGTGCCGGTGTACGAGGCGAAGGAATATATCGAGACGTACTTTGAGCGCTTCCCCGGCATCCGCCGCTATATGGATGAGGTCGTCGCGCAGGCGAAGGAGCGCGGCTATGTCGAAACACTGATGCACCGCCGCCGCGCGCTGCCCGAGCTGGCGGCGAGCAACTTCAATACCCGTTCGTTCGGCGAGCGTGTCGCGCGCAACATGCCCATCCAGGGCACAGCCGCGGACGTCATAAAGCTCGCAATGGTGCGCGTCGACGAGCGGCTGCACAAGGAAAACTTAAAGGCAAAGCTCATTTTGCAGGTGCACGACGAACTCATCGTCGAGTGCCCGGAGGAGGAAAAGGAGGCGGTCGCACGGCTCCTCACCGAGGAGATGGAGGGCGCAGTGCACCTCTCCGTTCCCCTGACCGCCGAGGCCCACTGGGGCAAAAACTGGCTGGAAGCCAAATGACCGGAGGAAACCAATGGAACAGTTAAAGAAAAAAGTCCGCATCGTGCCGATGACGAACGAATATTTGAATGACGTTGCCGAGCTTGAGCGCACATGCTTCTCGAACCCCTGGTCGCGCAACATGCTCGCAGAGGAGCTTGAAAACGCGTGCTCGGCCTTCTTAGTCGCGCTGGATGCAGAAAACAGCAGCGTCGTCGGCTACGCGGGGCTGCTCGCCGTCGCGGACGAGGGCTGCATCACCAAGATGGCTGTCCGCCCCGACTGCCGCCGCGGCGGTGTGGCGGGGCAGCTTCTCGACGTGTTTATCCGCTTCGCCGAGGGCAGCGGCCTTGCGTTCTTGACGCTTGAGGTGCGCGAGAGCAACTATGCCGCCATCGCGCTGTACGGCAGCCGCGGCTTCCGCGGCGAGGGCCGCCGCAAAAACTACTACGACCACCCGAAAGAGGACGCCATCATCATGACGAAGGAATTCGGCGCGGCAGAAGCGGAGGCGCAGCAATGAAAATTCTCGCTTTCGAGTCCTCCTGCGACGAAACCGCCGTTGCGGTCGTCGAGGACGGACGAAAAATTCTCTCCGACGCCATCGCGTCGCAGGCCGACCTGCACGCACTCTACGGCGGCGTCGTGCCGGAGATCGCGTCGCGCAAGCACATCGAGGCCATCGCCGCGCTGACCGATCAGGCGCTCAAGGAGGCGGGCGTCGAGAAAAAAGACATCGATGCCGTGGCCGCGACCTACGCGCCGGGTCTCATCGGTGCGGTGCTCGTGGGGCTGAACTTTGCCAAGAGCGCGGCCTACGCGCTGAATGTGCCGCTCATCCCTGTACACCACATCCGCGGCCACATCGCCGCGAATTACTTAGCGTTCCCAGAGCTTGAGCCGCCGTTTCTGGCGCTGTGCATGTCCGGCGGCAACACGCTCATCGTCGACGTGCGCGACTACACGGACTTTGCGCTCCTCGGCGCGACGCGTGACGATGCGGCGGGCGAGTGCTTTGACAAGGCCGCGCGCGTGCTCGGCCTTCCCTACCCCGGCGGCGCGGCGATGGACAAGCTCGCCCACGAGAGCGAGGGCGGCGTCTACGAGCTGCCGCGCGCGAAGATTGACGGGTGCCCTCTCGATATGAGCTTTTCGGGCCTCAAGACCGCTGTCGTAAACCTTGCGCACAACGCCGAGCAGACGGGAAAGCAGCTTGACCGCGCGGCGCTCGCGCGTGACTTCACACAGGCCGTTGTCGACGAGCTCGTCCCGTGCGCGATGCTCGCCATGCAGCAAAGCGGGCGCAAGGTACTCGTCGCCGCAGGCGGTGTCGCCGCGAACTCGTTCATCCGCGCAGAGCTCGAAAAGGAGTGCCGAAAGCACGGCCACCGGCTCTACATGCCGCCGCTCAAGCTCTGTGGTGACAACGGCGCGATGATCGGCGCACAAGGGTATTATGAGTATCTCGCCGGCGCGCGAGCGGATTGGGCGCTGAACGCGTATGCGACGAGAGATATTGACGATCCTATCGTCTGAGGGTTTACAGCGCGGCAGCGCTGGTTCTTATTCCCCTGCACCGTGCAGGGGTGCGTTAAAGGGGGCCATTCTCTCACGTGAGAGAATGGCCCCCTTTTGATCCCCCAAGAGAACGCAAGGGGCCTTGCCCCTTGACCCCGCACATTGGCAGTTTGTAGCTCGAAGAACTGCACGCGCTGCGCAATGTAAGTGCGGTGTACATGGCTTCGCCATGAACCCCTACTACTCGTTACCAGTAGCAACCGCGCCTTACTATCGTGAGGCGCGAGTGACGTTTGCTTGGCGGCAGACT
>ERZ835880.2211-NODE-2211-length-13374-cov-2.553045_pt1 | contig 13374 bp, 10 predicted proteins | sample MGYA00519944_ERZ835880 | MGnify/ENA primary metagenome ERZ835880 (study PRJEB31850, sample SAMEA3708787) | human gut metagenome | biome: human gut; feature: human-associated habitat; material: faeces | place: China | collected 2014 ... | reverse complement strand
TTCAACGAATGGAGCGCAACGCCTTCGGGAAGCCGGGCGGCGATACGGCGGGCGAAATCGGCGAGCATGTTCTCGCACGTGGGCTGGTAATCCACCGTCAGGATGTTGCCGAACCGCTCGGCGAGCACCCGGCGCAGCTCCGCGCCCGACGCCGAACCGCGCAGCACCAGCGCATGATCGAACCGCGAGACGATCTCTTCGTTCACGATCCGCTTCAGCACCCCGAAGTCCATCACCATCCCGCATTTGGGATCGGCCTCGTCTTCGGCCGGGGTGCCTTTCACCGTCACGAACAACCGGTAGGAGTGCCCGTGGATTTCGCGGCACGGCCCGTCGTATCCGTCGAGGGCATGCGCTGCCTCGAATGAAAATTCCTTGGTCAATCTGATCACTGTCATAGGGCAAAGATAGTGCAAGGTGAGCGGAGTGCCAAATTTATTTGAGCACTTCCGAGCCGCAGCCTGTCTAAGGCAACGCCAAAGATAGTGCAAGCCGGGTACAATGCCAAATTTACTTGGGGATCGCCGAGAGACAGCCGATCCAAGACAGCACGCAGGCCGCAGGCAAAACCGAACGATTCGTCGGCCCTACCCGCGGCCCGTGCACCCGGTCCTCCGGAACGCCCGCTCAGCGGCGGCCTCCGAGTTTCAGATAACGGTCGTAGAGGCGGTCGTAAACCGCGTGACGCTCCATATCGGGCAGGTATTCGTCCGAGAAACCGGGACACATCGCCCGCTGGGCCTCCTGCACCGATCCGTAGAGCCCGGCGGCGACCGCCGCGAACATCGCCGCACCCAGGGCGCAAGCCTGATCGCTGGCCACCACCCGGATCGGAACGCCGATGACATCGGCCATCGTCTGCATCACGAAAGGCGATTTGCGGGCGATGCCGCCGATGGCGAGGATGTTGTCGATGGGCACCCCCTCTTCGAGCATCCGCTCGTCGATGGCCCGGGACCCGAAGACCGTAGCTTCGACCAGCGCCTTGTAAATCGCCGGCGCCGATGTCGCAAGGGTCAGTCCGTCCAGCGCACCCCGCACCCGGGGGTCGGCATCGGGCGTCCGGCGGCCGTTGTGCCAGTCAAGCGCCACAGGATCGTCGGGTGTCAGGGGCAGCCGTTCGGCCTCGGCCGTCAGCTCCCCGAGAATCCGCTCTTCGAGTTGCGGATCGCTTCCGGCAATCTGCCGCAGCGGCCACGCCATCACCCGCCGGAACCAAGCGTACAAATCTCCGAAGGCGGCCTGCCCGGCCTCGAAACCGATATATCCGGGCAGCACCGAACCATCGACCTGACCGCAAATGCCGCGCACGGTCCGGTCGCCGACCTCGTCGTAGGTGCCGACCACGATGTCACACGTCGAGGTTCCCATCACCTTGACCAGCGTTCCGGGGACGATCCCGGCCCCGACGGCCCCGACATGACAGTCGATGGCCCCCACGCCGACGGCGATGCCCGGTTTCAGCCCCAGCCGGGCGGCCCACTCGCCGCACAGCCGGCCGACGCACGCATCGCCCGTGACGGTGTCGGAATAAAGATGTCCGCGGAAGATGCCCAGCAGCGGATCGACCGCCTCCAGAAACTCCGGCGCGGGAAGTCCGCCCCACGAGGCGTGCCACATCGCCTTGTGTCCGGCCACGCAGCGGCTGCGGGCGATGGTCTCGGGGGTCGTGTCCCCGACCAGCAGGGCGCTGATCCAGTCGCAGTGCTCCACCCACGAATAGGCCGCAGCCCGCAATCCGGGCGAACGGCGCAGGCAATGGAGCATCTTGGCCCACACCCATTCGCAGGAGTAGGTGCCGCCGCTGTAACGGGTGTAGTCGGTTTCCCACTTTCTTGCTAAATCGTTTATCTCATCCGCTTCGGCGAGGGCCGTATGGTCTTTCCAGAGCACGAACATCGCATCGGGCTCCTCGGCGAACTCCGGCAGCAGGGCCAGCGGGGTGCCCTTGGCATCGGTCAGCGCCGGGGTGGACGCCGTGGTGTCGAAGGAGATGCCGCAGACGGCATCGGCAACGTCGCGTCCGCAGGCCGCCAGCGCCTGACGGACAGACGCTTCCAGAGATTCGACATAATCGAGCGGATGCTGGCGGTAGCGGTTGTGCGCGGGATCGCAGTAGAGCCGCTCGGCCCACCGGGGATAGGCCACCACCGCCGAAGCGAGTTCCGACCCATCGGCGGCATCGACGACGAGGCACCGCACGGAATCGCTCCCGAAATCGACGCCCAGAAGATAGTTGGTTCGAGGTTGCATAGTTATTTCGATTAATGGTTGAACGCTTCTTTCACAGCCCGCAGCCCTCCGGGTATCAGACCGCGGAGAAGTTCTTCGAGTAGGGCTTCGTCCCCTTGCAGGTGGAAGACCTCCTGCGTGTGGCACAGCGTCTCGCCGGGCCGCAGGAAGGCCGCCGGCGAAGAGGTTTCGATTTCATAGAACGGGCCCATCACCTCGCCGGTCTCGGTCGGCCCGTCGTTGTAGGCGTTGACGACATCCCCGCCGAACGGATCGGCCTGCGCGCCCCAGCGGCTCTCCACATAGCGGTCGCCCGGCGCGGAACGGCGGTAGCGAACCAGCGTCACGTGATGCGCCGCCGCGTCGTAACTGCCGCAAAGCCCCGTATCGCGACCCGCAGGCAGCCCGATCTTCGACCGGAAAGCGCCGTCGATCCGCAGGCATACGAGCCCTCCGGATACGGAGAGCCGGTCATCCGGAAGCTCTCCGAAATAGTCGCTGTTGACGGCCGCACGTACCTCTTCGCCGTCGCAGGGAAGGAAAACGACGGTCGTCGGCGACGGCGTGAACATCCCGAGCATCCAGACCGACGGAGCGCCGCCCGCGGGCGTCCAGGGCTCCGGACCGCAGTTTCCGATCCGGTTCTCGCTGCGGTAGGCCACCAATGCGAGTTCCGGCGGCAGCGCACGCCCCAACGACACCTCCGCCTGCCGGTGCGAGAGGAGTTCGACGCGACGCGCCACCCCGATCTCAAAACGGGTTCCGGCGGCGTTGCGAAGCGACATTTCAGCCTCGAAGCGCACCTGCCGGGCATTGCGCCCGACCACCCGGAAAGGCTCGGTGTCCAGCGCCGCCGGAACCTGCCAGTTGGCATAGACCTGCTCGGCGCCGGGTGCGAAGTAGAGCGAGAAGGGACCGCCCTCGGGCCCGAGCCAGAGGCGTTCTTCGCCGCCGAAAGGGTTGAACTGGGATTTCCGGACCCCCGAAGCGATCAGCGAGCGGTTTATCCAGCCGTAGCCGGGTCCCCCGGTTCCGGCCGCCGTCGAGGTCATCACCCGTCCCTGCCACGCCGGAACCAGACAGACCCGCGCCCGGCCCGATTCGTCGGACAGTTCCACGACCCGAACCCCGCAACTCTCCAGGAATGAGCGCTCTTCACCGTAAGTTTTCATATTCCAAAAGGGATAAAATCAAAAAGATTGCGAAAAAATTTGTTTATTAAAACGTTTTAATTACATTTGCAAATGTAACAGAAAATCCCAGATATTGCAAAAAATCGCAAAAAATATGCGCACGAAGCGAGTCACCATAAAAGATATAGCCACGGAGGCGGGAGTTTCGATCGCCCTGGTCTCGTTCGTGATGAACAACAAGGCCGACGGCAAGGAGACCTACCGGGTGAACAAGGAAACCGCCCAGCGCATTCTGGAAGTCGCTCAGAAGCTTAACTACCAGCCCAATAACGCCGCCCGCACCCTGCGCAGCGGCAAGACGAACACCATCGGCGTCATCGTTTCGGACATCTCGAACAAGTTCTTCGCCGACATCGCCCGGTGCATCGAGAATCACGCATATAAACATAAGTACACCGTGCTGTTCGGCAGCACCGACGAGAATCCGCAGAAGTTGGAGAATCTGGTCGAGGTCTTCCGCAACAAGGGCATCGACGGCCTGATAGTCGTTCCGTGCGAGGGCGCGGACGAAATCATCCGCGACATCGCACGCCAGAACATCCCGCTCGTGCTGCTTGACCGCGAGGTGCCCGATTTGGAAGTCAACAGCGTCGTGCTGAACAACCGCCGCGCCGGGTACGAAACGACCGAGGCGCTGATCCGGCGCGGATTCACCCGCATCGAGATGATCTCCTACTCGATGGGGCTCTCGAACATCCGCGAGCGCGAAGAGGGCTACCGCCGCTGCATGCAGGCACACGAAATGGGCGAAAACGCCGTCATACATCACCTGCGCCACGACAAGTTCGCCAAAATCGAGGAGATCATCCGCGAGGCCCGGCAGCGCCGCGTCGAGGCTTTCCTCTTCGCCACCAACACGTTGGCAGGCCAGGGCCTGAGCGCCATCTTCCGCAACGGCTGGCGCGTGCCCCAGGATTTCGCCATCGCCTGCTTCGACACCAACGAAGCCTTCGACATCTACAAAACCGCCATCGCCTACGTCCGCCAGCCCATCGAACGGTTCGGGACAGAGGCCCTCGACCTGCTGATCAAGAGCATCGAACAGCGCGACAAACCCGGAAGCTGCACACGCATCGTGCTGACGCCCGAAATCGTCGAGAGCGCCCCCGAAGAGGCGCTGCGGAGCGCAGAGGAGGCGGTCACGGAAGCTTAAAAAATTTGCCCCGATACTAAAACGATTTACAAGAAACCGACATAAAACCATGAACCCGGCAACCCATCTTTACAAAACGAGCGTCCTCGCCATCCGCACCGCAGCGCTGGCCGCCGCACTCTTCGTCACGACATCGGCACCGGCCCGAACGGCGCATACAACCAATCCCAAGGAGGGGGGGGGAGGAAACACCTCGGCCCAATCCGACCCGGACATCCTGCGCTATAACAATCCGGGCCTCACGGTCGATCTGGGAGTCGGACTGTGGGGCATTCCGCTGCCCGTGGACTACGACGGCGACGGTCTGAAAGACCTGCTGGTGTCGTGCCCCGACCGCCCCTACAAAGGACTCTATTTCTTCAAGAACATCGGTACGCCGCGCCATCCCCGCTTCGCCGCCGCCGAGCGCATCAGCGAGAAGGGGATGAACAACATCCGTCTCTCGGAGGCGGACGGCAAACCCTACGTCCTTTCGAAGAATTTCGAATACCCCGACTTCTTCAAGGCCCCCTATGCCAAAAAACGCCGCCTGCACTACGAAGGCGAGGAACTCGGGGCCACCTACAACAAGTCGCGGAGCAATATGTGGAGCTACGCCGACTGGGACGGCGACGGCGACAAGGACATCGTCGTGGGCATCGACACGTGGGACGACTACGGCTGGGACAACGCTTTCGACAGTCTCGGACGCTGGACCCGGGGTCCGCTGCACGGCTACGTCTTCCTGCTGGAAAACACCGGCAAGGGACATGTCAACCGCGGCAAGGTGGAGGCCGCAGGCGCTCCGATCGATGTCTACGGAGCGCCCAATCCGTGTATCGCCGACTTCGACGGCGACGGCGATCTGGACCTGATCTGCGGCGAGTTCGTCGACGGGCTGACCTGGTTCGAGAACATCGGGACCCGCATGAAACCCCGCTTCGCAGCGGGACGGCCGCTTGCGAACAAACACGGGGAGATCCGCCTCCATCTGGAGATGATCGTCCCGGTGGTTTCGGATTTCGACGGCGACGGACATCCCGACCTCATCGTCGGCGACGAGGACGGCCGCGTGGCCTGGGTACGCCACACGGGGGAGGTCAAAAAAGGCATGCCCCAATTCGAATCGCCCCTCTATTTCACCCAACAGGCCGATCTGGTCAAATTCGGAGCCCTCTCGACCCCCTGCGCCTACGACTGGGACGGCGATGGACGGCAGGACATCATTACCGGCAATTCCGCCGGCGAGATCGCTTTCATCCGCAACCTCTCGGGCGGCGAGAATCCCGCGTGGGACGCTCCGCGCTTCTTCACCGTCAACGGCGCTCCCATCCGGATTCAGGCCGGGGAAAACGGGTCGATACAAGGTCCCGCCGAACGCAAATGGGGCTACACGGTGCTCTCCGTGGCCGACTGGGACGGCGACGGACTTCCCGACATCATCGTCAACTCGATCTGGGGCAAGATCGAATGGTTCCGCAACCTCGGCAGTAAGGACGGGCTGAAACTCGCTCCGGCGCAGCCCGTGCGCGTGGCCTGGGAGAGCGAGGCCCCCAAACCCGCCTGGAACTGGTGGACGCCGGAGCCCGGCACGCTCGTCACGCAATGGCGCACGACGCCCGTGGCGATGGACTGGAACGGCGACGGCCTGACAGACCTCATCGTCCTCGACCAGGAGGGTTACCTCGCCTATTACGAACGTTTCCGCACCCCCGGCGGCGAATTGCTGCTCCGTCCCGGACGCCGCATCTTCCACGGCACGAACTGCTCGCTTTACAGCGCCAAAAAAGGGGTAGTGGAGACATCCGAAGGGCTCCTGCGCCTGAACAACGGCATCGGCGGGCAATCCGGACGCCGCAAGATCTGCTTCATCGACTGGGACGGTGACGGGCGTCTCGACCTGATCGTCGACAGCCAGAACGCCTGCTGGTTCCGCAACGTCCGCGAGAAGAACGGCGAGGTGTGGTACGAATACATGGGTAACGTCGGCGAACGCATACTGGCCGGCCACACGACCTGTCCGACCCCCATCGACTGGCGGGGCGACGGCACGCCGGAACTCCTGCTGGGGGCCGAGGACGGCCACTTCTACCGGATGGCGAACCAACAGAAACAGACGCGATGAAAACCTGCCTCACGACACTCTGCGCCCTATTGCTGGCCGTCGCCGTATCGCAGGCCGCCGAACCGCTGCACGTCAAACTCTTCCCGGAGGGAACCCCGACGAAGAGCGGTCTGGAAGAGCAGCCCGAAGGCGTGAACGACAAGGGATATTACGTCGGCGTCAGCGACCCCGAATTGTTGGTCTATCTTCCCGATCCGGCGCGCGCCACGGGGCAGGCCATGCTGGTCGTGCCGGGAGGAAGCTACGAAAAGGTCTGCGTCACGTATGAAGGCTACAAGACCGCCGAGTGGCTCAACGAACACGGCATCGCCGCAATTATCCTCAAATACCGGATGCCGAACGGCCGTCCCGGTATTCCGCTGGAAGACGGCGAGCAGGCGATGCGCGTCATCCGCCGCAACGCCGCGCAGTGGAACATCGATCCCCGCAATGTGGGAATTATCGGCTTCTCGGCGGGAGGGCACTTCGCCTCAACGCTCATCACGGAATACACGAGCGAAGAGACGCGCCCCGATTTCGCCGTTCTGGTCTACCCGGTCGTCTTGATGAAATATTCCAGCGTCCGGACCCGGGAAAACCTCCTCGGAACCAGCAGCGGAGAGGAGGCATTGCGCAAACGTCACTCGACCTCCGAACAGGTGCACAAAGGAATGCCCGAGGTAATGCTTCTGCTGTGCAGCGACGACAAAGCGGTGGTCCCGGACAACTCCATCGCCTTCTACCGGGCCCTCAACCGCAGCGGGGTGAAAGCTGAAATGCACATCTATCCCGAAGGAGGCCACGGTTTTTGGATGCGCGAACGCTACAAGTATGCCGACGAAACCTATCCGGCCGTCATCCGGTGGATCGAACAACACAAGACAACCAACTGATCAAACACAAAAACATAAAAAAATGAAGACTATCAAAGGGATCATTCCCCCGATGATTACCCCCTTGAAGGGTGACGACCAAATCGACCGCGAAGGCACCGTACGGCTCACGGAGCACATCCTCGCCGGCGGCGTCCACGCCCTTTTCCTCCTCGGCACCACCGGCGAGGCCCAGAGCCTCTCGTACGAATGCCGCTACGATTTCGTCGAACTGGTCTGCCGTCAGGTCGCCGGGCGCGTTCCCGTGCTGGTGGGCGTCACCGACACGTCGCTCGACGAGAGCGTCAAACTGGCCGCCCATGCCGCGAAATGCGGCGCCGTGGCGGTCGTGGCCGCCGCTCCCTACTACTTCGCGCCCTCGCAGCAGGAGCTGATCGAATACTACACGGCGCTGGCCGACGCCCTGCCGCTGCCGCTCTTCCTCTACAACATGCCGTCGCACGTGAAGGTGTTCCTCGAACCCGCGACCGTCAAGACGCTGGCCGAACACCCGAACATCGTCGGGCTGAAGGACAGCTCGGCCAACATGACCTATTTCCAGACGCTGCTCTACCACCTGGGCGACCGCGAGGATTTCGCCCTCTACGTGGGTCCCGAGGAGCTGACGGGCGAAAGCGTCGTGATGGGAGCCGACGGCGGCGTGAACGGCGGCGCCAACATCTTCCCCGAACTCTACGTACAGATGTACTACGCCGCCTGCAACCACGACGTGAACACGATGCACACGCTTCAGCAGAAAATCATGCAGATCAGCACGTCGCTCTACACCGTCGGCAAATACGGATCGAGTTACCTGAAAGGCGTCAAATGTGCACTCTCGCTGCTGGGTATCTGTGACGACTATCTCTCATACCCTTACCGGAAATTCCGGAGCGAGGAACGCGACAAAATCCGCAGCGCGCTCGAAAAACTGGGTGCATCCTGCAAAATATAACCCTTCCAAAACTACCAATCTATGGAAATCACGGTACTCGATTACCTCGTCTTCTTCATCTTCGTGGGCGGCGTCGCCCTCTTCGGCTGCTCGTTCTACTTCCGCAGTCGCAAGGGCGCCGCGGCATTCACCGCCGCCGAAGGATCGCTGCCCACCTGGGTCGTGGGCATGTCGATCTTCGCCACGTTCGTCAGCAGCATCAGCTTCCTCGGACTCCCCGGCGACGCCTACAAGGGTAACTGGAACCCGTTCGTATTCAGCCTCTCGATCCCCATCGCCACGTGGCTCGCGGCCAAGGTCTTCATACCGCTCTACCGCGGAATCGACAGCGTCTCGGCCTACCACTACCTCGAAATGCGCTTCGGCTACTGGGCCCGCTGTTACGTGGCGGTCTGCTACCTGCTGACGCAGCTCGCCCGCGTGGGCTCGATCCTGCTGCTGCTGGCCCTGCCGCTGAACACCATGTTCGGCTGGGACATCCAGACCATCATCGTCTGCACGGGCATCGTGCTGATGATCGTGGGCGGCATCAAGGGCTGGCTGATCCCCCTGGGCATCGGCGGCGTGGGCCTGGTGGGCACCCTGTATGTGATCCTGGTGCAAAAGGGCATCCTGCACTACGGGGAAAACCGCATCAACACCTGGCGGGACCCCTTCAACGCCGAGTGGTATCGGGGCGACGGCTGGCAGATCGCCCAGTGCCTCATTGCCATCGGCTCCGGCGGCCTGCTGGGCGTGGGCCTGGGCAAGGGCCGCCAGAAGTTCCTGTACCTGCCCGAGGAGCACAACGACTGCATCTTCGCCGTGATCTGCGAGGAGCTGGGTCTGGTGGGAGCCTGCGTCATCATGCTGGTGTTCGCCCTGCTGATCCTCCGGGGCTTCTGGATTGCCCTCCACGCCCGGGACCGGTTCGGTGCCCTGCTGGTGGTGGGCTTCATGACCCTCACCGGGCTCCAGACCTTTCTGAACATCGCCGTGGTCACGGGCCTGGTGCCCGCCACCGGCATTTCCCTGCCCTTCTTCAGCTATGGCGGCACGGCTCTGCTGTGCCAGCTGGCGGAAATGGGCATTGTACTCAGCGTCTCGCGGCAGATGCCTGCCCCGGAAAACGGATAGGAGGCCCTCTCATGAATGTGATTTTTACCTGCGGCGGCACGGCGGGCCATGTGAACCCCGCCCTGGCCCTGGCAGGCTATATGCAGAAGCAGGATCCCCAGGTGCAGGTGCTGTTTGTGGGCACCCCCGACGGCATGGAGCGGGACCTGGTGGAAAAGGCCGGCTACGCCTTCCGGAGCATCCCCATGGGAGGCTTCCAGCGCTCCCTGGGCCACGGGGGCCTGGCCCACAACCTGCGCTCCCTGTCCATGCTGACCAGATCCCACAGCCGGGCCCGGGCCATCCTCCGGGACTTCCACCCCGATCTGGTGGTGGGCACCGGCGGCTATGCCAGCTATCCGGTGGTCAAGTGCGCCGCCGGTATGGGCATCCCCACGGCAGTCCACGAGTCCAACATGGTCCCCGGCCTTACCACCAAAATGCTGGAGGGCTATGCCGGGTGCATCATGGTGGGCTTCGAGGAGTGCCGCCAGCACTATAAGCACCCGGAGAAGATCGTGGTCACCGGCACGCCGGTGCGGGGCGACTTCTTCCGCCAGACCAAGGAGCAGGCCCGGCAGAAGCTGGGACTTACCGACGACCGGCCGCTGGCCGTCTCCTTCTGGGGCAGTCTCGGCGCACGATTCATGAACGAGCATATGCTGGACTTCTTCCGCTTGGAGGCGAGGGACGGAATGCCCTTTCACCACATCCACGCCGCCGGTAAGGGCAGTTGGGATACCATGCGCCAGACGCTGGAGGCAGAGCAGCTGACGAAGACACCGGGACTGGATGTCCGGGAGTATATCTACGACATGGCGGATGTCATGCGTGCGGCGGATCTGGTGATCTGCCGGGCGGGAGCCTCCACCGTCAGCGAGCTGACGGCGCTGGCAGTCCCGGCGGTGATCGTCCCCTCCCCCTACGTCACCAACAACCATCAGGAGAAGAATGCCCGGATCCTGGAAAAGCACGGCGGCGCACGGGTCATTCTGGAGAAGGATGCCACCGGCGAAGCCCTCTACCGGGCCGCCGGAGAGATCCTCCGCTCCCCGGAGCTGCGCCGCAGCATGAGCGCAGGCATGGCGGAGCTGGGCATCCGGGACGCCACAAGGCGTCTCTATGACACCGTCATGAGCATCCGCAAGTAACCCCCTGCCCCACCCCCTGCATAGGATAGCGGGAAAAAGCTATGAAAGGCGGGGGCATATGAGCCTGATGATAGAAGGGGGACGCCGCCTGTCCGGCGATCTGACGGTACAGGGGGCAAAAAACAGTGTGCTGCCCATTCTGGCAGCGTGTATTCTCAGCGGGGACGTCTGTGTTCTGCAGCGCTGTCCCCATCTGGAGGACGTGGACACATCCATCGACATCCTGCGGCACCTGGGCTGCGCCGTTCGCTGGAACGGCCCGGACCTGGAGGTGGATTCCTCCACCCTGACCCGCTGGGACATTCCGGACCGGCTCATGCGCCGCATGCGCTCGTCCGTGGTGTTTCTGGGAGCCATTCTGGCCCGGTGCGGCCAGGCGGAGCTGTCGTACCCCGGCGGCTGCGCCATCGGGGCCCGGCCCATCGACCTGCATCTGTCCGCCCTGCGGACCCTGGGGGCCTGCATCCGGGAGGAGGGCGGCAGCCTGAACTGCACCGCCCCGTGCCTCACCGGGGCCGAGATCGTTCTGAGCATCCCCAGCGTGGGGGCCACGGAAAACGCCATGCTGGCCGCCGTAGGAGCCTCCGGCGTCACCACCATCTCCAACGCCGCCCGAGAGCCGGAGATCGTGGACCTGCAGACCTTCCTGCAAAAGCTGGGGGCCAGCGTTCACGGCGCAGGCACCTCCACCGTGGTAGTGGAGGGCGCGGAGCAGCCCCTTCACAGCTGCTGCCACCGGATTTTAGGGGACCGCATCGCGGCGGCTACATACCTGGCGGCAGCCGCCGCCGCCGGCGGAGACGTGTTCCTCCGGGACATCGACTACCGCCACCTGTCCACCGTCACCGGTGTCCTGCGTCAGGCCGGGTGTACCCTGTCCTGTCAGGAGGACGGCATCCGCCTGGTGTCCGACGGATGCCTGCGGGCCGTCAGCCCCATTCGCACCGCCCCCTATCCGGGCTTCCCCACCGACGCCCAGGCGGTGGTCATGTCCGCCCTGCTGCGCAGCAGCGGAACCACCGTATTCGTGGAAAACATTTTCGAGAGCCGCTATCACCATGTGCCGGAGCTGGTGCGCATGGGGGCCGACATCCGGCTGGAGGGCCGGGTGGCGGTGGTCTGCGGCGTCGACCGGCTCCAGGCCGCCCGGGTCCGGGCCATGGACCTTCGGGGCGGAGCCGCTCTTGTGATCGCCGGGCTTCAGGCCCGGGGCATCACCACGGTGGAGCACCTCCACCACATCCGCCGGGGCTACAGCGACCTGCCCGGGGACCTGGCCCTTCTGGGGGCCCACATACACACAGAGAACACAGAGGGAGGCGCTTCCGATGACCCAACCCCGCAGACACAGACGCAGCCGCCGGAAACGGCAGGGCAACTTTGCGTTTCTTTATAGATTGCTCACCTTCGTGATGATATGCGGCGCCATTGTGGCGGCCCTGTCCCTGTTTTTCAAGGCGGACCAGATTTTCGTCACCGGCACCTCCCGCTATTCCCAGCAGCAGGTGCTCCAGGCCAGCGGCATCCGCCAGGGCGGGAACCTGTTCCTGCTGAACAAGCACCAGGCCGCCGCCGCCATCACCGACCAGCTGCCCTATGTGGAGTCCGTCCGCATCCGCCGCCAGCTGCCCAACGCTCTGCGCATTGAGATCACCGAGTGCACCCATCCCCTGGCCCTGGAGCAGGATGGGGCCCTGTGGCTGCTCAACGGCAACGGTAAGCTCATTGACAAGCTCCAGCCCGGCCAGGGGGAGTCCTGCCCCCTGGTCACGGGCCTGACCTTAACCTCCCCCCAGCTGGGCCAGCTGGCCGTCCCGGAAAACCAGGACAAGTGGGACCTGCTGCAGCAGCTTTGGCGGCTGCTGCGCGGCAAGGACATGGCCGGGGATGTCCAGTCCATCGACCTGACGGACACCGGCCGCATCACCCTGCGCTATCTGGACCGGTTTGATGTGGTCCTGAAATCCGACGACGATCTGGACTATCGCCTGAACTATCTGGCGGCGGTGATCCAGCGGCTGGACGGCAGCGATCAGGGCACCATTCAGTGGGACAAGGACGGCAAGGCCCGGTTCATTCCCGGCTAAACCGCAACTTTTCCCGGGAAATCATCCCCCGCCCCTTGACGGTTCACCAAAACCGTTATACAATAGAAAAAGCGCGTTATATTGCATACAGCTATCTTTCGATATATACTGGCAGGAGGAACCATCATGGCATTTGAAATGGAAACCGGCCCCGAGAATGTGGTCAATATCAAGGTCGTCGGCGTCGGCGGCGGCGGCAACAACGTGGTCAACCGCATGGTACGCTCCGGCACCAAGGGCGTGGACTTTGTGGCCGTCAACACGGACAAGCAGGTGCTGAACGCCTCCAGCGCCACCTATAAAATCCAGATCGGCGAGAAGCTGACCCACGGCAAGGGGGCCGGCTCCAATCCTGAGGTGGGCCAGAAGGCCGCCGAGGAAAGCCGCAACCAGCTGACCAAGTCCCTGGAGGGCACCGACATGGTGTTCATCACCGCCGGTATGGGCGGCGGCACCGGCACCGGCGCCGCCCCCGTGGTGGCGGAGATCGCCCGCGAGCTGGGCGTTCTCACCGTGGGCGTGGTCACCAAGCCCTTCTCCTTCGAGGGCCGCC
>ERZ835880.2189-NODE-2189-length-13523-cov-7.536754_pt1 | contig 13523 bp, 18 predicted proteins | sample MGYA00519944_ERZ835880 | MGnify/ENA primary metagenome ERZ835880 (study PRJEB31850, sample SAMEA3708787) | human gut metagenome | biome: human gut; feature: human-associated habitat; material: faeces | place: China | collected 2014 ... | reverse complement strand
AACCCCTAAATATTTATATATATTTTCCTCTTGCTTATGTTCATCAACAAAAAGGAATTTATCATTTACCATGAAAGCAACTGCCAGAACACTCGATGGCAGTTTAATTGCATGAAAATCAACATCTAAATTATCGCACTTACACAAAATCTCACTTCCTGAAATTCTACTAATTTCATATTTGTGCTTATCTATATAATATTCTACAAAAAATTTCTCATATCTAAATCTAGGTTTTCTCTTAGCCGTTTGCATTTTATCCAAAAATATAAAAATATCCGCTATTGTTTTAAGCAAAAAACTTTTTCCTGTTCCATTTTCGCCTAAAACCAATGTAGAAAATGGTTGTTTATTTTCAGTTTCTTTAATATTCAAAAAAGTAACATCCAAAACTATATTTTGATGGTTCTCAATCTTAATTTTTTTTAACAAAAACATCCAAACGTCTCCTTGTAAAATTGTAAATAACATTCATTTTTTATATTAATTATCAATATATTTTCCAATTTCTTTCAGACAATTCAGTATCCAATTTTATTTCATTTTAAGCATAAATTTCTCTGAATCACTAACAATATTATACGTTCCATCGCCATCCTTCGGCAAGTAAGAAAATGAAAACATTTGCTTTCCTTTCTCTGCCTGCCGCTTTGAAGCATACACAGTCACATATAACGCATTCGGAACTGACTGATCATAGCTGAACCGCACACTTTTAAATGAATTTTCCCTGCAACGTTTCACGATTTCTTCTGCACATACTTTCTGGTCCGCTACATACAGTTTATTTACCACTACCGTCAAACGCTCCTCATGGTAATTGTCCGCTGTCATTGCATGGGAACCATACACATCCATATCTCTTCCAAACTGGAGATATCCCAGACAACCACCTGTAATTATTATACCGATTATCAGACTGATAAACCATCTTTTTCTCATCTTCTCGCTCCTTTATACCCCTGTATTATAATACAAGTGTATGACAGCACAGCTTATTTTTCAATACAGTTGTATTTATAATTTTAGGAAAAGACGAGGTGCCGTTATGATTGTATATATGGATTTAGAAAATCTACTTAAAGAAAAGAATATCAGCAAAAATAAGCTTTGTGAAGCCTGTAATTTACAGCGCACACAGCTTAACAACTACTGCAAAAATAAGGTAACCAGGATTGACTTCACAATACTTGCAAAACTCTGTGAATTTTTGGACTGCACGCCGAATGATATACTGAAATTAAAGTAGGGCATTGGTTTTTTCTCCAGTGCCCTTTTTGATGATTGGATATTCAATTAACTTTATTTATTACCATTATGATCCGATGGCAATCTCACTTCTCCGGTCCTTTTCTTCATAATAGAATTCTGCGTCTCCATCTGTGTTGGAATATAATCGCTTTCCTGCAGAAATGCACCTGCCGCCTCAGCGTATGATTCATATCCAGCTGCTTTCATTCTCTTTAACATTTTTGCCAAAGCACTATTCTTGTCTCTACTCACCTGACGTGTGCTGATGCCCAGTTCCGCTGCTGTTTCCTTAACTTGTTTTCCCATAATAAAATAATCGCTCACTATTTTCTTTCTCTGTCAGATCACTGAAGAGTTCTTTAAAGAAGATCTCGGTTGTGATATCCGATGCAATGTCACGTCCACTATCTGCGATAAAGTCTGTCGCACAACCGTTTTCTGATTCTAATCCACAAAATAATACTGTATTATTTCTCTGATGCTGCTGATCAAACATATAATGTTCCTTATTATAAGAAATATTAAGAACTTCCAGCTCTTCTACTGTAATATTAGCGTATTTCACCTTCTGATATCTGTCATAAAATGTGTATTTTCTTTCTTCCATGATTGTTCCTCCGATTTGTCGTTTTTGTTGATTTGTGACAAATCGAAAATCATGGATATCTGGCATAATGCTTGCCTCTTCCCTGCATCTTGATATGCTCTTCCTTTCCGGCATCTACCTGTTAAAAAGGAAGCTTTTTCAAATCTGCAACCTGTTTTTAGGTATAAAAAAAGGCCATGCCCTTCCGAGCACAGCCTGACGCCTTATAATTTGAGAAAAGAAAAACCTCCGCAAACATTACGTCTGCGAAGGTCTATTTCTCTCAGCATATCAATTCTAACATGCACTTATTTTCATTGTAATACCATTCACATGCCAGTTTACTGTCAGTTCACTGCCACTTTACTTCCACTTTTCTTCCAGTTTATTTCCTCCATCTTATTCTGTATCTTTTCCGGTCGTGTAAATGCCCAGAGCATTGTTGCATACAACCGGATTGCTTTCTTACGGTTTCGATAATAAGTGGTGCTTGGCATATCATCCAGCATCAGCATCACATCTTCATTGGTATTTCCTGCTTCAAAATATCTATATTTTAAAAGCCGATAATACAGCTGTCCATTCTTTGGATAATCCCTCAAAGCTATTAGGGAATCTCTCATGATTTCCAGCAAACAGAGATTCATATCATTATTCAGAAGCTTTTCCTGGATTCTGCGTTTCTCTGCAGTCGCATCGAAATCTACCAGATCATATAACATTTCCTTCAGATGCTTGCCTTCTTCTGCATACATTTCATAATCTATATCCACAAGATTCTTCTCGATACGGAACATTACCTTGGTATACTGACTCAGTAATAATTCCGTATTCTTATAAGCATCCTCTGCCACTTCTTCCATATTGATAAACATATCCTGTATTCTCTGCATAATTGTCCTCCTTCCCGACCGCTTCCGCAGCCAGACCAATCATTGTATTGTTTGTTCCATTCACAGTCTGTCACTGTCCTAACATCTCTTCATGCAGATTCCGCAGAAATATCCGCTGTGGGATAGCTTCTATTTCTGGCTGACCGGCAACTGTATGATCTATTGAAAGCAATCGGTTCTCACGGGAAAGAATGTATCCCCGACTGCTGATGTTCTCATCGAATATCTATCTCTCCAAAGGGGGCCCTGATTCAGGGCTCCCTTTTAGGGCGCCGTTATTTACGTTCCATAAACCATTTATAATTTTCTTCATAAGTCAGATGACAGATTTTCCCGCCCACCTGACAGGTATAGCGATATCCGGTTCCGCCAGCTTTTCGACTGGCACAACGCTCCGGTTTTGAAACCTTGTCAATCGCATACTTACGTCCATCTTCCCAGACAAACGCTGTAGGGATTAATTCTCCTTCCCGGCTGAATACCGCCAGGACATCTACATACACTTTAGCTGTCATTGCAAAACACCTGCTCTCTCCTATCCATGAAAATATGCTTGTGGATGAACCGTGTGTTCCTTTGCATTCAGCTGTGCCAGTATCTTATCCTGATACATAAATGCTCTCTGAATACTCTGATAACCGAATCTTCCACGGATCTCATCTACCACCTGGTCCATCTTTTTGATTTTTTCTCTTTTTGTTTCATCCATAAATAAATCAAGCTGATAAGGCATCTCTTCCGACACCAAATCACATCCTCGAACACCAAGACTACGAATCGGATGTTCCCAATTATAATTTTTCTGAAATAACTCAAATGCAGTTCTGGCAATTTCTTCTGTAAGATTACTTGCCCTGTCCAACTTGCACTGTCTCGTGAAATGATACAGACCATTATCCCGAATCGAGATTTCAACTGTCCTGCATTGAAAACCATTTTCACGAAGCTTGGCTCCTACACTTTCTGAAAGCGCCATCAAAATAATCTTCACATCCAATTCACTAACAAGATCTCTTGGTGTTGTTGTGCTATTCCCGATAGACTTGATGGGTGCTTTATATCCTTCTACTGAAACTGGAGTCTCATCCCATCCATTTGCAAAGGTATGAAGTACCAATCCCATCTTTCCAAGATATGTTTCTAATATAGAAGGTTCTGCTCCTGCCAGATCTCCGATTGTACAAATGCCTAGTTTCTTCATCGTCCGTTCGGTGCTTCGTCCTACCATGAGTAAGTCTCCTACTGGAAGTTTCCATGCAATATCCTTGTAATTGTCTTTGGAAAACTCTGTGATGGCATCTGGCTTTTTATAATCAGAACCGAGCTTTGCAAATATCTTATTCCAGGAAACACCAATACTTACGGTAACGCCCAGTTCATATTTAATCCGACTGCTGATCTCTTTTGCAATCTTCATTCCGTCTCCCTTGATAGAAGTACTGGCAGTTACATCCAGCCAACTTTCATCAATCCCAAATGGTTCTCTCTGATCTGTGTATTCACTGTAAATCTCCTGTGCCATTCTGGAAAATCTCAAATAAAGATCCATGCGAGGCGGTACAAAAATTATTTCCTGGCAAACCTGCCTTGCCTGCCACAATGCCATACCTGTTTTCACTCCGGCTCGCTTTGCAATATAATTCGCAGTCAGCACAATTCCATGTCTTGCCTCCGGATCACCACCTACTGCCATCGGCTTCCCGGCAAGTTCCGGATGATGCAGCATCTCGACACTTGCGTAAAAACAATTCATATCTGAATGGAGAATTGTCCTGCTCATAACATTCACCTACCAGTCTTAAAAATCATAATAAAAGTTCTTTGCTTCATATTGACTTTGTGAAGTTTATAGATTATAATTTCTACTAACTTCACGAACATTTGTTTGTATTTTATACGTGATAATGAACTCTGTCAATAGTTTTTATAAAGTTGATGAAGTTACGATTTCAAAAACTTGGAAAGGATCCCACTATGAATTTTTCAGACAAGATTAAATTTCAACGAGAACAGAATCATCTGACACAGAAAGAACTTGCAGAACTGGTCGGCGTATCCCAGCGTGCGATTGCAGCTTATGAAAGTTCCGGCACCATCGCACGAATCTCTACTATGAGAAAACTCGCTCATGCATTAAATGTCTCTTACGATTATTTAAAACATGATGAGATCACAGATCCTTCTTATGGAATTGAAAAAATGGATTATATTGATGAAGTCAATGGACAGCTTGGTGAAAAAGGAGCCAGGGACATCAATGAGATTCTCGAAGCCAACCGTGCTCTTTTCGCTGGTGGCGAACTTGACGAAGAAGCAAAAGATGCTTTCTATCAGGCTGTAACCAAAGCATATCTTTCCTGTAAGATGGAAGCTAAAAAGACATTTGGACGGAAAAAGAAAAACACTGAAACGGAAAGTGATTCATAGGTGTCCGTATTTTCGTACAGCACTTTTGCTACTCTATACTTGCAGCAAACTATCTTATGAAATATCGAGGTGTTTTTATGAGTTCAAAATGTATAAGAGACACTGTTAATAAAGTAAAAGCAAAATATCAGGAAAGTGATCCGTATCGCCTTGCAGCCGCTATGCATATTATTGTTAAGAAGCTTCCGCTTGGAACTGATCCAAACTGTTGTAAAGGCTTCTGTATGCGGGAATGTCGAAAGACCTGCATCGTCATTAACAGCGATCTGCCGGAAATCATACAACAGATTATCCTGATCCACGAGATTGGGCACGCACTCCTTCATCAGAAAACCCTTCAGATCAAGTGTTTTCATGATTTTGAATTATTCGATGGAGTGTCACAATGTGAATATGAAGCGAATTGCTTTGCCGCTGATTATCTTCTGGAAGATGAAGATGTCCTGGAAATGCTTAACGCTGATATGTCCTTTTTCCAGGCTGCCGCAGAACTGAAAGTTCCACCGGAACTTCTTGATTTCAAATTCCGAATGATGAAACGAAGCGGCGTTCAGATTATAGATTCTCCAATTACTTCCAACAGTGACTTTTTAAAGGATATCCCTACTTCGGGAATAATAGAAAATTACTAGACATGCTATTTTTGAAAAAGGAGATTTTTGAATATGATCAACTTAAATAAATGTAGAATAGATTTTGGAAAAGGTGACGTAGGTATTGGTGTCATCGGAAACACTACAGATTCCGCACAACTGGCATTTTATAATCAGAGTGCACGTCCCATCCATGTAATTAAGAATCCAGAGCAGATTCCTGGAGTTGAATCCATGGAATTTAAAGAGGAACCTTTTATCATGAGCTTTTCCAATCCAGAAAGCATAGATGCAGTTATCTCAATTTTACAACGTGCAAAATATATTAATTTTACTTCCAAAATCGAACAACAAAAAACAGAATAAATGAATGATGTATCTTATAAAGAATGGCTGTCTAATCACCAACGATCAGGTAGCCATTTCTTACAAAATTCTTTAATACAAATCTCCCACATATCCATCTGCTTCCAGATGCATATAGCACTCATCCACCTGCCCCGATTCCAGAATATACAAAACGTATTCCATACCTGTAGCAAGTTCTCTTGTTTTCAACTCTTCCAGCGGAATCCAATAAACTCTTCCTTCCTCAGAACTCTTCAATTCTCCGGTAAACTTATTCACTTTATACAGGGTAATAACATAATGCACTCCGTTCTTATGCCAATGATATAATCCTCCAAGCTTCGGTGCTTCAACCGTAAGTCCTGTTTCTTCCCAGACTTCCCGAATCATAGATTTCTGAAAAATCTCATTTGCTTCTACGTGACCGCCTGGAAAAGTTGTACCGGTATAGCTATCATTTACTTTATCCAGAGCCAGTACATTCCCTTTATGATCCTGAATCATACACATATTCATAAAACAGACCTTCTCAATCCGACTCTCTTCTTTTTCATTCAGAGATTTTCTGACACGTTTGTTGATATCCGATCGTTTGGATTTATAATGCTTGAAGACCTCTCCATACGGAATCCAGATTTCTGCATCTTCAATTTTTTCATAAACAGAATCCACCACTTCTTCCAGATGTTTGTCACTCGGAAAAGTACATTTTTTCATATAATAATCTCTGGTTGCCTGAAACATCCATTCCGCAATCTTTTCTTTCTGCTTCATTTTTAACTGGGAATACTTCTTATTCGTTTGCAGTAATCTCCCATCTATCATCTTATGGTTTTTCCGTGACATCGGTTTGACCTCTTTTCTTCTTTTTCATTCAGATTTTACTATACCACAGAATCATGCCTGCGTCATACTTCTGAGCTTCGATGTCCTCTTTTTCTTCTCTCAGTACCTTATTTATAGAGGGATCTTTTTTAAGGACTCTCTTCCGGCGGCTGTGCCACCGGTAAATAGCAAGGACAGGAAGTGTATATACACTTCCGAAAAACCAGCAATTTAGGGAACCCTGCCCTAAATTAAAAGCCCAGAAGTCACTACTTCGAAGAACCAAAGAAAGGAGAATCTGCCTATGGCAAAGAGAAAAAGAAATATGCAAATTTTATTTTGTGTTTCCCCGGAAGAAAAAAAGCTTATCCGTAGAAAGATGATTGAATCAAAGACCAAAAACATGGGAGCTTACGGTGTATTGTTCATATTCTGTTTTCGGGAATCTTTATGAAATCTTCAAAATTGCCCGGTATGCTATCCGTAAAATCAAAGAAAGGACTTGATTATATGGATATGATTTTGAAAACGACTGACCTCTGCAAAAATTTCAAGGGGCAAATGGCGGTAAACAATGTGTCACTGAACATCCGGCGCAACTCGGTTTATGGTCTGCTGGGGCCGAATGGGGCTGGCAAATCCACGATCTTAAAAATGCTCACCGGCATTTTGCGCCCCACATCGGGAAGCATCGAGTTTGACGGCCACCCGTGGAAGCGGAATGATCTGGAGCATATCGGTGCTTTGATTGAGATGCCCCCGCTTTACGAAAATCTGACTGCATACGAAAATCTCAAAGTCAGAACTACATTGCTCGGCCTGGACGATGCACGAATTAACGAGGTATTGCAAATTGTCCAGCTCACGAATACCGGCAAGAAACGGGCCGGGCAGTTTTCTCTTGGTATGAAGCAGCGGCTTGGTATTGCTATTGCATTGCTGAACAGTCCCCAGCTTTTGATTCTGGATGAACCGACTAACGGCCTTGACCCTTTAGGGATTGAGGAACTTCGAGAGTTAATTCGCTCTTTTCCCTGCAAAGGGATTACAGTTATTTTGTCCAGCCATATTCTGTCAGAAGTCCAGCAGATTGCAGATCATGTGGGTATCATTGCTGGCGGCGTCCTTGGATATGAGGGAGAGCTTCGCGCCGGTGAAGATTTGGAACAACTCTTTATGGATGTTATTCGCAGAAATGGTAAGGAGGGATATTAAATGGAGATGGCATATATTCAGGCAGAGAACCTAAAGCATAAGAGAACTTTCACAAAAACGCTGATCGTTCTGGCCCCGTTTGTAACTGCGCTTATGAACTTTTTTGCCCCTCTTTGGTTCCAGCTCAATTCTTATAATTGGTGGTATATCCTGCTTTATCCTGGATTCCTTACGCTCACCTGTGCCTTGATTGAACAGCGGGATAATGGCAAACTAAAATATCGTGCCGTTGCTTCATTGCCTGTTTCGCAGAACAAAGTCTGGAAAGCAAAAATTGGAGTGGCCGGTATTTACTCCTGTGTGGGGAATTTCATTTTCCTGGCGCTAAATCTGTTGGGCGGTTTTGCAATATTAGTTATCAACGAAATTCCCCTGACAATCGGAATTTGGCAGGCTGCGGCCGGAACAGCTTGTATTGTCATTGCAAGCCTATGGGAAGTTCCGCTGTGCTTATGGTTATCAAAAAAAGTTGGTATCTTTGTCACGGTTATTCTTAATGCCGGACTTGGAAGCGTTTTAGGGATTTTCACGGCTACAACCTCTTTGTGGATGATCTGCCCGTATAGCTGGGTGCCGCATCTTATGATTTCCGTGTTAGGTATTTTGCCTAATGGTGAGCCGGTTGCAGATCAGAGTACGGCAATGGCATTTTGGATGATTATACTTGTATTGGTCATTTCGCTGGCCTGGTTTGCGGCGCTGTCATTTTTAACTGCAAGATGGTTTGAGAAAAAGGAGGTGGGGTAACTATGGTATCTGTGGTTCGCTGCTGGAAAGCAGAATATCAGAAGTGTAAACATAGCATTTTGCTCTATATGCACAGCATGATTCCGATTATATGTGCGGCGATTTTTGCGGGTTACTATCATATATCCAGATGGGAACTGGCAACCAAAATCAGTGCCTATCTGGAAGTGCTGGCCGTTGCGTTCCCGTTTCTGATCGGCATTATTGTGGGCCTGGTTGTTCAGATCGAAAATCAGGCCGGGCATTATCAGCTTTTGTTGGGAACAATCCCATCTCGCATGGCAACGTATATTGGTAAACTTGGTTTTCTGATGATCTGTGCTTTTGGCGCAACATTTTTAGCGTTAGGAACATTCGCTGCACTATATAGGGATGCTCCGGCAAGCCTTTACCTGAAAGCAGGGATTCTATTGTTGATTACCATGCTTCCCATTTACCTGATTCATTTGTTTGTGGGAATGAGCTTCGGAAAAGGTGCATCTATGGGATTGGGAATTGCAGGGAGTTTAATAGCTGCCCTTATGATAACAGGGCTTGGTGACGCTACATGGAAATATATTCCCTGGGCCTGGGGCGTTCGTGCTATGGATTACACTGTGCTTGCATGGGATAGCCCCCAACTGTATGCACAGGTAAAAACCGATTTTTTCAGCGGTATGATTATTTCTGTATGCTGCACTGTTTGTCTGCTGATTGCCAGTTTGGTTTGGTTTCATGGTTGGGAGGGAGGTAAAAACAGTGAATAAAAAGTGCCTGTTTGCCGTGGTAATTGTGCTTGTAAGTCTTATATGCTTATCGGCCTGCGGTGCGCTCCGCGATACCGCCGATAAAAATAAGGCGTTAAATGAATCTCTGCCGTATTATGAGCTGAACGCCGCAAACTATGATGAAATTTCATATAACGGCCTGACATATACCATAACGGATGAATGTCTTGAAATGTCAGAACTGCAAGAAGAAATCGGGCAGGTATCGAAACGCTTCAAAAATGTGGCGGGGGAAGATTTCAGTTTCGGCTACGTTTACAGTATTGTGGATGTGGATATAAGCAATGCCGTAGCTGTAAATATCAACAATGAATATCGGAAAGCTGACATTAAAAATAATGATGAGTAACCTCGACAATGTGGTATAATGGGGCGGGAGGTGATTTTTTGACCCACTTACTTGTAGTTGACGATGAAGTTTCTATCTTGGAATTGATTAAGAACAGTTTGGGGAAAGATGGATATTTGATAACAGTCTGTCAAAATGCGGATGATGTAGACATCAAAAAGCTGCATTTCTATGACCTCATTCTTTTGGATGTGATGATGCCTGGCACAGACGGGTTTGAGTTTTGCAAACAGATCAGGAATATGGTAGACTGCCCGATTCTCTTTCTGACCGCAAAGACATTAGAGGAAGATATATTGTTTGGATTGGGCATCGGTGCGGATGATTATATTACGAAACCTTTTCGTATTCAGGAGCTTCGCGCCCGTGTCGCGGCACATTTACGCAGAGAAAAAAGGGAGCATCACAGCACACTTTCATTTGAGCCTGATATAAGATTTGACCTTTCCGCAAAGGTACTGTATGTTTCAGAACAGCCGGTTCCCCTTACCAAAAGCGAGTATTCAATCTGTGAATACCTTGCGAAAAACCGGGGACAGGTTTTTACAAAAGAACAAATCTATGAAGCCGTTTTCGGGTTTGATGGAATAGGCGATAACTCTACGATCTCAACGCATATAAAAAATATTCGTGCGAAATTGGAGCATTTCAAAATAAGTCCGATCAGCACCGTATGGGGGATAGGATATAAATGGGAGTGAAAAAGAAACCTACATTGAAAATATTGTTTCGCCAGTTTGCTATCTCCCTCATTGTCATGCTGGTAGCGGCAATTATTGTCCCTTCTGGTTTGGAGGGACTTGCTGTAAATGCTGGATTAGCTACAAGAGCAAATCTAAGTGAATTGCAGGTAAAAGAGATCATTCCAACGCTGACGATTGCCCCGGATATTACAAAGGTTGTGATTCCACAGGGATGCGGCTACTTAATTCTGGACAAGAACTTTAATGAGCTTTACAGCAATATGGACGATGATGAAAAAGAAATTGCCCTGCTGTACGCAAAGGGAGAATATATTGAATATGCTACGGGGAGGCAGTTTGCACTTGTTGTCCGGGAAAACGAATTTTGCGTTTTAAGGTATTATATTGGTTCTCAATTTACAGTGTCATGGCTACCGGAATATTTTCCATCTCCTGACACGCTTGCGTTTATCCTGATGGCTGTAAATTCGCTGCTGGTCATTATCATACTGACCGCCAGATTTGCTAAGAACCTGCGTACACAACTGACCCCGCTTTTTGAAGCAACTGCGGAGGTTTCAAAGCAAAACCTTGATTTTGAAGTAGGACACGCCAAAATCAAAGAGTTTGAAGATGTCCTTGCATCTTTTTCAGATATGAAAGATAATCTGAAAATTTCGTTAGAACGGCAATGGAAAACCGAACAGACACAGAAAGAGCAAATCGCCGCGCTTGCCCATGATTTGAAAACGCCTCTGACGGTTATTCAAGGAAATGCTGATTTACTCACAGAAACAAATCTTGATGATGAGCAACGATTATACGCTGGTTACGTCGTGGAAAGCTCCGGCCAGATGCAGTCATATATTCAAACCCTGATTGATATATCACGGGCGGCGGTTGGTTATCAGCTCCATATTGAAAGTATAGACTTGCCAGCGTTCATGCAGCACTTGTTCGGTTATATGGAATCACTATGCCGGACAAAAGAAATCCGGCTGCAAATGAATACTGTTTCACTCCCTCAAATGCTGAAATTTGATAGGGTGCTGATAGAACGTGCTATTATGAATGTTATCAGTAATGGGCTGGACTACTCCCCGCAAGGCGGAACGCTTTATGTGGATGTTCAGAGTAACAACGGTTTCGTGGAAATTTCAGTCACAGACGAGGGAACGGGGTTTTCTAAAGAGGCATTATGCCACGCACAGGAACGGTTCTATATGGGCGATCAAAGCCGCAATTCAAAGTTACACTTTGGTATGGGTCTATATATTACAAATTCGATTATGGAACAACATAATGGTCAGCTTATTTTAGAAAATTCAAAAGAAACCGGCGGCGCAAAGGTTACTATGAAACTTCCTTGCTGATTTTCCGATAGTGTAATGGACGTCTTTTATGTCCGTCCATTTTTCAAATCTTTATGGAATCTTCAAAAATTCCTCTTATCATGTATCTAAAGAAAAAACATCTGCCCAGCGGCAGAAAAGAAAAAAACCGCTGCTGGGCAGACCCATTTTCACGCTTAATTTATATTCACTGGTGGCGGTTTTGAGAAATCAAGGCCGCTGCTTTCTTTCTGTCATTCCCAGCAGTTAAAGGCATGGCGGCCCACGGGAGGACGCCGCCATGCTGTTTTACTATCATTATAATCTAATCCACTTCTACCGCTTAAAAAAAGCCTTGCCCCGCCACGGGAATATTCCGGCTATGAGTATGAACTATACCATGTAAGAAAACAACAAAACGCTTCAAATCGTCGCCCGGTAGGTTTACGACCTGCCGGGCGATTTTTGTCGATTTTCGCGGATTCTCATTTCCGGCAAAAAATCAGATGGAAAAGGAGGCGGTCAGCAGACCAGGGCCAGCATAGGCCCCTGACAACGGACAGGATCATCCTGCTCACTCCCCACGGAAAGGGGGTGAGAAGATGAAAGTTACCCCTGATGATTACGGGAGGCGCTGCCAGTTTGACCATTTTTGCAAGCTGGTACTGTACCATGAAGCCGTTGACTACTTCCGGGAAAGGAAGCGTCAGCGTGGCTGGGAAACATCCTTTGAAACGCTGCCGCTTTCGGAACTGGACACGCTATGCACGATAGATCAGTACCCCAGCGACAGTTTTATATTTCCGGCCTATGTCTGTGAGCTTCAGATCAGCGACGGGCTGGTGGCCGCTGCCTTTGCCAGCTTGCCCCAGCCGGGACAAAGCATCTTGATACTGCATTGTGTCCTGGAACTGACGGACGGCGAGATCGGCGCGGTGGTGGGAATGTCCCGCAGCGCCGTCCAGCGGCACAGGACTAAGACGCTGGAAACCATGAGAACAAGACTGACGGGAGGTATTGCAGAATGAAGCAGGCCAGATATAAGGAGCCTTTGCCCCTTGCAGTGATCGAGGCGGCCCGCGCCGGTGACGCCGGGGCCGTGGAACAGGTCTTGCAGTATTACAACGGTTACATAAACAAGCTCTGTAAGGTGCAATTATGAGAAGTCCCTTTTATACACATAGATTGTACCAGAATGCAGCCTCGTTTTCAACGAAAAGCCACTGACCCTGAATAATTCAGAGTCAGTGGCTTTTTCAATGCTACTTGAACGGTAATTCGAAATGTTGTCCTTATGCGTAGGTAACTTTAAGCCGCAACCGGTTTTTTGCAATGCGTTCGATATGGGCAGCAACAAAGAAGCCGAAGGTCAGCAAAAAAATGACGGGCAAACTCCCGAATCGACGAACAGAAATCACATATAAGGCTAGGCTACGAGAGATAAGTTGGCATGAAGCAACGAAGTCTAATAACTATCACATTTGTAGTAGCAGAGTAAATGTGGCGGA
>ERZ835880.2186-NODE-2186-length-13568-cov-3.063494_pt1 | contig 13568 bp, 7 predicted proteins | sample MGYA00519944_ERZ835880 | MGnify/ENA primary metagenome ERZ835880 (study PRJEB31850, sample SAMEA3708787) | human gut metagenome | biome: human gut; feature: human-associated habitat; material: faeces | place: China | collected 2014 ... | reverse complement strand
GGCATGATAACTGCCAGACTACCGTCGTTGTTTTCGGCACTTAGAATCATGCCTTCGCTGACGATACCTTTCAGCTTGCGCGGTGCGAGGTTGGCGATAAAGCAAACCTGCTTGCCTACCAGTTCTTCCGGCTGGTAGTGCTTTGCGATGCCCGATACGATGGTACGTGTTTCCAGTCCGTCGTCAATCTTGAATTGCAGCAGCTTGTCGGCTTTCGGCACTTTCTGACATTCAAGGATGGTACCAACACGGATATCGAGTTTCGTGAAATCATCAAATTCGATGTTCGGACGAATCGGGTTTGCCTTATAGTTGGCTTCTTCGTTGGCCTTCTTCGTGTCAAGCAACTTCTGTACCTGTGCCTCGATTACGCTGTCTTCTATTTTTTCGAACAGCAGTTCCGGCTTGTTCAGCTGATGTCCTACCGGGAGCAGGTCGTTCCTTCCCAGTTCCGACCATTCGAAGCTTTCCATGTTCAGCATCTTGCGGAGTTTCTCCGAGCTGAAAGGCAGGAACGGTTCGAAAGCGATGGCAAGGTTGGCAACCAGTTGCAGAGAGATGTTCAGGATGGTGCCTACACGTTCCATGTCGGTCTTTGCCAGTTTCCAGGGTTCGGTGTCGGCAAGGTATTTGTTGCCGATGCGTGCCAGGTTCATCGCCTCTTTCTGCGCGTCGCGGAATTTGAATACGTCGAGCAGCTTTTCTACTTCTGCCTTTACGTCGGCAAATTCTTTCAGGGTTTCTTTGTCGTAATCCGTCAGTTCTGCGCAGGCGGGTACTTTGCTGTCGAAGTATTTCTGAGTCAACACCATTGCACGGTTCACGAAGTTGCCGTATACGGCTACCAGCTCATTGTTGTTGCGTGCCTGGAAGTCTTTCCATGTGAAGTCATTGTCCTTCGTTTCGGGAGCATTGGCGGTCAGTACATAGCGGAGTACGTCCTGTTTGCCGGGGAAGTCTTCCAGATATTCGTGCAGCCATACCGCCCAGTTGCGGGAAGTCGAAATCTTGTCTCCTTCCAGATTCAGGAATTCGTTGCTCGGCACGTTGTCCGGCAGGATATAGCTTCCTTCCGCTTTCAGCATGGCGGGGAATACGATGCAGTGGAATACGATATTGTCCTTTCCGATGAAGTGGAGCAGACGCGTTTCGGGGTCTTTCCACCATGTCTCCCAACTGTCGGGAAGCAATTCCTTGGTATTGGAAATGTATCCGATAGGAGCATCGAACCACACGTACAGCACCTTTCCTTCCGCACCTTCTACGGGCACAGGGATACCCCAGTCGAGGTCACGGCTGACGGCACGCGGCTGCAATCCCATGTCGAGCCAGCTCTTGCACTGTCCGTATACGTTGGGGCGCCATTCCTTGTGGTCTTCCAGAATCCATTGGCGCAACCATCCTTCGTGTTTGTCGAGGGGAAGATACCAGTGCTTGGTCTCCTTCATCACAGGTTTGCTGCCGCTGATGGCGCTTTTCGGGTTGATCAGATCGGTGGGCGACAGGGAGGTTCCGCATTTCTCGCATTGGTCGCCATAGGCACCTTCCGAATGGCAGTGAGGACACTCACCGGTGATGTAGCGGTCGGCGAGGAATGTTTTCGCTTCTTCGTCGTAATATTGTTCGGATGTTTTTTCGATAAACTCTCCTTTGTTGTATAGCGTCTTAAAGAAATCTGAAGCCAGCTCATGATGCGTCTTCGAAGTGGTGCGGCTGTATACATCGAACGAAACGCCGAATTCTTCGAACGATTTCTTGATCAGATAGTGGTAACGGTCTACTACATCCTGCGGAGTGACTCCTTCTTTCTTTGCACGAATGGTGATAGGTACTCCGTGTTCGTCCGAACCTCCGATAAACAATACATCTTCTTTCTTCAGTCGCAGATAGCGCACATAGATATCTGCCGGTACATATACGCCGGCCAGGTGACCGATGTGTACAGGTCCGTTCGCATACGGCAGTGCCGATGTGACGGTGGTTCTCTTGAATTTCTTTTCCATTGATATAGAGTGATTTTATGATTTTACTGCTTGCAATGTGTAAAGATACGGTTTGCAACGTGCAAAGATAATGCTTTCCACAGATTTCAGGAAGAAATGTGACAGGAAATCTGTGGAAAAGGCTTGTTTAGCCTGTGCCGTTTTACATCATCATATTCTTTCTGATGGAGAACTTCACTATTGCCATATCCTGAATGGTGTCTACAGGCAAGTCCATCGGCTCGTGGTGCGGATTGTAGCTGACGAGTTTGACGTACCCTTCCTTCTCTGAGCGGTTGACGTATTTCACCGTCAGATACTGGTCTCCGTCGAGGTGGAACGCCACGATGTACATTTCTCCGTAAATGACGTTGCTGAAATTGTTGATCCCCTTGAACCCTACGATATCTCCCGATTTGAGAATGGGATACATACTGTCTCCGTTGACAAAGATGGCTCCGTCGCACGCGGGTATGCTTGGAATCAGTATTTTGCCCAGCGCATATTGGCGCTTGTCGGAAAGCAGGGTTCTTAAATTGGCGGCGGCTGTGATGTCATAGAGTGTCACACTCCGGTCGTCTATGGCTTCTGTGGTTTTTGAATTGTGAATAGTCTCTACTTCTCCCCGTATCTTTCCGTTGTCAAAAGACTTTGGGTCGTGCAGCGGACTTCCTTTTCCGGTCAGCAACCAGTTATAGTCTACATGATGCAGCTTGTTCAGCAGTAAGGGAAAGTCTATGCTGTTTCGCGCGCACCAATTGGAAAGTGTCGCTCTGGCTACTCCTAAATATGATGCAAGTTCACTGTCCCGTTTCAGATTCAACGCTATTTTCGCCCGCTTTACGATTTCCGGTACATTCAGCAGTGTATCCGCTTGTTTCTCATTCATGTTTTTGCTTACTTTTTTATATGTTAATATTTATTCTTGCCTTATCGCCTCATATACAGTCTTTTGTAAAATAATTCAGCGTTAATATTTAAAATCATTTGTTTTATGTATGCGACTTTCTATACCTTTGTGGTATTCGAAATGAATATTTGATTTCAAAATTAGAAATAAAAATTAGATAAACCATGAGAAAACAAGAAAAAGATGCGAAATACTTTCAAAAACCGCATTCTCCCCCCTCCGAAAAGAGAGCTGTCAGCTGTTAATAGTTGATTTGTCAGGAGTTAACAGTTGTCATATTGGGTATTAACAGCTGACGTGATGGCTGTTAACATCTGACGGGCAAGTTGCCAATGATCATTGTGTAGGATGTGAACCTCCTGTGCGCAGGCTGCCTTACCTTTTATCTGAAAACATATCAAGTATATCAAAAAGAATAACCGGAATGGAAACATTACAAAAACAAACACTTTACGTTTGCGGCTGTTGCAAACACACGCTTCCTTCAGAAGCCTTTTACGTAGATAAGAAAACCGGCCTTCCAAACAACTACTGCAAGGAATGCCGCAAATCCGCCAGCCGGAAATACAGGAAGACCGAGAAGCGCACGCTGGCACGTGACGACCGTGAACCTTATCCCGTTATCACCTCTACGAAAGACCCCGATCTTCGTCAGAAACTGATTCTGTCCGCCCTGCAGACTGTAAGGGCAAGTATCAAGCGGAAAAAGCAGAAACTTTGTGAAGTGGAAGCGGAACTGAATGATTAACAAAATGAAAAAACTGACTGATAAACTATTTATAAAAACAATACAACTATGGGAAGAATCAAACAGGGACTGGACTACTTTCCCCTGAGCACCGACTTCATGCACGACCGTATCGTTCGTCGTGTCATGAAGCGTGAGGGCGATTCCGCTTTCACCGTTTTAATCTATATTATGTCTTATCTCTATTCGGGCGAGGGCTACTATGTCCGTGCCGACACCGATTTCTGTGACGAACTTTCCGATCAGCTTTTCAGTACGGACAACGATACCGTCCGCCGTGTCATCCGTCTGTTTCTTGAATACGGGCTTTTTGACTCTGCGCTTTATGAGCGTTACAGCATTCTGACTTCTGAGGATGTCCAGCGGCAGTATCTCTTCATCACCAAACGTCGCAGTCGTCACCATATCTGTCCGGATTATTGTCTGCTGCCGGAAGAGAAAACAACGGATGAGCAGCCAGATACTGTTGCCGCAACAGGGGAAAATGTTGCAGTATCCCCGAATATTGCAACGGCATCCCGGGATACTGCAACAAAAACAGCTCTCATAAAAAGAAAAGAAAAAGAAAAGAAAGAAAACATCCTCCCTAACCCTCCTTTCGCAAAAGGAGGGGATGAAGAAGAAGGGAGTGAAGGAGAGAAAGTAGCTGAAGGAGCCGGAGGCGGGATGAGAGAAGAATGCGATCAGCGATCTGCCACGAGGAAACGGAATCTGACGCAGGAAGATATCGACCGGATGCAGGTTCCCCCGGACGGATGTCCCCGCAATTTTTCCGGTCTGCTGGAGAATCTCCGTCTCTTTCGTGTTCCTCCTGCTGAACAGTACGCTATAGTGCTGAAAAGTAATTACGGTGAAATCGGTGGTGATATATGGAAAGGCTTTAGCGTCATTCGTGGAAGCGGTGGGAAGATTAAACTGCCGGGACATTATTTGCTGAGTGTGCTGAATAAATAATATGAATTTGATAAATATATGTATCTCAATATGTTATATGCTTATTTCTTATATTAACTAACTTATTAACGCACATTTCCGAAATCGCTTGTATAGCTGAGAATAAGCCCTTATATTTGCAGTGTCAATAAGCTTAACGACAGAAACTAACAAAAAGATTAATAACTAAAAACTATTACAATTATGCCAGTATTATATAAACCTTTCCAGTCTAATCTGGAAGATAAGAAAAGTGGAAAGAAACTGTTTTATCCCCATGTAGTTCGTACAGGAAATATCAATTCCGCACAGCTTTCCAAAGAGATTGCCGCTTATTCTTCCCTTTCTCCGGGTGATGTGAAAAATACGCTTGACAATCTGGTGACGGTGATGGCGCAGCATCTTCAGTCGTCCGAAAGCGTCAGTGTGGATGGCTTGGGAACGTTCCGCATGGTGATGAGTGCCCGTGGCCGGGGTGTTGAGACCGCCGATGAGGTGAGTGCTGCACAGGCTACGCTTACCGTCCGCTTCCAGCCTACCACGACGAAGAATCTGGACCGTACCACCGCTACCCGTTCTATGGTGACGGGTGCCAAGTGTGCCCGCTATGACAAGCTGGTCTCCGCACCTGGTGACGGCGGATCGGTTGATGGTCCGAATAACAAGCCTGGTGGTGGCAGCGATGGCGGAGATGATGGAGAAGCACCGGACCCGACAGTATAGCTTGTTCCTTCCTTCGCGGGAAGAAATATAAGACTAACGACTGAACTGTAACTGTAAAACAGAAAAATAAAGAAACAAGAAACAAACTAGAGCTAACTAAGGATAACCAGCAAAAGACTAACTAATGATAATTGGTTAAAGACTAGGACTTTAATAAGACAATCAACTAAACAGAGAATTATCAATTAACATGAGAACTATCAATTTGATCGTGGTGCATTGTTCCGCCACGCAGGGGAATCGTACGCTTTCTCCGGAGGAAAATACGGTAGGAACACAGAGTAAACTAAACTATTTAAAGAACGAGAAAGGTGGTAAATGATGGCAATGAAGAAATCAGTATGGGATATGATCCTAAAGGTGGTTATCGCGGTAGCGTCAGCTGTGGCAGGCGTTTTGGGTGCTAATGCGATGAGTTTGTAAGAAATCTAAATTCATTAAAGGGTACATACCAAATATCTTGTTGTGTACCCTTCTTATATTTATCTAAACTATTCTCAAAAATAAAAAATATATGAAACGTTTGAGTATTAAACATATACTTGTAACATTGCTGGCAATGGTAGGAATGATACCACCGGTTGTTGCTAATAATCTTCCATCAATTACTTCTTTGGAACGTGAACCAGTCGTCTATTCGCCGCAAGTGGCTTCAATGATCCGTTACGATCATACTCGGGTTAATCAGAATACAGGATGTATTAATCAAAGGATATCGCTTGTAAATTTCTTGGATAAGGATTTTGACTTTCCTATTTCCATATCTTACACTTCTCAAGGATTTCGTCCACAAGTAGCTGATAATTATGTAGGGAGAGACTGGATGCTAGATGTCGGTGGAATAATCTACCGTAAAGTGAACGGAATGCCAGATGATTTGAAGGGATATAAAACTTTGCCCGGAGTCCATAATACATATACGGGATTTCTTGCAATGCTGGGAACCAATTATTTCAACATGGACACTATGAAAAAAGATGTATATCAGAATCCTTATAAGTACGCTTACCGACCAGAAAGTACAATGGCTACTTTGCCTGTTATTCCTCCTACAGAGAATAAAGGGAATATAGAAAGTTGTCCTGATGTCTTTTATTTCTCTTTTGGAAAGCATTCCGGAAAATTCATGATTAATTATGATGGAAGTATAAGTGTCATCGGATACAATGGGGGTAAATACCAAGTGGATTTAAGTGGCATGAAGTTGCTAGATTCTACTTCCTCTCAAAATACCTATATTCGTATTCTTACAGATGATGGCTACGTATATACTTTTGGTGGTGATGGTTATGCCTCTTTGGAATATACCGCACTTGCATGGAAAGGCGGTTCTATTTCCAATCCTGATAGTGAAATAATGCATAATGAAATAACTGCTTTTCATCTGACACAAATAAAAGCCCCTAATGGACGGATATTAAATATCCATTACCGGGATATTGGTCCGATTTATCATCAATTTCCAACCAGACTGATTGATCTGAATCAGAGTGCCGACTATGCGAAAAAAACAGATTTACTGACACAATACTTGCTTAGTGGAAAAAGAACTGCCGTTAAATATAATGTAATTGAAAATAAACTTAATTTCAAGACTAATCCCCCAATGTACGGAGAGACAGACGGAACTTTAAAGAATTCTTATTCTTTGACTAAAGTTGCTTTGATAGATCGTATTGAGATTGATGGCTGTACTATACATTTTTATTATTCTGCTCGTAGCAAACATACTATTCCTGTTGGAGATATGAAGGAAGGATTTTTTCTTAATAGCGGTGCAAAACTCGATTCTGTAGAAATGAAGTATAACCAGATAAAGGAAATAGCACGGTTTAAATATGATTTTAATTGGGGTAATCGTATGTTTCTGAGTACAGTGAGCACAACGTGTGAAGGGACACATAGCTTTAAGTACTATCTTCCGAATGTACCAGAAATTCCGACTCCTCTAACTGGTAACATTGACCATTGGAACTTTTGGCGTGGAAGAGATAAGAACGCTGGATTGATACCGGGAATGACACAAGAAGGAGATAACCAACTGGATTTTGAGTTCACCACCAATGACCGCGATGCCACAGGAAAAGACTTTGATGCAACCCAATTGGAGCAAATCACCTATCCTACAGGCGGCAGTGTGCAGTTTATTTATGAGCTTCATCGATATTCCTATATCAGCAAGCAGACAGAAGGTTCATCTTACTATCCGTCTCTTGAATTCCCTTCTTTGGGTCGCTATGGATGGGCTGGAGGTGCACGTATACATCTCATTCGCTATTTCGATGCGAATGGTAAAGAACAAAGAGAAATAGAATATACATATGGAAAGGACTTGAATGAAGGAGAAGTGATGTATATACCTTTTTATAAATATCTTCGAATTGAGCCTAACTTTGACAAGCCTGGTCAATATGTTGTTAAGGCAGTATCATATAACAGTGATGGTTTTAGTGATGTTCCCTATCCATTCACGCATATTCGTTATCCTGAAGTGACGGAACATTATCTTGATCCAAGCAAGGGGGGGATAGAGCAGGAACACTCATATAAGATAACTTATTTTCAAGGCTATCTGCAGAATCTCTCTTGGTATACAGATAACGCTTTTTTTACACCATTAAAATCAAGTGCCCAAAATGAATATGAGATGGCGGAAAATTATAAAACTTTCTTGAAACATTTGGTGGCACATCCTACAGAAGATCTTATTAAGTGTTACGGGAAAATATCCAAAGAAGTTTATTATAATGAAAATGGTAAAATGCAAAAATGTGTAGAGTATAAATATCAATATAATAACTCTGACAAGTACGGTTTGTGCATATTTACACCTAGTTTCCCTCTTGATATCTACTTTGGATTATTTACTCATATTGCACAAGAATCTTTTCGCACATTCGTTCCCGTGAGTAAACGTACTGTTATTTATCAAGGAAGCCAAGAAGAAGCAAAAGTTCAAATGGAATACTTTTCCTATAGCGAAAACGGTTATCTGAAAGAACAGGTTATGGTAAAAAATAATGGAGATTCTTTAATCACTTGGAATTTGTATGGGAATTATTCTACAAGTAGTGGCTTTCAAATATTACCGACTGACAGAAAGCTTTATCTGGGTACTTCTCATGGGAGGAAAATACTTAAATCCTATAATTTTAGTTATCGTCCTTTGGAGGTTCTTCCCGGATGGCGTCAGTATTTTAATGTTTTGGCACGAGAACTACAATTAGATGAAAATTATAAACCTATTGAAAGGATAGATTATAATTATTATGATAAATATGGGAATATTTTGGAGAAGGTGGAGAACAACTCAAAACATACTGTTTTTTTATGGAGTCACTATGGACAGAATCCCAGAGCACGGATAGAAAATGCTACCTATCAAGAAGTGAGTTCTGTTTTAGGTTGTAAACTAGAAGACTTGTCTGCTTTAACAGTATATACTCCTATTCTTGACAATGATTTCCGAATTAAGTTACCTTGTGCAAGAGTATTTACTTATTGGTGTAATCAACGTAATAGCATAACAACCTCTACTGCCCCTAATGGTCAGAGTACTTACTATATCTATGATAAAAGGGGAAGATTGATTCAGACTTATCAACTTAATGAAGAGGGTAGAATGGAAATACTTCAATTAAATAATTATCACATTGTAAATGAATAAACACTTGAGGAAAATATGAATACAAAATACTTGAAATTTATGTTTTTCCTATTGGTATATTTACTGATAGGGACACAGGCATATGCTGAATCCATAGATGTAGGAAGTCCTTACGGCTATTTTAAGAGGTCTTTTATTTCTAATACTAAAACTTCTTTAGCATCGGATAGTTATGGAAATTCCAATAATGATGTGCATTATAGATTTCGGATAAATGCTCCAACTGTATTGCTAGTTCATCATGTCGGCTCAGAGTTATCGAATACATCTATGTACTTGTTGAAAAAGACAGCAGAGGACAGTATGTATACTGAAATATGCGTTGCACGTGATGACTCACAAATAGAAGAGACTAAAGAAATACAGAAATACTTACTTCCCTATGATGGTGAACAGGAAAAAAATCTGGCAATAATTCTACAAAATCAGGCTTTTATTTGCATGGTTTTGGAAATGGGGGAATATGATCTTGTTTGTGAAGGTAGTACTTTGACGGATGGTGTGAATAATGGGAAGATTTGTACAACCTTTAGTATGTTACAGGAGGGAATGTTAATAGATAGTCCTATTGATTTAGGGACGCAAGGTTGTTGCTTTTCCTACGATATGGATGCACATTATAATGTAGGCTTCACCGGGAAACTACCTGTTTATTATAGAGTATGTCTTAATGAACCAATGTCAATTAATGTGGTAGCTAGATCCAATGCTCTTATACAGGCGTATGTATATGATGAACAGAAATGTGAAATGGAACATAGTTACGATGGTAACATAACTGACATGGGGCTTAAAGCTGGTATCTATTATATTTATCTGACTGGGTATGATAAAGATATTTATCTTCATACATCTATAACAGGAGTCTCTGTTAATACAGGAAACTGCATAGATGTACCAGTTCAAATAACTCAATCATCAAAGGATGGTAGCATATCTTTTGATATGTCTTGTAATACAACTTTATATACAGATAATTATCATGGGAGAGATACCAATGATATGTTTTTTGTTCTTCATTCAGAGGATTCCATTTCTCTTCAGATTATGATTCATCACTTTGAAATGATAGGAGGGTTAGAACTTACGCTTATGAAGGGGAAACTAGGAGAAAAAACATTATTCACTATTCAACAAAATGATGACATCAGACTTGAACTTTCTTCTGGGACTTATTATTTGATTTGCGAAGGGGTAGCGACAAATGGACGTTTTGGACTTAGCATAGAAGGAAAATGTTACAAAGAATCGGAACAACCAGGGCCAGAGGGACCGGAACCAATGGAGAATTATTCTCCCACAATAAGTTTGAATTATATTCAGACAATTACGCCAATGGTATCTAATGATACGATAAGTAATTTCTCTTATCTCAGCAAAGCTGTTCATAATATACACTACTTTGATCATTTGGGGAGACCTGTACAGGAAATATCGTATAAATTTTCACCTAAAAAACAAGATATAGTTATTCACCACGAATATGATGGATTGGGACGTGACAGTAAACAATGGCTGCCTGTTGCTTGCACAAATAAGGAGGCGGGGGCATTTGCTGAACAAGAAGTTGTATCTGCAGACGCTCGCATTTTGTATGCGGATGATTCGGCATTCAGTTATTCGGTATACGAGGATTCTCCGCTTAATCGTGTGATAGAGAGTTATGGTCCCGGACAAGCATGGCAAAGTACCGGACATAGTAATAAAAACAATTATCGTATTAATAATGTCGAAGATTGTTGTTTGTTTCTGGGTGTAGGTGGAACACGGGACAATCCTCAATTACTGCAACATGGACACTATTTGGCTTATGAGTTGGATGTCATCGAAACCAGAGACGAGGATGGACATATTAAATACAGTTTTATGGATAAAGAAGGACAATTGATATTGTCTCGAAACGTTGCCGACAAAGATACTTTGGATACTTACTATGTTTATGATGATTTTGGATGTCTCTGTTTTGTATTGCCACCTAAAGCAGTGGACAATTTAGTAGAAATGTCTCAAGATATATTGGACAAGTATGCCTATCAATATCGCTATGATTATCGCCATCGTTGTATAAGTAAAAAGATGCCTGATTGTGATTGGATTGAACAAATATATGATCATAATAACCGTCTCTTATTTACTCAGAATGGAGAACAAAGAAAACGCAATGAATGGAGCTTTTTCTGCATGGACTTATTGGATCGTCAAGTTCTTACAGGTATGTATCGTGGAACTATACCGAATCGTGAAATTTGTGATGCTTCGGATATATACGCAGTATTTGCTCTAGACAGTGTTAATACTTACTATGGTTATAGGATTCAATGTCCGGAAAGCATTCTTACTAATAAGTTAGAAATATTACAAGTGAATTATTACGATACGTACGATTATCTTAAATTTTTGCATGGTATTAATAAAGAATTGTTTTATGTCGAAGATACTAAATATGGACGGTTGTATGATAATCAACAGGAGCAACACTGTAAGGATCTGCTGACAGGAAATATAACTTTAGTCTTGGGTAACGGGCAGAAACTATATCATAGTTATTATTATGATTATTATCGGAATCTTATTCAAGAACGGCATACGACAGTGAATGGAAAGACTTTAGTCTATAAATCTAATTTTAACTTTAGCGGACAGCCAATAGACGTTTGTAAGGAGTATGCTACAGATGCTAAGATTCAAAAAAGCTATGTTTATGATCATGCAGGGAGACTGACGAGAGAGGTGAGTATTATTGGAAATGATACAACTGATTTTGTTTATTGTTTTGATGAAATCGGAAGGCTTGATAGTTTGATACGGATAAATGGATCAGATTCATTAATAACGACAAATGATTATAATATCCGTGGTTGGTTAACTGAGATTGATAGTCCATTTTTTAGGCAGAAATTGCACTATACTGATGGTATGGGTGTTCCTTGTTATAATGGAAATGTTAGTAGTACGACATGGCAGAATGATGCATCAACGACACGTGGTTATCGATTCTCTTATGACGGACTTTCACGACTGAAAGATGCTATTTATGGCGAGGGAGAAGGCTTGGTAAATAATTGTAATCGTTTCAACGAGAAAGTGACCGGTTATGACAAGATGGGAAACATCTTGGGTCTCAAACGCTATGGACAGACTGCAGAGAATAGTTATGGTCTGATTGACAACCTTTTTCTTACTTACAATGGTAATCAGTTGCAAGCTGTAAACGACGATGTAACGAGTATTGTTTCCAATTATAATTCTGAATTTAAAGATGGAGCAAAGCAATCTGTAGAATATTCTTATGATTCTAATGGGAATTTAATACAAGATTTAAACAAAAAGATGATTGAAATTCAGTATAATTGTTTAAATTTACCCAGTCGGATACAGTTTGAGGGTGGAAACAGCATCGCCTTTCTTTATGATGCAAACGGAACAAAAATTCGTACTACACACATAATAAATGGGGTCATTACTTCCACTGACTACTGTGACAATGCGATCTATGAAAACGGAGTGCTTGATAAACTCTTAACAGGAGAAGGATATATTACCCTATCAGATACTGTTTACCATTATTTTCTGCGAGATCATCAGGGTAACAATCGGGTGGTTGTCAGTCAGGATAGAACAGTAGAAGAAGTGAATCATTATTATCCGTTCGGAGGGGTGTTTGCTTCGGATTCATCTGTTCAGCCTTATAAGTATAATGGCAAGGAACTGGATAGAAGAAACGGATTGGATTGGTATGATTACGGGGCTAGGATGTATGATCCAATTTTGGGGCGATTTATGGCTACTGATCCTTTATATGAAATGTCATACTCGGAAAACCCTTATACCTATTGTCTGAATAATCCTTTTAATCGTGTGGATCCGACAGGAATGGTATCACATTACAATTGGAAAACTCATCGATATGAGGATGAAAATGGAAATGAAGTTTCTTGGGAACAAGTGAAACAGGAGTATATGCCAGAAAAAGAATCTAAAGTAGAAAGAACTGAGGATAATTATTCTCAGGAAATATCACTGGTAAATACATTCTTAGTTCCTTGGGGAAATGCAGCTGCTCTTCACGCCGGATTGAAATATACTGAACATCCGTTTGGAAAGGGTTACTTTAGAACGAAGAAGGGAAAATATTTTTCAATGAATATTTTTCATCAACCGGAGGGTACCAAGTTGGCTAGAAAAGCCAAAGGTCTTGTAAATAGTGCTAAAGGTGCAAAGGATGCAACAAAAATAGCTAGAGGATTAGGTAACGTAGTAGGAGTAGTCTCTACAGCAATGTCTGGATATCTATTTTATAATGATCCTAGTGTTAGAAATGGTATTGATATTTCTATGGGTATAATTAGTTTTTTCTATTGGCAAGTTGGTGTAGCTTCTTTTGTCGGATCATCATACTATGATACAAGTGTGATGAACTATAATCAAAAAAAAGAGAATCTCAAAAATGGAGTGAATCCTATTATGGGCACTTTTAATTTTCAGACAGGGCGATATGATTTCTAAAATTTATATTATTAACCGTCCTTTATTAAAGGATTTAATACAAGAGAATAGATGAATATTATAGATTATTTTGTATATCTTATTTTTCGTTTTTTTCAT
>ERZ835880.2179-NODE-2179-length-13618-cov-2.494876_pt1 | contig 13618 bp, 13 predicted proteins | sample MGYA00519944_ERZ835880 | MGnify/ENA primary metagenome ERZ835880 (study PRJEB31850, sample SAMEA3708787) | human gut metagenome | biome: human gut; feature: human-associated habitat; material: faeces | place: China | collected 2014 ... | reverse complement strand
TTCAGCTGGAGCCGACACAAGCAAATATTCAGTTTTTAATCGGTTGGACCAAGCGGCTTTTAGCCCGAGACGGACTGCCGATTGATCCGATGGATGAAGACCGAATTGCTCAAGCCGTGACAACGGTTATGAGTCTTCCCAAAGAAGACAGACGGTTAGCTTACTTATCTCAGCTTTTTCAACAAGGAGATACTGCAGCGGCTGCCAGAACATCATTGAAATTGAGGCTCAAAAAATGGATTCTCGACGGCCCTCTGGCTTGGTGCTTTGACAACGAAGAGAACACTTTAGATCTAAACGAGTATTCGAATTTCGGCATTGACGGAACCGATTTTCTGGAAAATGCCGAATGCCGTGGGGCATTTACAGAACTGATCCTGCATCTTATCGAAACACAGGTTATGAAGGATAAGAGACGCACCATTATTGTCATGGATGAGTTTTGGAAGTATTTGGCCGATCCTGTTACGGCAAAGTATGCCTTCGACAAACTGAAAACAATCCGTAAACAAAACGGCATCTTTGTCTTTGCTACGCAGTCTCCGGAAGATGTGCTTAAAAACGAGAGAGGCAGTGCATTTATTGATAACAGTGCAACAAAGATTTATCTGCCGAATCCCTATGCCAAAGAAAGCGATTATGTAGAGGGCTTCAAGACAACTAAAGATGAGTTTTCCATTATCAAAAAGATGGATACGCAAAGCCGCCTTGCTGTCATCAAGCAGGGGCCAGTCTCTGTGCTTGTAAGACTGGATCTCGGACCTTTTAAAAAAGCTCTGAAAATTCTGTCCGGCAATGCCGGCTCTGTTCAGTTCGCAGAAAAATTGTTCAATCTTGTGGGAGAAGAACCTAACGAGTGGATTCCTTACTTCTTAGGGGAAAAGTCACTGCCTCAAGAGGAAGGTGCGGCATGAAGAAAGCGACTCAATCAAGGCCTCAAAGAGAATTGTTTTTGCAAATGAGAGGGAAGATCCATCCGAGAACTCAGGATACGGACAATATCAACAGTTTTACTTTTTTCATCAATGACAAAAATGACCTGCCAGGGGTCAAGGATCAGAGTTCTGAACTCAATGCCTTGGAACTTCTCCTTGGTAAGAAAACATTTACACCTGTAAGGAAACTGCTTAAGAGACTCTATGCCTTCCAGAATTCTATTGCGTTGGCGTTCTGCGGTGATGGGGACAGCACAGTCGACGGCCAAATAAGTAGTGAGCTTTACAAGATCCTCACGGGCTTTTTTGGAAATAGTTACTTTGTAGCACATTTTCTTAAAATGCGGTCAGTGTCTTTCCTGACATCTTCTAAAGAAAATGTCTCTTCGGTTTTCAGGGAGTTATATCCTTCCAAGACTTCTGAAACCAATTGCTCTTCGGTCATCAGAGCTGGAATTAATGGCTCGTTTTTAGATTTCAGATCGAAGGGCAATCTTTGTTCTGCAATTGATCGAATCAGAAATAGTCTGACTGCCTCAGAAAGACTCATGCCTAATTCTTCAAATAAAGCAGCTGCATTTTGCTTTATATCTTCTGAGACTCGGACTTTAAGAAAAGTATTCGAATTAACCGCTAACAATTGTATTCCTCCTATTTGTGTCCACAGTGTACACCTAAATAACCCGCTTCTGAGAAGAACTACCTTTTCTTTACTTCTTTTGGTTTCGTTGGTTAAAAAACAAAGGTTAAAGGGGGAACAAAGGTTAAAGGGGGCAGAAAACTACTGTATAGGAGAACCACAGTTTTATTGCTCGGAGTCCTCAAAAGAAGCTTTCTGCTGCCTTGAAAGGAGTTGTTCCTAGACAACGGGGATGTAACTTTCAGTTGGATAAGAACCCCAAAAAATGACAGTAATTAGTTATCCAAGGAGAAAATAATGAAAATCAAAAAAAGAAAATTTGTAATTTCTCTGGCTTTCTGTCTGAGCTTAGGTTTGGGCAGTCAGGTTTTTGCCTCCGGCATCCCGACAGTGGATGTGAGCGCAATTACTCAGGCTGTTTTGCAGCTTCAACAGCTTCAGCAAGCCTATCAGACGCAGCTTCAACAGTACAACACAGCAGTTAACCAGCTGAAAAATTTCACCGGAAACAGAGGCTTCGGCACGCTTAAGTACGATCTGAATCTGAGAAATTTGATTCCTCAAGATGTTCAATCAAGACTTAATTCCATTCTCAAAGGAAGCGGAAGTCTGAGCAATCTCGGAAAGCAATTTTTTGATAAGTTTGATTTAGGAAAGGCTTGTGAGAATCTCGAAGGAGAACCTAAGGAGTATTGCCTTCGCTCTCAAAACTATAAAGCCGAGACTGCGGCAGCCTTACAGCAAGGACAGAATACCGTCGCTCAAAGACTTCAGAACATTGAATCACTGATGTCGAAAATCAATGAGGCAGAAGATGCTAAAGCCATTGCAGATTTGTCAGCTCGAATTCAAGCCGAACAAGTAGCTTTGAACGCTTCGCAGTTTGCGGCGCAGTTCCAACAAGCTCAAATGGCGCAACAATCCAAAGCTCTGGAAGAAGCCGCAAAGAAAAAAGCTTTTCAAGAGATGTTCCCTCCGATAACTGATGCCGATTTGGATGAGCTTCTAGCACCGGTTAATAAACCGAAGACGAGAAATTGATATGACAGCCGGCGTTTTTGAAGCCTTCGGGGATCAGGTAAGAAGCATGATTCAGCGATTTGCTGAATCTGTATCGGCGTCAATCATCACCGATATTTTGCCGATAGTGAGCTCTGCAATTTTGATTTTCTTTCTTGTGCGGGCCTGGCAAATCAGCAGCGGACGAGTTGAGGGATCTATAGCAGGTTTAGCGGAGAGCTGCGCAAAGATCACCGTCGTTTCCATGTTTGCGCTTAATGCTGCAATGTTTGCGGAATACATCATCCCTGCGGTTTACGGGGTGGAGTCGATGCTTCTATCGGCGGTTTCTCGGGCTGTAGACGGGACGGCCTCGGTAACTTCGGCGTGGGCGGCTTGTGACGTTACATGGAAGTCCTTTATGGATGGTTTTACCGCTATTCAAAAGGTTTGGGAGAAAACAGGACTTGGGATGTTCGGTGAGAACATTGGGATTGTCCTTTTTATCATGGTGCTCATGCTCATCATGTTTGTGGTTTGTGTTTACTTCATGATATTTGCGGTCGGGTATCTGCTTCTGTATGAAATCTTCATTGTTATGGGATTGGCCTTCGGCCCGATGTTCATTGCTTGCCTGATGTTTCAATCAACCCGGTCTTGGTTTGACGGGTGGCTGCGTGCGATGATTTGCTGGGTCTTTACTCTGGTTGCTATAGCTTCTACTTTGCTTTTAATTAACGGTATCTTTCACGATAATCTACTAGACCTAACAAATGCAGCTATTAAGGCTCAGGCCGGAAAGAATTTTTCCGCTTTGTTTATTAAGTTGGCCATATTTACCGTCGTTGTCTTTTCTATCGCTACGGTTGTTAAGTCGATTCCGTCTTTTGCGGCGGGTATCACCGGAGGCGTGGCTTTGCAGGCGGCTTCAATGGCCGGAATGTTCAGCGGCATAGGACATACTGTAGCAGCATTTATGGGCGGCGGAATGCTCGGATACGGAGCTGCTCGTGACAATGAAGAGATCAAAGAAAGAGCCAAGAATATTCTAGGCGGAAGCGGGTTGAATCAAACGGGGGCTTTTGCTGCTTCCTCTTTGGGCTATACGTTAGGGGCCGGCATGAATTTTTTTGCCGGCAAAGATGCGGCGGCTGATTCCGGCAGCCGCACGCCTTCCGGCGGTTCTATGGCTCAAAGTCCTGCGGAAGCTCAAACTGCAGCACAAAACGCCATGAGAGTTGGGGCAAATTACGCTGCTGGAGGCTCCGGAGTGCAAGCCGGTTCTTCCAGCGCATCCGGATCGTCCGGCTCTGCGAGTTCTTATTCTTCCGGCCCTGCTGCTCCGGCTAGCTCGAACTCTTCAACAGCTGCTGCACCGGGGGCTGCGTCATCAGCGGGGTCTGACGCTGCAGGAAGCGCAGTTCATAGTTCTCAGCAACCTCAAAGTACTTCGAGTGATTTCGGCTGGGACAGAAGTCAGTTTGACTCCAGAGGAGTTTTCGGAGGCACTCCGGGAAACATAAATATGAATCAACCGCCATCTTCTACCGAGATGGCCTCTGCTGCAGAGACTGCAGCTAAAGAGGAAGCGGTGGCGGCCGAAAACCAACGAAAAGCCGAAGAAATCCTAAAAAGGAATAAAAAATGAATAAAAAATTACTAATTCTTTTGACAGCGGTAAGCGTGCTTACTCTTTCCGGGTGCGGTGCTCCAAAAGCTCCGCAGCCTTCAGGACAGAAAGTCTCTGTGGTTGAGTTTGCTAAGCAGAGAGAAGCAGTCCGTAAAGAAAAAGTTTTGCAAGCAAAGCAAGATGCGGCAACAAGAAACTTCAGTTTTGAGAGCGAAAACGATCCGAGACAAGGGAGATGAAGTTGTTCAAGTTCCAGTTTGATCCCAAAAATGAGTTGCGAGCTTATTTAACTTTCTCCTCTCCTTTGGCAGACAAAGATTCCCATTGCTTGTACTCGTTTTCGAATAAATGCGGAATCTTCTCATGTTCTTCTAAGAGGATGCCTAAATCATATTTTTTGATTTTCAGCTTTCTTTTGGCAACACCGTTATCAGAGAGATTCTCAAGATTTTTGGGGACGGTAACAGGCATTCTGGCTCCCTTAACAATTACCTTTAAATCCTATACCAAGGAACAATATGTTTTTTAAGAAAAAACCAAAAAAAGACGTTCAGGAACATAAAGTTGTTTCTGAATCTTCCCCCGCAGGCAAAAGCCCTGACGCCCAGGTAGAACAAGACAGCTACAACTATCAGGATGCCAGAGACTGGACCATTGAAAGAATGGCTTTAAAAGAAAAACAAGCCAGACTTGGTTGGAATGTCTCGGCATTGCTTATCGTCTTACTTTTGATTGTCAGTGCAGTTGCGGTTGTTATTGCTGTAAAAAAAGAGGCATATCCGTTTATTGTCGAATTAGATAAGTCCACCGGCACTACAAGAGTCATTGATCTGCGGGATCCACAAAACATTCCGGTCGATGAGATGATGGATAAGTACTGGCTGAATTTATATACGCTCAGTCATGAAAGTTACGACTGGAGAACGTTGGAAAACGATCATGCTCGGGTCAGGCTAATGAGCGTGCCGGCAATTTTCCAAACTTATGATGAACAGTATGGTGCTGACAATAAAAACTCTATTCAAAACAAACTGAAAGATAAAAAGAAAATTATCTGTGATATTGAATCAGTCGTTCCTAACGGAAACGGTGTAGCTACTGTTCGATTCACTAAGAGACTGGTTGATACCTATACCAATCAAGAAGAGATGAGGCACTCTTGGAGAGCCACGATCGGATACGAATACAACCCGACGTATTCGATGGAAGAGTCGCAGCGTCTGATTAATCCGCTTGGGTTTACTGTTACAAGCTGGCGTACTGACCGCATTTTGGAGGGTACGCCATGAAAAAATTAACAGTTAAAGTTATCGCTGCAAGTTTGATTGCTCTGTCTGCTTTTTCCGTCAGTGCCTTAGAAAAACCGGTGACAAGCAGTCTTGATAAACGAGTACTGTATACCGAGCACAAAGAGGGACAGGTTTATCCGATCAATGCTGTCAACGGCGTTATTACGGCAATTGTTTTTGCCGACGGTGAAAAAGTGCTTGACTGGGGCAGCGGCTATTCAACTGCTTGGGAATTTGCTGCTCGGAATAATCATTTTTTCCTGAAGCCAAAAGATTTTCAAGGCACAACAAACTTAGTGGTCGTCACTGACCGGTACACCTATCTTTTTGATGTAAAACTTACTTCAAATAAAAAGAACGCCACCTACTCGATGACCTTCAGATATCCAATGCTGGAGGCTCAGAAAGCTCAAGAAGAAGCTAAGAAAAAAACTGTAAATGCTTTGTTAAGCAACTCGCCTCTAAATGAAGAAGGCATCGAACAGGACGAACACAAGAATACGCTTTATACCGAAAATTTCGGAAGCTCTTCAATTTCAAAGGATTTGGCACCGCTGCAAGTGTTTGATGACGGCCAGTTTACGTATCTTAAGTTCGACAAGCACACCGATTTTCCCGCTGTTTACAGAGTCGCAGACGACGATGAAGAAACTCTGCTTAACAGTCATGTCAAAGGACAATGGCTTGTAATTCACGGAATTTACAAAGAACTAAGACTTAGAGCCGGACAAGGAGTAGTCGGCATCTACAACGACGGCTATACCGGCGGCGGTGTAAGAAAAGAAACCGGCGTAAGCGTTCCCGGAGTTGAACGCACGCTTATTAAGGAGGTCAATTAATATGGCCCAACAAGACAAAATCAATACAATCGAACAAGAAGAGACTGAGCTTGCTCAGACGAGTAAAGGCATTCCGAGCGTTGCCGGAAAAAGAAAAAACAAGTCTAAAAAAGGAGCTGTAATTGGTGTCTGCTTGGCTTTGTTTCTTTTAGCCTGCATTGGTGTTGGTTTTTATCAGAAATTTGCTCCAAAGTCAGTTGAAACAAAGGAAAAAGAGCCTATTCATTACAACTCTGCAAAATCTTTAATTTTGCCTTCTCTTGAATCAATTACTCCTCCAGAACCAAAAGTTGAACCTCAAGTAAAGAGTATTGAAGTAAAAGAAGAAAAGTCTCCAACTGTAGCTCCGCTCCCGGCTCCTGCAACCGTAACAGTATTTAGTGAGCCTCCTCGAATTGAATCTACCGGACCTCAAGGGTTCGGTGCTCCGGCAAAAGAGCAAAAGAAGGAGCCGACACTTGCTGAAAAACGGAATATGGCTCCGATGATGGGAGAATCCTCCGGAGCTTCCGGACAAGGGGGCGGCAACGGAAAAGGACTAGCAAGCACCCTGCGGGAAGAAGAGCAGGAAGGTTATGTGAGCTCCGGTGCGGGCGGCAAGCTCGGTTCTCTTATGCACGGCATGGCTACTCCTTCAACAAGAGCCGTCATGATGCCGGATCGAAACTTGCTATTGGCAAAGGGTACGTTTATTGACTGCATTTTGGAAACTAAGCTTGATACGACTGTCCCGGGCATGACGAGCTGCGTAATCCCACAGGATGTTTATTCAGCAAACGGCAAAGTTTTATTGATAGAAAAAGGCTCTAAAGCTATCGGTGAGTACAAGGGAGCTGTTGAAAACGGTCTTAATCGAATTTTTGTTCTTTGGACTCAAGTCCAGACTCCTAAGGGAGTAAGAGTCATGCTTGATTCGCCGGGTACTGACTCTTTGGGCGGCTCCGGGCTTCCCGGTCATATCGACTTTCATTGGTGGGCCCGCTTTGGCAATGCTCTTCTGTTTACTTTAGTTCAGGACGGTTTTGAGTTTGCGATGACTAAACAGACTGAGAATTCCGGCGGCGTTAACTACTACCAAAACTCCCAAGACGGCATGGAAAAAATCATTGAAGAAGCTATGCGTCAAAGCGGCAATATTCCTCCGACACTGACAAAAAATCAAGGTGAGAGAATCGGCATTTTTGTTGCCAGAGACGTTGATTTTTCGGGTGTCTATCAGCTTAATCCGATAAAGAGGTAAGGAGAAATGAGATACTATTTTACAAAATCTTCTTGGGTTAAGCCGGTTTTCTTTCGTGTTTCGACAATAGGAACCACAAAAGTTTTTCTTTCAACTTTGCCTTGTTTCATCTGCCGGACTGAAGAAATAAGATCTTCGCAGAATTGGTTTATTTCATCGTCCACTGAGAACTTATTAAGTTTTTTTTGGGACATCAAATATTTCCTTCAAGCTTTTAGGCTAAAGAAGCCTCAATTGTGCGTAAGAGAGACTTTCTCAACCAAGGCCGGAAGAGAAAGCAGCAAACCCGTTTTTTCAAGGTTGATTTCCGCTTGTCGAAGATCATATGCACTTTGCATATTAAGAAGCAAGCGAGCACTGATACCTAAAGTTTTTTGCACACGCAAAGCTAAATCCGCTGAAATCCCTATCTTTCCAGAGATGATTCCGAAAACAGTTGAAGGAGAGACCTTCAATGCCTTCGCTAAGGAAGCCGGCGTGATCTTAAAAGCAGTAAGGACGTCTTCAATGATTAGCCCGGGATGGCATGGATTTAGTTTTGTCATTAATAGTCGTCCTTGTAATCAAAAATGGGCGGATAACTTTCCATTTCCCAATCCTAAAAGCACGGTGAGGATTGCGCAAGCCGCCAATCTGATTTAGCTATTTTTACCTATTAGAACTTAAGAGAGGAATTAATGAAGAACGCACATGAAAAGTTGAACCAACGGCATAAGCTCAGTGAAGAAAATCAGAGAGCATTGCAGACGCTGCTGGAAGCATACGGAAAAACAAAAGAATTTAAACAACGTCTGAATGATGGGGAAACATTAGACGATATTTTACCGGAAGCATATGCAACAGTACGTGAAGCAAAAGAATTTAAAGAGCATCCGCAGCTTGCAGAAGGACTTGAAGAAAAACTCACTTCAGTGTTTCTTAGTGCGCAGAATCAAGGAATAAAAATTTCTTTGAACCGCTACGACATCAATGCACCAAGCCGTAATGCCGTTAGAGTCCAGTTCAAACAACAATCAAAAGAAAAAGAAAAATAAATAAAACTAATTTCAATTTGCACGACTAGCGGAGACAAACCAATCCTTAAGGAAAAAAGAAATGGAATTTAAAGACAGGCTGAAATATGCCGACACACTTTATGTATCTCAGCATTGGGCATCATATCTTGCCGGAGCGACAGACGAGCTTCCTTCCGATTTAGACGAAAAAGAAGAAAAAGGCATTGAAAAATTTGAAAGAGAATGGGAGGTTGTCGAAGTTAAACCGGAGACTGTAGACGCACCGGTATTTGCAAGATGTGAAATTAGCGGTTTGATGGCTGACTGCGTTGAAGTAGTCGCAATTAACCGTGATCTCATAAAAGCTGAAGAGCAGAGAATCGAGACTGACAATAAGTTAGGTAAGTTGTCAGAGGAGAATAAAAAAACATTTGAAAGCGTCTATCAAGCTCATATTCGCCAAGATGAGTTTCGCAATCATCCGGACCTAAAACCTGCCTTTCGAGCAAAGCTAGCAGATATGTTTTTGGCCGCTCAAGAAAAGGGAGTGACATTGAAACTAAACGAGCCTTCCCCTCAGAAAACTGCTGAAACTGTCGGCAAAGAAAAGCCGGCAAATAAAGATCAAGAACGTTAATAAAAATTGGAATGTGAGGAAGATATGGCTCGCTTAATGGCTGAACAACTTGAATTAGACTTTTTTGCTCTTTTGCCCGAGAAGACAGAAGAGGCTCCCTCTGTCAGAAGTCCTGTTTCACGAGTTTCTAAACCGGCAGTGAAAATGCCGGAAACTTCGGAAAGAGTTCAATTTAATCGGGACGGAAGCAGGAAACTTAATGATTTTGGTGAAGATCTGGACAACCAGCGCAAAGGCAAAGTCAGAGTCAATAGACAATCAAATCAGTTTCTCTATGACGAGCAAAGCGAACTGGAGAAACGTCTATCAAGGGAGCCATTGGATTCAGTTTGGCCCAAAGATTCGATAATAGAACTTCAAAAAATTAATCCGAAGGCTGCCGCATGCCTCTGGCTTGTTAGAGGAACTATGAGCGGCAGAAAGCCTGCACAAAGCTCGCCTCGTTATCAAGGTTACTTAAAAACAGCGTTAACCGCAATCGGTCTGCACCGTCAGGTGCTCTTTGGAGAGGATGCTCCAGAAGTAGGAGATGTCAGAGCTTTTGATAGATTTTATGGAATAGGAAAAGAAAGTTATGAGGTTCTATCTCTAGCCGATGGTAAGTTCTGGCCTTATTTGAGAATGGGTGTATTCCGAAACGCAAAAGCCCTTCCCACTGCTAATGATTGGAAATTGAGTGATGGTTCGGATATTAACGATTACCCCTTTCAAATTGCAGTCGGTTTTAATGAAAATAACGCCAAAGAGAAACATCCTCTGTGTTTTCTGGACGAAGACGGAGAAAGAATTCCTTATATAGCTGTTGTTGTCGGCAAAGATGAAGAGGAATTTAAGCAAAATTTAAATCGGCAATTGAGTATTTCTCTGCAAAGGTATTTAGAGGCTGAAAAGCAAGAAGATGAACAAAAGGAAGATAAACCCAAAAAGATTTCAGCTATTCGATTGTTTGGGCGCGGGGACCGTCAATCTCATACTTATGAAATCTATGGAAAACAGGGCAGCATAGAGCTTCAACTTACCGAAAGGATAGCTTTTAAATCCGACGCGGATTTTTGGGATTATGTGCTCAGACATCAAGAAGAGTTTGAAAGCAAATATCTTGAACTAAGGACGGAGTATTCAAAAAGCGAGAAGGATTGGAGAGGAAATTCACCTATTCGTGAAAGAATTGGGACTGATTGGCGGCAAGGAAAAGACGCTACGCCGGAAATGTTTATGTCAACGTTCGGTTTCCGTGGCGTCGAATTCGGTAATTGGGTAAAACAAGGCAAACACGGCAGAGAGCGTCAGTGGATGCTTAACAATGCTTTTGATTCTCTCAAAGATCTGGCAGAAATTTTAAACATACCTCCTAAGGCCGTTGCTCTGAACGGTGAACTGGGACTTTGTTTTGGTTCCCGAGGATTCGGCTCTGCTTCTGCTCACTATGACCCGCAAAATCGACTGATTAATCTGACAAAAACTAAGGGATATTCGAGTTTGGCGCATGAATGGTTTCATGCACTGGATCACCACATGGCTTGTGATCTATATGAAGCGAAACTCTTCGAAAGCAAATTCCTAAGCGACAAGGCTGAACCTGTAAGGTTCGGTCTATCAGAGGCTTATAAAGAAAATCTGCGCAGACAAATTGAAGCCTACTCAAAAACGCCCGATGCGGTTGTGGAATCAATTGAAAGCAAACTTACATCAAACCCTTTGTTTCCCGCCGTAAGCACAGGCCTTGTGTTGGAGACCCTTACTCATCACACTGCATTTAAAGACGGCAGAAGCGTGACCTATTCGTTGAAACACCAAATTACTAAAGACGACCTCAGAGAAATTCACTTCGAGCATGAAACCAAGCTGCGTCCGCAAGTTTTTCATGCGTGGGGAGATGTGGTAGAAGCAATAAGAGCTTCTTCAATGCATCAAAGAATGAAGAAGAAAAACGCTTATTGGCAGTCGAAAATAGAAGAATCTGCCAGAAGTTTTGAAGCCTTTATTCAGTATCGCTGTAAAGAACTTAACATACAAAATGATTTCCTGACTAATGCCGCTTTCAGTGAAAAATCTCTAGGAAAAGATAACTTCTATCCGTACTTAGACGGAGAAGATGTAAAGAAGGTATGCGATAAATTCAGAGAACTCTTTGCCGTTATTAAAAATAAAGAAACAAAAAAGGGAGTAGATCTTTATTCGAGAGAAATAACAGAAAAAGCAGGGACACCTCGTTTGGACATTAGAGAGCTCCTAACCAAAGAATTCGGTGAAAACGGAATTGTTCAGCTTATCAAGGCAAACAAACTTTACATTGCTCAAAATCAGGAGGAGGCTCTTTTCATTCACGCCACGAAAGAACGAGAAGGCAGCTTTCAAACCTTGTCTGTTCAAGAGCCGATAAACGAAAAAATTCTGGGTTTCTACGATCCCAAGGCAAAATGCTCTTATCTGGTTGCAGACAACCTGACCAAGGAAAATTCTGTTGCCGTTGTGCTTCATGAAATCGGCGTGCATATGTCACGGGATTCGCAGTTTAAAGAGAGAACCGAAAGACTGATTACACAGGCTAATGAACTTTTCCGAGAAGGATTAAAAGAAAAAGACCCTCTGATGGAAAAAGTACAGAAAAGACTTTCTGACTCCAATGTACAGCCGTTCTTTAAAAATTACAAAGAGGAAGTCTGCGGATATCTTATTGAAGAAGCTGCAAAGGAAATCAATAAAACTCCGAAAGTCCAACGATGGTTTCAGGAAGTCACCTCAACCGTGAAAGTTTGGCTTTCTGAACATGGGGTTTTAGATGTAAGCAGACTAAAAACGCAAGATCTGGTGACAATTGCCAAGGCAAACGTTAAAGAAATCGCCCGTCAAAAGCCTGAAGTGAAATTGTCTCCGGAAGGAATGAAAGTGTTGGCAGAACACGTCAAGGCCATGAACTTCAAGTACTCCAAAATAACGGATGCCGAACCGGAAATAAAAACTCTCTACAGAAAATTCGTTGAGCTGGAACAGGCAGGCAAACCGCTTCCAAAGGCAGCCGTGGTCGAGAAGCCGAAAAGCGGATTACAACGATAAAAAGGATGGTTATGTCTACAGGATTGAATAAAACTCATCAAAGAAGAGATGTCATTTTGACTTCACTTTGTGACTATTTTGGAAAAAGTACTATAGACAACTTGCTTCTTTGCGGCTTTTTGAGAGTGATAGAAAACCTGCAAACTGATGAGCTTGATGGAATCACTATCGCTTCGAAGATTCATAAGAAAACAAAAAACATTGTTCCGGATGAACTTGCAACTTCCGATAACGAGGAGGGAATTATCGCAGAGCTTCCTCATCTTAAGGAAGGTTTTCCGGCTTGCCCAATTGTTGTAAGAATAGGCTTTCATATTCCTTTTGTTCATAGAGGAGCAGGTTCCCGGCATTTAACTGGGAATGTAATAGAGTTTCCTAAAAGAGACTTTTTTCCTAAAGAAGAAAACAAAACTGAAGGTTCTTTAAAAGGATTGGTAGAGGTTTTGAAGAATAGTTCTCAGTTGTATCAACTGAATCCTTTGAAATATGTTTTCTATTCTTCCAAGCATCAGTACGGGATAGTTTGTACTCTTAATGAGAAATCGAACCGTTTAGAGGTAGTTACCGTTCGACCGGTTCGCAAAAAAGAATTGCCCCAAAATCTATGGGGCAATCAGTGGATAAAAATATCAGGCGCGCTCATCTTTCCTGATCAAGCGGCTTCGGTCCCGCTCTCCTCTTGTTTACAGACTACTGAGAGAAAACATACCGAACCTCAGTCTACGAAGTCGCACGAGGATAATTATCTTGACGTTGATTATACACCTGCTTTAAGGAATGCTATTGAAAGGGCGAAGAGGAACCTGCGTTCTGACGCTAACAATATTCAAGGGTTTTATTCGAAATCTAAAAAAATTGCAGTTCTTGTAGCTGAAAATCTTTCCGCCGTTTCTGCTCCAAGTGTTTTGCTCCACGAGCTTGGTATTCATATGGCATATGACACCTTTTTCAAAAATAAACTTCAGCCAACTATTGAAGAAGCTCCAAGCTTGCTTGAGCATTTAGTAGCGAAAAGTGATCCAATTGGGCTGTATGCTCAGTCGCAAATGACACTGGCCCAGATTACGAAAAAGTCAAAAGGTTATAAGGAAGAGGTTTGCGCTTACTTAGTAGAAAGTTGTGCTCTTCATGCAGTGACAGAGCCTTCATTAATTCGTTGGTTCAATGAGTTAAAAAGCAAAACTTCAGTTTGGTTATATGAACACGGCTTTAAAGAAGTTGACAAATTAAGTCCAAGAGATCTGGTGACAATTGCTAAGGCAAACGTTAAAGAAATCGCCCGTCAAAAGCCTGAACTGAAACTGTCTCCGGAAGGAATGAAAGTGTTGGCAGAACACGTCAAGGCCATGAACTTCAA
>ERZ835880.2161-NODE-2161-length-13738-cov-6.577943_pt1 | contig 13738 bp, 10 predicted proteins | sample MGYA00519944_ERZ835880 | MGnify/ENA primary metagenome ERZ835880 (study PRJEB31850, sample SAMEA3708787) | human gut metagenome | biome: human gut; feature: human-associated habitat; material: faeces | place: China | collected 2014 ... | reverse complement strand
CATTTTTATTTGTAGACGAAATCAAAATTGATTAATGAATATAAGAAAAGAATACCCTAAAGTTTGTCTTTTCTTATGGATATTGGGGATGTGCTTCCATGCACATCCCATTCTGGCACAGTCCGTCATACCTGTCCCATTAAAAATGGAGCAGGGGACGGGCTCTTTTTTACTGTCAGAAAAGACTAAACTTTATACAAACCTGCAAGGTGGAGAAGCGGAACTCTGGGAGAATTACCTGAAAGCATTACCTGTTCAACTCAAAGAAGCGAGAATGAAAGACAGGAAACAGATGCTTTTCTTATTGATAACCCCCAAGACCCCCCAATTGCCATCACCGGAAAGCTATACACTCTCCGTCACCCCTCAACGAATTGAGATCCGGGCAACTTCGGGAGCCGGATTATTCTATGGAATGCAAACCCTGTTACAGCTGATGCAACCGGCAGGCACAGGCAGCTATTCCGTACCCTCTGTCGAGATAGAAGACACCCCTCGTTTTGCTTATCGCGGACTGATGCTGGACGTATCCCGTCATTTCTCTACCAAAGAGTTTATAAAGAAGCAGATAGACGCATTGGCATATTACAAAATCAACCGTTTGCACCTGCACCTGACCGATGCGGCAGGCTGGCGGCTTGAAATCAAGAAATACCCTTTACTGACCGATTTTGCAGCCTGGCGTACAGACCCCACCTGGAAGAAATGGTGGAACGGCGGACGTAAATACCTCCGTTACGATGAACCCGGAGCTTCCGGCGGCTATTACACCCAGGACGATATTCGTGAAATACTGGAATATGCCCGTCAGCATTACATCACGGTGATTCCGGAGATTGAAATGCCTTCCCATTCGGAAGAAGTGCTGGCTGCCTACCCGCAGCTATCCTGTTCGGGAGAACCTTACAAGAACTCCGATTTCTGTGTCGGTAATGAAGAAACTTTCACCTTTCTGGAGAATGTACTGACGGAAGTCATGGAACTTTTCCCTTCCGAATACATTCATGTAGGAGGTGATGAGGCCGGCAAATCGGCTTGGAAGACCTGTCCGAAATGTCAGAAGAGAATGAAAGACGAGCATCTGGCCAATGTAGACGAGCTGCAAAGCTATCTGATACACCGTATCGAAAAGTTCCTCAACAATCACGGACGCCGTCTCTTGGGATGGGACGAGATTCTGCAAGGAGGTATCGCGCCCAATGCAACCGTTATGTCGTGGCGTGGAGAAGAGGGTGGTATTGCTGCCGTCACCTCCGGCCATCATGCCATCATGACACCGGGTGCATACTGTTATCTGGACAGCTATCAGGACGCCCCGTACTCCCAGCCGGAAGCTATCGGTGGCTACCTGCCATTGAAGAAAGTATATGCCTACGATCCTGTCCCCGCTTCCTTAACTGCGGAGCAGGCAAAGTTAGTCTATGGTGTGCAGGGTAACCTATGGGTGGAATATATCCCCACTCCCGAACACGTGGAATATATGATTTATCCCCGTATGTTGGCATTGGCGGAAGTAGCCTGGTCGGCTCCGGAACGTAAGTCGTGGCCCGATTTCCATACCCGCGCACTGTCAGCAGTGGCCGATTTACAGAAAAAAGGATATCATCCTTTCGATTTGAGCAAAGAAATCGGCAGCCGTCCCGAATCTCTTCAACCAGTCAGCCATTTGGCGCTCGGTAAAAAAGTGACCTATAACTCCTCCTATAGCCCCCATTATCCCGCACAAGGCAACACAGCCCTGACAGACGGCATACGTGGTGACTGGACTTACGGTGATGGTTCATGGCAAGGATTTATCTCGGACAACCGTCTCGATGTGACGATTGATATGGAAAAAGAAACCCCTATCCATTCCATCACCGCCGCTTTTATGCAAGTGGTCGGCGCGGAAGTATTCCTGCCGGAGACAGTGATTATTTCCATTTCCGATGATGGAATTAACTTCACGGAGTTGCAAAAACAACACTTTGAAGTGAGCAAAGAAACCCCTATCCGGTTTACGGATATTTCATGGCAGGGAGAAGCCAAAGGAAGATACGTACGTTACCAGGCACAGGCCGGAAGCGAATTCGGAGGGTGGATATTTACGGATGAGATAATTGTGAAATAGACATTGTCAATATCATTTATGAATAAAAGAGGGAATCTACTCAACCAGATTCCCTCTTTTTTTGTTATATTTGTATTATTACCTTAAAAACTAAGAATATGGTACAACACGCTAGACTCATTTTCTACAGCCTTCTTCTTCTGGTAATCCCGTGCGAGAGCACCTTGGCGCAGAAGATTCCCGTCACGCCCATAGACTCATTGATAACTGTTGGATATGCCACCGGAAGTTTGAAAACCCTCTCCGGTTCCGTAGAGAAGATTACGGAGACACAGATGAATAAAGACCAGATAACGAACCCTTTGGAAGCAATCCGCGGACGTGTGCCGGGCTTGACCATCCAACGCGGGTCAAACGGTCCGGCAGCCTTGGATGCGGTACGCCTGCGGGGAACTACCTCACTGACCAGTGGCAATGACCCTTTGATAATCGTCGACGGAGTATTTGGTGACTTGAGTATGCTCACCTCCATTTACCCTACGGATATTGAGAGCTTCACCATTCTGAAAGACGCTTCCGAAACCGCACAATACGGTTCACGAGGAGCTTCCGGTGTGATCGAGGTCACCACTAAAAAAGGAATGAGCGGCAGAACACAGGTAGCCTACAACGGTAGCTTCGGAATTTCCACCGTCTACAAGAATCTGAAAATGCTGTCCGGCGATGAGTACCGCCGTGTCGCCTCGGAACGCGGGATTTCCATTCTGGACAAAGGATATAATACCGATTTTCAGAAAGAGATTGAACAGACAGGACTACAACAAAACCATCACATCGCCTTTTATGGTGGTTCCAGTGAGTCCAGCTATCGCGTTTCTCTTGGTTTCATGGATCGTCAGGGAGTGATTTTGAATGAAGACATGAAAAACTTCACTTCGAATATGAACATGAATCAGAAAATGTTCGACGGCTTCCTGAACTGCGAGCTGGGAATGTTCGGTTCCATTCAGAAGAATCATAATCTGGTGGATTATCAGAAAACGTTCTATTCGGCAGCCACATTCAATCCCACCTATCCCAACCATAAAGACCCCGTCACCAATTCCTGGGACGGAATAACAACCGCCAGCCAAATTACCAATCCATTGGCATGGATGGAAGTGCAGGATGATGATGCCACTTCGCACATCAGCACGCACGCCCGTCTGACTTTCAATCTGCTGGAAGGACTGAAACTAAACCTCTTCGGCGCCTATACCTATAATATCGTGGAAAATTCGCAATACCTCCCCACCTCCGTCTGGGCGAACGGTCAGGCTTACAAAGGAACCAAAAAGCGAGAATCCTTGCTGGGCAGCATGATGCTGACCTATAAGAAAAACTGGAAAAAACATTTCTTTGACGTGTTGGCACTTGCCGAACTTCAAAAAGAAACCTACACGGGATATTATACAACAGTAAGCAATTTCAGCACCGACAAATTCGGGTATAATAATCTTCAGGCAGGTGCACTCCGCTTGTGGGAAGGCACTAATTCTTACTACGACCAACCCCGTCTGGCATCTTTCATGGGACGTTTCAACTATACATACGCCGACCGCTACGTACTGACGCTGAACGCCCGTACAGATGCTTCCTCCAAATTCGGAGCGAACCATAAATGGGGATTCTTCCCCTCCGCATCTGCCGCATGGGTGATTAGTGAAGAAGAATTTATGAAGCAGTTGCCGATGGTGGATAATCTGAAATTCCGTATTGGCTACGGTCTGGCAGGTAATCAGAGTGGGATTGACTCATACACTACATTGAACCTTGTAAAGCCGAACGGTGTAGTCCCCGTCGGAAACTCCGCCGTCGTATCTTTAGGAGACTTACGGAACACGAATCCCGACCTGAAATGGGAAGTGAAACATACCTTTAATACCGGTATCGACGTAGCTCTTTTCGGCAACCGCCTGCTGCTTTCCGCCAACTATTACAACTCCCGAACCACAGACATGCTTTACCTTTACAACGTAAGCGTACCGCCTTTCACCTATAACACCTTGCTTGCCAACATCGGTTCCATGCGCAACTGGGGTACGGAAATCGCCATCGGCATCACCCCCTTGAAGACCAAGGATATGGAACTGAATATCAATGCCAATATCACTTTCCAGCGCAACAAACTGCTCTCATTAAGCGGTATGTACAACGGCGAAATGCTTTTTGCTCCCGAATATAAAAGTCTTTCTGGCCTCGACGGAGCCGGCTTTCATGGAGGATACAACCACATCGTATATCAGATGGTGGGTCAACCGTTGGGCGTGTTCTATCTTCCCCACAGTACGGGACTGGAATCCGACGGAAACGGCGGATACACCTATGGCATCGCCGATCTGAATGGCGGAGGTGTCAGCCTTGAAGATGGTGAAGACCGCTACGTGGCAGGACAAGCCGTACCTAAAACGATTCTTGGCTCCAACATCAGTTTCCGCTACAAGCGTTTCGACCTGTCTTTGCAGGTTAACGGAGCTTTCGGACATAAAATTTACAACGGAACCTCCCTGACCTATATGAACATGAATATATTTCCCGACTATAACGTAATGAAGAAAGCCCCGAAACAGAACATCAAGGATCAAACCGCCACCGACTATTGGTTGGAAAAGGGAGATTATGTCAACTTCGACTATGTGACGCTGGGTTGGAACGTGCCGATTGAGAAAGTGCAGAAACTGAAGAAATATGTCCGTTCCCTGCGTCTGGCATTTACAGTCAACAACCTGGCAACCATTTCCGGTTATTCGGGACTTTCACCCATGATTAACAGTTCAACAGTGAACTCCACTTTAGGCGTGGATGATAAACGGGGATATCCGTTGGCGCGGACGTACACACTGGGATTGAGTATTAACTTTTAATGGAGGAGGAGATGATGAAACAATATATGAAAAATAAAAGTCGGTTAGGATTCTTTCTGGCAATGTGCCTGGGTTTATTCTCATGTAGTAAGTTTTTGGAGGAAAATCCGAAAGATAAGTTACCCGAAGATGACGTTTACAATACAATCTCGGAAGTATATCTCAATGCAGTAGCTTCGCTTTATACATACGTAGGCGGTTATAGTGATAGTCAGGGATTGCAGGGAACGGGTAGGGGAGTCTACGACCTGAACACCTTTACCTCCGACGAAGCCATTATCCCCACCCGTGGAGGTGACTGGTATGACGGTGGTTTTTGGCAAGGACTTTACCTGCACGATTGGGGAATAGAGAATGATGCCATTCAGGCTACATGGGAATATCTCTATAAAGTCGTCATGTTAAGTAACAAATCACTGGAACGGATAGACAAATTCGCCGAAACTCATTCCGCTACGGAACTGCCGGCATACCGTGCCGAAGTACGTGCCATGCGGGCTATGTATTATTATTACCTGATGGATTTGTTCGGACGCATCCCGCTAGTTCAATCCTCTTCCGTAGCAATGAAAGATGTAGTGCAAAGTGAACGAAAAACGGTCTTTGACTTTGTTGTCAAGGAATTGCAAGAGGCGGCTCCTTTGTTGAGCGATGCACATAGCAACCAGTCCGGCCCTTACTATGGCCGTATCACTCGCCCCGTGGTAACTTTCCTACTGGCCAAACTGGCTTTGAACTCCGAAGTTTATACAGACAATGATTGGACGGACGGACAACGCCCGGATGGAAAAAATATAAAGTTCACAGTGAACGGCAGCGAACTAAATGCCTGGGAAACAGTCATCTACTATTGTGACCAACTCAAGACTATGGGCTACAAACTGGAACCGGAATACGAAACGAATTTCTCTATATTCAACGAACCGTCCGTAGAGAATGTCTTCACTATCCCGATGAACAAAACTCTGTACACCAACCAGATGCAATATCTCTTCCGTTCCCGCCACTATAATCACGCCAAGGCTTACGGACTAAGCGGTGAGAACGGTCCCAGCGCCACCATTGAAGCCCTCGAAACTTTCGGTTATGAAACCGCGGAACAAGATCCCCGTTTTGATATTTGCTATTTTGCAGGAATTGTCCACGACCTGAAAGGAAACATAATCAAACTGGATAATGGAACGGTACTGGAATATCTGCCCTGGAAAGTATCTCTGGATATAACAGATACCCCATACGAACAAACCGCAGGAGCCCGCATGAAAAAGTATGAAGTTGATCCGACTGCCACAAAAGACGGTAAGTTGATGGAGAATGACATTGTATTGTTCCGCTATGCAGACGCTTTGTTGATGAAGAGTGAAGCGAAAGTCCGGAACGGAGCAAACGGAGATGAAGAACTCAATGAAGTTCGTAGCCGTGTCAACGCTTCTCCCCGCACTGCCACTTTAGAGAATATCCTTGCCGAACGTCAGCTGGAACTGGCTTGGGAAGGATGGAGACGACAGGACTTAGTCCGCTTCGGGAAGTTTACAAGAGCTTACAGCAGCCGTCCGCAACTACCGGATGAGGCAAGTGGATATACAACTGTATTCCCTATACCGGAGAAAATACGGGTGATGAATGAGAGGTTGAAACAGAATCCGGGGTATTAGGAAGAAGATAGTAGTAATCAAAATAAAAAAATCCTCGATTTTCATCCGGAGAATCGAGGATTTATATTATTTGTTGCAGCACTTGTATAGATAATAGCTAATGCAGAAATCCATATTATATGTAGTGTGGTTATTACCCGATCCAGTCGAATAACTCAATCCAATCAAATTACTCAATCAAATCGAAATCATATTTTTCAAATTCACTCCCATTGATTATTATAGCAATTTGATGAAGCCCGAGATGGAATTTTCTCGTTGTAACCACGCGGAAAGAGTGCTTTCGCGTTATTCGTGTGGTAGAATTCCCGGTATATTCTTTTTCGCTGATTTTATGAACTTTCTTCGTCAGCGTTCCATTTGCTTTTTGGTAATAAATACCATATTCAAGCCGTATTTTGATTGTCTTATTGCTATGATTCAACAAGTTAAAGCCAAACTCCAACGAATCTCCGACTTTAACCTTAGGACTTGAAATCTGAAAATCCTCCACACTAATATTATTTCTGATAGAATCAAAGCCAAACAACTCCATCACCTCTGGAATCCCTTGCTTTAAGAGCGTCCGGCAACCGTGTTTAATAATCCAGTCTACCTCTTTCGATTCCCCCTTCCATTTCTTTGCCAAATCAATGACAATTTCCGGATTATCTTTCGCAATATCATTCAAATTATTGGCAACGCTCAACCGTACAAATCTTGCCGGATCATTTTTAAGATTCTCCAAAATAGGAATAATAGGTGTCGGATCTTTCTTCAGATTCGGCAAAGCCATCGCCCAAGGTAAACGCGGACGACAACCTTCTGACGCAAGCCGCCTGACTCCCCAATGTTCGTGTTTCGACCAAACCAACATCTGTTTCATCATCTGATCCGGATATTTGATAATAAAAGAATGAGCCACAAACTCGCAACTTGTGAACTGCGTGATTTTCTCTATCGCCTTGACAGACGTTTCATAATCATCCAACCCATATTGCTCGACATAATTATTCAGAATCACCCCATACTCCAGCATCAATCCAAACTTCGTATCGTCTATCACCGAAAAATCAGGCCGCGTACTTTTTACATGATCCAACAACTCAAGAATCTTAGCGATCGCCTCTTTGTAATCTGCCGGCAAAAACTTTTTCAGAATGCTAGTGATATGTATCCAGCGCTGTTTAAGTTCCCTGCCTTCCCATTCATCATCCATAACTTGAGAAACAAACCCGTGAGCATCAAAATCATCGATAACAAGTTTTAAATCTTTCGTAAATAGGTCGAAAAATTGCTTGTTGTACATATTCTTAAAAGGTTCTGCCATACTTGATTTATATATTTTAGTTAGAGCCCCGACTTATTGGATATATTGTTCAATAATACTATATCTTTCCTTTAAAGAATCAATATGCTTCACCTCTCCCTCGGTCATTCCTTTCATATTAACTCCACATTTCTCGCAAAAGGACGAATCAACAGGATTTTTATGTCCATTTTCGCATATATACTTCTCGCCATTATCTCTTGTAAACACACCGCCTTTTACAACTTCTATTTTTCCCGTATCCGGCAGGTTGTTTAAACACTCTAATATTGTTTTCATCCATTTTAAATCCTTGGCATCATAAGAATTCTTTGTTGCTGACAACAATCTCACCCCTTCGTGGATTTTTCCTTTCACTATTGTTTCATATATAGACTCACCATCAAAAAGACAGCACTCCTTTATTAGAATTCTTATCTTTTTGTGTTCAATATGCTGATAGATAACGGGAATGACGAAATCAGGAGGAGTGGCAGATAAAACCTGTTTGATGTTAGCCGCCTCTTCCGCATAATAATCGAGATCTATGGAGATATATCTTTTTATAAGACTTTCTATTATCTCTGTTTGCGGATATTCCAGTAAAAACTCTACCCATTCGGAAGTCAAAGGTACCGCATCTTTTATTTGAGAAATAATATACCGCCTGTCTATTTCCTTTTGCAAATCAGATTGACTGATGGATGTACGAATGATCTCCTCTTCAGATAATTCTTTATTATTCATTTCAATGATACAGGCCGTTCCGGAAACAGAAACCATAAACATTGATTTATCCTTACCGGAAATTTCATCAAAATCGACTCTGAAACCAACAATCGCATTTGCACCCAAGTTTAATGCTTTTTGTTTCAATGCCTTTGATGCTTCGCCGTATATAATTTCCAATTTTCTTCTATACGAGTCAGAACGTCCACCAAAAAAGTCAGTGAATGATGCAGCAAAATCGGAGAATATATTGGTACCTATCACGATATTGGAACAGATGGTATCTATATATTTTTTTATAGGACAACCCTCTATTGTGTTAGTCGTGGACATGATAAATTCGTTTCTCATAATATGAATTTTAAAGTGTTAGTATTTATTTTATGTCGCTTTACGTCCATTTGTTTGCTACACAAATATATGTCTTTTTTTTTAAAAGGACAAGCCCTAAAAACAGAAGTGAGCCACAAAAAAGATTGCAGCTCACTTATACCTTATATATTATAGCAAAAAATTAATCGAAGAAACTCTTGAACTTCTTGAAAATCTTCTCCTTCACCGACGTGTTAGGTTTGAAGTTGTCCGAAGCCTCCATCTTTTCGAGCGTGCTCTTTTCCTCTTTATTGAGCGCTTCCGGCACATAGATACTGATGTTGACGAGTAAATCCCCCGTTCCGTACCCGTTCACATTCGGCAATCCCTTGCCGCGCAAACGAAGCACCTTACCCGGTTGAGTACCCGAATCAATCTTCACTTTCACTTTGCCGTCGATAGTCGGAATTTCCACAGCTCCGCCCAGAGCAGCAGTCGGGAAACTAAGCAACAGATTATAAATCAAATCATTCTCGTCGCGAATCAAGTCCTGATGCGGTTCTTCCTCTACGAGAATCAGCAAGTCGCCTGCCACACCGTTGTGTTTGCCGGCATTTCCTTTGCCACCCATAGAAAGCTGCATACCCTCTGCCACTCCGGCAGGGATTTTCACCGACACCACTTCTTCACCGTAAATGATTCCGTCGCCACCACACTTCTTACATTTGTTCTTGATAATCTTACCCTCACCGCCACAAGTAGAACAAGTGACGCGAGTCTGCATAGTGCCCAGAATAGTCTGCTGGTTACGGATCACGGAGCCGCTACCCTTACAAGTAGGACAAGTCTCCGAACCGCCGTCACCTTCGGCACCCGTGCCATGACACTGGTCACACGGCACATATTTTTTGAGTTTAAATTTCTTTTCTACTCCGGTAGAGATCTCCTTCAACGTCAGCTTCACTTTCACACGAAGGTCACTGCCGCGATACCGGCGTTGCTGTGAACCGCCACCGCCAAATCCGCTAAACCCTCCGAAGCCTCCCCCGAAACCGCCGCCGCGGCCACCGAAGATGTCGCCAAACATAGAGAAAATGTCATCCATCGACATCCCCTCGCCACCGAAACCACCGAACGGACCGCCATTGCCTGCCGCACCGCTCACTCCCGCATGACCGAACTGATCGTAACGCGAACGCTTTTCCGGGTTACTCAACACGTCATAAGCCTCGGCCGCCTCCTTAAATTTCTCTTCCGCCTCCTTATCCCCCGGATTCTTGTCAGGGTGATACTGGATTGCTTTCTTACGGTACGCTTTCTTAATCTCCTCTACTGTGGCTGTCTTCGTCACCTCCAATATTTCGTAATAGTCTCTTTTTTCTGCCATGCTTCTTTAAAAATTATGAGTTTTATGGGTTGCGAATCCTTATTCCCCTACTACCACTTTGGCGTGGCGCAACACTTTGTCGTTCAGTGTATACCCCGTCTGCACACAATCCAGAATCTTACCTTTCTGTGCTTCCGACGGTGCGGGGATTACCGCGATGGCTTCATGGAAATCAGTATCCAGCGGTTGGTCTTTCGTCTCGATGACTTTCACACCATTTTGAGCCAGAACAGCCATAAATTTATTGTAAATCAGTTCCACCCCTTCTTTTACGGCATTGACATCCGTTGCCGTTTCCATCGTCTTGATGGCACGTTCGAAATCGTCCACTACCGGAAGAATACTGCCAAGACTCTTTTCGCCACCATTCAGGATCAGTTCGGCCTTCTCCTTTAAAGTGCGTTTACGATAATTGTCGAACTCGGCAGACAAGCGCAGATATTTATCCTTTTGCTCTTCAAGCGCTTCTTGAGCCTTTTCCAGTTCCTTTTCCAACTCCTCTTCATGAGTCAGCGGAGCGGTTCCCTCTGCTTGTTCGTTTTGCGGTTGGTCTTCCGCAGGATTGTGAGTTTCCTCCACATTCAGTTCCTCTTCCTTCACTTTTTTTTCTTTCGGATCCATCTTGGTATTTACTATTTTATTATTTACTATTTAGAAACACACGTTATCTATGCAAGATACCGCTTATAAACATACCGGACTGACCGGATGTCACAGATTTCGTCTGCAAAAACTTTGCCAAGTTGGCCGTTTTGCCAAAAAACGCAGCAAAGGTAACACTTTTATGTCAGATTGGCACATATCAGATAGCTCATAATTCATTTTAAATGTCTACCTTTGCACGCTCAAATAGTAAATAGTAACTAGTAAAATAGTAAATAATAAGATGATTACAGTTTCGAACGTATCGGTTCAGTTTGGTAAAAGAGTGTTATTTAATGACGTAAACCTGAAGTTTACGAGTGGTAATTGTTATGGTATTATCGGTGCGAACGGTGCGGGAAAATCTACGTTTCTTCGTACGATTTACGGAGATTTGGACCCGACAACAGGTACGATTGCGCTCGGACCGGGCGAACGTCTCTCGGTGTTGAGTCAGGACCACTTCAAGTGGGACTCATATACTGTCATGGATACCGTCATGATGGGACATACCGTGTTGTGGGACATCATGAAGCAGCGCGAAGAATTGTATGCAAAAGAAGATTTCACAGACGAAGACGGACTGAAAGTATCCGAATTGGAAGAAAAATTTGCCGAGTTGGACGGATGGAATGCGGAAAGCGACGCAGCCATGCTGTTGAGCGGACTGGGCGTGAAAGAAGATAAGCATTACGTATTGATGGGTGAATTGAGTGGTAAGGAAAAAGTGCGTGTCATGCTGGCGCAGGCATTGTACGGAAATCCGGACAATCTCTTGCTCGATGAGCCTACCAATGACTTGGATATGGAAACAGTGACCTGGTTGGAAGAATATCTTGCCAACTTCGAGCATACCGTATTGGTGGTAAGCCACGACCGTCACTTCCTCGACTCTGTATGTACACACACCGTAGACATCGACTACGGAAAAATCAATATGTTTGCCGGTAACTATAGTTTCTGGTACGAATCCAGCCAATTGGCTCTCCGTCAGCAACAGAACCAGAAGGCGAAGGCTGAAGAGAAGAAGAAAGAACTCGAAGAGTTTATCCGCCGTTTCAGCGCGAACGTAGCGAAGAGCAAGCAGACAACGAGCCGTAAGAAGATGTTGGAGAAACTGAACGTAGAAGAAATCAAACCTTCTTCACGTAAGTATCCGGGCATCATCTTCACTCCCGAACGCGAGCCGGGCAACCAGATTCTGGAAGTTTCCGGATTGAGCAAGAAGACGGAAGAAGGCGTGGTGCTCTTCAACGACGTGAACTTCAACGTAGAGAAAGGTGACAAGGTGGTATTCCTGTCACGCAATCCGCGCGCGATGACTGCTTTCTTCGAAATTATCAACGGAAACATGAAACCCGATGCAGGTACTTTCAACTGGGGGGTAACCATCACCACTGCTTACCTGCCGCTGGATAACACTGATTTCTTCAATTCCGACCTGAACCTGGTAGACTGGTTGAGCCAGTTTGGAGAAGGCAACGAGGTATATATGAAAGGCTTCCTCGGCCGTATGCTTTTCTCCGGCGAAGAGGTATTGAAGAAAGTAAGCGTACTCTCCGGAGGTGAGAAGATGCGTTGTATGATTGCCCGTATGCAGCTGCGCAATGCCAACTGCCTCATTCTGGACACTCCGACCAACCATCTGGACTTGGAATCTATCCAGGCATTCAACAACAACCTGAAGACGTACAAAGGAAATATCCTCTTCTCGTCTCATGACCACGAATTTATTCAGACCGTTGCCAACCGCATCATCGAACTGACACCGAACGGTATCATCGACAAGATGATGGAATATGACGAATATATCACTTCCGACCATATTAAGGAATTGCGGGCGAAGATGTACGGAGACAAATAAGTGACCGGACGAATAAAAGCCCCTGACTCCCATACATGAAGTCTGATGAATAACCAATTTAACAGCAACCTGTTCTCAACAATGGGTTGCTGTTCTTTTTAGCACTATGGAAATAAAATATTTTGAAAACAGAGAAGATTGGCGAAAATGGCTGGCAGACAACTTTGAAAACGCCAATGACGTTTGGTTTGTATTCCCCTCCAAATCTTCGGGCGAAAAAAGTGTTACATACAACGACGCTGTCGAAGAAGCCCTTTGCTTCGGATGGATCGACAGCACCATAAAGGCGCTCGACAAAGAACATAAAATCCAGCATTTCACACCCAGAAACCCTAAAAGTTCCTACTCGCAAGCCAACAAAGAGAGACTGAAATGGTTGCTGGAACATAATATGATTCACCCTGATAGGGAAGATAATATACGAAAAGTATTGTCAGCCCCTTTTGTCTTCCCGAATGATATCATCGGAAAACTGAAAGAGGATAAAACAGTATGGGAGAATTACCAACAATTTTCCGATGCGTATAGACGTATCCGAATTGCATACATTGAAGCTGCCAGAAAACGGCCCGAAGAATTTGAAAAGCGATTGAACAACTTCATCAATAAAACGAAGGAAAATAAAATGATAAAAGGATTTGGGGGAATTGAAAAATACTACTAATCCCTATGTCTGTAATTGTAACTTTGATTGTAATAACAGGACAGAAGCATTATGCGCATAATTGATATTCAATTCTCTTTCTCGAACGTAGTTATTTTTCTGCCCTTCACCTTTCTTCCAGATTCCTGATAAATAGTGTGTTTACGGGTGAAGGGGCGCTCTTACACCGTCTTTTTACCTTGTTTAGACGTAAGCGTCTCCGCGATTCTATCTTGTCGCCCTTTTTTCATTCTTATATTTTTGC
>ERZ835880.2159-NODE-2159-length-13746-cov-6.441823_pt1 | contig 13746 bp, 13 predicted proteins | sample MGYA00519944_ERZ835880 | MGnify/ENA primary metagenome ERZ835880 (study PRJEB31850, sample SAMEA3708787) | human gut metagenome | biome: human gut; feature: human-associated habitat; material: faeces | place: China | collected 2014 ... | reverse complement strand
ACACCCAGCGGCTGGCAGTGCCGTGACCGCCTGCTGTTCGGGGACAAATATCTGAAGGAGAATATGGAATATGAATTCAGGATCAGAGAAGAAATTATCTATGGACGAGCTGTTGGAGAAGAACCGACCTGCGCAGATGGTACAGACCACGCCGCAGCTCCCGGCACAGGGTGTCGGCCAGCAGACCGGCGGAGGCCGGATCCCCGGGGCACTCGAAGCCCTCCAGCGCCGTCAGTCCCGCATCCCGGAAGGCCCGGCGGCCGCTTTGCCACAGGGCGGGCAGGCTGTCGGAATAGATGCTGATGCGGATGGCGCAGCCCGGGGGCTGGGTCCCCAGGAACCAGTTCACCGCCGTGGTCTTGCCGTAGCCCATGGGAGCCGTTACCACCGTCAGGGCGCAGCGGCCCACCGGCTCCAGGCTGGCCCGGAGTCTTGGGGAAATATAGATCGCGCCGGTGTCCGGCTTTCGTTTTGCCATGAAAAATGCCTCCTTACCGGGCCATATAGGCCGCGGCCCGCTGGGTCAGCTTGCTGTATACCCGCTGGACCATCCACGGCTCCGTGGAGGCCTTCAGGGCCTCCTCCGGCGTGAACCAAGCCACGCCGCTGTTCTCGTCGGGCTTGACCGTGAGATTATCTGTGTCATCCGCAATGAGAAGGTATGTTACATTCAGATGCAGGTGCGAGGAGACGTACTTCCCGCGCTTCATGTGGCCGTCTACAGTCAGCACCTCAAGCGAGAAAATGTCCTCGCTTGCCGGACGGACGTTTTTGACGCCGCTCTCCTCGCGGACTTCCCTGAGCGCGACGGCGAGCAGGTCCTCTTCCCCGTCGGCGTGCCCGCCGAGCCACGACCACGAATCGTAGATGTTGTGATACGCCATCAGCACGCGGTCGAAGCGCTCGTTCACCACCCAGGCCGACGCCGTCATGTGCGCCAGTGCATTTTCCCGCGTAAACACATCCTTAAACGCGCGCAGACAGTCGAGAATCAATCCCCTATCCCGCTCCTCCTGCTCATTGTAAGGCTGGTAATTCTCAATTTGCGTCAAAATATCCATCGTTACCCTCAATATATTTTCGCGCCCGCAGGCGCAAAAGCCTCGCAGAGTTTGCGCCGCGCACGGCGCAAATAATCTTAATCGTTTTCCGCCGCGACATGCGCGTGGCGGAAAACACTTCTCAGCCCGCAAACGTACGCGCCTACGGCGCGTGCGCTGCCGCGGGCTGCAATCTTACTCAAAAAAGCGGCCCTTGGGCCGCTTTTTTGAAATAATCATAACCAGCTGCAATCGCTTTCCTTCTTCGGCGTGCGGCTCATCAGAACGCCGATGAGCGGCGCGGCGCTCTTGCCCTCGTAGAGGACCTCGTACACCGCCGTCGAGATCGGCATTTCCACGCCATAGCGCTGCGCGAGCTCATGCGCGCTGCGCGCAGCATAATAGCCCTCGACGACCGCGCCGACCTCGTCCATGGCCTCCTGCGCGCTCTTGCCCTGACCGATCAGGATGCCCGCGCGATGGTTGCGTGAGTGCATCGACGTACACGTGACGATGAGATCGCCCATGCCGGCAAGACCGGCGAGCGTCTCCTTGCGCCCGCCCATGCACTCGGCCAGGCGCGAGATCTCACTCAGCGCGCGGGTGATGAGCAGCGCACGGGTGTTGTCGCCCATGCCGCAGCCGTCGCTGATGCCGCAGCACAGCGCCGCGACGTTCTTGAGCGCGCCCGCAAGCTCCACGCCGACGACGTCGTCGTGCGTGTAGACGCGGAAGACCTCGTTCATGAACGCGCGCTGCACGGCCTCGGCGCTCGCCTGATCGGCGGACGTCGCCACACAGCCCGTCGGCAGACGGCGCGCGACCTCCTCGGCGTGCGAGGGGCCGGAGAGCACTGCGATACGATAGCCCTCGCCGCATTCCTGTGCGATGATCTCGCTCATGCGCAGGTGCGTTCCGCGCTCAATGCCCTTCGTGAGCGAGACGAGCAGCGTGCCTTTTTTCAGGTGCGGCGCAGCCTCATGCGCAACGGAGCGCAGTGCAAACGACGGCGACGCGAAGACGGCCATCTCCGCATTTTGGAGCACCGCTAAGTCGCTCGTGACGGCGATGCGCTCGGGAATGCGCACGCCTTTAAGTAAAGGATTTTCCCTTGTCTTATCCAGCAATTCCGCCTTTTTCGGGTCGTGCGACCAGAGCGCGACGGTATGGCCGTTGTCCGATAACAGCATCGCGGCGGCGGTGCCCCAGCCGCCCGAGCCAAGCACTACAATGTTCATTTGTCCTCCCCCGGCTTGGGCGCGTTCACATGGAAATGGAACTTGCTCTCCGTACCGCTTAAGAGTCTTTTGATGTTGCTGCGGTGCGCCCACAGCACAAGAAGCGAAATGCACGTGCCGAGCACTGTGCAGGCCGTGTTATGGAACACGAAATACGTGGTAAACGGCAGGCTGACCGCCGCGGCGACCGAGCCGAGCGACACATAGCGCGTCGTGAGCCACAGCACGACGAACGCGCCCCAGCCGACGAGCGCGATGCGCCAGTCGAGAAGCAGCAGCAGCGTGCCGCTGCACAAAATGCCCTTGCCGCCCTTGAAGCCGTAAAACACCGGAAACATATGGCCGATGACGCAGAACAGTGCGCCGAAATACTTGCCTGCGGCGCCCCAGCCGAGAAGATAGCCCAGGAAATAATTGCCCAGCAGCACCGCGCCGACGGCCTTGAGCATGTCGAACGCGATGACCATGGGCGCGCACTTCGCGCCGTAATTGCGGTAGAAATTCGTCAGCCCCGCGTTGCCGCTGCCATGGCGGCGCACATCGTCATGGTAGAAAATGTGCGACGTTGCGATCGCGCCGTTGATGCAACCCAAAAGATACGACAGCACCGCGACCAGAGCCGGCAAGGCAAATGCCGCGACAACCGTGACGCTCGTAAGATAAATGCCTTTCATCAGTCTTCCTTATCCCCCTTCTCGCGAATCGACATGATGACTGGCGTACCCTCCAGTCCGAAGACGTTGCGGATGCAGTTTTCAAGGTAGCGCTGGTAGGAGAAATGGAAGAGCTTGCGCTCGTTGCAGAACACGACAAAGTGCGGCGGGCAGACGCCGACCTGCGTCATGTAATAGATCTTCAGTCTGCGGCCGCGGTCCGTCGGCGGCTGCACGCGCGTCTGCGCGTCGGCCAGAATATTATTGAGCATGCCGGTCGAAATGCGCATGCAGGACTGGTTGTGCACGTAGTTGATCATCTCAAAAAGGCGCGGCACGCGCTGGCCCGTCGCCGCCGAGATGAAGAGGATCGGCGCATAGGTCATGTAGGAGAGGTCGCGGCGGATGTCGTCGCGCATCTTGTCCATGGTCTTGCCGTCCTTTTCGACAAGGTCCCACTTGTTCACGACGATGATGCAGGCCTTGCCTGCCTCGTGCGCGAGGCCCGCGACCTTCGTATCCTGCTCGGTCACGCCCTCCTGCGCGTCGATCATGATGAGGCACACGTCCGCACGGTCGATGGCCATCGTGGCGCGCAGCACGCTGAAGCGCTCGATCACGTCGTCGACCTTCGACTTTTTGCGCATGCCGGCGGTGTCGATGAAGACATACTTGCCCTGCTCGTTTTCAAAGTACGAGTCGATAGCGTCGCGCGTCGTACCCGCAACATTGCTGACGATCATGCGCTCGGTGCCGAGAATGCGGTTCGTCAGCGATGACTTGCCGACGTTGGGTTTTCCGATGATGGCGACTTTGATGACGTCCTCATCCTCTTCCTCGTCATCCTCGGGCGGGAAATACTGTAAGCACGCGTCGAGCAGGTCGCCCGTGCCGTGGCCGTGCACGGCGGAAACGGCGATGGGATCGCCGAGGCCTAAATTGTAGAACTCATAAAAATCAGGGTCGACCCGTCCGGTCGAGTCCATCTTGTTGACCGCCAGCACGATGGGCTTGTGGGATCGCAGCAGCATATTCGCGACCTCCTGATCGGAAGCCGTCAGGCCGGTCTTCACATCCGTCAGGAAAATGATGACGTCCGCGTGCTGAATGGCGATCTCCGCCTGCTCGCGCATGAACGACAAGATCTGATCGTCCGTGCGTGGTTCGATACCGCCGGTGTCCACCAGACGGAATTTGCGGCCGCACCACTCGCTCTCGCCGTAGATGCGGTCGCGCGTGACGCCCGGCGTATCTTCGACGATGGAGAGCCGCTGGCCGATGAGCTTATTAAACAGCATGGACTTGCCGACGTTCGGCCGTCCAACGATCGCAACCAAAGGTTTCATCTCTCTGCCTCCTTTATTCCAAAGCGGCGCGCGATCGCACCGCTCTTTATCGCAAAGCAAAATATTACAAATACAGTATAACCGAATTTTCGAGGTTACGCAAGGCTAACCTTCTCTTGCGGCATAAGAAAAAGCTGAGTGGAGTTCCACTCAGCTTTTCTTAACGATTTTCGTTCCGAATCAATTATTCGGCTGCGACCTTGGACTCGATGACCTTGACCTGACGGCCGTTGTAGGTACCGCATTCCGGGCACATTCTGTGAGGCTGGTGCAGAGCGCCGCACTTCGGGCACGCGACAAGCGCGGGAGCGGTGAGCTTCCAGTGAGAAGAACGTCTCTTATCACGTCTCTGACGGGATACTTTCCCCTTGGGGACTGCCATGTTGACACCTCCTTAAAGTTAAGCTGAATGAACAGCGAATTTATTGTTCCAAAAGCTTTGCGAGGGCTGCTAACCTGGGGTCGACTTCCTTTTTGCAGCGGCACTTCTCATAGTTGAGATTGACACCGCAGCCGGAACACAAGCCCCTGCAATCCTCGCGGCAAAGGGTCTTGCTTGGCATATTGAGGATGAACGTCTCCCGCGCCAGCTCGCTGAGATCAACGGTTCCGTTGTCCAGCAGCAGGATATCGTCGTTGTCGTCTTCCTCCAGCTCCTCAGCGAGCAGACACTCGAACGGGACCTTGTACGGAAGATCAAACGGCGCTCCGCAGCGATCGCACACGGCGGAAAGCGTTGTAGTCAGGTCAAACTGCAACCGCAGCATCCCCGCAATGTTCTCTGCCTGCCCTACCACTGAGACCGGCCGAACCGCAGGACACACGCCGCCGAAGTCCACATCAGAAAAGTCCTCTGTAAAGTCAAAGGGAATTCTGCCTCCGGGGGTGTTAATGATACGTTTTACATCTAAAACCATGCTACACCTCGCAATGACACGAGTGATATTATAGAGGACGTTTTCTCGATTGTCAAATACTTTTTTCACGGTTGCGGCAAAAATTTTGACAGGATTTCTTTACTTTTTTTGCCCGCTATCGTACAATAGCAGAAAATCGCGCGCTGCGCAAGCGGAGGTGCCGCCCATGCGGGAGTTTCACATCGGAAAAAATGACGAAAATCAGCGGCTTGACCGCTTTCTCGGCAAGGCCGTCCCCCTGCTCCCCGCGTCGCTCGCGCAGAAGTACATCCGCCTAAAGCGCATCAAGGTCAACGGCGCGCGCGCCCAGCGCGACCAGAAGCTCGTCGTGGGCGATATTTTACAGTGCTACATCAACGATGAGTTTTTCGAGTCGCCGAGCGAGGAAAACGTCTACCTCACGATCACGACGCCGCGGCTCAAGATCGTCTACGAGGACGAGAACATCATGCTGCTCGACAAGCCCGCGGGAATGCTTGCCCACGCCGACGAGCACGAGAAAGTCAATACGCTCGTCAACCACATGCTCGCCTACCTCTATCAAAAGCGCGAGTGGCGGCCACGCGAGGAGAACGCCTTCACCCCCGCCCTCTGCAACCGCATCGACCGCAACACTGGCGGCATTGTCGTTGCGGCGAAAAACGCTGAAGCGCTGCGCATCCTGAACGACAAGATTCGCGACCGCGAGATCGCCAAATACTATTTATGTATCGCCCTCGGCCGCGTCGAGCCGCCGAAGGGCCGCATCGAGTGCTTTCTGCGCAAGGACGAGAAGAGCAACACCGTCCGCGTTTACCACCGCCCCGTGCCGGACGGCCGCAGCGCGATCACCTTATACCAAACGCTCCAGACGCGCGGCGAGCTGTCGCTTCTGGAGGTCGAGCTGCTCACGGGCCGCACGCATCAGATCCGCGCGAGCATGGCCGACCTCGGCCATCCCCTGCTCGGCGACGGCAAGTACGGCATCGGCAGCGTGAACCGCAAATACGGCGAAACGCATCAGGCGCTCTACTCCTACCGCCTGTGTTTCGACTTTCCCACCGATGCGGGCATCCTCGAATATCTGCGCGGACGCGAGTTTCAGGTGGACGAGGTCCCGTTTCAAAAGAAGTATTTTAGTTAAATCCCACAAGCGGAGAGCCATAACATGGCTCTCCGCTTTCTCATTTTGCAAAAGTTCAAAATATTGAACTTTTTGTTAAATATACTCTTGCAATTTTGCGCGCTGTGTGTATAATGATTTCGGTTTAGCAAAAACTGACCAAAAGTTTAGTATATCAAACGAGGAGGCATGTGCATGGACATCGGCAATAAGATCAAGCAGCTGCGAACGCGACAGGGACTGACTCTGGAGGAGCTTGCCAGCCGAAGCGAGCTCACGAAGGGGTTCTTGTCCCAGTTAGAGCGCGACCTCACCTCCCCCTCGATCGACTCGCTCAGCGATATCCTCGAGGCCCTCGGCACCAACCTCTCGGAATTCTTTCAGGAGGATAAAAACGACCAGTTTGTCTTCCGCTCCGAAGACTTTTTCGTCGACGAGCGCGAGAACTGCACCGTCAACTGGATCGTTCCCAACACGCAGAAAAACCAGATGGAGCCCATTTTATTGGAACTTCCCGCCGGCGGCGAATCGTTCGAGGTCGAGCCGCACAACGGCGAGGAGTTCGGCTACGTGCTCGACGGCAGCGTCATTTTGGAGTGCGACGGCGAACGCAGCGTCGTGCGCCGCGGCGAAACGTTCTATCTCCACGGCAGAACGTTCCACTACCTCAAAAATGAACGCAAGACCACCGCGCGCATCCTCTGGGTCTGCACGCCCCCGCTTTTTTAACTACTATTCTATAAAATTGTGAGGATATCGGAAATGGCCGAAGAAAAGAAAAAGATCATTCAATTCAAGAACATCGTCAAGAGCTTTGAGGACGGACAGGTCGTTCTCAAGGGCGTCTCTCTTGACATTTACGAAAATGAGTTCGTCACGCTGCTCGGCCCCTCTGGCTGCGGCAAGACGACACTGCTGCGCATCCTCGGCGGCTTTTTGCAGCCGAGCGAGGGCAAGGTGCTCTTCGACGGTGAGGACATCGTCAGCGTCCCGCCCTACAAGCGCGAGATCAACACCGTCTTCCAGAAGTATGCCCTCTTCCCCCACATGGACGTGTACGACAACATCGCCTTTGGCTTGACGCTCAAAAAGGAGCCGAAGGACGTCATCGAGCAGAAAGTCATGCGTATGCTGCGCCTTGTGAGCCTTGAGGACTATGCCCACCGCAACGTGACCGAGCTCTCCGGCGGCCAGCAGCAGCGCATCGCCATCGCCCGCGCGCTCGTTAACGAGCCGAGCGTGCTGCTGCTCGATGAGCCGCTCGGCGCGCTCGACTTGAAGCTGCGCAAGGAGATGCAGCAGGAGCTCAAGTACATCCAGCAGGAGGTCGGCATCACGTTCATCTTCGTCACGCACGATCAGGAAGAGGCGCTGACGATGTCCGACAAGATCGTCGTCATGAATGCGGGTGAAATTCAGCAGATCGGTACGCCGACCGAAATCTACCGCACCCCCGTCAACGAATTCGTCGCCAAGTTCATCGGCGAGACGAACATCATCGACGGCGTCATGCTTGAGGACGACCTCGTCATGTTCGAGGACAAGAAGTACGCCTGCCGTGCCCGCGGCTACAATAAGAACGAAAAGGTCGACGTCGTCATCCGCCCCGAGCACCTCGACATTGTCCCGCGTGCCGAGGGTATGCTCAAGGGCACGGTCAAGTCTCAGCTTTTCAAGGGCATGCACTATGAAACCGTGGTCGAAACGCGCGTCGGTACGTCCATCACCGTGAAGATGCAGGTCTCGCAGGACCGCCCTGTCTACAACGAGGAAAAGGGCGAGAAGATCAGTGCGAACGCCTTCCTTCTGGACGTGGAGGACGTCGAAGAGCTCGACGACGCCAAGGTCGTCGCCCTCGCCTCTGCCGAGGCGTGGGACGCCGAGACCGAGGAGCCCATCTCCATCAAGACCGTCGAATACGACATCAAGCCCGAGACCGGCAACTACACCGTGACCTTTGCCACCGCGAACGATACGTCTATCACCGTCAAGGTGCTCGTCGTAGCGCAGAACCGCGTCGAGAGCAAGGTCTATCAGGAAGAAATTTACGCGATGAACTTCTTCAAAAAGGTCGAGGACATTCAGGAGAGCATCGCGCTCGACACCGACCTTGAGACCTGGGCCAGCGCGTCGGCGTGGTCCCTCGAAGACGGCGAGCAGGTCGAGATCACGGACGTCAAGTACGACTTCGACCCCGAGACCATCACCCCGGGCGTTTACGATGTGACCTTCTCCACCGAGGGCTATGAGTACAAGGTCTCCACCACCCACGCCTTTGAAGAGGGCGAGCAGGTCGGCCTTGTCTTCCGTCCCGAGGACATCCACGTGATGAAGAAGGAGGGCCAGTGGTGAAGCGCTTTCGTTCCATGACTTACCCGTATATCGCGTGGATCATCGCGATCATCGTGGTGCCGATGCTTCTGATCGTGCTCTATGCCTTCACGACCTCCGGCAACTCGGTGCTGACATTCCAGTTCACCTTTGAGAACTTTGCCCGCTTCGTCACGGACAAGGTCTTTATGGATGTGTTGCTGCGCTCGCTCTATATCGCGCTCATCACAACGCTCATCTGCGTTGCGCTCGGCTACCCCATCGCCTACGTCATCGCGCAGCGCGGCGGCCGCAGCAACACGATTTTAATTCTGCTCATCACCATGCCGACCTGGGTCAACATGCTGGTGCGCACCTATGCTTGGATGGGCATTTTGCAGGACGAGGGCATCTTCAACACGATCCTTTCGTGGTTCGGCATCGGCCCCGTGTCGATGATCCACACGAGCTTTGCCGTCATCCTCGGCATGGTCTATAACTTCATTCCCTTTATGATCCTGCAGATCCACACGTCCCTTGCCAAGATGGACAAGAGCCTTTTGGAAGCCGCCAACGACCTCGGTGCAACGCCGGTGCAGGCATTCCTGCGCGTGACGCTGCCGCTCTCGCTTCCCGGCGTGATCTCCGGCATCACGCTCGTGTTCCTGCCCGCGGTGTCGAGCTTCTTCATTCCGAAGCTTCTCGGCGGCGGACAGTACGTCCTCGTCGGCAACATCATTGAAACGCAGTTCCTCACCACTGGCGACTGGAACTTCGGCTCGGCCATCTCGCTCATCATGGCGGTCATCATCATGATCTCGATGTGGCTGACGCGCAAGGCGGACGTTCAGGTCGCCTCGCAGGGAAGGGAGTGAGAAGCGCATGAAAAAGAAAACCTCTGTCGGCTCGAAGATCATCCTGACGCTCACGATGCTCTTCTTCTACCTCCCCATCCTCTATATCATTATCTTTTCGTTCAACGATTCCCGCTCACTGACGAAGTTCGGCGGCTTCTCGCTGCGCTGGTATGAAAAGATGTTCGCAGACTCGACGATGATGGAGGCTGTGCTCTACACGGTCATCATCGCCATCATCGCGACGGTCGTCGCGACAGTCGTCGGCACGATCACGGCCATCGGCCTTTCTAAATCCCGCAAGGTTGTGCAGAAGATGGTCGAGCGCATCAACGACCTGCCCGTGATGAACCCCGATATCGTCACGGCCATCTCACTTCTGATGTTTTTCAGTGTCCTCACGGTCAAAAAAGGCTTCGGTACGCTGCTCATCGCGCATATCATGTTCTGTATCCCCTACGTGATGCTCTCCGTCACGCCGAAGCTCCGCTCACTCGATCCCAACCTCATCGACGCGGCGATGGACCTTGGCGCAACGCCGTTCCAGGCGCTCACGAAAGTCATTGTGCCGCAGATCAAGCCGGGTATCATCTCCGGCGCGCTCATTGCGTTCACGATGAGCTTTGACGACTTCGTCATCTCGTACTTCACGACGGGCAACGGCGTCAACAACATTTCGATTTTGGTCTACACGATGTCCAAGCGCGTGAACCCGTCCATCAACGCCCTTTCTACCATTGTGATTCTTCTCATTACGCTGGTGCTCGGCGTCGTGAACATCGTGCCGATCGTGCGCGAAAAGCGCGAAAAGGACGGCAAAGCATCCCGCGCCGTGAGCCGCAAGGCCATGGCGGCTGTTGCCGCCGTGCTGGTGCTGGCCGTTGTCGGCGGCACCGTGGGCGCGAGACTTTCCCAGCAGCACAAGAGCGCCGCGGCTGTCGAGAAGTACGGCAGCAACGTTTTGAAGCTCTATCTCCCCGGCGAGTACCTCGGCGAGAACGTCATCTCCGACTTTGAAAAGCAGTACGGCGTGCGCGTCATCGTCGAGAACTTCGACTCCAACGAGATGATGTACACCAAGCTCATGGCCGGCGACCGCTACGATGTCATCATTCCGTCCGACTACATGATCGAACGCCTGATGAACGAGGACTTCCTCCAGCCGCTTGACAAGAGCATGATCCCCAACATGGAGAACATGTCTGATGCCGTGCTCGGTATGAGCTACGACCCGGACAACACGTACTCCATCCCCTACTTCTGGGGCAGCGTCGGTCTCGTCTACAACCACGAGAACGTCGACCCTGCCGTCATCGAGAGCGAGGGCTGGGAGATCCTGCGCAACACCGACTACGCCGGTCACATCTACATCTACGATTCCGAGCGTGACTCGTTTATGATGGCGTTCAAGGCGCTGGGCTACTCGATGAACACCGAGGACCCCAACGAGATCAACAACGCCTATGAGTGGCTCCTGCAGATGAACAACACCATGTCCCCCGTCTACGTGACCGACGAGGTCATCGACGGCATGATGAACGGCTATAAGGACATCGCCGTCGTCTACTCCGGCGACGCAGCCGTGGTGCTTGATGAAAACGAAGACATGAGCTTCTATATGCCCTCCCAGGGCACGAACATCTGGTGCGATGCGATGGTTATTCCCGCAAACGCCGAGAACCCGAAGCTCGCCCACGAGTTCATCAACTACATGCTCACCTATGAAGCCGCGTTTGACAACACTGAAACGGTGGGTTATACTTCTCCCAACGCGGAAGTGTTTGAAGAGATGACCTCGTCTGAGGATCTCTACGCGGACAATGCCGCCTACCTTCCCCGCAGCGGCTACGACAAGGACGAGATGTTCCACGACAACCAGACCCTCATGCGCGAGCTGAGCAAGCTCTGGATCAAGGTCAAAGCTGCCAAGTAATATTGTAAAGGAGTTTTTTAAGATGAAAATCGGAGATACTTTTACCGTCAAGAAGGTTGTCACGGAAGACATGACCGCTGCCGCGCTCGGCAGCGGCGGTCTGCCGGTGTTTGGCACGCCGTATCTCGTCGCGATGGTCGAAAACGCCGCCTTCACCTATCTCCAGCAGGAGCTGCCCGAGGGTAAGAGCACCGTCGGCACCAAGGTCGAGGTCTCCCATGTCTCCCCCTCGCCCGTTGGCATGGAGATCACCGTTACCGTCGAGGTCACGGACATTTCCGCAAACGGCAAGATGGTCGACTTCAAGGCCACCGCGACCGACACCGCCGGCCTCATCGGCGAGGGCACGCACCAGCGCGCCGTCATCACCGTGGATCGCTTCATGGACAAGTGCCAGGCCAAGCTCGGCTGATTTTGTAAGGAGGAACCCTGATGCATTATTCGGGAGCCGTTTACCGTCCCCCCAGCGAGGCGCGCAGCCTCATCGTGCAGTGCACGCTCGGGTGCAGCCACAACAAATGTGCGTTCTGCACGATGTACAAGGACAAAAAGTTCTCCATCAACCCCATTGAGCAGGTGCTCTCCGACCTCGACGAGGCACGCGCCTACGGGCGCTATATCGAGAAGATCTTTTTAGCCGACGGCGACGCGCTGATCCTGCCGATGGATTACCTTCTGACCGTTCTCGACTATATCCGCGATCATTTCCCTACCTGCAAGCGCGTTGCGGCTTACGCAACGACCAAGGCCATCATGCGCAAGACGGACGACGAGCTGCGCACGCTGCGCGAGCACGGCCTCGGCATCGTGTATATCGGCCTTGAGAGCGGCAACGAGGAGCTTCTCAAAAAGTTCTGCAAGGGCGTTACTGCCGAGGAGATCGTCTTAAACGCCATCCGCTGCAAGCAGGCGGGCATCGCCACCTCCGTCACGGCCATCAACGGCATGGCGGGCGCGAACGGCGACTGGCAGGCCCACGCCATCGACACGGCGAAAGCCGTTTCCCGCATGAAGCCCGACTATATCGCGTTTTTGACGCTTCGCGTCTACTCGGGCACGCCGCTGCACGACTGGATCGCGAGCGGCGAGTTCAAGATGATGGAGCCGCCCGAGCTGATGCGTGAAACACGCCTCTTTTTGGAGCACATCGACTCCGACGGCAGCATCTTCCGCTCGAACCACGCGTCGAACTACCTCCCCCTCGGCGGTACGCTCAACCGCGACCGCGAGGCGCTGATCCACACGATCGACGAAGCGCTCGACGGCAAGGTTAGACTTCGCCGCGCCGTCGAACTGGGACTGTAATCGTAAAAAAATAAGACCTGCCGCAAGGTAGGTCTTATTTTTTTACGTGATGCTTTCCCAAAACGTTTTATGCTCTTCCGCGCCGTCGTCATCAAAAAACGCATGGAACGCCGCGTCCATCGCGCTGCGGCTGAAGTCGCTGTAAATGCCTACGGTCTCAATGCCCTCATAGAAGCGGACGTTCGCCGCGCTGTGGCTTGGTGCTTCATCGTAGGCCGTGGCCAGCGTTTTTGCGGTTTTCAACTCGTCTTTCGCGCCGTCAAAATCGAGGCAGTTATACAAAAGCCGCGCGAGCGCCGCATGCGAGGCCGCGCTGATCTTGTCGAGCTCGCTGACCACGCCCTCTTTCCTGAGACCGGAGAGCACCGAATGCTTCCACTGCAAAATGTCGATGGCCGACGTCATATCTTCCCTTGCCTCAAACACATTGGCAAAGCCGTCGCACACGCGCACGAGCGATGTCACTGCGCGCAGCAGCGCCATCGAGAGATAGGGTACGCTCTCTTCGCGCCGCTCCTTGACGAGCGCAAGCAGACAGCCGATCTGGTCGTCGAGCAGCCCGCAGGCGTTGTTCTCTTTGTAGAGCGCGAGCGCGCGTTCCCAGTCCTCCATATCGAGCAGCACGTTCGCCATGTCGAGTCGAAGCGACATTTCGCTCACCTGCGGGTCGCTGTTCTGCGGCAGCAGGCGGATAGCGTGCGTCAGTAAGTCGAGCGCGCGGCGCTGCAAGGCTTTATCCTTCCGCGTGCCGCCCGCCATCTCGAAGAGCTTGGCGCATTCGTAGACGACAGTAAAGGTGTTCGGGAACTTTTGCAGGGCCTTTTCCGCCTCGGCAAGGCCCTCGTCGTACCTGTCCTCGCGGCGCAGGACCTTCAGCCGCTCGCTGACGCTCTTTCGGTCGTTCGAGCGCAGGCGATAGCCCAAAAGCGCGTCGACCGACAGGTCGAAAAAGTCCGCGAGCTCCATCAGCATCGGGATCTCCGGAAGGCTCTGCCCCGTTTCCCTTAATTAAAGATATTGTTGGGTAAAAAAGAAAGGTCAGTCGATT
>ERZ835880.2158-NODE-2158-length-13750-cov-2.441621_pt1 | contig 13750 bp, 8 predicted proteins | sample MGYA00519944_ERZ835880 | MGnify/ENA primary metagenome ERZ835880 (study PRJEB31850, sample SAMEA3708787) | human gut metagenome | biome: human gut; feature: human-associated habitat; material: faeces | place: China | collected 2014 ... | reverse complement strand
GTTTCGCCGGACGCTCAATTTCGTTGTGACGCTGCCGCTGGTGTTTCCGCCCATCGCGCTCGGCTACCTGCTGCTCATGGCCTTGGGGCAGACCGGGCTTGGGGAGCCGCTCCAGCGGCTGTTCGGGGTCCGGCTGATCTTTTCTCAGGCGGCGGTCGTGCTGGCGGCCTACATCGCGGGGCTGCCTCTGGTCATCAAACCCGTCCAGGCGGCGCTCGGCAGTGAAACGGTACGCAAGCTCACGGAAGCGGCGCGCGTGACCGGTGCCGGTCCGATAGCCGCCTTTTTTCTCGTGGTCATTCCGCTGATCCGCACCAGCCTTGTCGTGGGGCTGTTGCTCGGCGTAACGCGCTCTTTCGGCGAAGTGGGCATTTCGCTCATGCTCGGAGGCAACATCGCGCAACGGACGAACACGTTGTCGCTTGAAGTGTTCAATGCCGTTTCGCGCGGCGACTTCGAGCGGGCCACGGCGCTGTGCGTCCTGCTCGCCTGCATCAGCCTGTGTCTGTATCTCGCCATCGATCAACTGCAACGGAGGAAGGCATGAGTTTTCACATCAGCCAGCGCTTCATCGACGAACTGCTGGAAGAAGACTGTCCGTACATGGATTTGACCGTGGAGGCATTGGGCATCGGGCGCGAACCGGGGCTTTTGACGTGCCATCCCAAAGCCGCCTGTGTCGTGGCGGGCGTGGAGGTCGCCGCGCGGCTTCTGGAGTCTTCGGGGTGCCGGGTTGCGTGCGAAGCCGCCAGCGGCGATCGGCTGGAGGCGGGGCAGGTGTTTTTGCGCGCCGAAGGCTCGGCGGGGGCCATCCACCGGAGCCTCAAAATCGCGCAGAACGTCATGGAATATTCATCCGGCATCGCAACCCGCGCAGCGGGCATGTTGGAAAGCGCGCGCAAGGCCAATCCCCATGTGCAGCTGGCCGTTACCCGCAAGCATTTCCCTGGGACCAAACGGCTTTCGCTTGCGGCGGCGCAAGCTGGCGGAGCCATCGCGCATCGGCTCGGGCTTTCGGATTCCCTGCTGGTTTTTGATCAGCATCGTGTCTTCACGGGCGGGCTCGACGGATTCGCCGCCCGGGTGTCCGAGTGCCGCAAGGCGTTTCCGGAACAGAAGCTGGGCGCGGAAGTCGCCACCCCGGAGGAAGCCCTCCTGCTGGCACGCGCGGGCATCGATTCCATCCAATGCGAACGCTTTACCTGTGCGGATCTTGAAGAAACGGTACGCGGGGTCAAGGCCGTCAACGCCGCCGTTCAGGTGCTCGCCGCCGGAGGCGTGACCGGTGAAAACGCGGAGGCTGTCGCAGCGACCGGGGTGGACGTGCTGGTGACGACATGGGCCTATTTCGGCAAGCCCGCCGACATCAAGATGGTCGTCAGCGCGTAACGCTTTCGGGGGCGGCATCCATACGGGCTGTAAGCGGAACCTTCGGACGAAGAGAGGCTATTCCACGGACTACACGGACGGTACCGAGACGGCACTGGATCCTGTCTGTATACGCTGTCTGCTTCGTGCAAAGCCATAAGTGTGTTTTATATCATCCGTATTTCATAAAGAAAGCACAGGGCAACACCTCAAGGGATCCCTTTGGTGTTGTCCTTCTATTTTATCATGTTACAAACATAGTATTAGTGTACCCGACCTGATTCGGCTGTACGCTCCCAAGGGCCCGATCATCAGGGCCTTTTCTGCGTGGGAATGGTTCCCCAGACCTCGGCTCACTCTGGGGCGTAGCGCGCTCAAGCACCGGGTTTAGCCAGACAAAGCCGAAACGGAAGACGTGGAAAGAGCCCCTTTTTTCGAGAATGCGTTTTTATGCTGCCATTAAAACGTGCGACTCGACCGCCATCAAAAAATAGAGCACATCTTGACACTATTCAATTGGTGTTGAATAATAGAACTATGAAAATCAAAACAGCCACCACAATCTTTGAAGTCCTGGCTTCGGAAGTACGGCTCTCCATTTTCCGGTTATTGGTCAAGTATGCCCCGGAAGGTTTGGTTGCCGGTGAGATTTCCCAGATGCTGGATATACCGAAGACGAACCTTTCCTTCCACCTGAAAAACATCATGTACAGCGGGCTCGTCAGCATGGAACGTGAAGGCCGTAATACCCGCTACAGGGCCAACATTCCATTGATGCTGGAAACCATAGCCTACCTCGCGTCCGAATGTTGTTCCGGCAATTCTGCCCACTGCCAGCCGTACTTGGCGGAAGGCGGTATCGAACCGGATTTTTTATCGGTTTATTGCCAAAAACAAACGTATGACACGGAGATAACGACTATGGATACAGCGGATAAAACAAAAAGCAGCGAAGACGTGAAGGAAACCGTACGAGCCGGATACGCGGCCATTGCCACCGGCCAGCGTTCTTGTTGCTGCTCCAGCCAGCGCGGCAGCCAGGCCGATCCTGCCCGTTTGGCGGCAGCCGTAGGATATGATGCCGAGTCTCTAGCCAAGCTGCCGGATGGCGCGAACATGGGGCTTTCCTGCGGTAACCCCGTTGCCATCGCTGCGTTGCGGGAAGGACAGACCGTTGTGGACCTTGGCAGCGGAGGCGGCTTTGACGTGTTTCAGGCTGGCGAAAAGGTGAAGGCATCTGGCAGGGTTATCGGTGTGGACATGACGCCGGAGATGCTTGCCAAAGCTCGAAAAAATATTGGGCAGTACCGCCAGCGCACTGGCCTGGACAATGTGGAGTTTCGTCTTGGCGAAATCGAATGCCTTCCCGTACCTGACAACAGCGTTGACGTGGTGCTTTCCAACTGCGTGATCAACCTTTCCCCGGACAAACCGAAGGTTTGGCGGGAAATATACCGTGTATTGAAATCCGGGGGCAAGGTGTCCGTTTCCGACCTTGCGCTGCTGAAACCTCTTCCCGACAATGTCCGGGACATGGCCGCTGCTCTCGTCGGCTGCGTGGCCGGCGCGGTTCTGGTCGAAGAAACCAAGGCGCTGCTCGAAAAAGCGGGGTTCACATCCATAGTGCTGACGCCCAAGCCCGACTATGTGCGGAATATGCAGGACTGGAACGATCCTCTGTACAAACAAATAGCGGAAACGCTTCCGCAAGGAGAGGAAATGGCCGACTATGTTGTCAGCCTGTCCATCGAAGCCCGAAAATAACCAAAAAGATAAATTAACCGCTCAGCCCCTTGCGTTTCCGGCTCAAGGGGCTTTTTTGTGGGGAAATGTATGAATCCCGAATACACCAGTAAACGTCTTCCTCTACTTGCACCCGTTTTTGGCACAAGTGAGGAAGAGAAACCATGTGTAGCTTTAATAGATCTTATTTTTATAACATCTGGTAGTAGTACTCACAAAAAACTATTTCTATATTAAATAATTATATCGTATAAATACTATGTCCATAATAGATGATCAATCAATCTATACAGTCAAGAATAACACTTATAACTGCTTCCTGCAAGAATCCAATAGAACATTCTGTTGGCCAAAGCGTAGCGGATCGTTTATCGGTACGGCTACAGGCTGGCATAACGACTGTCTGTAGCCGTAAAGTTTCTAACACTATTTATAGATACTCGATTTACCCTTCCTTTGTTTTGTAGCATAATAAATATAGCCAGATAATAACGCTCGCTCAGTCAAAAGAAAGCAACTTCAGATCCGCATCGTCCGCACAAAGTGCCGTTGCAGCCAGGATGCACAAGCGAATCTCACGGCTCAGATGTCGGAGAGGATATCTGAGACCAAGAGACGCCACCTATTTGTCACGTCAAGCCATGTCCCGATTCGGAGCAATCCGCCTGATGCCCAATCCTGTTCCGTTTTTTCAGTGAGCGGGCTTCGGATAAAAAGGGGACGTGCTTTTTCGCCGGATATCACACTGAAGCCGACAGTGTGAGAATCCATTCTGTGAAATGTAGAGGGGCTTGGGGAGGATATCAATATTATGTACTTGATATTTTTACTATAATACAAATCAATTCCGCATCTGCTGGAGCAGATCCCCTTCGGAATGGAACTCGCAGCCGTCAGCACTTCCCGGGCCGAACGCTACCCTGCCCCACTATCGGGCACGGCATGTGCAAGCTCCGTTTTCCGCAGCTTTCACGATTTTGCCCTGTCCTCCCACACGAACGGAAATCTTTCCGTTCTCCCTACCCTCCATCCCATCCATTTATCCTTCAAGGCTTTTTTGCCGTCACAGCCTCTCTTTTCCCCGCGCGGACGGATTTATCCGCCCACAGCCAGCAAAGAAGGCCTTGCATGAAGGTTAAAGGTAAGATAGTTTATTGGACAGACCATTGACCATCATCCATAAACAAGGAATACAAACGGCCCGCCTGCGGCATCAGGCGGATGCCCAACGCGCATCAGAGGCTGCCGGATCCCACAGGACCTGCCTCAACAACACGCGACGCCTCGGAATTTCATGGGATGGAATTCTGCCTTCCCACCTTTTCCAGCAGGGAACCCGTCGCCCTCCCCCAACACCAAGGAGAAGCCATGTATACGTTGGCACATTTGCATGTCATATGCTGGGATATGGAAAAAATGATCCGCTTCTGGCGCGAGGCGCTCGGTGCGGAATTCGTCGAATACCGTACTTTCGGGGACGATCCGGGTGCGATCATGCGCTTCGGAGGACTGGAAATCTATTTCAAGGAAATCCCGCAGGCCAAGGAGCTGCAATCCGGCCAGGTCGGCTACGAGCATGTGGGGGTGTATGTGCCGCATCTCGAGACCAGCGTGGAATCCTTGGTCAAGGGCTTTGGCTGTACGCTGGCATCCATGCCCGCCAATCAGAACCGCGTCGCCTTCGTCCGAGGCCCTGAAAACCTGATGCTCGAACTCATAGAAGCCTGATCCCGTTCACCCATGAGGCCGCCCCGGTGTTTCCATGCCGGGCGGCCTCATATCCGTTCCAGAGCCTCTCCTGTTGGAGAGTCGAGGGGCACCAAAAGGAAATGCATTGTAATTTTATACATATCAATAGCACCCTCGAATACCTGACGCGCGCCGTGGGCCGCATCCCGGACCCTGCCTCAACTGAAACAGCGCCAAGCTCAGTCCCAAGACAGGCCCTTGGGCAGCCACAGCATGGGATGGTGTACAAGACATTAAGGAGCCCATCTCCCCAAGGCACAAAAAAGCGGAACCTCTGGGGCTCCGCTTTTTGTATGGCGTTTCGCAGGCGTCGAGAAAACGGCTCAGCGCGTCGCGGGCGGCTGCCTGAGCCAGTCCTCCCACGCGTTGGCCAGTGCTTCCTTCTTGGAAAGCACCACCGCCATGATCGCCTTGCCCTTGTCGGCGTTGCCATACCCGAGCACGTCATAGCACTTGAGCCACGAAGTCCGCCCGAGGCGGGGCCATTCGGAGAGATCCTCCACCACGCCGAGCAGTTCCATGCCCTGCTCCTGCAAGGCCCTGTCGTCCGCGACAAGCATTTGGGAAACCTTCGTCCGCTCGTAGGCCATCGCTTCCCGGCCCGCGCGGATCAGTGCGTCGCGGGCCTGTTCCGGCAGGCCCTGAAGCCATTCCTCATTGACGATGATGTTGGCGCTGTGGACCGCATAGTTGATGCAGGTGGCGTACTTCTGGTGATCCGCGAACTTCATGGTCACCACGTTGTTGAAACAACCCTCCTGCCCGTTGACGGTTCCCTTGGCGAGCATACCGTAGGTGTCCGCGAAGGACGCGGGATGCGGCTTGAAGCCAAGGGCGTTGAAGGCGGAGACCGCCAGCGCGTTCTGCGGTGTGCGCACGGCCAGCCCCCGGGCGTCGGCGAGATTGCGGACGGGATGGGCCGCGTCCGTGGTCAGCTGCCGATAGCCGATGTCCACGATGGCGAGGACGCGCGCCCCACTCTCCTTGACCGCCCACGCGTTGTGCTGGCCCCACATCAGATCGACCAGCTTGCGGAATTCCTCCAGCGAGCCGAACAGGTACGGCATGTTCAGCCAGCCGCAGGACGGCGCGAACGGCATGAAGTTATTCGTCGCCAGCACGGACATCTGGATATCGCCGTGCTGGAGCGCGCGGACGGTCTTCTGTTCGTCCCCAAGCCGCATGTCGGGATACAGCTGAAATTCGAAGGCGCCGCCCGAATATTTCTGGGCCAGTTCGACCAGCTTCCCGTAGGTCACGTTGACGTAGTTCTGTTCGCTCGTGCCGACCGAGGAAGCCACCTTGACCGGAATGGCGGCCACGGCCCGCCCCGATACAAGGCCGGCCAGCGCCGCGCAGACAAGAAGGACCATCGCGCATCGTTTCATAACATACTCTCCCCAAGGGTTGTCCCGTCCAGCCGGACGGAGGGCCCGTTTTTCCAAGATCCGGGAACGCCCGCAGTGCCGGGGTGTCCCTTCCAAAGCTAGGGCCTATCGTTTCATGAGATGATGGGCGCTTTTAGCGTAGAACTCGATGCCCGAGGGATCGAAATGCTCAAACTTCTTCATGCACTCTTCAGCCAGTTCGGGATAGGGGCCGTCGATCACGATGTCCTTGTTGCCCCGCCGCAGGATTTCCAGCGGAGACAGCCCGAGATAAGGCAGATCCATCACAGTGTAGTCCTGCTTGTCGTAGATGCTCGTGGCATGAACGATGCGCCCGATATTCGTGTAGAAAATGGCGCAGGTACACATGCTGCACGGGCTGCCGGGCACGTAGATCGAGCACTGCCACAGGAATTCGGGATCGTATTTTTGGGCGGCCTCGCGGCACAGGTTCATTTCGCCGTGCGCAAGCGGGTCGTGCTCCGTGAGGCAGGTGTTCAGCCCTTCAAGAAGCAACTCGCCCGAAGGCCCCGCCAGCACGCAGCCGTAAGGCTCGTTGCCGTAGGCCAGCGACTTGAACCCGGCCTGAATGCCCTTCCGGAGCAGTTCGATGTCCTTCTCGGGGGTTACCCATGCGAAACGCCCGTCGGTCACTTCGTTGCCGTGCACAGTCAGTCTTTTCTTTTCCATGACGAATCCTTTTCAAAGGGGAGAATCCCCCCGTTTACGCGCAATCCCGATTCCGGCGCGGGCCGCCGTCAGACCTTCCACTCCCCGCCCCGCTGATGCGGGCCGAGCCCGTCCCTGACCAGATGGCAAGCCACGAAATGGTTGTCCCCGATCTTCCTGAGTTCCGGCTCCTCATGGCGGCAGACGTCCTCGGCAAAGGGACAGCGGGTGTTGAACCGGCAGCCGGGCTTGAGATCGATGGGGCTCGGGGGATCGCCGAGCAGCTTCACGCGGCCGCCCTTGGGAGAACGCGACACCTGCGGGACGACCGACAGCAGCGAATAGGTGTAGGGATGGGCGGGGGACGTGAACAGGGACACCTTGTCCGCCACCTCCGCGAACCGGCCAAGGTACATGACCCCGATGTCGTCGCACATGTGCTGCACGACGCCGAGGTCATGCGAAATGAACAAATACGTGAGGTTGTTCTTTTCCTGGAGGTCCATAAACAGATTGAGTATCTGCGCCTGGATGGCCACGTCGAGCGCGCTGACGGGCTCGTCGCAGATGATCAGTTCGGGATAGCTCGCCAGCGCCCGGCCAATGCTGATGCGCTGGCGCTGCCCTCCGGAAAACTGGTGCGGGAACAGCGCCCGCTGCGCCTGATGCAGCCCGATCTGCTCGAAAACCTCCTTTTCCCGCTCCTCGCGTTCCTCGTGGCTGCCCAGGTCCATAAGATTCAGAGGGTCCTGCACGATCTTGCCCACGCGCATACGCGGGTTGAGCGAGGAGTACGGGTCCTGAAAGACGATCTGGTACTTGGGGCGCAGAGCCTTGAGCCGATCCTCCGGGATGCCCACAAGCTCGTTGCCCTCCAGCCTGATGGAACCGCCCGTGACGCCCACCAGCCCCATGACAGCCTTGGCTATGGTTGTCTTCCCGGAACCGCTTTCGCCCACGATGCCGAACGTGGTGCCCTTGCGCACGCGGAACGACACGCCGTCCACAGCCTTCACGTAGGAACGTTCCCCGAACAGCGACTTTTTCGGGAGCGGAAAGTGAACCTTCAGGTCCCTGACCTCAAGGAGGCCCTCATTTTCAGTGCTCATGGCTCACCCTTTGGTAAACGGTGTTCTCTTCACGGGCCAACGTCAGCTGTAGAGCCAGCAGGCCACTTCATGTCCGGCGTCGATCGCCTTTGCGGGCGGGTTGTGCTCCATGCATTCCGGCTTCCCGCACGGACAGCGCTCGTAGAACGAACAGCGGTCCTTGCCGAGTTCGGCCATGCCGAGCACCATGCCGGGGATTTCGTGCAGGCGGTGCCGCCCGCTTGTGGGCGTCCGCTGGAGGTGCGGAATACAGCCCTTGAGCGCTTTCGTATACGGATGCTGCGGGTTGAACAGAATCTGCTCGACCGAGCCTTCCTCGACCTTGCGGCCCGCGTACATCACGGCGACCTTGTCGGACACCTCCGCGACCACGCCCAGATCGTGGGTGATCATGATGATGGACGCGCCCACGCGGTCCTGCATCTCCCGCAGCAGGTCGAGGATCTGCGCCTGCACGGTCACGTCGAGGGCGGTGGTGGGCTCGTCCGCGATGAGGATGTCGGGATCGAGGCACAGGCTCATGGCGATCATCACGCGCTGGCGCATACCGCCCGACATCTGAAACGAATAGTCGTGCATCCGCTTCTCGGGGGAAGGGATACCCACCGCCTTGAGCATGTCGACGCTCTTGTCCCACGCGTCCCGCCTTGTCATGTCCTCGTGCCGCAGCAGCGTCTCGACGAGCTGATTGCCCACGGTGAACACAGGGTTCAGCGAGTTCATGGGCTCCTGAAAGATCATGGACATATAGTTGCCCCGCAGATTCTGCATCCGCTCCGTGGGGGTCTTGGTGATGTCGTAGCACTTGCCGTTGCCGAGGTTCAGACGAATTTCGCCGTCCACGATCTGGCCCTGCGGCCGCTGCAGCAGCTGCATGATGGAGAGGCTGGTAACGGACTTACCGCAGCCGGACTCGCCCACCACGCCCACGGTCTTGCCGATGGGCACCTCAAACGAGACGCCGTCCACGCTCTTGACAACACCGGTGTCGGTGAAGAAGTAGGTGTGCAGGTTGTCAAACTCGACCGCGTTCTTCTTATCGTGCATTTCGGTGACATATTCACTCTCCGGCACATTGCGGCGCTTGCGCTGCTTTTCGTACTGGTCGGTGATGCGGCGGTTTTCCTTGGAGATACGCCGCGATTCTTTAGCGGAAAGATACCCTTCCTGTTTCTTAGCCATCGTGTGTTTCTCCTTTCGATCAGCGTTTCATCTTGGGGTCAAACGCATCGCGCAGACCGTCACCCACAAAGTTGAAGCCCAGAACGGTGATCAGCAGGCAGATACCGGCGGGGATCCAGATGAACAGGTAGTTCGTCATAACGTAGGCGTTGTTGACATCGTTGATGATGTTGCCCCAGGATGCAAACGGGTACTTAACGCCCAGACCCAGGAAAGACAGGGTGGCTTCCGTCAGGATGGTGGAGCCAAGGCCCATCGTGCAGGTGACGATCAGCTGCGGGATAACGTTGGGGATCAGGTGGCGGAAAATGCGGTGCCAGACCTTGATGCCGCAGGCCTCGGTGGCCATCATGAACTCCTGCTCACGCAGAGAGAGGATCTGGCCGCGGACAAGGCGGGCAATGCTGGGCCAGCCCAGGAAGCCGAGAATCAGCATCAGGTACAGCATACGTTTCCAGGAATCCACGCGCATGGCGTCCATGGCCGCGCCGATGATGATGATGACCGGCATCGAAGGGATGCAGTAGAAAACATCGACGACACGCATAATGATGTTATCGACCCAGCCGCCGAAGTAGCCGGAGATACCGCCCATCAGGATACCCAGGGATGCCTCGATGACGACGACGATGAAGCCGATGATCAGCGAGACGCGGCCGCCGTACATCAGGCGGGTCAGCATATCCATACCGTTGGTGTCGGTGCCCAGCCAATGCGCCTTGCTGGGGCTGGCGTAGCGGTCGTAGACGTAAGTCTCGGTCATCTGCTTGACGGACCAAACTTTGGTGGAGGCATCGTAGACGATATCGTACTCGGCCTCGTTCCCCTCGGCATCGGTGTAGTTGAACTTATCGGCGTTCTCGTTGATGGCCTCTTCCAGGCGATCCTTGAAATCGCGGGTAACGACGACGCTGGAATCGGCGGCGGAGACGACAAAGCGGCTGACATAACCCAGCTGCTCGCCATTGGCGGCGATCTCGCCGTCCTTGTTCAGCGTGTAGTCCACGCCGTCGGCGGTGAAGTCGCTCTCCCCTGCCGTCATGGCAGTCAGGGCGGCCAGCTTGACGTCAAAGCTGAACTTCGGCGCACCGTCGGCCTCGTTGACAAGGTCGCGGCTGGCATAGCCCATGACGTCGCTGCCCTGGTAGACGACATAGAAGTCGTCGCTCTGGATATCGACGGTGTAGTCAGTATCCTTATAGTTGAACTCGGTGCTGCCCTTCTTCACGGCTTCGAGGGCCTTGCTCTGGGCGATGGAACCGAAGTTCTGGCCGTCGGCCACGACAAAACGCATCGTGTCGTTGCGGGTGACGCCAACGAACTCCTTGGACATCTGGGTGTAGGTGAAGAACTGCTCGTCCTGGCCGTAGGGGCTGACAAGGCCGCCGACGAAGGAGAACAGGAACATTGCAATCAGGATGGACAGACCGACGACGGCCAGACGGTTGCGGAAGAACCGCTTGGCGACCAGTGCGCCGGGAGACAAAACCTTGACGCGGCGGTCATCGTTCAGGGAGTACTGCTCCTGCTTCGGGTTCTGGTTCTGCGTATTTTCGCTCATGGGTGTGCAGTCTCCTTTCTTTAAGAAATGCGCACGCGCGGATCGACCACGCCGTACAGAATATCGGTCAGCAGGTTGCTGGCCAGCGTCAGCACCGCCATGAAGGACAGGTAGAACATCGTGAAGGGGATGTCGCCTGCGACCATGGACTGGTAGGAAATATAGCCAATGCCGGGGATGGAGAACAGCGTCTCGGTGATAAGGGCACCGCTGAACAGGCCGGGCAGGCTGCCGCCGATGATGGTGACAAGGGGAATCAGCGTGTTGCGGAAGGCGTGCTTGTAGATGACCGTATGCTCCGACAGGCCCTTGGCGCGGGCAGTGCGGATGTAGTCCGCGTTCAGCACTTCCAGCATATTCGTGCGGGTGTAGCGCATATAGCCGCCGATGGAGACGATGACCAGCGTTGCGATGGGCAGCACCAGATGGTTGGCCTTATCGCAGAACTGCCCCCAGGCGTCCAGCTGGGCATAGTCACGGCCGACGAGGCCGTACAGATCGAACCAGCCGAGCTTGACCGAGAACAGCAGCTTGAGCAGCGTAGCAAAGAAGAAGGTGGGCAGCGAAATACCGACCAGCGCCGCAGCCGTGATGACGTAGTCCGTGCGGCTGTACTGCTTGGTGGCAGCCAGCACGCCGAGGGGCACGGCGATCACGATGGACAGCACAAAGGAGATGCCGCCCATGATGACAGACAGGCCGATGACCTCGGTGAATTTCTGGGTGGCGGGCACGTTCCACTTCCAGCTGTCGCCGAAGTTGCCGACAACGGCCTTGCTCAGCCAGGTGAAGAAGCCGGGGATAATGTCCAGGTCAAGGCCGTAGGCCGCATTGAGCTGGGCCAGCCATTCCTCATAGGGTTTGGCACCGGGGGCCTGGGCCAGCTGCATTGCCATCGTCTCGGCAAAGGAGCTGGGCAGGCTGCGGATCAGCGCGTAGATAATGAACATGACACAGAACAGGATCAGTACCGACTGCGCGACACGCTTGATGATGTAATTTCGCAAGAGTTTTCGTTCCTTCCTTGCACGGTTAGACCGCGTTTATTTTGCAGGGAAATGCCGTAATGTGGGCATCCCCATCCCACGCAGCGCGCAAACACTGCGTGGGAGTGGGACGACCATATTAGCAGTTGTAGGGGGCGGCGTCCTCGACGCCCCGCGGGCGGGCATTGGTCCGCCCATGCCTTGACAGCAAGCAACCGCCCTTGGCGGGCGGTCACCTGCTTTCACAACGGTAAGTTGAACTTAGTTCAGCTCGAGGTTGTTCAGCTCAGACTTGTAGGTCCAGTACGGGGTCTGATCCTTCGCGATGGTGTCGATGTTGACACGCTCGGTGGAGAAGATGGTAGCCTCGCTGCGCTGGTAGACGGGCAGCTCGACACCCCAATCCAGGATGATCTCCATAGCCTCTTTGTACATGGCCTTGCGGGCCTCCTGGTCGGTAGTCTGGCGGGCAGCCATGATCAGCTCATCCAGGTCGGCATCGTTGATGGCGTAGTAGTTGGTAGCGCCCTGGCTGTGGTACAGCTGGAACATATCGGGGTCATTGGTGGACTGCCAGGCAGCGACCCAGCCCTCGGCAGCGCCGGACTGATAGGAAGCGAACAGGTCAGAAGCGTTGGCCATATCGTTGACAGTCAGGGTGAAGCCGATGGTCTTGAGGGCGGCAGCAGCGTTGGTCAGGGTCTGGAAGGAGGGGTGGTCACCATTACCGGAAGCACCGATGTTGACCTGATACTCCATCTTGGCACCGGCGGGGGCAGCCGTGATCTGGCCGTTCTCGACGGTGTAACCGGCAGCCTCAAAGTAGCCCAGGGCAGCCTGCAGAGCGGCGGCGTACTTATCCTCGCTCTTCATGTCGGAGGCGTAGATCTCGTTGCCGTCCACGTCGGTGGAGTAGGCGATCTGGTAGCCGTCGTCGGTGACGGAGGGAGCAGCCCAGGAAGTGTTGGACATGGGGTAGTTGATGACGGTAGCGGTATCGCCGTAGTAGGAGTCGATGCCCTCATCACGGTAAGCGGCGATGACGGTCATGATGGCCTTGCGCAGATCCTTGGAGGCCTGGGAGGCAGGGTCGCCGCCGACGTTGACGTTCTTGGCGCTCAGGGCGATGTAGCCGTAGCCGCGGTAATCCTTTAGACGGGTGGTGATGACGGGGCCGTCCTCACCCTCGACGCCGTTGATGTCGGCGATCTGGTCAGCAACCTCCAGAGAGTAGGAAGGATCGGAGATGTCGATGGTGCCGGCCTGAACGCCGGTGATCTTATCGGCCTCCTGGGTCTCCTTCATGTTGACGTGGGCAACCTTCGGTGCGCCGTTGAAGTAGTCGGGGTTGGCATCCAGGTAGACAACGCCGTCGCTGTACTTGGAGAAGGTGAACATACCGCCGCCCAGAGGAGCGCTGGTCTTGGAGCGGACGCCGCTCAGATCGCCCTTGACAAAGCCAAAGGAGTTGTTGTCGTAGTCGTACAGGCTCTCATCGCCGTAGTAGTGCAGGGGGGCAATGGGCATCTGCAGCTGGTAGATCATGGTGGTGGACAGCTCGCTGGTGGTCAGCGTCATGCTGTAATCACCGGTCTTGACGATACCGGCAACATTGGCAACTGCATTGCCGACATTGACACCGGTGGTGGAGTATGCGTAGACATCCTCGGGGATCAGCTCAGACAGGGCAGAACCGGCGGACTCAGCCTCCATAGCGGAGAAGCTCCAGTCGTACTGCTCGCCGATAGCCAGGAAGAAGGCCTTCGCATCAGCGCCGTCGGGCAGGTCAAAGCCCCAGCCGGCAGCGGCGGAGGTGACATCGGTAGCACCGTTGGCCATCATATAGTCAACGATCTCCTGGGCAAACTTCACGCCGCCGTCATTGACAGCATCCCAGAAAGCCTTCTGCTGCTCAGCGGTGAACAGGCTGTTATCAGTGTTGTCCTCGCCTGCCTCAGCAATCAGCTTGGACAGGGTGGTCATGGTGCGATAGCG
>ERZ835880.2156-NODE-2156-length-13758-cov-3.161133_pt1 | contig 13758 bp, 8 predicted proteins | sample MGYA00519944_ERZ835880 | MGnify/ENA primary metagenome ERZ835880 (study PRJEB31850, sample SAMEA3708787) | human gut metagenome | biome: human gut; feature: human-associated habitat; material: faeces | place: China | collected 2014 ... | reverse complement strand
CATTAATATAAACTAATTTAAATCATGTCTGAGAAAATTTCTTTGGACAGTAGTGATATTCTAATTAAAAACGAATCATTCAATCTGTCTAAAATATTACAAGAAATGAAAGATAAAATTAGGCAAAAGAAATACGATGAATATCAAGTTAGCATATCGGAATTGAACGAGTTGAAGTTATTAGAGGAAGAAATTAAACGACGATTAGAGAATAAATAGAAGACGATATACTAAATCAAGCCCTCATGCTAACGCATGGGGGCTTTTCCCATTTAATAGAGTAAAATATTTTGTGGATTATCTACTTATAGAGCTATGTAATATATAATTAATAGCGCCACTCGATTTTTGCTTGCTTTTTCTCTTTATATGAAATCATGAGTACTTATTTCTATCAAAGAAATTCGTATATTTGAACGTAAAATGAATTTGATATGGATATAGAACAATTGGCAACAAGCACTATTAAAATGTTAATAGCGAGAATGTCTTTGTTATCTGCATATATTGTAGAAAAAGACAAAGAGCCATTGTGGGATGGGCACATCTATATTTATACCAATAAATCAAAAAAGAATGAATCGCTATATGGGCGAATTCCCGTTCAAGTCAAAGGAGAGCGAGTTAAGTCCATAAACAAGCCTACGCTAACTTTTCATGTACCCATATCTGATTTGAGAAGTTATCGCACTCTCGGTGTTTTATATTTGGTTGTTGGAATAGATGATAATAGTGATACCAAGTCTTATTATTCACTATTACAGCCAATCAAAATAAAGAAATTATTAGCCAATAAAGGTGGTCAGCAAGGAACTAATATTAAATTGGAGGAATTACCCACAGATGAACATGAGTTGGTTGCTGTACTGATGAATTTTTTTGATGATTGTAAAAAGCAAGTTAGTTTTGTTGATACTCCAACTTTAAAATTGGAAGATTTTAAAACGCATGAAACATCAATCAATGTTACATGTTTTGGTAATTCTCCCGATTCTCTATTTGATTATATATTTAATCATGAGGTATGCTTATATGCCAAACCTCCTTTAGATATTTATCCAGATATACCTCTTGATACAGTCAATTGTCTTCAACTGGAGAGGACAATTGAAAAATCAATTACAATTAAAGGTAAAACTCATTATTCGTTGTATCATTTGGTCTATACCAAAAGTGGGAAGTATCTCCAAATTGGGAAAAGTATTAGATTTAACATAGGCGAAAATCTCAAAGCAGACTTTAATTTGCAAGGGACACTATCTGAACAAATTACAGATATGTCCTTTTTGTTGGATTTTTTTCAAGCAGGAGAGGTTACATTAGGAGATGCAACAATTCATCAAGATCCCACAAAGATAGACGAAGAAATAACGCCTCGAATAGCTGAATTTCAAGAACATTTAAAGTATCTAAAAGATATTCGAAACGTTCTTACAGCATTAAATGTAAAAGAAGAATTGGTCATTGATTACAATGACTTTAAACCAGAATATCGCGAGAAAATAACTCTTTTAATTGATGTCATTTTAAGAAAGAAGCGCTGTTTTAATAAGGGTCTAAATGATGCTTCTCCGTGTTTGTGTGGGCTCCAAATATTTAATTTATATATTCCTGTCGTTTTTGTAAAAGGGAAAGGCAAGCAGTCAGATATGTTTATCAACATTTTTGAGCAAGAAGTTAATGTATCCATATCACGCAGCAACGGGGAGACATATCCCATATCTAAATATGTATTATTGGAACAAATAAATTATAAAGAACTTCCGCCTCAATACTATGATCGTATAATATCCTCTTTTAAGCAGAATATTATGGATTGTCCAATATTGGCAGATCGCTTAAACTATTCGTTGTTGGATATGCTACGAGCATATGATAAAACTGCGAATCCGAAACTACTTGATTTATGTATAAACTTTTCTAAATGGTTGTTAGAAAATGCTAATGAACTGCCGTTGCCAATTAGACAATTAAACTATTTGCAATCTGTAAAACGACTTCGACTTTTAACTGGCTCAGAATTAAGTATTATAAATGACATTATTCAAAATGACACCGACCCTGAACATAAAATAGCCGCTTATTTACTTTGTGATAATCAGGTGCAAGCACAAGTATTGTTCAATACATTGGATGATCAAGAAAGATTTAGAACATTTCCCATTTATCAATTGCTTAATGCGTAAAGCTTTAATGTTAATTTAATATGGGATTTTATCATCTACCCACGAATAAATACCCCAATTAACACCCCTCCCCCTATTGGGTTTGGAAAACGAAATTCGGGGAGGGATTTTTTATGGTAGATTATCGAGAAAAATTGCAGACTGAATACAAAAGCCACAGACAGGATGATTAGTTTAATCATTTACTAATCATCTAATTTGTAGAGTTATGCAATTGAGACAATCCATGCGTCGGGCAGCCAAGATGCGGCTTGCACTGGCGGGAGCTTCGGGTTCGGGCAAGACCTATTCGTCGCTTCTGATCGCTTACGGAATGACAGGCGACTGGTCTAAAATCGCCGTCATTGATTCCGAGAACTGCTCGGCAGACCTTTATGCCCATCTGGGCGGTTATCAAGTCCTCACCCTCGAAAACTATGCTCCCGAAACCTACATCGAGGCCATCGGCATTTGCGAGCAGGCAGGAGCCGAGGTAATCATCATCGACAGCATCTCCCATTGCTGGGACTATCTGCTGGATTTCCATGCCAACCTGCAAGGCAACTCCTTTGCAAACTGGGCCAAGGTTACACCCCGTCAGAACGCCTTTATCCAGCGGATTCTGACATCCTCCGCTCATGTTATCTGTACGATGCGTTCTAAACAGGATTATGTGCTTTCGGACAAGAACGGTAAGATGGTTCCAGAGAAAGTGGGCTTGAAAGCCGTGCAGCGCGACAACGTGGACTACGAGTTTACCGCAGTCCTCGACATCGCCATGAACCACAAGGCCACCACATCCAAAGACCGCACGGGACTGTTCACAGGCCGTCCCGAATTTCTCATCACACCTGCTGTGGGGCAAGCCATCCTCAAATGGTGCAATCTTTCGAATACGAGTGTTCAACCTCAAACTCCTTACAACCATGTACCCAGCGTTTCAGCCTAATGCAGAATTTGCCGTCGGTCTGAACTCCGACAGCCCTTTCCTCGATAACCCTGCCGCAGAGCTGGCAACGACCGCAGAGGAACAACCAGCCCAATCTGCAACGACGGGTGTTGTCGTTCCTTTAGGTGTACGGCATAACCGCCACTTTATCGAGGCCAACACCAAGCCCGTCGATATAGCCCATTTGAGAGCGGATTGCGTCGTTCCTGTATTCAGCAAGGACAACGAAGTGACCATCTCTCACCAGAGCTTTATTGAAACGGTACTGGGTGCTGCACACCGTATGTTCCCGCAGGAGGTAATCGACGCGCCCGATATAGTCGTGTCCCATATCATCAAGGGACGGATTCCCGAAGCCATCCACAAACCCGTGAATCAGCTTTTGGAAACCGACAAGACCATCTACTACGAGCGGATGGCTTTCTGTTTCGAGATACCCACGATTTACGAGGATGTGGCAGGGAACAGGCTGAACCTTTCGATTGGAGGAGTAAGAGCCTACAACCACGAGAACCTCTATTCCAAGAAGACGGTGGAGAAATTCAAGGTCTTCATCGGGTTCAAGAACCTCGTGTGCTGTAACCTCTGTGTATCGACCGACGGATTCAAAAGCGAACTGCGTGTGATGGGTGTGCAGGATTTGTTCGATGCCACCTTACGCCTGTTTCAAGAATACGATGCTGAACGCCATGTAAAGCTGATGGCTGCAATGCAGGAACGACACCTTACTGAACACCAATTCGCCCAGCTTATCGGCAAGACACGGTTGTATCAATACCTGCCCACAGCGGAGCGAAAGGCATTGCCTGCTATGGAGTTTACGGACTGCCATATCAACGCCGTAGCAAAGGCGTATTACGCGGACGAGAACTTTTCCAGAGGGGACAATCCAGAGATTGACCTTTGGAGAGTTTACAACCTCTTTACGGGAGCCAACAAGTCGAGTTACATAGATACATTCCTCGACCGTTCGCTGAACGCTACCGAACTGATCACGGGTATAGGCAAAGCCATCGAGGGCGATACCGAATATAAGTGGTTTGTAGAGTAAGTAAATAAATCAAAAGCATAATTTTGTTTTAACGCAAACAAGATTATGCTTTTGTTTATTAGAGATATTTGATTAGATTTGTTAAAAATATCTCCTTTACATGAAACAGAGAGTTGCAGCAAATAACAAGAGTATTGATAATGCTGGGATTACATCTGATTATAAACAGGCAATCGCAGAATTAATATGGAATGGATTCGATGCAAAAGCAACGAAAATTAACATTTCGTTTACTGCAAATGAATTGGGATATATTGCAGGATTAACCATTTCGGATAATGAAGATGGCATTGATTTTACATCAATTACAAATACGTTTGGAGCATTTCTGGATTCTCAGAAAAAACGTACTTTCCAACGAACTTCAAATACCCGTGGTAAAAAGGGGAAAGGCCGTTTTTCTTTCATTGCATTTGCAAATAAGGCATTATGGAGAACCCGCTATTTGAATGATAATGAATTATTGCAATATGATATTTTGATTCAAAAAAGTAGCAAAGAATATTATGATGACACTAATCATATTGTTGTAAATAAAGATTTAGGAACTGGAACTGACTTGCATTTGTCTGAATTAGACAATAAGTTTAGTGCTAACAATATAACGAATAAAGAATTTATCGATTATATCTCTAAAGAATTCGGCTGGTTTCTATATCTTAATAAGGATCGTAACTTTGCTATTTGTATCAATGACGTTCCAATTGACTATGAATATTTGATTAAAGAAACAGATTTGGTTTCTTGGAGCTATGGTGATTATTTCTTTAATATTACATTTATCCGTTGGGCTGAAAAAATAGGTGATAAATGTTACTATTATTATATAAATAATCAAAAATATGAAATAGCGAAAGAGTTAACCTCTTTTAATAATAAATCCATTGATTTTTATCATAGTGTATATGTAGAATCCGCTTACTTTGACAATTTTGAAATAGAAGAAAAACCCCATCCCAGATTCGATGGAATAAAAAATCAGTCTGATGCAATTTATAAATGGCTCAATAGACAATTAAAGTCATATATTGCCCAACGACAGAAAATGTTTATTCGAGAACAAGCCGCAGATAAATTAATTTCAACATATGAAAAGAACGGAGTTATACCACAATTTAAGAATAATCAATATGATAAAGATCGGAGAAATGATTTAGTCAATACGATCCGAGATATATATTGTATTCAACCTAAAATATTTCAAGGATTGAATGTTGAACAAGGAAAAACCTGCGTAGGATTTCTTAATCTTCTATTAGATACTGATGAACGAGAAAATATATTGAATATTCTTGAAGATATAGTTAGACTATCCAACGAAGAGCGGCTGCAATTAGCTCAAACGTTAAAGAGAACCTCTTTGAATAAGATTTTACGCACTATTAAGATGATAGAGAATCGTTGTGCAGTGGTGGAAATGTTAAGAGCGATTGTCTATGATTTGACTAAATTTGCGACAGAGCGAAATCATATTCAACAAATCATCGAGGATAACTATTGGCTGTTTGGAGAACAATTTAATCTGGTCTCAGCAGATAAGCCATTTGAGCATGCGCTATCTGAGTATCTTTATATTTTAGATGGTGAAAAAAAATCTCCACAGACTATTAAATCTAATGAACGAAAAAGGAGACCCGACATTTTTATTTGTAGAAAAAGAGGTGTCGATGACACTAATGATTTTTCATCTATTTGGGATGAAAATATAATTGTTGAATTAAAACGGCCCTCTGTTATTATTGGGAAAGAACAATTTCGACAGATTGAAGATTATTTAGATCTAATCAAACGGGAAGCAAAATTCAACAGCCAATTACGAAAATGGAAATTTATCGTTGTTGGAAATAAAGTGGATGACTATATATTAGAACAATATGATTCTTTCAAATCTTATAACAAAAGATTTTTAGTACATATCAAAGAGCAATTTGAAATATATGCCATGACTTGGGATGATATATTTCAAGCATTTGATATAAAGCATCGATTTTTGTTGGATAAGTTAGATATAGATAGAGTTGCAATACAAGATGAGTATAATTTAGGGAACTTATTATTAGATCAAACCAGCGCAACTCGCCTGACACAACAAATTAAAGGCTTACATGTGAATTGATTTTTTCAAATTGAGAAGAAATACCCTTGCTGTTTCACGACGGCAGGGGTATTCTATTTTACGGAAAAACTAAGCGGATAGATACTTAATAAGTTCGATAAGTGTCTGAAATAACGACTATTGTATTCTGTAATGTCATCACTCTTGTAGAAATATGAACTTTATGCAGACAGGAACTTGATAATCGTTTGTATTTGACTGATATAACGTACATTTTGAGGGCTTATGCAGGCTTAAAGCCGAGAACAAAGCCTACTATCCCAATAAGCAAAGAACAAAGTTTACTATCCACTCGTATCGCTGTTGGATTGCAATTTTGTTTTGGCGAAATTTGTATCTGCAACAACCTCGAAAAAAGAGGTGCAAAGCCGTTGCATTTCCGACGATTGTTTTCTACTTTTGTAGGAGACATATTGAATTACGGAAGTGTAACTTTATTCTCGTGTGACGAACGTAGGAAATTCCAAGCACAATAGAGAGAATAAGTGGCATTGCCCTCCCGTCGTATCTTCACGATACAGGCGCGGGGTTGTTGCTTATTTTATCTATTGGGTTTCCTACGACCTGTCGCACTAAAATAAGTCAGCAGCCCTGCGCTTTCTTTTTTTTACTAATCACATCTGGGGGTTGGATGTATATAAATGATGAATTATGTTCCCACCCTGTCGGCTCAATGAGCGAAGTCAAGCTATCGTTACGAATTTGCATCGTAACATTAAGGCAAGTCCTGCATTTCAACATTTAACGGTGAACCTCAAATCGGAACTATTGAGTTCGGGATGTATGGCCATAGAAATATCCAATCAAGGCCAGCCCGTAAATCTGTTTATGTTTTGTCCTGATGGAGCAGGAGATATAGGGTCGGTTGCTATCTATGGAAATCGTTTAAAAGAACATTATACCACGATTTCAAAATCGCGCAACATATTCGGACTGCCTGTAACCGAAATAAGTATGGATGGTGGTTGGTCGGATTTCGTGGATATTCAAATTGGCAAATATTAGCATTTCGAATAACGATTATGAAAAAAATAGCCTTATTTACGCTGGTTGTACTGATGATTTGTGGTTGCTCTGAGGGTGGAAATGAAATCGACAAACAAAATCCAAAAGAAGATACCATCGAACTTAGTCAAAACAAATTATCTTTTGATATTAGCAGAGAAAAGCAATCCATTTATGTTTATAGCAGCCGTGATTGGACGTTGACAGGTGGCGCCCCGTGGTGTACGCCCTCCCAATCTGATGGTAAAGACTGGGACGAGGTAACCTTTATGGTAATGGAAAATAATGAAAAGAAAGAACGGAGCACGACATTCTTGTTTTCTTGCGGGACTGCAAATGAAACCCTTACAATAACACAACGCCATGGTGAGCTTATTATTTCTCCATCTAAAATAGAGATGGATGCAACAGGTGGTGAAGTTCATATTGAAGTTAAAACAACTTTTAACTTTGAATATCGGATTGATGACAGTTGTAAAGAATGGGTTATGTTCAAAGACACCTACGGTGGTACAGCGACATTTACTGTTGCACAAAATGAAAGCAGAGAACAGCGAGAGGGACAAATCACATTTTACTATGGAGAATTCAAGGAAACAGCTATCATTTATCAGGCTGGTGAAGAGCTTCTAAATATTACAGTGGATGTTTCCCAAAAAGGAATGTTGGAAACAGTTCTTGTGGACTATGATTATGCCAAAATAGAATCATTGACAATTACAGGCGAATTAGGAGAACTCGATTTTTATTTAATTCGAAACCAACTCCCCCAATTGCGAAACCTCGATATTTCAGCTTCCAATATTAATGAAATTCCATCTCAAGCCTTTATAAATTCAAAAATAGAAAAATGCATATTGCCGAAAGGTCTTATAACGATTGGAGAAAAAGCGTTTTATAATAGCCTTTTAACCTCGATTCTGATTCCTGCAAATGTTGAAACAATTGACCAATCGGCTTTTCAAGATTGTTCAAGATTAGCGGAACTCAAATTTGAACAAGGTTCAAAACTCACGATAATAAAAGGCGGATACACTTCATATAATATTAATTGTTATGGAGTTTTTGCTAATTGCTCTGCATTAACATCTGTGGAAATTCCTGCAAATGTGGAAACAATAGAAGCGGCCGCATTTAAAGGTTGCACAAATCTGACAAGCGTTACTTTTGGGAGAAATTCTAATCTCAAAATAATCAAAGGTGGTTATGATACTCATTATGAACACATAAATTATGGCGCATTTACAGATTGCACCGCATTAAAATCAATCGAGATTCCCGCATCTGTCGAAATTATTGGGGTCTCAGCATTCTTTAATTGCACTCAACTACAAGTTGTTTCTTTTGAATCAAATTCTAAACTTAAAGAGATTGGCGGGGCATGTTCTTGGGAACCTCATGGTGCATTCAGTAATTGTATTGCATTGTCTGCTATTGAAATTCCATCAACTGTAACAACAATAGGTGTTGCTGCATTTTATGGCTGTTCAAATTTGCAACAAATTACTTTTGAAAAACCGTCAATGCTTAACTCGCTCAATGAAGGCGGAGCCAACAGCTTTGCAATGGGGCATAGTTACGGGACATTTGCCAAATGTATATCCTTAACGACAATAGAGATTCCTGCAAGTATAGAGAGACTTCATAATCCGATGTTTTCGGGATGCTCTAATTTAACAACAATATCTTTCGAAAAAGGATCTAAATTACAATATATATCAAGCGATATATCCAGTGCTTTTGCACAACTTTATAAGTTGACAACATTTGATGCCTCTGCTTGTACACAGTTAGAATCAATTGGCAAGAAAACTTTTAGCAACAATCCTAATTTGACATCAATAATAATAGGCGCGGTAATACCTCCAAAATGTACTGAACAAGCCTTTGGAGAAATGAATCCTAATTGTGTCCTTAAAGTCCCCTCCGAAAGTCTTTCGGCATATAAGACAGCTGACGGCTGGAAAACGTTTAGTAGCATAATGGGGTTCTAAGATTTATAATCAGATTCTTGTATCTAAAAATCGAATTGTATGAAAAAAACATTATCCTTACTCATGTGTGGCTTGTTGTTATTGGGTTGTAGCGACAAGTATGATGATAGTGCATTGCGTAATGATTTGAATGACCTCGAAAATCGGCTTACAATATTGGAAGAACGTTGCAAGCAAATGAATACGAATATTTCATCGTTGCAGACCATCATAACAGCATTACAGAATAACGATTATATAACGAGTGTTACGCCAATAACTAATGATGGTGAAATTATTGGCTATACGATAACTTTTGCAAAAAGCAATTCTATTACGATTTATAATGGTACAGATGGTAAAGACGGAGAAGATGGTGTTAATGGTGAGGATGGAACTAATGGGAAAGATGGCGTAACACCTACCATCGGTGTAAAACAAGACACGGATGGCGTTTATTATTGGACGCTCAACGGTGACTGGCTGAAAGATGATAAAGGAAATAAAATTAAAGCAGAGGGCACGGACGGTAAAGATGGTGCAGACGGTTCGGGTGGAGAAGATGGAACGAATGGCAAAGACGGCGTTACTCCTAAACTCGAAATCCGAGAGGGTTATTGGTGGATTTCCTATGACAACGGAACGAACTGGACGCAATTAGGCAAGGCTACAGGAGAAGATGGAAAGGATGGAACAGACGGCAAAGATGGCAGTAGCATTTTCAAAAGCGTAACAGAAGATGATGAAAATGTTTATTTTACATTAGCCGATGATACGATTATTACAATCCCTAAAAGTGTAGCATTGTCTATACGTTTCGATTCTTCCGACCTTATCAATATTTCAGCAGGAGAAACGAAAACGCTGAATTATACGATAACCTCTTCCTCGGAAACGGTAACTATCGAAACCTTTGAGCAGGCAGGTTGGAAAGTCGAGATTACGGAGCAAACAAAATTGACTGGAACAATCGCTATTACCGCACCTAATCCTATTCGTGACGGAAAGATTCTGATTATTTTGACAGATGTCCAGAATAATTCCTACATGAAAACGATTACGTTAAAAGGGGTGGGAAATACCATAACCACCGTGCAAGACACCTATACAGTCAATGCCGCAGGAGGCTCGTTGGATGTTGCCGTTACAGCCAATATAGATTATACTATTCAGATTCCACAAGATGCAAAAACATGGTTGAGCGTTCAATCGCAGGGAGAGAATATTCGTTTTTCTGTTGCTGAAAATGAATCTTATGATGGCCGTTCTGCCGATATTACATTGGCAGGTGTGGATGGTACGACCTCATGCAAGGTAACGATTACGCAACTACAAAAGGATGCAATTATTCTGTCTGAATCGGATTATGAATTGACCTATGAACAGCAGACCTTACAAGTGGTTTTACAAAGCAATACGGATTTACTTGTCACAATTCCAGAAACCGACACATGGATTACTCATGTCAGCACCCGTGCAATGACTGAGCGGACATTGAATTTCAATATAGCATCAAACGATGGCTCTCAATCCCGTACTGGGTATATCACGATTCAAAATGCGGATAAGAATGTTTCCCAAACAATAACTATTGTGCAAAAAGGTGATGTTGCCGATGTGCTTACATTTGAAGACCCGCTATTCAAAGCCTATTTAACAGCCAATTTTGATACTAACGGTGACAAAGAAATAGACACAAAAGAGGCCCTTAAAATAACATCTATCAAATGTAATGGTAAATCCATTTATTCGTTAAAAGGCGTAGAATATTTTGCCAATCTTAAAACGTTGGACTGCTCAAATAATAGTGTGGTCGAATTGGATTTGACACAAAATACGCAACTTACAGAGATTAAATGCTTCTCAAACAGTCTTGTGGATTTAAAAATAGGCGGATTGGAAAATCTATCTTATTTGGACTGCAACACGAATAGTTTGACAGCAATAGACACAAATACGAATCCCGCCTTGACCTATTATAATTGTGCATCAAATGTTATAAAGGCGTTGGATGTTAGCAATAATACAAAACTCGAAAAACTCTATTGTCATTCATGCCGATTATTGACCTCGTTGAATATTAAGAATTGTGGTAATTTAACAGCCCTTTACTTGATAAGCAGTTCATCTAATTGCGTATCGCAATCGACTATTAGTGTAAAAAATTCCTCTTTGCAATCATTGGTTCTCGGTGGATATGCTAAATGGACGAAAGCAGATATTTCAAGTAATGCATATTTGAAAGCAGTTGATTTGAGTGAACTGCCAACACTGATAACACTTAATTGCACGGATAATGCGCAATTAACATCGCTAAACACTAATAAATGTTATGCGATTAAATACGTTGATTGCAGCTCAAATATTCTTTCTGCATTGGATTTATCGACCAATAGAGCATTGCAAACATTGGATTGTTTTGCAAATAATCTGACTGCACTTGATTTAAGCAATAATGTTGCATTGCAAACGATAAATTGCTATGAAAATCAATTAAAGAACCTTGACGTCAATAATTGTTTATCTCTAAATGATTTAGACTGTCATAGCAATCAATTACCAACATTGCTTATATCTAATTGTTCGGAATTGAAAAGTTTAAAATGTTACGACAATCAATTGAATGAATTAGAGGTAATCAATAATCAAAAATTAACATATTTGGATTGCCGAGGAAATTCAATAACAGAAATTAACATATCTAAAAATATTAATCTGGACTACTTTTACTGTTCCAACACAACAATGCCGATAACATCTGTAAATGGGATTCTCAAAATTGGATACTGCATCAATATAGATGGAAATAATGGTATTATTTACGAATTAGCAGAGAATCATCATGGTAAAGCAATATCGATTAATGAATCAGGGCGGATGGAATGGGTAGATGGTGTAGAAGAATGGTGTGAACAATTAGGTGCAGCATGGAAATTGCCATCAAAAGAAGAGCTATTACAAGTATATTATAACAAGAATATATTAAATCAAAGTTTACAAAAAGTTGGTTATCCTTTATTATCTGGATCATATTGGGCAGCAGCAGATAGCACGGATATAACATATCATTATGCTTTTTCAGTTTCATTTGATTCTGGTTATGTGCGACATATTAGCGCGGCGGGACACAGTGAAAACACAAGAGCTGTTTGCGAATTTTGATTCATATGTTTCCTATATAAACTCGTTGCAAAATTGATAGGAAGGACAAGCTAATAATTAAAAACTAAAAAATCTAATTATTAGCTTGTCCTTTTTATATTACTTGCATATTTCATAAATTTTTACTATATTTACATCATAATCAAAGATTTAATCACAACATAAATTTTAGCTAAAATGAAAAGAAAAACACCAAGTATTGATTGAAAAACAGGCACAGAAACTATCGACGATGTTCAAGTATCGTATATCGCCAAAGGCGTATCTTATGATAATATTTACGGCGTCTGTCTGTTCGTAGGACGTAGAACTGATGATCCTACGCCACGAGAATTTCACTATATCTTTGAACTCGACATCGACCCTACGAAAGATATGACCATCTGTTTTCAGAGACGGGGTCGTTATATGGCAGGATTCTCCTATCTGCTAAATCCAAAAGCCGTAGAGGAGGGTTGTCTCGCCATTATATTACCTAACATGGTAGATATTCCCAAGTCCAACTGCAAACTCAATCTTTTAGAAGCCCATATTAAGAGCGATACGGTCGTATTCGGCTACACATCGACGGAGGGAAAACAGAGTTCTTTCAAATTCCCGCTAACTGGGTTCAACGAGAAATATTTAGAGCAGTTCATATAGAAACAAAAGCAACACAACATTCTTAAAAGGAGAGAGCGGAGGAGAGGGGAAAATTTTCCCGCGCGTTTTTTCCTTATTTTAGTGTTGTTTTTAATTTGTATCTATAATATTTTCAATAGATTAACCTATTTATTAACTAATCACGGCTTATATAACCGTGTAAACCAACGTGTAAACCGCAGAGCGGTCGTCTTTGTAAATTGCTGTATAATAGCAATTTATTTATTTTGAGGAACGTCTGGGGGGCGTGTGGTCGCTGGTTCGAATCCAGTCACCCCGACTGATGAAAAATCCTTGATATTTGTGCTGGGTTCCGGGGATTTACAAAGCAATGCTGTAACTGAATAAGTTACGGCGTTGTTTTTTTATGAGGTAATGATTTAGAAACGCAAGTTTTGAATAAACTTACATCGAGGTTCATCCTGTCAAACAACTCTATACAAATATACGAAATATCTGATAAAAAAGCAAATAGGATTTTTATCACCTTATTTGCCGATTTATGGCGGACATCAGCGTCACCGCCGATCATTTTTTCCTTTGAGCGGACTGGAACGGTCTGGAGCGGACATGGGAATCGTTTTCTGAAGACTTGGATTATCTTGCACATCCTTAACGCAGAAATCACCTAAACCCAACAATTATGGATTGCGTCCTTATGGAAACGAGCGCCTATAAAGAGATGCAGGCGCACC
>ERZ835880.2146-NODE-2146-length-13801-cov-2.977666_pt1 | contig 13801 bp, 15 predicted proteins | sample MGYA00519944_ERZ835880 | MGnify/ENA primary metagenome ERZ835880 (study PRJEB31850, sample SAMEA3708787) | human gut metagenome | biome: human gut; feature: human-associated habitat; material: faeces | place: China | collected 2014 ... | reverse complement strand
ACTGCTCCAGCATCAGGCCGTCCACGGCCCGGCCCAGCAGGGTGGGCTTGAGCTTCTTCTGCTCCCGCTCCACATAGCCGCGGTCGATGATGGTGGTGATGATGGGGGCGTAGGTGGAGGGGCGGCCGATGCCGTTCTCTTCCAGCGCCTTGATGAGGGTGGCTTCGGTGTAGCGGGCGGGGGGCTGGGTGAAGTGCTGGCTCTGGGTCAGCCCCTGGCTGTCCAGGGCCTCCCCCTCCTTCAGGTCGGGCAGAGGGGAGGAGCGCTCCTCCTCTTCCTCGTCCTTGCCCTCCTCATACACGGCGGTAAAGCCGGAGAATTTCAGGATCTGGTCGCTGGCGCGGAAGGCATGGCCCGCGCAGCGCGCGTCGATCTGCACGGCGTCATAGCGTGCATCGGACATCTGGCAGGCGACGAAGCGGCTCCAGATCAGCTTGTACAGCCGATACTGGTCTGAGGTCAGGGAGCTTTTCACCCTCTCGGGGGTCAGGGAGGGCACCGAGGGCCGGATAGCCTCATGGGCGTCCTGTGCATTCTTTTTTGTCTTGTATTGCTTTGCCTTTACATATTCGCTTCCGTAATTTTCAGTCAAATATGCAACCGCCTCTTTCTGTGCGTCGTCGGCAATTCTTAGCGAATCTGTTCTCATATACGTTATAAGACCTATTGTTCCTATCTTTCCGCCAAGGTTAATACCTTCGTAAAGAGTTTGTGCAATCTGCATTGTTTTTGCCGCTTGGAAATTATACTTTCTTGACGCGTCCTGCTGCAGAGTACTTGTCGTAAACGGCGGTTGAGGATTACGCTTTTGCTGACCTCTTTTAACCTTTTCTATAACAAAATCGGCATTTGCTATTGCGTCCGAAACTTTCTTTGTTTCTTCGGCATTGTTTAGCTTTACTTCTTTGCCCTTTTCACCGTAATATTTTGCATTAAAATCCTTTTTACTTTTCGGATCATGCAAAACCGTTTCGATTGACCAATATTCCTGAGGAGTAAAGTTTTCGATTTCTTCTTCCCTGTCACATATAAGCTTTGTCGCAACAGACTGTACACGACCGGCACTAAGTCCTCTTTTAACCTTTTCCCAAAGAATAGGACTGATTGTATAACCCACAATTCTGTCAAGCACACGTCTTGCCTGTTGTGCGTCAACAAGGTCCATATCAATCTTTCTCGGCTGTTTTATTGCCGCCTTAACGGCTGTTTTTGTAATTTCGTTAAACGTTACACGGCAATTTGACTCAGGGTCTATTTTAAGTGCCTCCGCCAAATGCCAGCTTATTGCCTCACCCTCGCGGTCCGGGTCAGTTGCGAGATAAACTACATCTGCTTTTTTAGCCTCTTTTTTCAGTTGTGTAAGCAGCTGTCCTTTACCGCGTATTGTTATATATTTCGGTGTGTAATCATTTTCAAAGTCTATACCCATTTGACTTTTCGGAAGGTCGATTATATGCCCCATAGACGCCATAACTGTATAGTCCTTGCCAAGATATTTTTTTATTGTCCCCGCTTTCGCCGGTGACTCCACTATTAACAGCTTTTTCGTTGCCATATAATTTCCTCCGTATCTATAATTTCAGTTGATATTTACTTCCGGGAAGTTTCTTAACCAATCCCTTGACTTCAAGCATTATAAGCTTTGTATTTATTTCGCTTACGTTTCTTTTCAGTTCCCTTGAAAGTTCATCTATCTGCATATCGCTTTTCTTTAATATATCTATTATCTGTTTTTCAAATTCATTTAGTTTGCTGTATTTACTGTCATCAACAATTTTTTGTATCGGCTCACTTTTTACCTTTTTAGGTATAACTTTTTCGGCATACGGATATTCGCTTATTATATCCGCTGCGCCGTTTATCAGTTTTGCACCCTGTTGAATGATTTTGTTCGTTCCCAAGGAATTTGTATCTGTAATATTTCTCGGTACCGCAAATACATCTCTGTCATTTTCAAGTGCATATTTTGCTGTTATAAGCGCGCCGCTCTTTTCCGGTGCTTCCGTTACGAGTATTCCGCGTGACAGTCCCGCTATAATTCTGTTCCTTGCAGGAAAATGATTTCTTACAGGCGGTGTACCGGGTGCGTATTCTGATATTATACAACCTTTTTCGGTAATTGCTTTGACAAGTTCAACATTTTCCGACGGATACACTATATCAAGTCCGCTTCCGACAACACCGACTGCCACTCCGCCGACATCAAGTGTTGCCCACGCAATACCTCTTGCCAGTCCGCCGACAGTCACCGCACCGTATTGTGCCAATTCGCGACATATCCTGTCCGTCACAACACGTCCGTATTCCGACGAATTTCGTGTACCCACAACGCCTATTGTAAGCACCTTATCAAGCTCCAACACCTTGCCCTGTACATACAAGACATACGGCGGACTTGATATATTCTTTAATATTTGCGGATAGCTTTCACTGTCGTAAACCAATATTTTCTGATTTAATTTTGCGGTTTGTTCAAGTATTTTTTCTGCTTTGGATAAATCCTTGTCTGCAAGACTTGATTTTATTTTATCACTCAAACCGTATATATTATTGAAGTTTTTTGAAAAATATATTTCTTCAACAGTTTTAAAATACTCTAAAAGTACTTTAATTTTTGATGGCGTAACACCGTATTTAGTTGTAAGCCATAACCAATAAAGTATATGTTCCATCAATCCACCACCTAAAATACATCTGTTACATTACTACAAATCTCAAAAATTGTCAAGACCTTTGGCGAACAAGTTCGTACATTAATATTGCCGCCGCAACTCCCGCATTTAGCGATTCGGCTTTTCCCAAAATCGGAATTTTAACGCATTGACACATTTTCTGAACATCTTCCGATATTCCGTTTGCCTCGTTTCCTACTATTATAATAGTAGGTTTTTTCATATTCGCACTGCGGTAATCTATTGTATTGTCACCAAGTGCACCGCCGATAAGCTGAAAACCGCTGTTTTTGTATTCGCTGAGTTTTTCATATGACACACCTGTCACAACTCTCATATTGAAAAACGAACCCATACTTGAACGCACAGTTTTCGGACTGTATAAATCAACGCACCCATCCGACAACAACACTCCGTCAAATCCTGCCGCATCAGCCGTTCTGATTATCGTTCCGAGATTACCCGGGTCATTTATACAGTCGCAATATATGTACGATTTTTCCGTGTCGGGTGTAAAATAGGTTTCATCTTCAATTTTCACAACCGCAAGTATGCCCTGCGGTGCTTTTGTATCGCACATTTTCATAAATACGTCGTCTTGTACCTTGTATAATGAAATATCTTTCGGATATTTGAATTTTTCGTTTTCAAAAAAACTGTCCGATACATATAGTGCCGCTATCTCCCTTTCGGAATTTAATGCGTCCGATACCGATTTTATTCCTTCTATTGTATACTCACCGTATTTCTGCCTTGATTTTTTCTGCGACAGTGATTTTACATATTTACATTTATTGTTTGATGAAGAAGTAATCTCTAACATAAATCATTTCCTTATCTATTCTATATAAGTATTTTCAACTAATTATATACCCTTTTTTTGAAATTGGCAACAATTAATTTAAGTAACAAAAAAATTTCGTGCAACGTATTATACCATAAGAACTTTTAAGGAGATGATTTTAGTGGAAACAAATGTACTGTTCGCACTGTCGCTGACGGTTATGGCAGGACTTGCAACTGGAATCGGCAGTATAATAGCATTGTTTGCAAAAACCACAAATACAAAGTTTCTCGCCGGCTCGCTCGGATTTTCAGCCGGAGTAATGATATACGTTTCAATGATTGAAATTTTTCAGAAGTCACGCACATATATCGCATCAGCTACAAATGACACTGTGGGATATTATATTGCGGTAGTATCATTCTTTGTCGGAATACTTCTTATCGGACTTATAGACTACTTTGTGCCGTCAACAGATGGTGATATAGGTAATCTGACCGAAAACGAAACCCGCTCGATTTCCCTAAAACGTATGGGATTTATGACTGCCCTCGCAATCGGCATACATAACTTCCCCGAAGGCCTAGCAACTTTCACCTCCGCCCTAAAAGACCCTCATCTCGGGCTTGCCATAGCTGTATAGATAACAACAAGATACCCAACCAAAAAAGAACATAAGTATTTTGCCTATGTTCTTTCTTAATTTGTATAGGTTATTCTTGAATAAAATCATCAATCACATCTTGCAAATGACAGGGTGACAATCCGTATTTGTTCAGCCTGTCTATCAGCTCCGTCACTTCTTCCTTATTCGGCGATACATCTTTGACAGACACTTCATTTTAAATTCCTCCTTTAAACGCAAAAAAGCACTCAAATTAATGAGTGCTGTTATAAATGTAACTTTGAATTTTGTTAATTAGTTCAACGACTTTACTATGAAAATCTCGAATATCATCTATTGTGTATTTTTTTCCCGAATCGTGTGATAATTCATTCGCTTTAATAATCAAATTGTTTTCTATTTCAATATTCAATTTATCTTTTATTTTCTTACGCAAGTCACCCAACTCAATAAATCCATACTTTTGTTCTATTTCTATCGGAATATTCATAATTACACAAAAATGTTTCAATGCAAATTCCATAATATTTCTTATTATGTTACCTTTTGAAAAAAGTTCATCTCTATCTGCGATTTCATTCCTTAATGCAGATTTTACTTTTTCCAGTCTATTATTTATTTCATTTATAGTGTGAAGTAATAACAACCTCTTTGATATGTCAACATTCGGAATATTTTCTTTTGGTTGTATAACACAAACATAATATGGCAAATTGTTAGCTATACATTCTATCTTAATTAAATTCTCTGGATTACCTTCCCAAAATGTATATCGTGCATAAAGTTCATCGGTACAATCCTCAATTTCTATAATCTCATTTTTACCAACAATCTTTTTTCTTAATTCTTTTTTGCTTACCACATTTGATTGTATTAGTATAAAAATATGATTTCCATTTTTAATAAATTTAATCTTATTTATATCTATTGCCATATATTCATAAGTACAATAGCCACTGGTATACCAAATGAGTCTTTCAAACTCTTCCAATTCATGATTCAAATTTTTTATCCTATATTTGTTATTATCCAACCAATAGAATTTGAAAATCGAATTAGCTTTATCATATTCAACTTTTATTACCTCATCAAAATTTATATGAGAATAATGGTCTAGTACAATATAGTGCTTGCTTTTTTCTACTAATTCAGTAAAAAACGAATATATGGTTTCTGCATCATCAATTTCACTAGGAGAACCATACTTTTCCCATATATCTATAAATAATTGTTCACTTGTTTCATAATTTTTCATAAATTGCTCCAACACCTTAAATTTAATAATAAAATTATATCATAAATCACCCACTTTTGTCTATTGATAAAATATAGAAATTTTGTATGTGCTTTTATTCACTGTTAATATCTATTGTTTTCTCATTTTTCGACAAGTGCCTCAAGGTCGTTTTCATCACTATATAATACAATATATACTGTTTAATTACGATATTGTTTGATATTTTGTAAATCGTAAGTAAAAAAAATAAGAGGTGGCAAAATGCCACCCCTCAAAAAAAATCATTTATTATACAATCCGCAACGATATTCACGTACAATAGCACGTAAATCTTTGTAGGACAAGCCAAGACAACCATCTTCATCGCCCTGTATCGCTCCGCAATCCATTGCCGCTTGTACCGCAGGACGTGCCCACGACGGCATATTGTCATCATTGAAATCGTACACCATTGTAGTTTGAACTACATTCACCAACTGTTTGTTGATGTTTTTTAAATCGGCAATTTCTGCCGCCTGTTTTTCGATTAATTCTTTTAATTCTGTATATTGTGACATAGTTAAATCCTCACTTCCTGTTAATCGTCTTTTAAAATCTTCCCATAGCTCCGGCTGACGTACAAACGGCTCAGGACACTTTTTATCCCACACATCATAATGGCGCAATACGTTTTCTACCGGAACATTGTATTTATTCATTAAATATCTTGTCAATTTAATCGTCTGTTCCACAATCCCGTCACGAATATAGTATGTACCGTCCGCACCAATACGACTGCACATTTCAATCGAAATACTGTTCATATTCCTACAATACGGGTGTTTGTAAATTTTTGTACCACCGACAGCCCACGCCGCCCATTTATCGGGTACAGATTGATATATTCCGTCATCACCGATAAAATAATGTGCAGACGCACCACGATTTGCACCGCTGAAATAATTGCAGTTGTTCAATGCCGTATCGCCGTTATTTGACGTAAAATGAATGACGATATATTTAATATCGCCATTCCTGTATGTGTAGCAATTAGACGTGTGGCACTGCGGACCTTGTTTGATTTGAATATCCATTGTTTATACCTCAATTCTTAATTTCCGGCAAACCGGCAACCGAGGTCAGCAACGACAGTACGCCTGCTAATGCCGCCGCTGACGCAACCATTACCCAGTTGACGTCACCCAGTACGGCGGCCGTACCGATTGTCGCAATCGCTGTCTGTGCAATCGTCTTGATTGCTCTTATTCCTGCCGCTTTAAACCATTCTTTCATTTTTATGTACCTCCTAAAATACTAAAATCCTAACATTTTAACAAAATAACCTATCAAACCGCCGACTAATGCCGTAATAACAGCAGTAACTACTGTTTCATATCGTTTGTTAGGTTTCTTTTCGATTTCGTCCACACGTTCCGTGATGTCATTCACGTCCTCACGCATAGCCTTTGTTTCCGTAGCTATGATGTGGACGCTTTCAGTCAACTTGTCCAACGTGTCAATTCTGTGGTGTGCCGACTTCGTAGACTGCTCCACTACAGTCAATCGCTCCCATAATTCCTTATCGTCAACTTCCACTTACTTAGCCCTCCTCATTCTTATTGATTTCTTCCGCCAATTCTTTGTAGTCATTATCGGTTAATCCCCCCGACAAAACAAGTACATCAAATTTTTCAAGCATTTTTTCTTTGCTCATTTTTCCAACGGCTACAATTTTCTTGCACAATCCATATGAACGTCCGTGTTCCATATTTAGCACCTCCTATTCCGTTATCCCCATTTCCAACATTGCTACCCTTACATCAATATCAAGCATAAACTCGTCCGTATATTCAGACAATGACGCTTCATAAGCCTCTTTACTGCCATAGTTATAAATCTCCTCAATCTCTTTAATCGGATTATCACTTTGAATTGGCAATCCTTCCATCCACTCATAGTCAGATGTATCTATAACTTCCTCCGAGATTAACTCTAATAGTTGATGTTTAGCAATATTTTGTTCTTTCATATCTTTCAAGCCTTCATCATTCAAAAACATCGTTACATCTTCATATGTCTGTTTTTCTACACTATCATAGTATCTCACTACAATTTTATACTTATTTAGATGTATTACACCGTCTAAATCATAGAAATTATTAATATCAAACATTCAAATCACCCCTAATTCGCAGCAACATTATTAGCCATAGTAACCGTACCTGTTGATGTACTTGACTTTGACAGTGAACCCTTGTACATATTACCTGTTACAATAGCATTTCTTGAACCTAAATATAAACTCCAACTACCAACAAAGAAATTACCGGTAATAGAGCAACAAACTTCATTGTATAAATAATAAGAGTAAGACGAGCTAACAGAACCGTAAGTATCTGCCCTGCCGAATGAATTACATGTTATCACTCCAAATCGCATATACACATATGAACCGGTTGAATGAACTCTGTTATTTGCAAATATATTTCTTAACGTCTGTGAACTGCTTGTGGCGTAATGAGAGATTTTACTACTCTTGTCCGCCAACGTAATTTCACTTTCGGTTATACTTATTTCCGTACTCGCAATAATTGATGTATTTCCCGAACATTTAAAAGTGCAATGGCTCATTATATTAGGATATGTACCCCTTGTAGCATTTGATTGTGTTTGATATATAAAATTCAATTCCAAACTGTCACCACTTGGTATATTGTTTGAATTTGCCCCGTTCTTAAGTTGTATATTACAGTTGTGTATATCAACTCCATAGCAATCGATACCTGTTATACATGGCGTCCAACCGGATACTGTTATGAAAGTAAACGAACCACCATTCATTCTTACGACACCATTGTCTGAATTGTGAGCTACTATAAATGTGAAACTATCGCCCGAATAACCTGCCGTTCTAAGAGTTATGTTGCAATCATAAAAAGAAACTCCTGAACATTTAATTTCAGTTGATGCTACTTGAGCAAAATGAAAGTTGATATTTTTAAATACAAAACTTATATCAGTTGCATCTATAAGACTATGATTACTGTCTGCTGTCTTTACAAAAGTTACTGCATTTTCACTCTCACCCTCTAAAGTTATATAAATATCTTTTGAAACCCAAGAGGTATTATCTGCGTATATATTACCATTCACCTTATATACTCCAGCTTTAAAAAATACCTTTACACCAAAGTCAGGATAGGCTACACTTGTATAACTGCTATCATTTGTGCTCAAACGTCTATATGCTTCCTGTATTGCTGCCGTTATCATAGATACATCATTAGAACCGTCACATCTATAATCGCAATATCCCGAAGAATAAGTTGTACCTACAATTACTGTTGCAGATTGAGCACCTGAAACAAAACACATATTTGATGAAACCGCCACCCAGTAAGTACCGTCATAAATAAGCTCTACAATTTCTCCTGCCGACCACGAATTATAGCTATTAACACTTACATATGTACCATTCGTTTGTACTAATTTTATTTCTTTTGCTCCTGTACTACTTACGTTGAGTATAGGTGTTGTACTTGTTTTATTTGAAAATTTTACAGAAACTCTTGTGCCTGTAACTAATTTAAAATTTGTTATAGAAACAGTTTTTGCACGTGTTCCTGATGATGAGCTACATACTGCATAAGGTGGTTGTTGCCATACAGGAGCACCACTACCATTACTAATCAAATTATACCCTGCTGTCCCCGCACTTGTCGGTGCATACCACGACTTACTCGCCGATGATGCACCGTTATAGCTTGATGATGAACCGTTCATTGTCAGTGTCAATGAATTAGGATTTTGCATTGATGTAGGCTTGTTGGATAGGTCTGTGTATGACCCCGTAAACGCCACTGTTTTTAGGTCAGTGAAAAACTTTTTTATTTTGCCGAACAATGTACTCAGCGTTTCACCGGAAGTTATATTAACTCGTGTGCTTGCCTCTGTAAATGTCGGTTGTTGCAAATTCTTATCCGCCTCTGTTCTTGCGGTTTCTTCGTTTGACAGTTTTGACTGAATTTCAGTAATGCACTTACTTACCAAACTCCAAAACCAATTAAAAACATTTGCCGACGGTTTATATCCGGCTTTAAATCCGTCGTTTTTTAGACTGTCACTCGGTTCTGTACCGCTATTCTTCCACTCGGGCAATTTATTATTAAAATTCATACAATTCCCTCCTTAAATATTTCCCAAATATCCGCCATGACCATTGCCATCGGCAAATCCGACTCCGATATTATATTCATTTTCACTTTCAGCAAATTCAAATGTCCCTGTATATTCATACGAATATGTTACAGACAGATGAGCGGGTTTCAAATCCTCAATAATATTCCTAATTATGATCTCAGGTACATCGGGTTGATGAAAAGTCACAGTAAAACTGTAATTCTTAATATCTTCGGTTATATCAACCAATACACCATAACTCTCAATTACCGCCCGCAAATTCGCCTTTGTTGAGGTTTGCGACCCTCTCATTCTTATTTTAATAAGGCTCTTTCGTGCCTCAAGGGTATTGCCGATTTCTGATATACCCAAACTTTTTTCATATTCTCTTACGGCATCTTCATCGGCACTGTCAATAAATCTGTTTTTCATAAACATTTCTATCAACTCATACAAACGTTCAAATTCCGCATTGACGGGTGTATTTAATGCTTTTATATACCGTGACTTTTTATAGTACGACGGTAAATTCTGTCCTACATCAGCCAACGGCAACACCCCCAAGAACGGCAATTTCAGTTTCGGATATTGTGATATTTTCTGTTTTTGAATTGATTTTCAAATTTGAATAATCATCAACACCGTCTGTATTCAATATGGTTTGACCTATTTTTGCATACGACACATAGCCGTTCGCAAAAGACACATCACGCAAATAACTTCTGATATTCGATTTAATACTTTCAATCGTGCTTTCGTCCACATCTGCCGAAAACGTAACATTTATACTTACTGCCGTTGCAGTGGTAACGGTCACATCTGCACCTATCGGACATTGTTCATCTATATAACTCTGTACCTTATTTATAAGCTCACTTCCGGCAAGTTGTTTTTCACTGTCAACGATTATCACTTTAACCGTTCCTGCTCCGTTCCACAACGGCAAGCATTTTGCGTCACCCACTCCGTCAACTGATTTTGCCCAAGAGATATACTGCCACTTATTTCCGCTTGTTATAGGATGCGAAACATATTCGGTAAAACGCTTTCGCAGTTCAACATCACTTTCTTTGTCACTGCCTCCTGTTGTTGAAATTTCATTTGTTACGGATATAAGTCCTTGAATCGTAACCGGAAATCTGTTTATTTTCCCTTTTTCAACATTGCCTTTTACTCCGGCACTGTCACACACAATTCGTACCGTTACACTTCCGTCGTTTGGTATAATCGCATTTTCGGTTATATTAAATATAACATTACCTGCCGCCACCTTTTCACCGACAGACACTTTTGCTCCGACGTTACCGCTTACAGTCACACAGCCTGTTGCATAGCTTGCCTCTTTGCGTTCCAATCCAAACTCACCTACACGCATATCAAGATACTTACCCGTAGCGGTTGACGCATAAAAATAGGAGTCAAGAGATGATATAATATCATAAACATTCTCAAACTCCGTTGCCGTTGATTTTTCTATATCGTATGTATAAGTTCCCGATGACGTATCATATCTTGACGGTATCTGCAAAAGCATACGTTCAAGTATTGTATCAATAGTTTCAGCCATTATATCGCCCCCTTAACGTCATTTATATCGCCGTACACGCTGTTTACGGTAAAAGATACTGTAAGCATTGAGCCGTCTACTTCCATATTAAAGTTATCAATACTCACTATATCTTCATTTGCGGTAAGCATTTCGGTTATCTCGCGCTTGACTTCCGAACGGATGTAGTCACGATTGTAATTCTTTCCGACAAAAGTATCTTCTATATTTATACCGTATCCTGTACCGTTATAAATTTTATATCTGCCCTTTTGCGTATTGAGTATTTTTTGCACCCAATTTTTTATACGTTCCCTGCCGACCGTCATTTTCGGACGACCGTTTATAATAATAAAATCGCCCTTTTGAAAATCAAATGCAGGTTCTGTTTTTGTGTAATCAGCCATTCTCCGTCACCCCCAACACCAAATATCTGTTATTGCCTCTGTACGGAATCATTGCAACTTCTCTGCCTTTATAAACATATCGTCCGTCAATATCCTGTTTGTATAAATCAATAAGACTTTTTATATGGTCCTTAGTCAGAATTATTTTAGAGGTGAATTGTATTTTAAGGTTCGGTAGCTCAATTATTTTACCGAATACGACAAAATCACTCGTTGCGTTTTCACGGTCCTTAAACATCTTTGCAAGTGTTTCGACTCCGTTTTTCATACTAATCTCTCCATATCAATTTTATTGTAGTGAACACCGTTTTTTATACTGTGCTGACTGCTTGTAATCACATATTTAACACCGTCTTTTTCTATCGTACTTCCGGCTCGTGTATAGCTTGCCAATTCCTCTATTATTTCACCGGAATACGTTTCATCTTCACGATTTAATTCATCAAGATTTTTCTTTGCCAAATCCGCCGCATTATCTCCGTCATTCATTTTCACAACCTCTTGCAGAAAGCCGTATTTTGATATACTCTCATCGGCTTTCAAGGTAGTCATAACGTCCGTTTCAGTTATAACCTTAATACTGTTCTTCATATTCTCAATACTGCCTTTATGCTCGATATTACCCATATACTGTACCGAGTTTTTGAGTTCGGTATTGGAAGATATTCTAAACTTCGGCTTAGCCTCAATATCTCTGCACAAATATATACGCATACCGTCGGGTACAAAGTCAAAGTTATACCCACTTCCGCACTTTTCAAGAATATCCTTGATAACGTCAGATACGGGTTTATCAATATATATTTGCGTTATAAGCGTACCCAATTCGGGAATAAGCACAATCGGAATGTATAAATCGTTGCATATTTTCTTAATGCAATCATCGGCACGCATAGATGTAAACTGATATGTGTCGGTGGTCTTGTTCAGATACCAACCTACATCAACGGCAGTGTATTTGTTTACATACATTGCTCCGTCGTCAACTTCGATTATTACACCTCTGAAATCTTCTTTATCTCCTCCGCTGTACCTCATAATATCACCCATTTGAGGTATGTATATATTCATATACTTCATTTCTTTAGGTTTCGGAGTGCTGAAAGACATCGTTGTTGCAAGTGTATTTTTTGTATTCGTCCACGATATATCTCCTATATGCTTTGATACGTCTGTATCGTTTACTACTACTTTCAAAGTACCGTCTAACTGCATAGGTGCTTGTTTGAAAATCGAATTGTGGATAGGTATTTTTTCGTTGGTATCCGCAAAATGATATTCTTTTTCACCCGATGTACTTCCGTTACTTCCATATGTCGGCTCTGTGTCACTTGTCCAAATTCTCACAACACGGGCAGAGCGATTAATTCCTTCCGACTCTAATGCAGATGTAAATTTTTCATTGCTTGTTACAATATTTCCGTCAACAATAAACTCCGTCATATTTGCGTCACTGCCTGTGTGATACATATGTCGGCTGTCGGTTTCGCTATCTTTCTTTTCGTCACCTTTGACTGCGTATATCACTTTACCGTCGTCAAATTCAATCTTAACAAACGTGCCGTCCGGTCCGTAATACGAACCGAGTGCCATACAAATAAAATCTTTGTACTTTCGCAATCCGCCGTTTGACGTACTGCTGTCACTGCCCCACAAGTATTTATATCCGCTTGCTTGACTGTTCGTATATGTTTGGTATGCCATATATGATTTAGTTGCGAGCGACTTTCCGATGTTCGGTATTTCTCTCTCAACCCAGTTTGCAATATAACCGCCTCCGTCTTTGGTATATCTGAGTACACAATCCCACGGATAATTTCTGTAAGGCACGTTGGTAACAATACCGAATGATGTTCCTCTTGCCTCAACGGTTGTTCCGCCGTCTGCCTGTACCAAAGCGGTATGGTCTGCTTTATTTAAAAGCACATCACCTTTTAACATACCTGCTCCGTTTGACAGATTACAGGATGACGTTACATCTTTAAATCCACACGAAATAAAAACGTTATACATATCCCCCGTATATGTAGCACCATTATCTTTTACAGGCACTCCCGCATTTTGATATGCCGTTATAACAAAAGAAGAACAATCATAATGCGGTCCCCATCTCACGTCTTGACTATACCAATGACTGTCGTCATTTGCAATATCTGTCGCCCATTGAACTGCATTATCAATTACACCCATATAAACCTCCTTTTAAACTTTTGTATACTTTTTTCACTATCTTACTATGGTGGTATTCGTCTGCACATCATGTCACCTCATTTTATTGCATAGAAAAAGCACCTCGAAAGGTGCTTAATTCTAATTTATATATTCTGTCCTGTTGGATTGAAACATTCTTGCATAAGTCGCATTGCATATTT
>ERZ835880.2141-NODE-2141-length-13818-cov-8.393374_pt1 | contig 13818 bp, 16 predicted proteins | sample MGYA00519944_ERZ835880 | MGnify/ENA primary metagenome ERZ835880 (study PRJEB31850, sample SAMEA3708787) | human gut metagenome | biome: human gut; feature: human-associated habitat; material: faeces | place: China | collected 2014 ... | reverse complement strand
TCATTACTATTTGTGCCGCCAACCGAAGGCGGCGGAATGGAGATTATTATGAAAATGAAAAAAGCTTTTAGTGTTTTGATGATTTTTGTATTGACAATTATGTTAATTCCGCAAGATATATTTGCTTGTGATTTGAAAGACAATTGTCAATCGTTGGATGCAGGTTCCGATGCAGTCTTGGCATATTATGATGTGAAAACTCAGACGGAAACATTGATTACAGAAGATGAGCTGCAAGCAGTTGTTTCAAATGCTCAAAGAAAAAGGAGTGTAGATACAGCAGAATTTGAACCCCAAAGTGCTTCGGAACCACAGGAACAAAAACTATTAACAAAAAAAGAAAAACAGATGTTTGATGATGCAAAAAACAATACATTGGAGTATTATGGAGAAAGCCAAAAATCAACAAGAGCCATTGACAACAGAAGTCTTGTTAGTAATCCACAAGCAGATCCATATTATAGAATTGCAAAGCTTTATTTTTCAGAAACAACAAATGCTGCTGGAACGCAAAAAGCAGGATATATGGGAACGGGATTTGCAGTTGGACCTAATTTGTGTGCTACAGCACGTCATTGCTTGACTGATAGTTATGGAAAATGGGTTACAGATTTTAAGGCATACTATGGATATAATGGATATAATAATACATATAGTAATTGTTTTTCAAATGTTTCAGGATATATTTATTACCCACAGTATATTACGGGAACAAATGCAGATGGAACGATTACAACAGATTCTAATTATGATGTAGCATATGTGATTTGGGGAGAAAGAACTGTAGAAAAAACTGGTTGCTTTGGAATGAGTTCTGCTATTAGCAATGGGATGAATCTTAGGACAGCAGGATATCCAGGTGATCGCGATAACGGATATAGAATGTATGAGGCATATGGTTCTGTAACGAGTTATACTGATCAACGTTTAAGCTGTGATAATATATATTGCGCCGGCGGACAGAGCGGTTCTCCTTATTTTGATAACGACTATTATGCACATGGTATTTTGACTCATACGAGGATGCTTAATTCCACACAGGTGAGTGGTGAATCATCAGGGAGACGATATGATTATTCCTTAATTGTGTGGCTACAGAATAATAATTATGTATAATCCAGGTATTATAACCCATAATGCAGAAATGGAGGTTTTACTATGAAGAAACGAATGCTTGTGGTTGTATTGGTTTTATCATTTGTGACAGGAATGGCATTTTATAATTCTAAGCCAATAGCGTCAGCGAAAGTAAGATTATCTAAAAAGAATGTTGCAATAACGCAGGGTGATTTTTGCACAATTAAACTGAAGGGTGCCAAGAATAAGAAAGTGGTTTGGAAAAGTAATGATAAGAAAATAGCCACAGTAAAAAAAGGAAAAATCAAGGCAAAGAAAATTGGGAGGTGTTCGGTTATTGCAAAGTATAATGGAAAAAAATATAAATGCAGTGTACAAGTGAAAAAAAATAAATCATTAACACCGGAACCTACCAATGAGTCTGATGCGACTTTACCATCAGCTTCTCATCAAAGTTCATGGGAAACCAATGTGGAAGCCAATGAGAATGATGCAAAATTAGTGATTGATAGGTTTGTGCAGGATACCAAAGTGATTACATATTCAATCTATAATTTCACACAAAACATTATAACATTACCAGCGTATTATGGTATTGAGAAATATAATGGCAAAGAGTGGGTAGAGTTATCTCGCAAAACAAATTATGTGACAGCAAATGCACAGTATATAATGCCTGGTGATAAGAGTGTAAATGAATCGGGGATTGAAAGCAGTTTTGGAGAATTGGAACAAGGAAAGTATAGAATATGTGTAATTACATCATGTGGTAAGGTATGCGCTGAATTTGATATTATTTGACATTTTTATTTTTGAATGTGCATAGGAAAATGTATAAATGTCAAAACATACACCTGACAATAAAACAACGTCGCTTATTATGAGCGGCGTTGTTTTATGCCTTTTTCTGAAAGTGTTACTGAAGATGGCATCTAAGTAAATAGATCTATATTTACTTTTTAATCACATCGTTTTGGTGATTTTTTTTGTATATATTTCAAATATCTTTTGACAGAAATCTGCTTTCTTGGTCAATAAATCTGCCAACAAATTGCAGAAAAAAATAAACCCTTGCTGTTCAAAAGAGTGGCAAGTTAAATGGCAGTACCAGCTATGAAGTGTTCGAGGCCTGTTACCGTCTGATTGGAACAGAGTCGGATGAGTAACATCATTATGATGTTTTTCTGTACGCGCTCACTTGTGTGGTAGTCAAGATATTCTTTAATGGTCTATATAAGAATGTTTTTTGTCCTAAACTTTCTAGTATAGTACATCTCCCGCTTCATAATATTCCAGAACTCTTCCATAGGTTCATTAATGTTGTTCTGTATGCATAAGGCACTGGCAGACAAACCGTTAGCTTGCCAGTCAGCAATTACCTTTCCCAATTGTTTAATCGGAAATTAGATTCGGCTTGAATAACATAGTTTATAAAGACTACCTTGAAATTAAGTTTCTTTGAGTTTTTCAAGTGCTTGAAAAACAATAACTTTTATATTTGAAGTATTATCTTATAGATATTAATTTTGGATAAGGTACTCTATTATCAAGGCTTTACGTATAAAATATTGTGCTTACAGAAAAATGTAATCATTTTGGTATTTATGTTTGTAAAAATATTTATAAGACATTGGGCTGTATGCTTTATGCTAAAAATGAATAAACAAATTTTAATAATGAATAAAAATTGTGCCCATAGACAAGTATAATACAATTGGAATAAAACAATATTGGAGGTGTGCAATTATTCTATGTCTGTGAGCAATGTTGAGGTAGGGAAGAAAGTTAAGGAAATGCGTTTGCATAATAATATGTCTCAACAGGAGTTTTCTGAAAGGACACATATTACACAGTCAGCTCTAAGTAGATATGAGAATGGCGTTACACCAATTCCATATGAAGTTATAGAAAATATATCGAAAGAATTTAAACTTCCTGTAAGTTATTTGCTGGGAATCAAGCAGGAAAGTATGGAAGAGGATGAATTGTTGCTGGTAGCATTTTATCGTAAAGTTGATAACAGATTAAAGGGAAAGGTGCTTGATTTTGTGAAAACAATTTCTGAGGATTTTTGAAAAATGATTGAGGACTTAAGTGTAATATGAATGTTTTGATACTGGAAGATAAAGAAAGTACAAGAGAAGCGTTAAGAGAAATTGTGTTATCTTGTCATGGAGTTGATAAAGTGTTATGTTTTGGACGACGAAAAGATGCATATTTAGCTGCGATGGATAATAAGATTGATTTGTTTTTAGTGGACATCATTCTTGAACCCAAGAAAATTAATGATAATTCAGGAATTGCTTTTGCTGAAAGTATTCGAAAATATAGAGGATATCGGATGACACCGATAATATTTATTACGGTTCTTATGGGGCTTGAAAGAGAATTGCTGAACAAAATTCATTGCTATAATTATATTGAAAAGCCTATAGGCGATGGCAGGATAGTAAGGGAACAAATTGAGGAAGTTTTGGATGGTATTGCATCAGTAGAACACTCTGAAGAAAAAGAGCATGTACCACTACACTACGATGGAATTGGGTATGTAATATATTTAGACGATGTTATTTTCTTTGAAAATAAGCGTGGTACATTGTATATACATCAGGTGGATGATGAAATTGTCATCCCACATTTATCAGCCAAGAATTTCAGCAGGATGATTAAGAAAACAAAATTTTTAGAACCAATATATGGAACTTATGTAAATGCAAAACATATTATAAATGTTGACTTTAGAAATAGAGAAGTTTATATGAAAGATAATAGTGTTGTACCAATTGGTGGTAGAAAATATAAACAATTTAAAGAGGAATATTTAGATTGGAAGGAATGACAGACTTAAATTTGATTGTATACAGTATCATTGAATTGGGATGTCTGCTTGAATTGTCAAAGTGTTTAAATGGTGCGAAAAGAGAAAATAACATAAAATCTTATACATTAATGTGTGTCATGTTGTTGATTAGTGCATATATTAATATTTTTAATGGGAGTAGATCATTGCAGTTTTTTCAATTTATTTGTTTTGCAGGTGTACTGAAGTATGGCAATTCAATGAAGTTATTGGATAGTATTGCTGTGTCAATATTATGTTTTATGCTGGTAGGAATATTGGAATTGTTAATTTATATTCCATGCAACATTTTATATTCCATATTAAATTTTCAGAGTGAGTGTTCTATATGTGTTGTGATATTAACATTGTTAATGTGTCATGTGATAGAAAAAATAACATTTTCTAAAGAACATCGAAAGTGGCTGGCTTTGTATAGGAATAGTCTTGATAAGAATATCTTTGGTGTTTTTATACTAATAACTTTTGTGTTTTTGGGAAGTATATTAAAGTTTGATATGGGTATGACATTGGGAAATGGTGTTTGTTTGGCTGTGCTGATGATTGTATTTTTTGTTTTAATATATGTTTTGTGTCGACATCAAATTGAGATAGAATGGCATAGGAAATATGCAGAAAAATACGGTGAGATAGTTACAGATATTAGAGCTAGACAGCATAAATTCGCAAACCAGTTGAATTCAATATATTCGTTGCATAAAATTTATGACAATTATGATGATTTGGTTGAACATCAGATTTTGGAATTGAATCTATTAAAAGGGTATCTCATGCCGAATAAAGTGTTGATTCTAGACAGACCTTTGGTGGCTGCACATATTTATAATAAGTTATATGAAGCAGAGGAGAGAGGGATAAGATTGAATACAGATTTCTCGTGCAGTATTCAGAATTTGGATATACCAGACATTTTTCTCGTCGAGATAATTGGCAATTTATTAGATAATGCTATGGATGAGGTACAGATGAGAAAAAAGAATGAAGAGATATGTTTCAAAATATCTTTCATAGACGAAAAGGTATGTATTTCAGTTTCAAATGAACATGATAAGATTCCATATAATACATACAGTCAATTTTTTGACAAGGGATATTCTCAAAAAGGAGAAAATCGCGGTTTGGGTTTACTTTATGTTAAAAAGATTGTTAGAAAATATAATGGGTATATAGAAATTGGAAATATAAAGAGAAGTCAAAAAAACTATTTTGAAATTAGAATATATCTATAAATTGTAAAGAGGAGCCAAAATGTTTGAGGCTCCTTTTTTAATGTCAAAATTTGTGTCTTGAATATTTTATTTTTTCTTGGGATATTCAGGTTCACCAAAGAAAACAATGCTACATCCTTTGAAATGATAAAAGGGTGTTAATGCCAGAGCAAGTGTACATAGAAATGTTGACACTTTTATAAGCTTTGATTTCATTTTGATTTTTCTCCTCCTTTTGTTAGTATTTTAGCAACAATGAGTTGCAATGTTTGTAAAACAATAATCCAGAAGCAAATATTGCTATAAGGAAATGTTTTTAATGTAATGAACAATAGCAGATATAATAATAATATTGCCATACCACAGGTGTGATATATCTGTTGTTGTTTTTGGGATAAGGCGGTTCTATTGGATGATACTATAGGTTTAATGAAGTATGATGTCAATAGAGCGACTACTAATATAAATATCTGGAATGAACTTCCAATTATATAAAAACGTGATAAAAGAAGTCCAGAAGAGATAAATATAAATGTAAAAAGAAAACAACTGCAATATTTCTTGAAATGCAAGCCTCCAAAGAAATTGCGAATAGAAAGTAAAATTATTACTTCTACAATAAAATCTTTCTGCATATGAAACAAAGTAAAGAAAACAAGCATTAAGATAAATTTGCTCCACTCATAAATAAAACACAAATACATATAATGTAAAAGTTGTATTTCATAAGGTGAGAATGTTGCTTTAAAGTGTTGTTTGAGTTCGTCCATAATTCTGATATTCTCCTATGAATGTATGTGCAAGTTGCTGTTCTTTCCAGTGAAAATATTAGCAAATATAGAGGTGGAAAAGTCGAATTATTAATATTGTTATGTATATATTTTCTAATGAATTGTTTTTAGAGCCATTGTAGAAAAGTGAATGACATAAATAAAAAAATGTAATACATAAATGACAATGTATCAGTTTTGTGTATTATGTGATACATAATGTCACAATGAACTTTGAAGGTGTAGAAGATAGATGAACTTAAATTATGAATAAAAATACATTATGTGAATATCTTCTTTTGTATTTACAGAATGATAAAATAAGGTCAGTAGTTCATAAGGTTAGGAATAGTAGCGTGTTCATTATGGAGAGATAAACTGCTACTATTCAAAAGGAACTATTGGTAATGATTTTAGGAATACAGGGAGGAATGGTGAGGAACGTGACAGCAGGTAGACGAATTATGCAGTTGCGTACTGATCGGAGTTACACACGAGAACAGTTAGCATACTTAGCAAATATTTCAGAAAAATTTTTATATGAGATTGAAATGGATAAGAAAGGATTTTCGGCAGTTACGCTAATGAGGCTTTCAGAGGCATTGGAAGTTAGTATGGATTATATTATGTTGGGGAGAGGTAGTAGAAAATATGAGGATGATATTGTGGCTACACTGGAGCAATTTAAGCCTAATACTTTAGAAAAGGTTGATCGGCTACTTAAGGCAGCATATGAGATTTCTATAGAGAGTAAGTGATTTATGATTTATAGATAATATTGTGTTTGATATTGGATATAAAGTGTCTTATTTTGAGTATCTCTTGTGCATTTGATGATGTTATTTTAGAAAAAGCATATTTTAATGATTATTTTCTTTCATGTTAAAATTTATGTTATTATTTTGATATAAAGTTTACGCATGGAGATAAATATGGATAAAAGAATACAAAATATAGGTTGGAAGATTAGAAAAATTCGAGAAGAAAAGGGATATACAATAGAATGTGTAGCAGAGTTAGCAGAAATTAGTGTGGCGCATTTGCAACGGATAGAAACTTCAAAAAAAGGAATGAGTTTGACATGTTTGTACAAAATTGCCGATGTACTTGAAGTACCTCCAGAGTCGTTATTAGCAGATTCAAAAATTCAGAGTTGTTATGATAATGGGCTGCAAAATTTATTGTTTTTAAGTGAGGAGGAAAGTTGTTATTGGAAAGAGGTAATAGAGTGTGTGAAAAAAATAAAAATCAAATATCGATTACAGGAGAATAATGATGGCATACTTTTATAAAATGATTGGAGAACGTATTAGAAAATTGAGATTATACAAGGGATATAGTTACAGAGAAATGGCTGTATTACTTGATATTGATGAGGATTTTGTGGTTGAACTTGAAAAAGGACGTAAAAGAATATTTGTTGATTGTATTTCAAAAGTGGCTAAAATATTTGGAGTTACGATTGATTATTTAGTATATGGAAATCCAAATGGTGATGAATGACATTATCACATACATGAGAATTAGGTGAAGTGTTGTTTTGGTTAAAGAAGTCAGTATAGATGTAGAGAAGGTAGAAAAAGTAGATTATAGAATTGCAAAAAGTTTCTTCATGTTAAGGATATAGAATATATCTTCGATAAAGAAAATGCTAATCGGAAGGTGGATTTTTTGAAATATGGGGAAAAAGGAATCATATTTCCAATGCAAAGGAAGTGGATTGTGTGGCGAAATGCAAAATATAAAAGTTTTGAAATTAAAGCATGTTTAATGGCAGGTTGAAATAGGGAGAAAAAAATATGCACTTGCAATTTATATATAGAAATAACAGGCAATGAATTACGAAAAAAGGAATAATTTAAATTATTGAGTAAATTACACAGAAAAAGTAAATGACTCAAGTAAAAAATATATCAACAATATTTTAAATTGTTATAACAGAACCCTGAGGACAAAAATTATTGTCTTTAGGGTTCTGTTTGTTTTATGACAAAATAGATATACTACTTTCCATCAGATAGAGCGATAAATCGTCTTATTACACAAGAAATTGATGCGAAATAAATCCTCTACCATAAATTAAAATGTGTACATATACTGTACTTGTGTACACACAAAGGAGGTGGCAGTTATAAGTGGAATAGTAAGAAAACAATTGTTGAACTTTTTCTCGGAAACAAAAATGTCAAAGTATAGATTTGCTCAAAAAAGTCAACTGCCACCTAGTACACTTCGTTGTATTTTGAAGAAGGAAGATTATGATATTGGTGAAAGAAATATTCTTAAGATATGTGAGGGAATGGGTGTGAAACCTTATGAGGTATTTCTTATGGATAAGGACAAGTTATTTGTTACGGATATAAAGGAATTGAATTTAGTACGATGTTATCGTAATTTGTCAGATGACAATAAATTAAGAGTGGAGGGGTATCTACAGGCATTGATAGAAAGTAAGGATCACTGATTGTTAAAATAGCATGAATTTATAGTTACTATATTTGTTGTCAGTGCGTTACTGGATGGTATAGACATTGGAGTTAATCTTTACATGGAAGAATTTTACGAAGAATATCAGTCAGGTACATCTATGGATGCAATCATAAAGCATATGATTAAAATAATAGAAGGAATTCGTGAAAAATCCTACATCAATGAGAAGAACCTGATTGAAGCAATGTCAAACTATCCTTACATGAGAGAAAACATTATCATCCGTCTGTTAAACAGAGAGCATAATGAGGAATACTTAGAAAACAAAGTGTATGTTCCGTTCCTTGACCTTGCAGCGGTAGTCTTTGTGATGATGAATCAGGATGAAAAGGGAATCAGCACTTTGGCGATACCGAGAAAGATTTTTGAGGATTGGAATATACCGATAGCGGATGTATTTAAAGATGCCTTAGAAGAGACTATTAAACGGTTTCCGGCAGTTACAGAGTCTTTTCAGAAAATGCTTACAGAGTTGGAGATGGATGTAGGAAAAATGCTTCAGGATGATTTTGCAGAAATGATGAATCCACCAATACAGGAAGAAATGAAAAATATATTTATAATCACCAATAAGGCTAAAATCAATGGAGCTGCTGTATTACTGTATCCAAATGTGTTAAAGGAACTGGCAGAACAGCTACGGTCGGATAAATTGTATATACTGCCATCATCCATCCATGAACTTATTGTTTTAGATGAATGTGACAGTATAGAGCAGTTACAGCAAATGGTACATCATGTCAACCAGTCAATGGTACTGGAAACAGAGCGATTAAGTGATAATGTCTATATTTACGATAATAAGGAGCAGTCTATTACAATCGCTAAATAAAAATAATACGGGGAAAGAGTGAATCGGTGTTGTACTGATTCACTCTTTTCTTTTGTCAGAAAGGAAGTGTATCAGCAATGAGAACAGAAAGCTTTGCTATGGAAACAACTATTGTAACATCGGAAGATGGAGCACATACTTTTGAAATCAAAAGAACATGGGAGAATGGAGAAAAAGGAAAAGCCATTGTCATAGAGCTTTACCCGACTTTGGATTTGGAGCATAAGGAGAATTTTGATTTAAGTACCATGCATCTGATCAATCATGTAAAAGAACTGGGATGGAGTGAAGTCCGTATCATCAATCTGTTTTCCAAAGTATTTACCTATAAGCCATCATCACAGAGATTAGCAATAGATATTGAGAATCAGGCATACATAGAGGAAATATTAGAGGAAGCTGAAATAAAAGAATATGACATTGTAATCTGCTGGGGCAGTACATTACAGCAGAATAAAGCAACACAGGAAATGAAAAAAGAAATCCTTACTATGATTGAATCCAAAGGACTTGCAAAACAGACAAAAGAGATTACAGTGGATACTTTTATTACCAGTCAGGGATTAAGTCCACATCCATTGTATTTAGGCTTGCGTCACGCAAAGGAAAGATGGCTCTTGCAGGAGTTTGATATTACAGCAGAGTTAAAGAAACTCACTAAGGATGAAAAGTCAAAAAACAGTAAAAAGAAAACAGAGCGTAAGAAAAAACAAGTAACAGAACAGGAGGTAACAGCAGATGAATAATACAAATGAAATGTATTACCGAATATTTAATCAGTTGGATGCAGAAGTATTTACAGATACCGTATTGGAGCAGGGGCAACAGATAATCGGAGAACGGTTAAAAGAGATTGTCAGTATCTTAGATGAAAACTACGGAAGTCATAGAAAGAGCTTTGACATGGGAGGTTTTGTATTGTTCTTTCCAACGGAAGAAAGTTATAAAAAGCTGATAGATAGGATTATGGAGTTTTACCATCTGCAGAACAATCTTTGTGAGTATGAGGAAATCATAGGAGAAAGAGCTATTAACAACGTAGAATGGCATGAAAAGTTGTGGATGTTAAGCAGTGATGATGCAATTACCATAATCTATCCAACGGAGGTAAGTGTCAATGCATGAAGAATATTTTGGAGAAGGAAAGAAAAGATACGAAACAAAGGGAATCAATCAGGAGATTCCCATAGAGTACCGTTTCTTAATGTGGGAAATGATAGAGGCATTAAAGATACCTAAAGATTATCTGCAGATATTCAATTTGCGTATTGTAACCGATGCATCAGGAAAGAAGGTACAAAACATTATTCACATGCAGGAAGAGCCTGAATACAGGGAAGAATACACTTTTCCTATCATCAGTAATGGAGTGGCAGGTAAAGTTTATGTCATAGACGATGGTGGAGACTATGTAACTATGCTGTGGGCAGATGAATATTAAAAGGAAATTAGAAAGAAGGATATATCATGGAGATAAGAACAAAGGAAGAATTAAAAAGGGCACAACAGGAAGGTGCTGAGGAGATTGTAGTAGTTGGAAAACTGGCAAGTCAGCTGTACGCTGCAAGAAAAATAAAAACATTAAGCAAAGCTTCTTTAGGCATCATTACATCGACATTAGGCATAGGAGCATTAGCGGCTCTGCCTACATGCGGTCTGTCACTGGGAATAAGTGGATTGGCAGTAGCACCTTTGGCAGCTGCAACAGGACTGTCTGCAGAAGCACTTCTGTTAATCGGTGCAGTAGGTGTAACATTCATCATTACATTAATACAAGGCTATGATACATGGGAATATGATTTTAAGCGTCAGAAGCTAAAACTGTCAAAAGCAAAGAGATAATCAGAAAGGAATGAGAACAATGGTAAATCAGATGGAATTAGCAAGGGTTGAGATACGTCAGGGAAAGATTGTAGCAATGAAAAAGTGGTGTAATAACTGTAAAAGGTTCTACTACTGGGATCCAGAGGTGCAGTTCTTAAACTACTGCCCCAGCTGTCACGGCATCAAGAGAATAAAAAAGCATAACCGCATCCAGCAGTACCTCAAACGGTGGCGGCATCACCACAGAAACAGAGGGATTCGTAACAATTCCTGAAACAATCGAAAAATCAGGGCTTTCCAAAGTCCGTCAGGGGCAACTCCTCACCACAGGGGCTGCCCTTTTTCTAAAAATCCCCGCATTTCTCCCGGCACAAAACCCCGTACTGCCTCAAATGCGGCACCTTAATTTTTTTGCATTCTGCACTTTCGGCACGCAAAAATTTCGCACCTCTGAGCAATAGTGGCGCATCCACCACGGCACCTAAAAACAAAATTGCTGGGCTGTTTAAGGGTACAGTGCTAAAAGCGAAAATAGGGCGAATTACGAAGAGGCAGATTCTAAGGATAGAATATAGAGTGTGTCTGTGTTGGAGTGGGGACGTGGATTCGTGGTTTTTTATTTTGAAGAGAATAGAGTTTAGGTAGGTAGTCGTTCCTTTTTGAGGGATCGTATGATATAATAATTTATGTATGTCTTGCGATAAAGGAGATAGATAAATGCAGAATTTAAGTCAGCAAAAACGTCAAAGAATGCTTGATTTTTTGGAACAGATAAAATCAAACAGTGATGATGAAAAGACAATTATTGCTATAAATGAAATAGAAAATGAGTTAGTTGAAAAAAAATATGGTTTAGTGTGGGAACAGCATATCGAGCAGGTAGATGAAGATATCAAGACAAATGTGCCGGTTTTCACAGAAGTTGAAGATAAAGCTATATTATCAGGAATAGACGATTCTTGTAATTTCTTACTTGAGGGAGATAATTTACACAGTTTAAAGTTGCTTGAAAAAACTCATGCAGGGAAAATTGATTGTATCATTATAGATCCACCTTACAATACTAAAAGTAAGGATTTTAAATATGATGATACTTTTATAGATGCTAATGATAGTTTTAAGCATAGTAAATGGTGTTCTTTTATGTATGAACGTCTAATAATAGCCAGAAAATTATTATCAAAGATAGGTACAATTTTTATAAATATAGATGACAATGAGCAGGCTGCATTGAAGTTATTATGTGATGAAGTATTTGGTTCTGATAATTTTGTAGCTAATGTAATTTGGGAGAAAAAATTTAGTCCACAAAATGATGCAAAGTGGTTGTTAGATAATCATGATTTTGTTTTGGTGTATGCAAGAAATAAGGATTTGTGGAGACCTAATTTATTAGAGCGTACAGATGATGAATTCAAGATATAAAAACCCAGATAATGATGTCAGGGGTAGTTGGACTTCAGGTGATTTTTCTGTTAAAACTTATAATGCTAGTTCAGACTATCCAATTACAACACCAAGTGGAAGAATAGTAAATCCACCAAAAGGATATTGCTGGAGATTTTCTAAAGAAACTTATGAAGAGATGCTTAAGGATAATAGAGTTTGGTTTGGAGAAAATGGAGATAATGTACCAAGAGTAAAGCGTTTTTTATCTGAGGTTAAACAGGGAACTGTATGTAAAACAATATGGAGCAGAGATGAAGTTGGTGATACTCAAGAAGGAACTAGAGATATGAAGGAAATTTTTGAGTGTTGTGGTCAAGCTTTTTTGTAACACTACGACCTAATTTCTGCCACAGGGTTTACGCAACCCCGTAGCGTGCCTCATAAGGCGTTTTGTAATTATTATAAGAATGCGGACGGACATGGTTATATTGTACATACGCAAATTCTTCGACTGCTGTGTAGAGTTCATCTTCTGTGTGATAATAATGCTGATATATAAGATCATTTTTTAATGTGTTGAAATATCTTTCCATAGGAGCATTATCATATGGATATCCAGCCTTACTCATGCTTTGAGTGATGCCGAGCTTCTCACAGAATTCTGTGAACTCTTTGGATGTGTACTGGCTTCCCTGATCTGAATGCAACATAAGTTTACTTAAATCTATTCCTGGTTGCGAATGAATTGCTTTTTCAAGCGTTCTTTTCGCTAAATCAGCGGTTATATTTTTATCCGTTATGCTTGAAATAACGCTTCGGTCGTGCAGGTCAATAATAGTGCAATTATAACGTTTACTACCATCTGTCAAAAATAGATAAGTAAAATCAGTACACCATTTTAGATTTATTGCATTTGCATGAAAATCCTGATTCAGCTTGTTCCCATATACTTTATGAGCAACACCATGTTCATACTCTGGTTTCTTTTTCCTAGATATTGAGAACAACTGCATTTCAGTATTCATATATTTGTGAACCGTTAAACTACTGATATCGTATCCTTTACGGATAAGATACGCATGTACGGTTTTGTAACCATCAACTCCGCCATGAGAGTGATAGATTTCTCGAATAGAGTTTTTGATTTCATCTTTCTGTTGATGATAATCAGCTTTTCGATTTTTAAGATAGTTATAATAAGCATTTGGATAGATGTTAAATTTTCTGAGTAGCCATCTAAGTCCAAATTTCTTGTTGTATTTCTGAACGAATCGATAAGCCTCTAATCGATTTCCTTCGCAAAGAATGCCGCTGCTTTTTTTAAGAAGTCGTTTTCCTTTTGGAGTTCTGCAAGCTGTCTTTTCAATT
>ERZ835880.2135-NODE-2135-length-13896-cov-3.520266_pt1 | contig 13896 bp, 10 predicted proteins | sample MGYA00519944_ERZ835880 | MGnify/ENA primary metagenome ERZ835880 (study PRJEB31850, sample SAMEA3708787) | human gut metagenome | biome: human gut; feature: human-associated habitat; material: faeces | place: China | collected 2014 ... | reverse complement strand
CGAAGTCCCTAAATCCGTAAAATCGGAACTGGCGAAAATAAATAAGGGACAGGATGATATTATCCGATTCATCCGTCACTATGAGGAAGAACAACTGAATCCCATGATACGGGTAACAAATTCTATCGCTTTGCGTTTCGATGTCATCGGTAAAACTTTGGAAACTCTTATGGATAAGCAATTGATGAAAACGACTGTAAATGACGAGTTATCCTCCTAGAAAAATATGCCGGAAAGAAAAAGCGTTTTGAGACAGGAAAATTACTTAATAATCCCTTTGAAAACGTTTTTTGGAGACACTCTGGGGGGAGGATATGCATTTGCGTTTTGCAGTAAGCCGATACATAACAAGTAATCATGCCCCTTAAGATTGCAGACGAAGGAACGCAAGAAAGATAAAAATACACGCTATTTTCATCCGGACATATATAAACTATGAAGATATTTATGTAAGTTTGTCCACGAAGAAAAATGATCATATAAATACACACAATTTGAAACATGGCAGACGACAAGAAAATTATTTTCTCGATGGTAGGCGTGAGTAAAGTCTTTCCGCCTCAAAAACAAGTATTGAAAAATATTTACCTGTCCTTTTTCTATGGAGCGAAGATCGGGATCATTGGTTTGAATGGTTCTGGTAAATCTACATTGCTAAAAATTATTGCCGGCGTCGAAAAAGAATACCAAGGAGAAGTAGTATTCTCACCCGGATATTCCGTCGGATATCTAGAGCAGGAACCGAAACTGGAACCGGGCAAAACAGTAAAGGAAGTCGTACAGGAAGGCGTACAAAATATTGTGGACACCCTCAAAGAATATGAAGAAGTAAACGAAAAATTCGGCGATCCCGAAATACTCGAAGATCCAGACAAAATGGACGCACTGATCAACCGGCAGGCCGAATTACAAGATAAGATAGATGCAACTGATGCATGGAACCTCGACAGCCGCCTAGAAAGAGCGATGGACGCTTTACGCTGTCCTCCTGAAGATCAGGTGGTCGATACGCTGTCGGGAGGCGAACGCCGCCGTGTAGCTCTCTGCCGTTTGCTGTTACAACAGCCGGACATCCTGTTGCTGGACGAACCGACCAACCACTTGGATGCTGAGTCGATCGACTGGTTGGAGCAACATCTACAACAATATACGGGTACGGTTATCTGCATCACGCACGACCGTTACTTCCTCGACCATGTGGCCGGATGGATTCTGGAACTGGATCGCGGAGAAGGTATTCCCTGGAAAGGAAACTACTCTTCTTGGCTGGATCAAAAGACTAAACGTATGGCACAGGAGGAGAAACAAGCAAGTAAACGCCGTAAGACACTGGAACGCGAACTAGAATGGATCAACATGGCCCCGAAAGCTCGTCAGGCAAAAGGTAAGGCCCGTCTGAATTCGTATGAAGCCCTTTTGAACGAAGACCAGAAAGAACGCGAAGCCAAACTGGAAATCTTTATCCCGAACGGTCCGCGCTTAGGGAACAAGGTGATCGAGGCCCAGCATGTAGCAAAAGCATTTGGCGACAAACTGTTGTTTGATGACCTAAATTTCATGTTGCCGCCGAACGGAATCGTCGGCGTGATCGGTCCGAACGGAGCAGGTAAGACTACACTGTTCAAGATGATCATGGGAATGGAAAGTATCGACAAAGGTTCTTTTGAAGTGGGCGAAACGGTAAAGGTCGGTTATGCAGACCAGACACATAAAGATATCGACCCGAAGAAGACCGTTTATCAGGTTGTTTCCGGCGGACAGGAGTTCATCCGCGTAGGCGGCAAGGAAGTCAACTCCCGCGCTTACCTCTCCAAATTCAATTTTGCGGGAGCCGACCAGGAAAAACTTTGCGGCGTACTCTCCGGTGGTGAACGGAATCGCCTGCATCTGGCTCTAACGCTGAAGGCCGAGGCGAATGTGTTGCTGCTCGACGAACCGACCAACGATATTGATGTGAACACACTCCGGGCACTCGAAGAAGGATTGGAGAACTTCGCCGGTTGTGCGGTCGTCGTTTCTCACGACCGTTGGTTCCTCGACCGTATCTGTACGCATATCCTTTCGTTCGAAGGGGATTCAAATGTCGTGTTCTACGAAGGTTCCTATTCGGAGTATGAAGAGTACAAGCGCAAATTATTGGGCGACGTGGAACCAAAACGTGTCCGTTACCGTAAACTTATTGTTGATTAATCGTATAAATAATTAATATTATAAGACCATGAAAAAAAGAATGTTATCGATGGCAGTAGTAGCTGCCGCCTTTTTGTGTTTCGGAAGTGACGCGAGTGCACAGAAAACAACCAAGCTGTTCAACGGAAAAGACCTTTCCGGCTGGAACTTCGTTGTCGATAAGAACTCCGTCCCAGCCGAACAGGTATATTCCGTGAAAGACGGTGTCATCAACATCACAGGACAGCCATTCGGATACATGTACACGAAAGAAAAATACGGAGATTATAAACTGCATGTAGAATATCGCTGGCCAAACGGCAAGGAAAAGGCGAACAGCGGTATCTTCCTGCTAATTGAAGAGCCGAAAAACCCGTTTCCGAACGGTATCGAATGCAACCTGATGCTTGATAATGCCGGTGATTTCGTCCTGCTCGGCGGTTCGGATCTGACTGAATACCAGAATAAGCCAGGCCAACCCCGCCCCTCTTTCCCGAAAATCCAGAAGGCGAATCAAGACAGCGAGAAGCCTGCCGGTGAATGGAATGAAGCTAATATCTTCGTAAAAAACGGTGTCATCACGGTCTATATCAACGGCGTTTACCAGAACACCGGGACAAACAAGGTAAAGGAAGGTTACATCGGACTGCAAAGCGAAGGCAAGGAAGTACAATTCCGTAACGTGACAATCACTCCGTGGTAAACAACTATACTTATTTTAAAACACCTATGTTTTGCATTCAAAGCATAGGTGTTTTGCATTCAAATCATATATGTTTTGGAAAGGTGTTTCTTGGGTTTCCATAAAAACATATCGTTTCTTTGCTATCTTTGCAACATTCTCACGGATATTCCGGTTCTTTTTTAAATTATATCACTATGGATAATCGTTTCTTGGACCTTATAGAGAGAAGCATAAAGGAGCATTGGGACCTCCCCGCCTTCTCTGATTACAATGGACATACCTTCCATTTCAAAGACGTCGCACGGCGGATAGAAAAGTTTCACATCCTACTGGAACATGCCGGTATCAAGAAAGGCGACAAAGTGGCCATCGTCGGACGCAACTCCTCCAACTGGGCAATCTGCTTTTTCGGAATATTGGCTTACGGGGCTGTTGCCGTGCCGATCCTGCATGAGTTCAAACCCGACAATATCCATCACATCGTCAACCATTCGGGAGCAAAAGCCGTACTGGCAGGCTCCAGCAACTGGGAGAACATGAACGAAAAGATGATGCCGGATGTCAAGCTATTCATGATGCTGGACAACTTCTCCATTATCGATTGCAAAAATAAGGAGGTACGCACCATACGCGACCGTATCAACGAATATTTTGGCAAGAAATATCCCCGTTCTTTCACCGCCAACGATGTGAAATATCATATCGAAGACCCGGAGGAATTGGCTGTCTTGAACTATACGTCCGGCACGACCAGCTTCTCGAAAGGAGTCATGATCCCCTACCGGAGTTTGTGGAGCAACACACAGTTTGCCTACGACCGTCTTCCTTTCATACATCCAGGAGACAACATTGTCTGTATGTTACCGATGGCGCACATGTACGGGTTAGCGTTCGAAGTGCTGAACTCCGTCAACAAAGGCTGCCACGTTCATTTCCTGACACGCACGCCGAGTCCAAAAATCATCGCAGAGGCATTTGCGACGGTTCGACCGGCGCTGATCCTTGCCGTGCCACTCATTATCGAGAAGATCATCAAGAACAAGGTCTTTCCCGAACTGGAAAAGCCATTGATCAAATTGCTGTTGAAAGTGCCATACATCGACCAAAAGGTACGCGAGAAGATCGCCCAAAAGCTGGAAGCCTCTTTCGGTGGGAACTTCGGCGAAATCGTGATTGGTGGTGCAGCCATCAATAAAGAGGTAGAGACGTTTCTCAAATCCATCGACTTCCGTTATACGGTTGGCTATGGGATGACGGAATGCGGCCCACTGGTTTCCTACGAACAGTGGGACACGTTCAAGCAAGGCTCGGTGGGCCATGTCGTCGACCGCATGGAAATCCGGATCGACTCGAACGATCCGGAAAACGAAGTAGGCGAAATCCTGGTTCGCGGCATGAACGTGATGTTAGGCTACTACAAGAATCCAGAGGCAACAAAGGCTGTGATGCTACCCGACGGCTGGCTACGGACAGGTGACTTGGGAACACTTGACAAAGACGGTTTCCTTTACATCCGCGGACGAAGCAAAAGTATGATCCTAAGCTCCAACGGACAGAATATCTATCCCGAAGAGATCGAAGACCGCCTAAACAATATGCTGTACGTGGCGGAGTCGTTGATCATTTCTCAGGGAGGTAAACTGGTCGCCCTGATCTATCCGGACTGGGAACAAGTGGACAAGGCAGGCATCCAACACTCCGAAATCGAAGAGCTGATGCAGCAGAACATCGACCAACTGAACACTGAAATGCCCGCCTACAGCAAAGTATCTTGCTTCAAACTTTATCAGGAAGAATTCGAAAAGACACCGAAGAAGAGCATCAAACGTTATTTATACCAGGAAGCAAAAGGCTAATATAAAGTTAGCTGCATAGAGATATTACTTAAACCGAAAAGAGAAAGGAATGAAGATAAAGAAAACAATATTCACGGCAGCTATACTAATGGCTGCCGTTTGTTTACCGGCACAGAACAAGAGTGCAGGTATTAATATATCTATCTGGAAAGATATTTGTACGCAACCGCATGACAGTACACAGACGACTTATGTGAACATCGGTCTCCTGTCTACAATGAATCGCTTGAACGGTGTGGGTATCAATGCATTGGGAAGTGTGGTACATGGTGACATGAACGGAGTACAGATCACCGGATTAGCCAATCTGGCAGGTGGAACAATGAGGGGTGTCCAGCTAGCCGGTATCAGTAATATCAGCGGCAACAACACCGTAGGGCTTTCTGCTGCCGGACTAGTAAATATCACTGGCGACAGAACGCAAGGAGTAATCATATCCGGTTTAACCAGTATCGGAGGAGATAATACCTCGGGATTAATGATTAGCGGTTTCATGAATGTGACGGGCAATATGGCTTCGGGGCTACACTTTTCCGGAGCGGCAAATATTACAGGGCAGAGCTTCGGTGGCTTGATGGCTTCTGGACTTTTGAATGTAGTAGGCGAACACATGAACGGTTTGCAGATGGCAGGAATTGCCAATATAACCGCATCGAAACTGAATGGGGTGCAAATAGCATTATGTAATTATGCAACGCAGGCCCGCGGACTTCAAATTGGCCTTGTCAATTATTACAAGGAAGATATGAAGGGATTCCAACTCGGATTGGTTAATGCGAATCCTGATACAAGAGTGCAAATGATGGTGTATGGTGGAAATGCTACGCCTGCCAATATAGGTGTACGCTTCAAGAACCAATTGTTTTATACCATTCTGGGAATCGGCTCCATGTATCAGGGATTGAATGATAAGTTTTCGGCAAGTGCATCCTATCGTGCCGGCTTGTCCTTCACTCTTTACAAAGGCTTATCCATCAGCGGAGACCTTGGCTACCAGCATATCGAGGCTTTCGATAACAAAGACGAGGTGATTCCGAAACGTTTATATGCATTGCAGGCACGTGCCAATCTGGAATATCAATTTACCAGAAAGTTCGGTATCTTTGCAACAGGCGGTTATGGGCTAACCAGATTCTATAATAAATCAAGCAATTACGATAAAGGAGCGATTATAGAAGCAGGCATTGTTCTTTTCTAAATAAAATTACAATGAACGTTGAGATGAACATAACTACAATTAGAGAATACCAGCCAACAGATAAGAATGCTGTAATAGATTTAATCAGACAGAACACGCCTGCATATTTTGCACCGAAAGAAGAAGCTGATTTTAGTAACTATCTGGATAGCGAACGTGAACTTTATTTTGTTCTATTACTCAACAAGAAGGTTGTAGGCTGTGGCGGAATAAATTTTACAAAGGATAAAGCCAGCGGAAAAATAAGTTGGGATATCATACATCCCCAGTACCAAGGCAAATCGTTAGGAGCACAATTATTAAAATATAGAATTGAAATATTAAAGTCCATTGATGGTATTCAAAAAATAACCGTTAGAACTTCACAATTAGCCTATAAATTCTACGAAAAGCAAGGATTCACACTGAAAGAAATCCAAAGAGACTATTGGGCCAAAGGCTTTGATATGTATAGTATGGAATATAACGGGCATTAATAATAAAAGTGCAATTCAATATTAATAATGAATTGCACTTTTTCCTTATGTATCAAGTAAATAAAGACACTATATTTTAAGCATTACTAAAACTATCAAATGATAAATGATGGTTTTAAGCCCTTATCATTTCAATCTATCACACCTTTTCTTTTATCAGACCAGTACGATAAGCAACAAGCAGTTTCTTCAAATCCTGTATTTGAGTCACTAGTTCTTTTCCCTTATCGGTATCTTTCACCATCATTCGTTGCGAATTAAATTCGAGAACGAAGTTGGTCGATTTGATATCAAGCCCCTCTTCAATGGCTTTCTGACGAGACTGGAATGGTTCGTGCTGTACGAGTTGCATACCATGAGAATGATAAACAAGCGTATACCCCGCAATTCCCGTTTCCGGCTGATAAGCTTTTGAAAAGCCACCATCAATAACGAAAAGCTTGCCATTGGCTTTCATAGGTTGTTCTCCCTGAATCGTTTTCACAGGCACATGCCCGTTGATGATATGCGAGCCCTTCGTCGGAAGTCCAAATTCCTTCAAAATCATATCGCAGGTCTCTTCTTCCTCACTGAGCTGGTAATACGGATTCATCGTCTCTCTCATCACTTCCGGATCCTCGATGAAATAATGCTCAAAGCTGCGGTTTTTGTCCTTTCCAAATACCGGCGATTTCGCACCATTCCACAGATACCACATAAAATCGCGGCACGCCTCCTTCTCCGGCGCGTCCTCTGGAAGAAAATAGGCATTTTTAACCTGTGTGTCAATAAAATCCATCAATTCCTTGCCGCGGTACATCTTGCCGCCCACCATCAGACCGTCAAATTCCCGATTCTCCGTCATCGGGATACAGCCGTGATAGAGCAGGTTGGAATTGCAGCATTTATACATGCTTCCGTTGGAATATAGGAAACGGACATGCTCATGCAGCCGCGCATTGTGGCGGAACGACAGCTCCAGCGTGTGAAGCAGCTCTTCCTCTTCGTCCGTCAGCCGCAGCGGATCCGCCGGATCCACCGTCGGGAAATTCATGTCGCGCATCGGATACTCTTTTCCATCGATCGTGACCGTGCCGCGGTCATAACGAATCGCTGACAGAAGTATCCGCTCTTCCATCCCGTACTCCGGATGGCGCTTGATGATCTGCCCCTCTTCCTTATACTGTAACACCGCGATCGCCTTGTGCATCTTCGCCGCCAGCTTCGGATCCACTGCGTCGTAAATATTTTTGTCAAGAATCTGCGGCAGAAAACAGGTACACGGATCGTCCCGGTACACGCGCTCCGCAAACATCGACAGCGGGCGCAGGTTAATTCCGTAGCCGTCCTCCAATACATCAAATCCATTGTAACCGAGCGCCATACGCAAAACATTGCAGATACACGCCCGGTTGCCCGTCGCCGCGCCCATCCACGAAATATCATGATTGCCCCATTGGATATCCACATCATGGAAATGCATCAGTTCCTCCAGAATGATATCTGGTCTCGGACCACGGTCAAATATATCGCCCAATATATGAAGATTATCGATCGTCAGACTCCGGATCAGGCTGCAGATCACGACAATAAAGCTGTCCGCCACCCGGACGCCAATCAGGGTATTGATGAGTTCGCTGTAATACTCCGTCTTATTGTCATCGGTATTATCGACATATAAAAGCTCATCGATCACACCCGAAAATTCCTTCGGCATCTTTTTTCTCACCTTGGAACGGGTGTATTTCGACGAAACCTCCCGGCAGATCTGCACCAGACGGTACACCGCCGTCTTCTGCCAGTCCTCCGTGTATTCGTTCGCCTGTTTGATCTGATTGATCATTTTTTCCGGATAATAGATAAGGTTCGCCAGCCGCACCTCGTCCTCCTCCGAAATAATATGTCCAAATGTCTCGCGGATCTTCTCCCGGATGATACCCGACGAACTGCGGAGCAGATAAATAAACGCCTCATGCTCACCGTGCAGGTCACTGAAAAAATATTCCGTGCCCTTCGGAAGTCCACAGATTGCCTGTAAATTAATAATATCACTCGCCGCCGCCCGGATATTCGGATACTCCCGCGAAAGCAGCTTCAAATATGCTAAATCCCTCATGTTATCAGCTCCCAAACTGCGCTGTCTGCCCGGATATTGTCGTGACTCGTTATCGTCGCGCTCGCTTTGGGTAAACGGCACATTATCTACATTGCATTTGCCTTTTTGATAGATTTATAGTAGCATAGATTCAGATCAGGGTCAAAATATATTTTCGGCACTTTCAGTTCCTAAAGTGCCTACCCGTGAACAGAAACATTTTTTTCCATACATAAATACAGGAGGAACATTCATGACAGAACCACACACTCTCTACGTGTTTGGCACCGGCAACGCCACGATGACACGTTATTATAATACCTGCTTCGCCATCCGCTCCGGCGAGGAATATTTCATGACAGACGCCGGCGGCGGCAATGGCATCCTGCGGATTCTGGAAGAAATGCAGGTTCCATTAAACCGCATCCATCATCTCTTCGTGACACACGAACACACCGACCACATTCTCGGCGTGATCTGGATGATCCGGATGATTGGCACTGCCATCAAAAAGGGAAATTATGAGGGAATTTTTCATATTTACTGCCACGACGGCCTGATCGACACGATTCAGACCTTCTGCCGCCTGACACTCCAGAAGAAATTCTGCGACCTGATCGGCGATCCGATCCAGCTCATCCCGATTTCTGACCGCGAAACCCGGCAGATTCTCGATATGGAGGTCACCTTCTTTGACATTCATTCGACCAAGGCGCGCCAGTTCGGCTTCCGCGCTGTGCTGCCGGGCGGCAAGATCGTCTGCTGCCCGGGCGACGAACCGCTGAACCCGCTCTGCGAAGAATTTGCCAAAGGCGCCGACTGGCTTTTCCACGAAGCCTTCTGCCTCTACCGCGACCGGAAAATCTTCTCCCCTTATGAAAAACACCACAGCACCGTCAAAGATGCCTGCGAACTCGCCGAACGCCTCGGTGCGCGGCATTTGATTCTGTGGCACACTGAAGACAAGACTTATCCAGAACGCACTGCTTTGTACCGCGCTGAAGGGGAAGCCTATTATCATGGGGATTTGCTGATACCGGAGGATGGGAGTGTGATAGAGCTGTGATTGTATCTTGCAGCTCTACCTCTTCCTCAAATGATAATACGTCATCGTCGCCGATGCCAGCAGCGTCTCCTTATCATCATAAATCTTGCATTCGCACACCGAAAATGCATAACCATTCTGTATTTCCTGCGCCCGGGCGATGATTTTGGATGTGTTTTTTCCAGCTTTCAGATAATGGATCGTGCCATCCACAGTCGGGACTGCGTAGTCGCGCCCGGTCATCGCTGCGGTGCCACCCACGGTATCCGCCAGTGAATACAGGACGCCGCCGTGCACGATACCTAAGATATTCATATGCCACGGTTTCAATACAATCTCTCCAACTGCATAGCCCGGGCGTGCCTCGGTAATCTCCATCTCGATTTTCTTCCGGAAATCATTGGCTGCATCCGTCTCCTGTCCGCGCTTGTCCCAGACTTCTGAGAATGAGCCGGACGGCTTTTTCTTTTCTTCCTTCTTTTCCATTTCATGTACCTCCTTGTATATATGATTTACTCTCTTTTTTATCTCTCTGCAGGTCATCTATTGTTTTCTTCTATTTTTTCTATCACTTTTCTCTCTAATATAATCTGTTTGCCTGAATCAGCCCATCCTTTTTCCTCGCCTCAAACGCTTTTTCTCATATTTTTCCAAAGATGGACTCATACTTTCTCCCATCCTCTCATACAATCTTATCAGATTGCAAAAATGTTATTGTTCACGCATACGTGCCCAGTAACGGAATTTGCCGTGGCTTCGCATTTAAATACTATCGCACAGGAGGGATCTGTCTTGAAACGAAGTTCTGTTATCATTGCACTGGAAATCTGCGCCATTGCGGCGCTCTTTGTCAGCTGGTCCTTCCAGCGTCCGAACAGCCATCAGGTCACGGTCGGGAATGCGTCGGAACATTTTATCCGCTGGGTGGATTTCGATGTAACCGCCGACGCCATGACACAGGCGTTCCGCTATGATGTTGATACCTGCCAGCAGGATCTCCATCTGAACTGGGTCGATCTGCTCGCCTACCTGGGGGCGCGCTACGGGGGCGATTTTTCGCATTATCAGGCGTCCGATATGACGGAAGCTGCCGAACAGCTCCAAAATGGCGTTACAGTGGAAGAATTGACGAAAAATATGTCCTCTTTTGCCTATTATCGTGAGGCTTACGGCGCGGTTCTGGATGGAATGGTCGGACTGTATGAAATTGAGATTCCGAAATCGGAAGCACCGGCTTTTGCACTGGCGGACGCGCAGATACAGGAGGGGGATCCGGCTGCCAATACTTCCTACGCAACGACACCACCAACAACAACAGCAACCACAACAGCAACCACAACTGGTACAGACACAATCAACTCAGCCAGTCAAGCTTCACCAGAAACTTCAGCCTCATCCAACACACAAACTTCTCTCGAAACCCCAGCCCCCACTCTCTCCGATCCCGACGCTGTCCCCCTGACTCCCTCCGGTGAGGAAAAAGTCTGGGTTACCAAATATGGTCTGAAAGCGTTTCTCCCACTGGCGAAAAACTTTCCCTACAGCCACTATGACGATTTCGGTGTCTCCCGCAGCTACGGTTACCGGAGACGGCATCTCGGGCATGATATGATGGGGCAGACGGGAACGCCTGTGATTGCTGTGGAATCCGGGCGCGTCGAGGCGCTCGGCTGGAACCAGTACGGCGGCTGGCGCATCGGCATCCGCAGCTTTGACGGGAAACGATACTACTATTATGCACATTTACGCAAAGACTACCCCTACCAGTCAAACCTGAAAGAGGGCAGTCTCGTCACCGCCGGGGACGTGATCGGTTATCTCGGTCACACCGGCTACAGCAGCACTGAAAACACCAACAACATCGCTGAACCGCACCTGCATTTCGGATTGCAGCTCATTTTTGACGAATCCCAGAAAGAAGGAAACAACGAAATCTGGATTGACTGCTATGAACTGATCCGTTTTCTGGCGATAAACCGCTCCGAAACTGTCAAAAAAGATGGCACTAAGGAGTGGACGCGTGTTTATGAAATGAAAGATCCTAGTATCGATCAATTTTCCACCCCATGACAAAGTTTTCTTACCAAGTCAATCCTGTCGCTTAATATAACCCGCCACTGACAGTTTCTCACCAATATATACATATAATTATCACGTTAAAAAGCCATGCAGAGATTCTTCAATAAAAACATTCTGCAATCCATAAAAATACAGCCGGAAAAGGTGCACCCAAAACCGCACTTTCTCCGGCTGTTTTCAATAAAACTTATTATTTGATCACGCGCACGCGCATCATACCCTGAATAGCTTTCAGCTTCTCAATCGTCGCCGCGTCTGCCTTGGTCTCCAGATCAACTAGCGTATAAGCGTATTTATCACGGCTCTTGTTCGTCATGTTTGCGATGTTCATGTCAGTCGATGCCAGGATCGAGGAAATCTGTCCGATCATGTTCGGCACGTTCTTATGAAGAAGTGCAAGACGACCTACGGTTGTGCACACGCCCATATCGCAATTCGGAAAGTTGACGGAATTCTTGATATTACCATTGTCCAGGTAATCCATCAGCTCTTTGACTGCCATCACGGCACAGTTATCCTCGGATTCTTCTGTGGATGCGCCCAGATGTGGGGTTGCGATGACGTTCGGCATCTGCATTACTTTTGCATTCGGGAAATCGGTGATATAGCGTTTTACACGACCGGAAGCCAGCGCCTCTGCCATATCGTCGTCATTTACCAGAAGGTCACGCGCAAAGTTTAAGATAACCACGCCGTCCTTCATCTGTCCCAGGCTGTCTTTGTTGATCATCTGGCGGGTGCTGTCAAGCAGCGGTACATGAACGGTGATGTAATCGCATTCCTGATAGATCGTATCAACAGATGTGATGTGCTTTACGTCTCTGGAAAGCATCCACGCTGCTTTGACAGAAATGAACGGGTCATAGCCGTATACTTCCATGCCAAGCGCTGCAGCTGCGTTTGCAACCTCTGCGCCGATGGCGCCCAGTCCGATAACGCCAAGCTTTTTGCCGCGGATCTCATGACCGGCAAATTTCTTTTTCGCCTTCTCCATATCTTTGGAAATATTTTCATTGTCCTTCTGCTCCTTGCACCAGTCGATGCCGCCGACTACGTCTCTGGCTCCCAGCAGCATGCCAGCCAGCACCAGCTCTTTGACGCCGTTTGCATTAGCGCCCGGTGTATTGAATACGACAACACCAGCCTCCGCACACTTGTCAAGCGGAATGTTGTTGACGCCCGCTCCGGCACGTGCAACGGCACGCAGTCCCTTCGGAAGTTCTAGATCATGCATAGCAGCACTGCGGACCAGAATGCCCTCTGCCTCCGCCAGGTTGTCAGTCATCTCATAATTTTCGGTCAGTAAACCGGTTCCCAGCTTGGAAATCGGGTTCAGGCAATGGATTTTTCTCATTTTTTAACTCTCTTTTCTTTCAAAATTTCAAATCTTCCCATACGCGGGCTGTTTTTGTTTTAAAAAGTCCACTGCTGCAGCAGAAAGGAACGGATTCCCCCTCCCTTTCGCCGCAGCAATGGCATAAATTTAAAAATTGACTAATTTGTATGTTTTTTCTCAAATTCGCGCATGAAAGCAACTAATTTCTCAACGCCCTCGATCGGCATTGCATTGTAGATGCTAGCACGCATACCGCCGACGGTACGGTGACCTTTTAAGTTCACAAAGCCTGCCTCTTTGGCTTCCTTGACAAACAGGGCATCCAGATCTGCATCGCCGGTGACGAACGGTACGTTCATCAGGGAACGGTCCTTTTTCTCAACGGTACCCTTGAAGAGCTTGCTCTCATCGAGGAAATCGTAAAGGATCTTCGCCTTCTTCTCGTTGCGCTCCTTCATGGCACTTAAACCACCCATTTTCTTGAGCCATTTAAATACCTTGCCGCACATATAGATGGTGTATGTAGGCGGTGTGTTGTACAGAGAGTCATTGTCTGCGTATGTTTTGTAGCGCAGCATGGTTGGTGTTCCCGGAAGAACATCCTCAGTGATCAGATCCTCGCGGATGATGACGATCGCCATACCAGCCGGACCTACGTTCTTCTGGACACCGCCCCAGAGAATACCAAACTTACTCACATCCAGCGGCTCTGACAGGAAACAGGAGGAGATGTCTGCTACCAGTGTCTTGCCCTTGGTGTTCGGAAGCTCGTGGTATACGGTTCCGTAAATAGTGTTATTTAAGCAGATATACACGTAATCTGCGTCCTCATCCACTGGAAGGTCCGAACAATCCGGGATGTAGGAAAAGGTCTTGTCAGCGCTGGATGCAATCGCGTTGGCGGTACCAAACATCTTTGCCTCCTGATATGCTTTCTTTGCCCACTGTCCGGTGATGATGTAATCCCCCACCTTATTT